>Ga0111538_10002327_pt1 | contig 26839 bp, 23 predicted proteins | sample SoiMethybrSBSTD1_FD_79669 | JGI IMG/M metagenome (GOLD analysis project Ga0111538, IMG submission 79669) | Bulk soil microbial communities from a Populus tree surrounding site in Tennessee, USA - Soil MetaG P. TD hybrid SBSTD1 (version 2)... | ecosystem: Environmental > Terrestrial > Soil >...
TCATCTTATTCGCCTTCTTTGTTTTCTCTGCGGCGGCGATATCGGCGCAAGACCAACCAAAGAGCACAACTCAGACACAGAAGATCGTGGAGCAGGGAGTAGCTATCGAATTCACTGCCGAGCCACTGACCCAAAATGCAAAAAGCATCAGGGCCGCCGAAGATGTAAACGTCAAGTTCAAAGTTACTGACACGACGACGGGAACGCCGGTGAAAGGATTGGGTCTCTCAGCGTGGATCAGCATGCGCGAGGGAAACAAACTTACGGAACCGGCACAGTGCCGCGAGAAAATTCAATCCTATCTGACCGGCAGCATGCGCGCTCGTCCCGATGTCGATCTCAACTCCTACTACATCCTCGCGCTCAACAAGAGTCCCGACATCTCAGTGATCGATCCGCTGTTAGGCTTTGGCGGGAGCAAGCTGCTCACGCTCGTGATGATGAAGAGCGAGGGTGAAGATTGGGTTCTGACTCGTGACGGCGAATTGCTTTTCGTCACCCTGCCGCTCATCGATCAGGTTGCAGTGATCAATACGCGCAGTTGGAAGGTGATGAACTACATCGACGTGGGCACGAAACCAACGCGCATCCTCGTGCAGCCCGACCAACAGTACATATGGGTCGCAAGCGATGGCGATCGAGACGGCGGAGTGACCGTGATCGATGTGGCGAACCTCAAAGTCGCAGCAAAGATTTCAACCGCTCCAGGAGAACACGAGCTCGTAATCAGCAACGACAATCGCTTTGCCTTTGTTTCAAATCGCAAGAGTGAATCCGTCTCGGTCGTTGACATTCGCAAGCTTGCAAAAGTTAACGACGTCAAAGTCGGTCAGGGCCCGGTATCGATGGCTTTGTCTGAACTGAGCAAAGCGATCTACGTGGCCAGTGAGACTGATGGCGTCATCACAGTAATCGACAGCGAAAGCCAGCAGGTGATCGCGCAAATGAAAACCAATCCGGGCGCGCGCTTGATCCGTTTCGCCCCAGGCGGTCGATACGGATTCGTACTCAACACGAAACAAAGCACCGTGGCCATCTTCGATGCGGCATCGAATCGCGTGCTGCATGAAGTAAACGCCGGCAAGTCTCCCGATCAAATCATGTTCAGCGAAACATTTGCGTTCGTGAGATCGCTCGAGACTGAAAATGTGGAAATGCTACGACTCGCGACGATCGGCAAAGAAGTCGATGTAACCGAGTTTCCCGGCGGACAGGTTGCACCCGGTAAAGGCTCAACACCGGTACGTGCCGATTCGATCGTGCTGGCCCCGGAAGGCAATTCCGTTATCGTCGCGAATCCGGTGGATAAAACCCTCTATTACTACAGCGAGGGAATGGCCGCGCCAATGGGTAACTTCCAGAATTACCGGCGCGAGCCGATGGCAGCCCTGGTAGTAGACCGCAGTTTGCGAGAGGTCAAACCCGGTGTCTATTCAACGACGATCAAATTGCCGGCGAGTGGTCGCTACGATGTTGCCTTTCTCAACGACTCTCCGAAAGTTTCTCATTGCTTCGAAATAAGTGCTGACACCAATCCGGGGTTGAAAGAAAAGCAGCCGGTCGCACTTCGCCTCGAGCATCAGCTGAAGGAGACGAGTTTAGCGGTTGGTAAAGATTTCGTTTTCCGCTTCAAGTTGATTGAGACCGCAACCGGCAATCCTAAATCCGATTTGAAAGACGTTCGTGTGCTGACGTTCCTGAGTCCTGGTGTTTGGCAGCGTCGAGACATTGCGACGTCAGTAGGAAACGGAGTCTACGAACTAAAGATCAACGTGCCGCAGACGGGTGTTTATATGCTGTTCGTTGAATCGTCTTCTATGGGTGTGCGTTACATCGACCTGCCTCATCTGACGCTGCAGGCAACCGAGTAGAGGTGAATGAAAATGAATACACAATCAAGTTTACTTAAACTCTTCGGACTCACATTGATGATGCTCGTCGCAATCCAGGGAGGAGCACAATCAAAGTCAGAGTCGAGCGCGGCTGCGACGTGTTGTTCTCATGATGCTCATGCCGAAAAGCCTTCAAAATCAGCGCCGAAAGCCTACGTTTGCCCAATGCATCCGGAAGTTAAGTCGAGCAAACCCGGCAAGTGCGCCAAGTGCAAAATGGACCTGCGAAAGGTGAAGGCTGAATGCTGCGCCGCGGAGGCGAACACCAATCAACCGGCTCCGGCCCGCACTGGCAACAACATGGTGATCCCGGATGTCGAAGTTCTCGACCAGGATGGCAACGCCCTTCATTTCTACACGGACCTGATCAAAGACAAGACGGTGGCGATCAACTTCATCTTTACAAACTGCACCACTATTTGTCCGCCGCTGGCCGCAACCTTTGCTCGATTGCAAAGAGAGATGGGCGACAAGGTAGGCCGTGATCTCCACCTCATCTCAATCAGTGTGGATCCATTGACTGATACACCCGAGCGGCTAAAAGCGTGGGGCGCGAAGTTCAAGGCCGGCCCCGGCTGGACGTTTGTTACGGGGGAGAAACAGGAGATGGATAAATTGCTCAATGCCCTCGGCGCCGCAGTATCAAAAAGAGAAGATCACACGCCTGCGATGATCATCGGCAACGACAGTAAAGGTGTCTGGACGCGTACTTATGGTCTCGCGAAGATAAGCCAGATCACGGGTGTGATTCAGAACGTTATGGCAGGAAAAGTCGAAGAGTCGTCTGCAGTCGAGGAGGTAAAGCCATGAAGTTGAATTTAATCGTGGCCACGCTGGTCGTCATGTTCCTGGCGACGATCAGCCTTGGGCAGGACCAAACGTCTGCACAGAGACCGAAACCACCCGAGCCCGCTTCGTTGACGAAGGTGAGCGATGGTCCATCTGCCCGCTCCGCTGCCGAGAAATATTTTTCGGATGTCGAACTGATCAATCAGGATGGTCAGAAGCTGCGGTTCTATAGTGACGTGCTCAAAAACAAAGTGGTTATCATCAACACGTTCTTCACCACCTGCACGAACATTTGTCCGCCGATGAATCGGAATTTCGAAAAGATCCAGGACGCACTCGGCGACCGTTTGGGCAAAGACGCATTCCTGATTTCGATCACCGTAGACCCGCAAACCGATACACCCACGCGACTCAAGGAATACAGCCGCAGGTTTCATGCTCGCTCCGGATGGCTCTTTCTGACAGGCTCCAAAGAGAACGTCGACTGGGCGCTTTACAAGCTGGGCCAGTACGTCGAAACCAAAGACGACCACACGAGCATTTTCATTATCGGCAACGAGCCAAAAGGACTCTGGAAAAAAGCATTTGGCTTAGCCAAGTCAGAGGAGCTCCTCAGAATCGTCGAAGACGTAATTGCCGATCGCTAGAAGCACTAACCGGACCGTACTGTAGGGGCGGCCCTCCGTGGCCGCCCCTTGCCAAGCGGTCAAGATCTTCGAAATTACTCTGTGCCATACGAGAGGCAGCGACTCGTTCGATTGGCCGCTTCGATTCCACGAAGGGGCGGCCACGGAGGGCCGCCCCTACAGTACGTACTGTGACAAGTAGGTTCAAATGATCATCAGACTCACACTCATATCACTCATCGCAATCGCGGGTTGCTTGATATGGGCTGGCCCTTCGTCAGTTCATTCGCAGAGCCCGGTAGTAACTCAACGCCGGGAACTCACGCTGCAGGAAAAGCGCGGCAAGGCTTTCTATCTCAGAGGCGAGAGCGCGTCGGGCCAGGACATTACGGCGCTGATGGGAGAGGTCGATGTGCCCGCTTCAACTCTTCCGTGCGCAGGCTGTCACGGCAACCGCGGCGAAGGACGAACCGAGGGTGGTGTCACCGCCGGCAATATGAGTTGGTCAAACCTCACGAAACCCTATGGCCACACAGACGAAGGCGGCCGCAAGCACCCTGCATTCTCCGAGGCTTCGTTTGTTCGCGCGATGACCTCGGGATTAGATCCGGCCGGCAACAAGCTGGCAGTTGCGATGCCTGTCTACCGCTTGCCTCAGGAGGACATGACAAACCTAATCGCTTATCTAAAACGGATCGAAACTGATGCTGACCCTGGTGTTAATAACACCAACATCGTGATCGGTACGGTTCTACCGGAGAAAGCGGCTTTGAGCGGCCTGGCCCAATCAATGGGCGACGTACTGCAAGCCTATTTTGCCGAAATCAACGCTCATGGTGGCATCTACAATCGCAAGATCGAACTGCGCGTCATATATGGCGATTCAAAAGCGACTGTTGCTAACATCAGGCATTTGATAGATGACGATCAGGTATTCGCACTCGTGAGCGGTCTCACGGCCGGTGCCGAAGATGGAGTAGCTGCGTTAACGCAGGAGAAGGAAATTCCATTCGTCGGCCCCTCGACATTGCTTCCGCAGCGAGCACTGCCTGTCAATCGCTACATCTTCTACCTGCTCTCTGGTCTGAACGAACAAGCGCGGGCGCTGGCGACGTTCGCAAGTAAGAAGACAGACGCTGCGAATTCGCATGTCGCTATCGTGTCGCCTGATATTGAATTCAATCGAAACATCGCCACGACGATAGACGGGCAGGCAAAGAAACTTCGTTTCAAGTCTACGACTACGACGTACTACCCGCGCGACGGATTCAGTGCAGCCAGATACGTGAGCGAGCTGAACCAGAAGGGAATCGACACGATTTTCTTTCTCGGCTCAGGTCAGGAAGCAGGAGCCATCTTGAATGAGGCCGCGGCCACCGGTTGGACCCCGAACGTATACATGCTGGGCACGCTGGTCGGAAGAAATGTCAGTGATGCCGTTAACGTGAAGATGAAAGACAAAGTCTTCCTTGCTTTCCCCACTGTTCCGGCGGATGTTTCCGCGAGCGGCGCGGCCGATTACACCGGCTTTCTGCAACGGAACAAGCTTGCTTCGACACATGCGGCCGCGCAAGCCTCAGCGATCGCTGCCGCGAGAATTCTGGTCCATGCCCTTGAACTTTGCGGCAAAGATCTCAGCCGCGAACGCCTCATCACGACTCTCGAAGGACTCTACGAATACGACACCGGGTTGATACCTAAAATCACGTTTGGTCCGAATCGTCGCATCGGAGCGTTGGGCGCTTACGTGGTCACCATCGATCCCGAGAAAAAACTTTTTCCGGCGAGTGTCGAGTGGATTGCGGTCGATTGAACGCTGTAACATTGTCCCACCTTAATGATTAAACCAAGGTCGGTTTTCTAGATAGGAGGACCAATGAGTAGCTCACTCCACGATAGAGCTTCGATTGATGCGCACCGCGAGAGCGCGCATGTGGCCTTGACTATGCTGCGGCTTGGGCTCGGATGTCTTTTTATTTGGGTGTTCTTTGAGAATCTGGGAAAGGGTCTTTACAGCCCTTCCGGTTATTCCGGACTGATTAATTACTACATCGAAAAAGGCCACGCGCCACAATTGCTCAAAAGCGTCATGGCATTCATGGCGAATCACGCCGGCTTCGCTGGCCCAATGCAGGGGTTAACTGAGATCACATTCGGAGTATTCCTGCTGCTCGGATTCTTGACGCGGCCAATAGCCCTGGGGGCGTTACTGTTTCTGAGTACGCTCTGGGTCGCTGAATGGGGGACTGCGTGGATCTGGGAATTATTAATGCCAATGATCGTTGCGTTGGTACTGATGATCGGAGCGGCGGGACGCAAGTGGGGAGTCGATGAGCTACTAGCGCGACGTTATCCGCGTTCTTTTCTTTGGTAGCCGCGGATCATGAGCCGCGCGAGTGTTATGAGGATGCGACTCGCTGCCAACACGGAGCCGCGCACTGTCCCTGCGATTTTTGACTGGCCTCCCGCCCGTCGGCGGTAGTCGACGGGTACTTCCAATGTGCGCACACGTGCCTGCGCCGCGCGCATCTGCATCTCCAGTGGCCATCCATAGGTTTCTTCGCGCAAGCCGAGTTTGTCCAACGTCTCGCGCCGAATAGCGCGAAATGGTCCCATGTCGGTGGAGTGAACGCCATATAAGACTCGGAGAATAGATCCCACCATATACCCGGCGAAGACCTGATGAAGGTTCATACTGCCGGGTTCCCTGGCCCCGCGCGTTCGCGAGCCAATAACAAAGTCTGCTCTTCCTTCGATTATTGGTCTTACGAGTTGAACCATCTGCTCCGGACAATCGCTACCGTCGCCATCGAGAAATACAACGATTTCACACTCAGGCGAGATTGAGCGCAAACCGGCGCGAAACGCGCGCCCGTATCCGGGAACTGGCTCCGTCACAACGCGAGCGCCGGCGAGGCTCGCAACTTCTGCCGTGCGATCCCTGCTGCCGTTATCAACAACCAGGATTTCGTCTGCCACATTTCGAGGAACGGAATTGATCACTTGTGCAATCGCTTCCTCTTCGTTCAAAGCGGCGATGATGACTGAGACAAATGGGCTTTGTTCATGAGGCAAGTGTAATCCGTCGCCTCCGTCGCAGCCAGATCACTATCAGTCCGAGAGCCAGGAAAGGTGCAAAGATGAGAGCCTTATAGATTAGGACGCGGTTCGGAGTGTCGTTGAGCCACGTCAGATAGAGCACGAAATTAGAAAGGCTCAGATAAAAGAAAGGAATCGATGGAATGAAGCATAAAAAAGGTATCAGCCAGGCGAAATACCATGAAAAATGAGGCGCTTGAAAAACCATGAAAAGGGAAGCAATAACTAACCCATTTCGCAGATAGCGAGTCTCGTTTCCTGGTTTTTCCCGCATCATCGAAAGCGAAAGAATCCCGAGAACAGCAGCTACAAAAATGAAGTAAGCTATGGTTGGGACATTTGCATTTAAAACCTGACGCGCAAGTGCCAGAAGAAAATACTGATCTCCACTTAATAGTCCTCGTTCACTGGAATAAGCCGGTAAAGATCCCAGCACTTTCATGGGTCCAACATTGAGGTATGGCAAATACGCGATCAGTACAGTGACAACGAACGCCAGCGGCATTTTCCAGCTTCTGCGTGTGTAGAGTGCCGGGAACAAAACAACTGGAAAAAGTTTAACGCACGTGGCGCACGCGATTAAAACGCCTGTCAGTGTTTCAGCGTGCTTGCGACGAGCCAGCAGTGCCAGCGCGATAAAGGCAATCGCGAGGGCATCCGCGTGCCCGCTTCCGGCAAACTCCCAGACCGCGAGCGGATGCCATGCATAGATCAAAACCCGTTGTCGCGCGAAACCAAATGAGCTAAGCAACTGAATGATCGCCCAGATCGCGACAGCCTCAAATCCAATCATCGCGGCTTTCATCCACGTCACCGATTCGCTAATACGAGTGACCAAAAGAAAAGTAGCCTGTGCGATCGGCGGATAGATCGTCCGCACAGTCTCGCGCCTGTTGATGTGCGGATAGATCTTCTCGTCGCGGAGTTGAGCCAGTGGCTCCTCAGCCGGAATGTATCGATAGGGATTTATGCCTGCAGCCTGCACCCGGCCATCCCAGATGTAACGATAGATGTCGTCGGATAAATAAGCCGGGAAGAAGATAATGCTCAACCGGAAAAGAGCGGCGAAGACGAGTCCAAGCAACAATATCGACCGTGAGTCACTGCTCCGCAAACTGAGCCATGCGACAGCAAGGTAGATAACTGACTGAATGACGACGAGCTCGAGAAACCAGCGGATATCAGCCACGCCCTTGGAGTGAACTGCAATGCGAAACAACAACAGCATTGCCACACCAAGGAGCAGCAGCACAATTAAGCGCGATTTGGGCAGATGCGTTGCACTCCTTCGCTTTGAATTATTGCCTCAAGGAAAGCACGCGTGTGAGGAGCGGGATAGGCTCCGTTCGACGGCGAAGTAAAGAATAGTTCCTCACAGAGTCGACCGAGTGTCTCTGCATCGTCAACATCGTACCACGGTGTCAGCAATTGAACTGGCAGATCGATTTCTGCGGCGCGTTGTTTGGTGCGGGTGAGAACGTCCGACGTGCTCCACACGATGTCATTAAAAAGATTCCGGTGGGCATACTTCAGCCCAATCAGATAATAGCCACCGTCTTCCGCGGCTCCCAGCACCACCCGATCGCCGTCTTTCATAAGCGACTCAATGGCGCGAATCAGAATCGACTTCGGTAAGGTGGGACTATCTGAATTGATAAGACAGACAGCGCTGTAACCCTGTCTCAAAAGATCGTCAGTGGCATTGCAGAGACGATCGCCCAATGATGGACCGCGTTGGGCCAGTAATTCGAATCCCTCAGGTAAGATACCATCAAACGCAGACTCCGACCCGGGTGGCGAATAGACTACTAACCCGTGGGACTCGCGAATGTTCTGAATGTTTGCGGCCATGTCGCGCAGAAAGCAGACATTGAGCGCTGCGGCTTCTCCTGGCGTCAAAGGCGGCACGAGCCGCGTTTTCACTTCGCCCGCAAAGGGCGCCTTGGCCATGAGTCCGAGCGCGCAAACAGTCATGGAGACATTTAGCCACAGATTACACAGATAGAAAATCCGCCGTATAATCCGAGGTCAAAAACCTATGACACACGATGAAGCTACTTTGAAAGCCCGCGAGATCGCCAGTAGCGTGCTGGCGCCATCCGCGGGAAAAAACGACACTGACGGTCAATTCTCTACTGAAGCTGTCCAATCACTTGGCGAGGCCGGATTGCTTGGGTTGTTGCTACCGGTTGATGTCGGTGGTGCGGGACTAAGTCCGCGCACATTTGCGGATGTGACGGCGAGGCTCGCAGAGGCAGACGCTTCTGTCGGCATGGTCTACGTGATGCACATCTGTGGCACCGCGGCTATCGCAGCAGCAAGTCCGAGTCCCGCGCTTACCGGCATATTGAAGGAGATTGCTGCTGGTCATCACTTGTCCACTCTTGCTTTCAGTGAAGCCGGCTCGCGCAGTCATTTCTGGGCTCCTGTTTCGCGGGCTCAGCGAAATGGTGACGGCATCCGCATAAGCGCAAACAAATCGTGGGTTACGAGCGCCGGTTATGCACAGAGCTATGTCGTTTCCGCGCTTGCTCCTGATGGAACTGGAGCGACCGATTCGACACTTTATCTGTTTCCAGCAGAGACGCACGGACTTTCCGTCGCCGGCCCCTGGAACGGTTTGGGACTTCGGGCCAACGCTTCTGCGCCGATTAAACTGGACGACTGCGAAGTCCCATCCGAGTTTCAACTGACTGATGATGGGGCGGGTTTTCCGGCCATGCTGAATGTCGTGCTACCCCTGTTCAATTTGGGATCAGCCGCAGTGGCTTTGGGATTGTGCCGGGCAACAGTTGCCGGAACTGCGTCCCACCTCAAGAATGCCAAGTTCGAGCATCTGGGCCAGAGCCTGGGCGAGAGTTTGCCGACCCTTCGCGCGCAACTCGCGACCATGCAGATCGAAACCGACGGTCTGTCAGCACGCATCGATGATTTGGTCCAGCATCTCGAACAGCCGCGAGAGACGACCGTGCTCCGCGTGCTTGAAACCAAAGCTGCTGCCGGCGAAGTCGCTATTAGCGTGACCTCAACAGCAATGCGTGTTTGTGGGGGTGCCGCGTTCTCAAAGCATTTGAATATTGAGCGACTGTTCCGCGATGCGCACGCGGGCGCCGTCATGGCACCAACCGGCGATGTTCTGCGCGAGTTCATCGGGAAATCACTGCTGGGAATACCATTGTTCTGAATAGAGTGACTTATGAGTGAAGCAATCTGGCTGGGAGCTGTTGCATACGATCCGAAAGTGGTCACGATTTGGGAGGGGATGCGCCGCTATTTTCATGAAGAAGCGCATCTTTCTGTGGAAGTCGTACTCTTCCAAAGCTACGAGACACAGGTGCTCGCGCTCCTGGCTCAACCCGGCGATTCCGTTCCTCGTATCGATATCGCGTGGAACACAAACCTCGCGTATTTACAGGCCGATGAGTGGAGCGGCCATGCTTGTCGCGCGATTGGCATGCGCGATACCGATCTCGGCTGGATGACCAAGATCGTCACGGTCACCGGTGGCCCTGTTTCTACACTTCCGGATTTGAAAGATCGGACGCTCGCGCTTGGGAGTCTGGACAGCGGACATGCAGCGATTCTCCCTGTTTACTTTCTAGAGCAGCAAGGCATGTTCGAGGGAAAAGACTATCGTACGCTGCGCTTTAACACCGACATGGGGAAACATGGTGATACAGGCACCAGCGAGGTTGAAGTGGTGCGCGCGGTCCTCGACGGGCGAGCGGATGCCGGAGCGATCGGCAGTCCTTTCTGGAACACCGTGCGGAACGAGCGCCTCGTCCCCGAAGGTGGCCTTCGTGAGATATGGTCATCGCCGGCCTACAATCATTGTATGTTCACGGCGCGGCCTGATCTGGATCGCGAACGGGAGCAGCGCTTTGTCGAAGCGCTCACTGCCATGAGTTACGACAACCCGGCTCATCGCCCGATACTCGACGGCGAAGGTTTGCAACGATGGCTACCGCCACATCTCGACGGTTACGATGCCTTGCGCCAAGCCGCCGCGCAACAAGGATTCTTTGCCACAAAAGAAAACTAGCCACAAAAAAGCACAAAGGGCACATAATCAGATAAAAATCCTTTTTGTGCTTCTTGTGCCTTTTTGTGGCTATGCACAGTTGAAGATTTGTGCCAGCTTGTGGCCGTGTTTGCGTTCGCGATCGAAGGCGTGGCGGACGGCGGCAAAGGATTCGGAAAGAGGAAAGATGTTGCGCGTAACGAGCAGGTCGGAGTCTTCAGCTCCGACCGGATGCCAGTAGACGCCCTCAGCCGTGATCGTGACTTCCGGCACCAGATCGGCTCTGGCAACGGCGATCCCTTCAGTGGCGGCACCACGCAACGCGATGTGGCGTATCACTCTGTCTTCTTCCGCGATCTTCTGTTCGTCGAGGAATTGCCCAAACGTTTTCGCCTCATCGTCGGTCGAAACAGTTGCCGCCAGCCGCACTCGAAATCCCAGCTCACGAGCGTGCTGAATACCTTCTCGTGTTCGCGCCCATGTTCCGGGACCACGATGGAGGTCGTGTCTCGCTGGTGTCTCGCTGTCGAGGCTGATTTGCAGAACAATTTGATCGCGGGGTAGCACTTGCAAGCTTTCCCTGCGACGACCGGTAAACAACATTCCGTTAGTCAACACAGTGGTCGGAGCCGCTGCCGCGCATGCGATCAGGATCTCGTCAATATCTTCCAGCAGGAACGGCTCGCCACCGGTAACGAAGATCTCCTTCACGCCAAGTTCCGCCGCTTCGCGAGCAATCTGTTGCACACGTTTGAGCCCCAGTTCTCGTCGCGGGGCAGTAGGCGAGGAACGCACACAGCAATAGTCGCAACGCAGATTGCAGTCGAAATTCGTGTAGAGCCAAAGGCGCGAGCCCACGGGCCGGTTTTCTTCGGCAGGTATTGCGACCGTTCCACAACGGAAAACCCATCGCGCACGACCATTCTCGACAGTCGCTTCAACCAGTGTGTTTCCGGTGAATCGACACCACGTTTCCAACTCGGACCCAATACTCGTGTCGTCAGCTATCAGACTGACGAGATCGCCGGGCCGGCTGCGTTGCAGCGCGGATATCAAGTCCGGCAAGAGACCAGTCGCGAATGTCTTATCCTTGATATCGAGATCGATGTCAGCCTTCATCGAATCATTGGGCGTTAATCCAATTGTCTGATCCGGTCAACTTAACCGCTACATCCGAAATAAAAATGTGCACCGTATTTCCGTCCGCCGTACCGTTGTGGTCCGTCGAGATATAGATTGGACCGGCCTTCTTGTAGCCTCCCCACGTTACGTTGACGAGACTCGGCTTCTTTGGCCCGCCGCGGTGATAGACCATTTGCTGGACGCGATTATCTTTGTTGAGGTAGAGATCCCAGGTGTCGCCGGGCGTGTACCCGCCTTCCGAGGGATACTTCACCGAGACCATCGTCGCCGAACCGTTGCCCAGCGGCAATGGTTTCGTTCCCTGGTCGGTAGCGGTGGCACTCTTGTCCCAAACGGCATGAAAGGGGAAGAGCAGCCAATAGTTATCGTTGATGAAAGCAGGATCGACCTCGTCTTTCACATTGGCAGGTTGACTATCGAGTTGAGAGCGAAGATATGTCGCTTTTGCGGGTTTGCCGTCTTTATCTTTTCCTTCAAAGGAAACTTTGTTGGACTTGGGTTCCCAAACCCATACACGAGAGATATTCACGCCTGGGAACTGTGCATTCCACGTATAACGAATCGCTTCGACTTGCCCGAACGAATCAAGCCCATGAGCCCTGGCAATTTGTTCGGCGCTGATCGGCGCAGTTTTAGCAGCAGGTTGTTCGGTAGCAACAGGCGGCGTGCTTTTTTGCGAGCAGGAGGTGGCCCAAAGGACCAGCACGCCCAAAAACAGGAATCCTATCGTCTTCGAACGGACAAACGTTGTCATGAAGCCCTCCTTATCAGAGCAGCAGAATGTAAAATTGGGGGTGAGCTCAGTTTACGCTTATCGTCGGGCCACCAAAAGCCGCAAAGGAGCTAAAGAAATTCTTTTTGTGTTTTTTGTGCCTGTTTGTGGCCCAATTCGGCGAGCAGATCCCCCCACGACTTTTCCTCGCGCGCGGGATCGAAAAGTGGCGCCAACTTTTTAATGCGACTTTTCAATCGCAGCAAAAATTTCGCATCGCACTCGGCGCGGAGCAACAGTTGGGCAAGTTGTTGCGAATTACCTAGCAAAAAAAGTCCCGGGTAATCCTTGCCGAGAATTCCAACGTTGCCGGCGACGCGCGACGCGAGCACCGGAACCGAGGCGACAATAGCCTCTGACATGACGTTGGCTCCTCCTTCAAGTCGCGATGAAATTACGCAGAGTCGGCTCTGAGCTAATGTCTTAAGTGTTCGCGATCGCGGCTTCTCGCCAAGCCAGCGATAGCGATGATTGCGTTGCACTTCGGCGCGTGCCCGTTTTCCCATTGCCGGCGTCATCGCGTGACCGATTTGCAAAATGCGAATGCGAGAAGATGGAGGAAGCAGCCGTGCCGCCATGGCAGCGCGAAATGGATCTTTCACACTGCGTAAATGACCGACGACACAGACGTCAAAACTGGCCTTTGTCCGAGATTGGTTTGCCAAAACCGGTTCGACGGATTGGTATATGACGCGTGTCTTGCGCCGCCATTTCGGTTTTAGCTCTTCGAGGGCGTTGGGTTGGAGCGCAACGATACGCGTTGCGATCTCGAGTGATTTGCAGGCCAGCTTATTTTTGCGAAGGTCTCGATAGAGATCGGTTCCGGTAAGCGCGACGACAACGGGCAACTTCGGATTCTCCTTATTGAAACGCCGGATTGACGAATAACTCCGGCGCGCATGTAGTGCGATTAATAAGTCATGACGCTCGCCTTCGTACTCCCGTAGGATCACGACCCGGTGGCCCAGACTCTTTAGTATCCTCGCCCAGCGTAAGGCGGTGATTCGATTGCCGTGAGTTGATCGGGGAGGTGCTGGGGTGATTATTCCGATGCGCATTTTAACGACTAAAGGGCGCAGGTCCGAAATCCGCCCCACACATCGCGCCGGTCAGGTTTGTAGAAATTCCGATAGGCGTTATGAATGAGCCGTGAGCGCGTAGTCCAGCAGCCGCCGCGCAGCACCTTGTGATCGCCGAACCACGGCTCAGAGTATTCCTTGTATGGTCCAGCGACGAAACCGGGATACGGGAGAAAATCGCTGGAGGTCCATTCCCAAACATTGCCAATCATCTGGCGGCAACCAAAAACGCTGTCACCTTCCGGCAGTGACGTCGCATCGACAGGTCCCATGGATTGCCAGTTCAGATTAGCGTGCTGTTTGTCACTGGCTGTCGCGGCCAGTTCCCATTCAGCTTCTGACGGCAGTCGTCGGCGAGCCCAACGGCAGAATGCTTCAGCTTCATACCAGTTAACGTGAATGACGGGAAGACGGCCTTCCAATGGAACCATCTGGTCAAAGTTGCGCCGCCACCATTTACCATCAATTGATTTCCAGTACACAGGATGTTTGGCGCCCGTTGATTCGCGCCACTGCCAGCCGTTATCGGACCACAATTCACGACGTTCGTAGCCCTGGTCATCAACGAATGCAGAGAACTCCGCATTAGTTACAGCAGCGCGAGAAATCGAGAACGATTCGACATGAACCTCGTGCGCGCGCAGTTCATTATCAAAGGCGAACGATTGATCGTTCGTACTACCAATGACGAATGTGCCGCCGGATATAAAGGCATCGCCAAGTTTTTCGTTGGTCGGTGCAGCCGGATTTTTCGTCGTTTGAGTGAATTGCGGTGCCGAGTATCCGAGTGTTTGGCGTGTGTAAGTAATCGCTTCTGCATGCATATCTTCGTGAAACAGCGCGAGGGAAAGAAAGTACGAAGCATCTTTGGAAGCGACATCTGGTGATTGGTATTCGTCCAATACACGGTCTAAGATCGTTTGCGTATACGCGATTGTTTGAGCTTTTGAGGGTAGTCGCAGATCCCAACGAGTGTCGTGAGCCACCTTCGCTGAGTCATAAAGCGAATCGCCAGTGGAGCGTACTGGCAATCGTCCGAGGAGATGGCGCAAAAGCCAGAATTCCTGAAACCATGCAACATGCGCGATTTCCCAACGAAGAGGGTTCACGATTGCCAGATGCGGACCGATCATTTGTTCATCGTCCAAATCGGCAACGAGCGCGAGCGTGCGATCGCGAGCTTCTCGCAATGAGTCGAGTAGTGGAGTTAAATTGCTCGTTACCATCCTGGTGATGCGGGCACCTCTTTGGAGTGCGCCAACTTGTCGGCGCTTTGGTATCTTACCAAAGCGGTGACGCGTCACCGCACTCCAAACTAGTTTATGTCTACTTTTTGGAATAAACAGATCGAGCGAGCAGATCACCTCGCCACGGAGTCGAGCGGTTCAAAGCAGTTATTGGCGTTTTACGCTCAACTCCTTCGTGCACAGGCACAGGTTTACGACTCGTTTCGCAGCCGCAGAGACTGGTTGCCATCCGGCGACCTGGAAACTGACCTGCCCGTCGTTCGCTCATGCATGACGGGTTTACTGGAGCGTGTTGCCTCGCATGGCCCAACGTCCCTCGCCTCGGAAGCACAGGCTCTTCTCATCGAGCCAGACATCATAGCTTACAAACTGCTCGCTTATTGGCGTGCTCCTTCGGATACGGAGTTCTTCGCCAAGGCGCTTCTGCAACCTTACGCTCGTTGGTTGGCTGAAACGCAAACCACTCCAATCGGAAGGGAGCTTGCAGGCGGTGACCGGGCGTGTCCTTTTTGTGGTGGGCGGCCGCAACTCAGCTTTCTTCAGGCCAAAGAGAGCTCGTCCGAAAGCGGCAACCGCGATTTGCTGTGTTCGATCTGCCTTTCCTCGTGGGAATTTCGACGAGTGGTTTGCGCCAACTGCGGCGAAGAACGACCAGCAAAACTCGGTTACTTTCACTCACCCGAGTTCGATCACATCCGGATCGAAGCGTGCGATTCCTGCCAGCACTATCTTAAAGGAATAGATCTGACTCGCCTGGGACTGGCCGTGCCCCTGGTTGATGAGATTTACGCGGCGCCACTCGATCTCTGGGCCCGCGAACATGGGTATACCAAAATCGAGTTGAACCTCGTCGGCGTATGATCGTGAGAAAAACGACAAATCCAAGACAAATCTACTTCACACAAGTGGTCTAAATGATAGCCTGGGTTATGCCTATCCCCCGAGTAACCTGAAGTCCCCTTCCGAAACTCGACCAAACATATCGGAGGCTTTAATGGAAGTCTCGAGACGAACCTTCATCAAGACAACCTTGATTGGAGGGGCGGGTGTAAGTGTGTTCGGCTTCAGTCTCGCGCCGGTCTACGCGCAGACGCAGGGACTGAAGATTGAACGTACAACTGAGACGCGTAGTACGTGTCCATACTGTTCAGTAAGCTGCGGCGTGATCATTCACACGCTCGGCGACAAATCAAAGAACGCGGTACCGCAGGTTGTCCACGTCGAAGGTGATCCCGATCATCCGATCAATCGTGGCACTTTGTGTCCAAAAGGCGCTTCCCTCGAACAGGATATCGTCAACGAACGTCGCTTGCTGAAACCGCAAGTGCGACGTCCAGGCTCTGCTCAGTGGGACGACATCTCATGGGACCAGGCAATCGATGAGATTGCTCGCTGGACCAAGAAAACGCGCGACGCCACCTTCATCGAGAAAGATCAGGGTGGATACACAGTCAATCGTTTGGAAACAATCGGTTGGATCGGCGGCTGTACTGACACAAATGAACTGAATTTTCTCGCCGTCAAAACCATGCGCAGCATGGGGGTCTGCTATTTCGAAACGCAGGCCCGGGTTTGACACGGTCCGACGGTCTCCAGTTTGGGGCCCACATTCGGACGCGGCGCGATGACCAACGGCTGGATCGACATCAAGAACACGGACATGATGTTGATCATGGGTGGCAATCCGGCCGAAAACCACCCGTGTGGTTTCAAGTGGCCGGTTGAGGCAAAGCTCCATCGCAACGCCAAAATGATCGTGGTTGATCCGCGATTCACGCGCACCGCGACTCAGGCGGATCTCTTCTTACAAATCCGTGCCGGCACTGATATCGCCTTCCTCGGCGGACTGGTCAATTACGCGATCCAGAACAATCGTCTTGCCAAGGACTACCTGATCAATTACACGAACGCGGCATTCATCGTAAAAGAGGGGTTCAAGCTTCCGGATGACGGATTGTTTTCCGGATTCGACGGGAAAACGTACGAAAAGGAAACCTGGAATTACGAAGCCGGCGGTAACGTTGGACCAGTGGCGCAAGAGACGAATGCTAGTGCAGCATCAGGTGAATCAACTGGCGCTCAGAAAAGAGCTAGCGAAGAGTCGGCAAGGAATTTTGAACCTAAGTCCCAACCGGTTCGTTCGCAGCCTTCGACTCCCCCAAAAGGCGGGGGGGACGCTATGGGCCAGGGACATCAGGCCGCCGGTGGGCCAGGCGCATCAGGCCAGGGCGGACAGAAACCGCCGCCGATGCTTCCGCCGAACGTCGCTTACGACCTCTCGCTCCAACATCCGCGTTCGGTGTTCCAACTATTGAAGCAACAGTATTCGCGCTACACGCCGGAAATGGTCGAGCGCATTACGGGCATTCCGCAAGCTCAATTTCTGAAAGCCGCGGACCTGTTCACGTCGATCCGCAAAGACGGCAACATGAAGAAAGCCGGGACGATCATCTACGCTGTCGGTTGGACGCAACACACCTTCGGGACACAGATCATTCGCACCGCGGCAATTCTGCAATTGCTCCTGGGTAACGTTGGACGCGCCGGCGGCGGAGTGAATGCACTGCGTGGACATTCCAATATTCAGGGTGCCACGGATATGGGCGGCGTGTTCGATATCTTCCCCGGCTATCTCAAGATTCCACAGCCCGCGGATACGGATCTCGCGATATTCAACAAACGCACCACGCCGACTCCTTCGAAGCCAAACGAGTGGGACTCGTATAACTACTGGTCCAACACGCCGAAGTTCATGGCGTCGTTCTTGAAGTCTCTCTTCGGCGATTCAGCGACAAAGGAAAACGACTTCAACTATCACTACCTGCCAAAGATCGATCGCAAGTTCTCATGGACCGAGATGTGGGACGAGATGTATCAGGGCAAGGTCAAAGGCCTGTTTGCCTTTGGCATGAACGGCGTCGCCATCGGTCCTAACTCGCGTAAGAACATCGAGGCATTGAAGAAAGCCGACTTCCTCGTCGTTTGTGATCTCTATCCGGAAGAGACGGCGGAGTTCTGGAGAGCTCCCGGCACCACGAACGATCAAATGAAGACCATCAATACGACGGTCTACCGTCTACCGGGCGCGGGCTTTGCTGAGAAGGATGGCACGTTCGTCAACTCCGCGCGCTGGCTGCAATGGAAATATGTGGCTGTGCCGCCACCGGGTGATGCGAAAGTCGATCAGGAAATACTGGCCCGCATCTTCCTGAAAGTTCGTGAACTCTATCAGGCGGAAGGCGGAAAGTTTCCCGATCCGATCATCAATCTCTCCTGGTCCTATACAACTCCACTGAATCCGTCACTCGCGGAAGTGGCGAAAGAGATCAACGGCAAGGCGCTTGCCGATTTAACTGATCCGCTGCAGCCCGGCGTAACGATCAAAGCCGGACAGCAGCTTCCGGGTTTTGCATGGCTGAGAGACGACGGCACGACCGCGTGCGGCAACTGGCTCTACTCCGGTTCCTGGACGGAAGCGGGAGCGCTAATGCAGCGACGAGGCACCGACGATCCATCCGGGCTCGGAATTTATCCGAACTGGGCCTGGTCGTGGCCCGCCAACCGGCGCGTTATGTACAACCGCGCCTCGTGCGATCCGTCGGGAAAACCATGGGACGCGGAGCGGCGACAAGTTTGGTGGAATGAGGCGCAACAGAAATGGGTCGGCAACGATGTGCCTGATTTCAAAGCCGACTCGAAACCTTCGGATCACATGGGGCCGTTCATCATGAACCCGGAAGGTGTAGGCCGGATCTTCGCGCCACTCAACGCCTTTGCGGATGGGCCGTTTCCGGAACACTACGAGCCCGTTGAGAGTCCCATCGCAAATCCTTTGCATCCGCAACACTCGAACAATCCGGTCGCGAAGAAATTCGCGTCCGACATGGACAAGTTCGGTACTCCGGATCAGGGTTTCAATATCGTGTGCACCACGTACAGGCTCACGGAGCACTATCACTATTGGACTAAGAACAATCCGATGAACGTGCAACTCGTGCCCGAGCCGTTTGTCGAGATACCTGTGCAACTGGCTGACGAGATGGGCATTCGTGGCGGTGAAAACGTGCGCGTCACGAGCGCTCGCGGTCAATACGTTGGTCGCGCAATGGTAACCAGGCGAATCAAGCCGATGATGATCGATGGGAAGAAGACCTATCAGATCGGCCTGCCGATTCACTGGGGTTATCGCGGCATTGCGGAAGACGAAGGCAAGACGGCACTGATGCCTGCGAATCAGTTGTCACCGGCCGCGATCGATCCGAACGCATACACACCAGAGTTCAAAGGGTTTTTGGTGAAGATCGAAAGGGCATAGATCATGGCTGTCACAAAACGTGCTCGTTGGAGTGCGGCGGCCTGGCGCCGCTTTGGCCTCGATAGCGCTTCAACGATAACAAAGCGGCGCCAGGCCGCCGCACTCCAAGGAGGCCGTACAACCGCCCAAGCGAAATTCTGATTCTTGAGGTATAGGCATGGCTAACCCACGCACATTTCAGATACAGGAAATCTCGGCTCATCCTGGTCCTGTGCCGGGGCGGGGGACACGCCGTGAAGAGCAGGTGTGCAAGTACATCGACGTGTCGACGTGCATCGGCTGCAAAGCGTGCGAAGTCGCCTGCGTTGAATGGAACGATCATCCGTTTCGCGAGACCACCTTCAACGACACTTACCAGACGATGCCCACGACCGAGTGGAACTACTACAACCTGATCAAATTCGCTGAAGACGAGCGCGACGGCAACTTGATGTGGTTGTTGCGCAAGGACCAGTGCATGCACTGCGAAGATCCCGGCTGCTTGCGTGCCTGCCCGGCTGACGGCGCCATCATCAAGTACGAAAACGGCATCGTTGATTTCCAGCAGGAGAACTGCATCGGTTGCGGCTACTGTATCTCAGGCTGTCCGTTCGATATTCCCAAGTTTCATCCGAACACGAAAAAAGTTTACAAGTGCACGCTTTGTTCCGACCGTGTGGGCCAGGGCCTCGAACCTGCTTGCATTAAGGCATGTCCGACCGGCTGCCTGAAGTTTGGAACGAAGTCTGACATGGTGCAGATCGCCGGCTTGCGCGCAAAGCAGCTACGCGAAGTTTCCGGTTTTGCAGATGCCGGTGTCTACGATCCGCCGTCGATTGGCGGCACGCACGTCATTTATGTGCTTCACGACATCAAGCGGCCCGAGCGATACGGCCTGCCTGCTAATCCGATCATTCCGCCGAGCTATACGTACTGGAAATGGATCGCAAAGCCGACCGGATTGTTGTTGGGTTTACTTGGCATTGGCGCTGTCTTCTTCCATCGGGTTTTCTATGGGCCCAAACTACCGAATCCCGAAGTGCGCGAAGTTCGAACTGGTCCACGTGACGAAATAGAAGCTGGTCGAGAGGAGAGGCCGTGAGCGCGACAGACTTTGACGAAAAGGCTCGAGGCGAATTCGCTCGCATCGGTACTACTCGTGTTCGACGCGGCGAATTGCTGCGCCATCCGGTTTACACGCGTTTTCTCCACTGGTCGGTCGCGATTTTTTTCATCCTGTCTCTACTTACCGGATTTGCGATCTATTCGCCGTGGTTGTTCCACTGGATTACACCACTCTTCGGCGGTGGGCCAAGAACGCGACTGCTTCACCCATGGTTTGGATTGTTGTTCACGATCTTCTTCTTTTTCCAGTTCCTCAACTGGGTAGGGCCGATGGCATGGACCGAAGCAGATCGCCGTTGGACGAAGCGGCTTCGCCACTATGCGACGAATGAAGAGGGACGCGAATCAGAGGACGTCGGATTTTTCAATGGCGGTCAAAAGCTATATTTCTGGGCAATCGTCGTCAGCGGCATCTTGTTCCTGATCACCGGAATCATCATGTGGTTTGACAATGTATTCGGGCGCTGGGCTGTCGCCGTGAGTTATGTGATTCACGACATTGCTGCGCTCGTGATGTTGGCCGGCTTCATCATTCACGTCTACGAAGGCACTGCCCACCAGCCAGGCACGTTCCGATCGATGATGGACGGTACAGTGACAGAAGAGTGGGCCGATACACACCATCCCGCCTGGTATCGCACTGCAACCGATAGCCGCAGAGAGGCACGAAAAACAGAAGAATAGATTTGTGCCTTTTGCGCATTTTTGTGGCAGAAAGGATCTGATCATGAGCGTGTATCTACGTCTTACTTTAATTGTGATTATTAGTTTCGGAAGTGCGCTTGCCGTTTTTTCGCAAAGCGCTGAGAAAAGTGATCCACTCGTCCGCGTGCTGCAATCCAAAGGAATCCTAACGGAAGCCGAAGCACGGGCTATACTTACGAACGCTTCACCTGAAGAGCAAAGAGATCGGTTGGCGACGCTGTTGCGCGACAAGGGAGTGATCTCGGCAACAGAATACGATTCGCTACGCGCGCCGGCGGTTTCTTCAGAGATGAAGACGATCACTGCCGAGTACAAAACGAGCTCACCGCCGCCGCCAGTCGCACCTGAACCGCAGCCGGCGCCTGCTGTAATCGCCGCCATCGCGCCTGTGCGATTACAGGGAATTGATTCACCCAAACGAGAAGGACTGATCCCGGACATCAAACTCGGCACCGGTGCGCGCCTCAAGCTTTATGGCATCTTTAAGACAAGTCTCATTCACGATTCATCATCGCCCCAGGGAAATGATTTTCCGTTGCCGCTGCTGGCAGCAGACACAGGCCCGAACAACTCGCCGGAGTTTCACCTGCGCGTCCGCGGGCTACGACTGGGAGCAAACTTCGAATGGCTGGATCCGGCGCCGAGGATGACAATCACAGGAAAGATTGAGTTCGACTTTGAAGGTGATTTCCCGCGCGTCAACAATCGCAACATCACTTCGATTCGATCCAGCCAGCCGTCGTTACGTTTAGCATGGGTCAGACTCGATCGACGCTTCAGTGATAAAAACAGTGCCTTTGTTTTATTTGGGCAGGACTGGTCGCCGTTCGTTTCATCGACGCTGCCTAACACGGTCGAAAACACAAACTTCGGTGGCGTTGGTTACGGTGCTGCCTACACTCGGATCCCGCAAGCTAAGTTTGGTTTCAATCACAAATTTGGCGGGTCACGTGATTTCCAGTTCGAGCCGGAGATCGCGATCGTGCTGCCGGCTTTCGGAAATCTGCCGGCTGACGTGGCGAATCAGTTAGCTTTCGGTGAACGACAAGGTGTGGATTCACAGCAGCCGGGAGTTCAGGGTCGCGCGGTCTTTCAATGGCAACTCGATAAAGCAGCGAGCGTTGCTCCGGCTCAGATCGTCTTCAGCTTCGAACATGCACAGCGCACGGCGATCGTTACTGCCGCAAATGTGCCCGTTGCATTCAGGCCGGCCTTTCCCAGTGGTGCGGAAGTTAGCAGTGATAGCAATGGATACTCAGCCGAGTTTCAGTTGCCGACGCATTTCGTAACGCTCGTTGGAAAGTATTACGGCGGTTCCGATCTGCGGTTCTTTCTCGCGGGACAATTACTCTCCAACTTCAACGACACTGCGGGACTGACAAACACTGCAACTGCGACTTCGATCGATGGCGCCTCGGCAGTTGTCTTCGGATTAGACAACGGTATTCCCGTAGTTGCGCCGCAGCGACCGGTGCGTGCTCAGGGCGGATTTGTGCAACTCGGATTTCCGTTATCGCGAATATTCGATGCCGATCCGAAAGGACGTAATGCCGGCTGGACTGCTTACCTCTATTACGGTGGCGATCAGGTTTTTGCTCGTGACGCGCGACGGTTTGGTCTGCGTGGCGGCCGCAGTGATTTGTTCTCGGGGAATATCCAATACAAATGGAACCAGTGGGTGACGTTTGCTTATGAGGAGGGTTATTACCGCACACGCGCGGATTCTCGCACCGGCTTGTTGCCGCTGTTCCGCGGCATCCCGAGTTACACAACCCATAACATCCGCTCGGAGTTTGCGGCAATCTTTACGTTCTAGCGTTTGTCTTAGACAGGATTTCAGGATTCACACGATTCACAAGATGAATCTTGTAAATCATGAAAATACCCGCGGTTCTTTGTGGAGCATTTGAAGATGGAATACAACGACGTTGCTATCAAAGACACGGACGTTCCGCTTGCTTCGAACCGCATTTTTCAGCACCTGCTAAAAACCTATGCGAGTGAGGTGAACAAGCTCAACTCGGTTTGGAACGAATTCGCCCCGGACGATTGGGAAGGCTCGGATCCAACCTGTAGCGTGGCTGCCGCTAGCAGAAAATAACTTACAACGATTTGTTATTCGTAAGTTCGCGCTGTAGGTTTGCAATGGAGTCAAGGATTGGCAAAAAATGCCGGCCGAACTCCGTCAGATGATATTCCACGCGTGGCGGAATTTCCGGGTAAACCACTCGGTCCAAAATCCCCAGCGCCACCATGCGCCTAAAATAGTATGTCTGGACCTTCGGCGTGAGCCCATCCAGCGCACGCTCAATAGCGCCTGGCCTGCACACACCTTGCCGAATCAACTCCAAAATACGCAGAGACCACTTGCAACCAAACACCGCTTCGACCGTAGCCGCTACATCATGCGGTCCAGCTAAATTTTTTTCTGCAAGATTCCCCATTTCTTTCACAAAAGTGACCACACTAACAAAAAAGTGCTCTCTTGTTTTACCTTCCGGCCCGTCGCATTATTCCTTTTGTGCGGCCACAAATCAATTTTACGGTTGCACTAGTCTAGTAGAAGAAAGGAAGAATAAACATGAGTCTAAAAGACAAAGTAGTTATCATCACGGGTGGCGGCACAGGCATGGGTGCAGACGCTGCGCGTGGTTTCAATGAGGCAGGAGCCAAAGTTGTGCTCAACGGTCGTCGGGAGGCTGTGCTGGCACAAACTGCGCTGAGCATAGATCCCAGCGGCGAAAACGTCGTTTACGTTGCCGGTGACATCGGGACTCCAGAGACAATTCAACGCGTCGTACAAACTGCTGTAGGGCGTTTCGGTGGCATCGATGTGTTATTCAACAATGCGGGCGTGTTCAAGCCGACATCATTTCTGAGTGTGACGCATAAAGAGCTCGACGATTACTTCAATCTCATGCGCGGTTACTTCGCTCTATCTCAAAGCGTGGTTCCGGAAATGCGGAAGCGTGAGAAGGGTGCAATCATTAGCATTGGATCGATTTGGGCTTTGCAGGGAATTGGCGCCACACCTTCGACTGCGCCTTCAATGGCCAAGGGTGGTATTCACTCGTTTACCCGAGCACTTGCAATCGAATTGGCGCCTGAGAAAATCCGCGTGAATGCAATCGCGCCTGCTGTTGTGGAAACGCCTCTATTCGACCCGCTGCTTTCGACGGAACAACTCGCGTCGTTCAATGCGTTCCACCCAATTGGACGCAACGGTGTGCCTCAGGATATTACTTCAGCAGTGATGTTCCTGGCAGACGACGCACTCTCCGGTTGGATCACAGGGGTTGTATTGCCGGTTGATGGTGGCGTGACTGCGGGACGGAATTGAAACGTCTCAGGCAAGGGTGACTGAAACCATATGTTCGATCTAGTCATAATCGGTGCTGGTCCCGGTGGGATTGCGCTGGCAGCCGAAGCAGGCGCTGCTGGAGTTGACTCCAATCGTATCCTGCTGCTGGAAAAAGCTGACCACCATAACTCCGCTATCCGTCAGCTTTATCCGGAGCAGAAACTTACCACAGCAAACTATAAAGGCTTTGAAGCTCGATGCGAGGGTTTGCTTTGCATCAAAGACATGAACAAGGCTGAGACGCTGGAGTTCTTCGACCAGGTGATTAGCGATCACCATATCAAAATAGAATACGGTGCTGAAGTATTTGGGATGGAGCGGCTAGACGAAGTTAATGGCGCACGTTTCCGTATCAGAACATCGAAGGGAACTTTCGAGAGTCGAATTCTTGGCGTGGCCATAGGTATTTTCGGAAGGCCCAACAAACCCAAAGATTATTCATTCCCACCGTCTCTTCGCCAGCAGCTTCTCTTCGATATCACTTCAATTCCGATCAGAAATGAGAATGTGCTTGTGGTTGGTGGCGGCGACACCGCATCCGAGTACGTTCAATATCTACACGCGGCCGGTAACAGAATTACGCTCTCTTACCGGCAGGCGGATTTTATACGCTTGAGCGATCAGAATCGCGCGGCGCTCTTTTCGCTGGAGCAACAGAAAGAGGTCGAGATACTGCGTAGCACAAACATTCTACGCATCGATGATGACAACAGCCGGCCGCAGGTTGTTTTCCGTGAGGATGCAGTGACTCCACGGACATTCGACCGTGTGATCTTTGCGCTCGGAGGAACAACACCCTCCAATTTCCTGCGGACGTTGGGAATTGCGTTTAATGACGAAGGGCCAATTTTCGACGACGCCGGCGCCACAAACGTTCCCGGGCTCTATTTGCTCGGGGATTTAGTGGTGGGTAAGAAGGGTGGTTCGATCATAACGGCGTTCAACTCTGCGGTTCGGGCGATGAAACATATCTGCGCTCATGAACTCACATGAACTGTGTCCAAGTGCCGTACTTGAATCCGTACACTTTTTACTAGTTGGACCAACCCCGATTGGTTCGAAAGTGGGATTGGTGAATCCCGCAACCGAAACCATCCAAACTCGTTCACATTCAAACCTTATTGAATTCTGAGTATTAATGCCTTTGCCTCATATGGCACAGCTCTTGAACTTTGCATCTGCACATGATGTCCTGGCAGCCTGAGTTGGCTGCCCCTGCATACGAAACTACGGATCGATCTTTCTACCAAAATCGTGAGGAGTGCTTATGGACACGCTGCTAAAAGACCTTCGATACGCAGTAAGAACTCTTCTGAAGCACCCGGCTTTTACCGGCGCTGCTGTCTTCACCATCGCGTTGGGAATCGGAGCGACCACAGCAATCTTTAGTGTTGTTAACGCTCTGATCCTGAGTCCTCCACCGATACCTGATCCGGATCGCGTCGTCGCGATCTGGCGATCGGCAACCGACAAACGAACCGAAGGCTTTGTCTCTTACCTCGACTTACATGACTGGCGCACACGTAGTCACAGCTTCGAAGAAGTCGCAGGCTACAAACCCTACGCGTTCGACCTGACGACAAATGATGAAGTAGAACGAGTGTCGGGGATGCGGGTCACAGCCAACTTCTTCCCGCTCTTGAAAGTCGCGCCTGCTCGTGGTCGAAACTTTGACGAAGCAGAGGAGAAACCGGGAAGTAATCGTGTTGCGATAATCGGTAACGATCTTTGGCAGACCGCGTTCGGCGGTACGGAAGACACACTGAACAGACAAATCATCCTGGATGGAAAACCGCACACCATCATCGGTATTCTTCCCGAGAACTTTCGTTTTCCATTACTTGCGCAACACGCTCAGATTTGGACCACGGTGAGAGGAGAAGGTGGGAACCTTCCGGAGCGTGGTGCGCAAATTCTCAGAGCTGTTGGACACCTGAAGCGTGAGGCGACACTCGAGCAGGCAGGAAACGACATCGCAACGGTCGCGGCGAACCTGGCCCAGGAATATCCCGCAACCAACCAAAACTCGACCGCCTACGTCGTTGGTGCTCACCAACAGATAGTCGGTCGTGACGTGCGTCTCGCCCTCTGGCTCCTGTTGGGCGCCGTTGGCTTCATACTTCTGATCGCGTGCACGAACACGGCAAATCTGCTCTTAGTGCGTACCATCTCGCGCCAAAGGGAGATCGCAATACGCGCGGCGTTGGGAGCGGGTCGCTGGCGACTCGGGCGGCAGATACTTACGGAAGCACTCGTGTTGGCACTTGTTTCAGGTGGTGTTGGTCTGTTGCTTGCGACATGGGCGCTGGGCGCCCTTCGCGTTTATGCGGCGGATGAGCTGCCCCGGATGGCTGAAGTACAAATCAATTCGCGTGTCCTCATCTTCACGTTCGCAGTTTCAGTATTAACCGGATTCCTGTTCAGTCTCGTGCCTACGCTCAACGCTTCAAGACCAAAAGTGAACGACGTGCTTAAGTCTGCGAATAAGAGTGCGACCAGCAGTCGCGGCCTGAAGCTTTGGCGCGACGCTCTGGTGATAGCGGAAGTTGCATTGAGTTTAATACTGGTGGTCGGAGCCGGTTTGATGATCAAGAGTTTCTCGAGACTGGTAAGCGTTCCGCCGGGTTTCGATCCCGACAATGTCTTAACTGGTGAGATTGGTTTGACTCGTGCGACTTATGCGAAA
>Ga0111538_10002328_pt1 | contig 26795 bp, 19 predicted proteins | sample SoiMethybrSBSTD1_FD_79669 | JGI IMG/M metagenome (GOLD analysis project Ga0111538, IMG submission 79669) | Bulk soil microbial communities from a Populus tree surrounding site in Tennessee, USA - Soil MetaG P. TD hybrid SBSTD1 (version 2)... | ecosystem: Environmental > Terrestrial > Soil >...
CGGCCGCCCGACTCGAACGGCCGCCGAGTCCAGAGGATCACGCTGCTCGGATCGGGATCGCCGGACGCGACGCCCTCCGGATACAGGTCGCGCCGCTCATGCCAGCCGGTGGTTGACGCTCGAGCCGAGCCGCCCCACGCCAGCGAGGCCCCCATCGCCGCGGCTAATTGAACGAACTCGCGTCGATTGAGCGTCATGGTCTATCCCCTTCGCAATCTCTCCGCATGCCAGGCAACGTGATCGGGCATGAACTTCGAGATGAATAATAGCTGTGGCCCTCTTTTCATTTGGTCGGATAGGCGCCAGTGGGCCGTGAGACGTCGCGATGCGTAGCAGGCTCGAGGTGGCGCAACTGCTTGCGGACTTTCTTACGGGAAAAGCGCACCCGCTCGCGTGGGACGGCTTCACGCTGGGGAGTCAGTTCGACGACGAACGTCTGGAACAAATCCGGCTTCGTTGTGCTGGTCTCAGTCAGGAGTTTCCGCCGGAGAAGCGAGGCGAGTATTGCAACGAGCAAGGACTCGAGGTGATACGAGGCTACATCGCGGAACTGCGACACTCTTAGTGCCTGATCGACGCGTTCGGCGGATGCGTTTGTGGTTTGACTCCGATGACCGATGCGGTCGAACGTGCGAGGCAGATTGCCAACAAAGTGCTTGGAGGTCAGTACGATCCACTCCTCGCCTGCCGAGAGATCGCTGACATGAGAGAGCAGCTTCCGGGTGGCCGCGGTTTCTGAAGAACTCAATGCGTCGCGCGTTGTCCAAGGATGCACGGTCAGTAGAGGAATGGGCGGGCCTACTTTCCGAAACAGCGTACGGGGCCAGGCAGGAGGTTCATCAAAGCGCGACCCAGTGCGAAAGAGCACGTGAAAGCGTGCGCGCCGGCATCGACCCTCGTAGGAGGTTTCCACAAAACATCTTCGTGGGAGATTGGCCGGTTACTTCTTCTTCGACTCAGATTGGATGAGGGAATCGGAGTTCGTTGTGATCGTTAATGTTCGTTCAAGTCCCTTTGGTCGATGACCGAATTACCAACGTTCTTATTCCAATACATAAGAACTGTGCAAACTCTGTGTGAATAAGCCAGTTGGCACTTGACAGCTAGAGGATCGCTCGCACATCATCCGGCCGCTTCACGACAATACGACTGCTATAGCGTTTCGCAATGACGCGATTGCGATGCGGCGGAAGTGTGTCTTTCTCCCATATGCGAAAGCGTCCCTCGCGAAAGGATCGACCCGATGAGGCTTCTTCGCGCCGCAACGCTGGCACTGGTCGCCGTGATGTTGCCGCAAGCCGCGGCCGCGCAGGAAACGTATACCTACTATTTCCATCAAGAAAACAGCGACTATAGCTTCGGCTTCTACGGGCTGAAGGCCACACCGGCTGATACGCCAGCCTTCGTCATACAGGCCAATCTCACAACCAACACCAACTATTGGGCCGGGCTTCCTAACACACCGAACATCAAGTTCCTTCCGTCGGGCACTACCTTCACGATCACGCTCTACATGCGCAAAACCGGTAGCAGCGGGGTCGTCTATCCACGGGCGGACGTGTTGCTGAATTGGGGGCCATCCGATTTCTTCATCGGAGGCGCATGGTACGCCTACTTCTTCTGTAATCAGGTCGGAACGAGTGCCCTGACGACGGCCTTTGCCCCGTACACGTTTTCGTGCACGACGCAGCGCGAGACGCTGTTGGGGTCGTTCGATCGGATCTTTGTCTCGCCTGGCTATTACGTTGCGCAGAATCCAGGTGGGAACAAGACCGTGTTCGGGGAATTCGCGATGGAAGGGACTGGCAGTCCGAGTTATCCCTCCCGCATCGTCGTCACCGTTCCGCCGAATCCGAGAATCACTTCTGCTACGCCAACCGTCGGTCCCACAGGCACGCTCGTCACCATTAACGGAGCGAACTTCGGCACAGGCGGTCAGGTCACGTTCAACGGCGTGCCGGTTGCGCCGAGCAGCTGGACGAGCACGCAGATTCGTGTGCCCGCGCCGGCGGGAAACCGTGCGCTGATCAGGGTGACGGCGAACAATCTGTCCAGCAATCCCTGGACGTATGTGGGGGCCTTCGATACGGCGCGGTGTCAGCCGCAGCTGGCATCGCAGCGGCTCGGCCCGGTGTCGGCGGGGGGTGGGTCAATCAACCTCGCTGTCACCGCCGATGCGGGTTGCAGCTGGACCGTCGAATCGGTGTCACCGTCGTGGTTGAGTGTGTCGCCGGCGAGTGGTTCCGGCCCTGGCACGATCACGGTCACCGTTCCGAGTTGGAACGCCTCGGATCCGCGTGGCGGTTCTTTCAGTGTCAACGGCATTCCCGTGGCCGTCACCCAGAATGGCACGGCGTACCCCGCCGGCTATCTCGTGTATTCACCGACGCCCACGCTGACGATCACCGGTGGTCAGGTCCATTGCTCGGCGGACGCGGACAACTCCAGAAGCTATACGAGTCTGCAGGGGATGGACCTGTACGCGGACGGCCAACTGATTGCCTCGACGTGGGGAGGCGGCGATGACTACCTGCTCGACATCTCGACGTGGCCGGCCGGGTACGTCAGTTCGTTCTACTGCGTGGTGTATTCGATTCCCGACGGCTACATCCTCGCGCAGAACACCGTCCAGAACGCCGGCCCGCATCTGATCTCGCTGAACCCGTCGGCGGGGCGCGTCAACTCGGCGGTCATGCTGACCGGCACCGGCTTCGGCATCGGCCCCGGCGCCGTACGGTTCAACGGCACTCCCACGACGTCAATTCTGTCGTGGACGGACACAAAGATTTACGTGGGGGTGCCCGCAGGTGCGACGAGCGGTCCCGTGGTGATCACGGATAACAACGGGCAACTGTCGAACGCCCTCGAGTTCACGGTGCGCGACCTCGCTGACCCCGGCGGTCAACTGTCGTACTACCACACCGATGCGATCGGGTCGGTGCGGATGATCACGGACATGTCCGGCCAGATCGTCAGCCGCTACGACTACGTCCCGTTCGGACAGGACTTTCCGACATCGCCCGTTGGCGACTTGAACACGATCAATTTCGCGGACAAGGAGCGTGATCGTGAGACCGGCGCGGAAGGGGTCCCGTGGTCGCCGTTGGATTATTTTGGCACGCGCTATTACCACGGTCAGACGGGACGCTTCACGCGACCTGATGATCCTGGTTTCATGGATCCTTTCAACCCGCAGTCGATGAACCTGTACTCGTACGCGTTGAACAGCCCCTTGCGCTTCGGCGATCCCACTGGCAACGACCCTTGTCCGATAGTTCAGCCAGACAACAGCGTCTGTGTCGAGGGGAAGGATCCCGGATTTGATCCAGGCACACGGCGGTTCTTCTGGGACAGTCTTTTCGGGAATCGAAGCACCCCGACGTCGGAACCGTCCAGCAGCGGTATCGTCGCGCTGGCGCAAGGCGTCCGCCGGGGTGCAGGGCCCGTAACCGACCCACGTTTCATGGTGGGATGGTATGGTGCCTCGGCACTCGTTGGCGGTGCGGGTGCGTTGGGCTCACTTGCACTCAGCAGCACCTCGATAACCACCCTTGGTATCGGAGCGATACCGATCCTGCCTGCTGTGCCAACCGCAATCGACAAGCTGCAGCGGATAGGGCTGACGGTTGCGCAGGCATCGCGGATGGCGACGAGTCTGAGCAGTCAGAAATTTGTCGACACGGCTAACAGCAACAACATCAACGTCATTCAGCAAGTAGGTGACAAGCTCGTGAGAATCACGCTCGATCCCACGGGACAGCGGATCATCTCCGCGGGATACGTCCAAGCACGTAACGTCGCCAATAGCGTCGCATCGGGACGTTTCATCCCGAAGTAGAGGGATCGTGGAATTCACTCCTGACGAGAGAGTGCGTGCCATCCCCGAATTGATCGCGGCGCTCTTCGAGCACGTGCTCCAAGACGAGGAGCCGCTCTTCATTGGCGATGAAGCGACGATGTTAGACGTGTCATTGGCGGCGCCGGAGGAGCTTCAGAAGCGGTGTTCTGCCTACTACAAAACGGAGGTCTCTCTTGATGACCTTCGTCGGCCGCTGTGGCAGGTTCTTCCCGAGCTGGAGCGCCGGCGTCAAGCCGGCTGAGCGAGTCATCAGGGGGGCTTCTGGCCAACAGCAAGTGGCGGGTCGCAATCGTCATCACTGAGGGTACGAATGGAACGCAAGACAACGTCTGGATGGCACTTGGTCGCCTTGGTTGCAGTTCTTACGCTCGTGCCGGGCACATCGCACGCGCAACCCGGTGCCGCAGGCAACGAGATCGGGTTCCAACCTAACCGGGACTATTTGTCTTTACAGCCGTTCGAATCGCTTGACACGGTGAGCGGCAATCTCGTCTTGACGTTCACCGATCTCCTGTTGCCGGGTAACGGCGGACGGGAATTGCGGTTCGAGCGCGCGTATAACAACCAGACGGTGAGTCAGGGCGCCGGCCGATGGGACTTTGGCATTTCAGGTTTGCCAATCAGTGTTTTTCAGCGGCCCATTCCCCGAAACACAAACATTCAGGACACGATCGAAGGCCATCGTCAATGGTCGCCGACGTTCCTCATGGCCGACGGCTCGGACCTGCGTACCACCTTCATGCAAACGCCGATCGCCAAGGATGCGACGACGATTCGCTGGGTCGCAACGCCGAACTTCTGGAAATACGATCGCGACACCCGGAAGCTGTACCTGCCGGACGGCATCGTTGCCACCTATGAGGCGGTTGACAACGCGAAGGCCCGGTTGCTCTCGTACACGGATCCGTTTGGGAATACGGTCACGCTGACGTGGACACCGGGGCTGCTTCGCGTCACGCAATCGCTCGGGTCGCAGCCGTCGCGTGAGGTCTTACGGTACCTCGACGCGGCAGGCTACCCGACGCGCATGGAATACGACGGTAAGACCTGGTACTACGATTACCAGCCCGGACTGGACGGCCGGTTGATTCAAGTCCGCCCACCGGCCGGCGGGCCATGGGTGTTTAGCTACGAGGCTCCAACGTCTCCGGGTACGACACTGCGTCAAATCACGACCCCGCTCGGCGGGCGGATCTCGTACGAGTACGCGAACAAGCAGTTTCCTACCGGCTTTCCGCCGCCCAATGATTTCGAGACGCGCTATGTGATGACGAACCGCACTGCGGACGGTCTCGAAAACTCCGGCACCTGGCAATTCGACTATGGAGTCAGCAATCCGGGAGGCGACCCAAGCGGCGTGCTGGTGACGCTTCCTTCTGGATATTCCATTGGGTACTCGTACTTGCCACTCCCGAATGTGCTCGCCGGCGCTTGGACCCTTGCCGTCCGGTTTATTTTGGACGTGGATGGCAGCACCTTCCTTGAGATGGAAGAGCGCTCCTACACCACCGTCCGTGCAGTTCCGAACGGGTGGGTGACACCGGAGGTGACACTTCGCCGCACCACGCGCGGCGGCCGCGCCTACACGACGACGTACACCTACGACACCGCCAACGTGGCCACATTGGCGCAATATCACAACCCGATTCGCATCGACGAAACCGGCGCCGCGGGTGAGTTGTCACGGTCAACGACCAGGACATACAGACACCTGACGGCGCCGAATTACATCGTCGGATTGCCGACGATCGAGACGGTCACCGTCAACGGTCAGAGTGTCTTGAAGTTGTGGGACTACGACGGAACGACCGGATTCAAGACTCTCGAGAATGCCTACGGCATTGAGACCAGGTTTGCGCCGGACTCAGTCGGAAATTTACAAACGATCACAAAAGGGAACGGCAAGACGGCGACGTATTCGTACAGCAACGGTGTGATGAGCGGTATGAGCACACCCGGTGTGGCATTGAGCCGCCAGATTAATGCCAACGGTACCGTCGCCAGCGAAACCGTGGGCGGCCGGACAACTCGCTACACCGAATACGACGGCCTGTTCCGGCTCAAGAGAACGGAACCACCGGTTGGAAATCCAGTTACCGTCGATTACGACGATACTGCTCGCACGGTGACGACGCGTCGCGGCGCGTCTGTCTCGACCAGTACTCTCGATGGCTTCGGCAGAACGATTCGTACTCAAAATGGCGCGGGGATACAAACCGTCACCTGTTACGACGCTCAAGGGAGAAAGACCTTTGAAAGCCTGCCATTCGACGGACCGTCAACCGGCTGTGCCGGTCCCGGCACTACGTTTACCTACGACTGGCTTGGACGAGTCACGCGAGAACAGAACGGCGACAACACATTCCGTCGCTTCGAATATGTGGGCAACACCACTACGTACGTGGACGAAAACGACCGGCCAACCGTTCTGACGCGGAAAGCATTCGGTCATCCTGACGACGGGCGTCTCACGGGTGTCCTGGACGCAGACAGCAAACAGTGGACGTACGCGTACGACGCCATCGGTCAGGTCACCTCCGTCGCCGGCACCGACGGCATCACCCGCACGTGGACATACGACAATCAACGTCCGACCTTGCTGGCGTCCGAGACCCATCCGGAATCGGGAACCGTAACCTACCAGGTCTACGACGGAGCGGGGGTCCTCAAGCAGAAACGAGACAACAAGGGTACGGTGTTCGTCTACGAACACGACGGCAACGACCGTGTCACTCGAATTACCGCCGGGTCGGACGTGACGACCGTCAGTTACGAGCAGGGTTCCGATAAGCGCGTCGTGACGACGACGCCCGAGGCAACAAGCATCTTTTCGTACGACGCTGGTGGACGTATCCAGTCACGGACAGATCTCGTGGACGGGAAGTCGTTCACCGCAACGTTCGCGTACGACGGCAACGATAACGTTCGTGAAATCACCTATCCGTCTGGACGCCGGGTCGGCTACGAGTACGACGCCGAGAACCGTGTCTCACGCGTGTTCAATGGCTACAGCCCGACCGAGGTGTACGCGTCGAACATGACCTATCACGCGTCGGACGGCATCACGCAGTATCTCGCGGGGAACGGCCTCGCGACGACGATTGGTTACCACGCGGCACGTCATTGGATGAGCGGCGTGAGCGTCGGCCAGCTGCTCCAGCTGACCTATGAATTCGACAACGTCGGCAACGTTCAGGCAATCCGGGACTCCAGAGCCGGCATGGATCAGACGTTTACCTACGATCGCCTCGATAGGCTTGAAACAGTAACCTCGCAAACCTATCCATCGTTCAGTTTTCTCTACGACGCACACGGCAACCGGCGCGACGCCGGTGGCTCGACGTACACGTACTTCCCCGGCACCTTCAGATTGCAGTCGATGAATGGTCTGAATATGACCTACGACGCCAACGGAAATCTGGAGACGGGCCCGCAGGCGGCCTTCACCTACACGTCGACGAACATGATGCGGACGTCACTGGTCGGCGGCGTCTCGGCGTCGTATGTCTATGATGCCGACGATGTGCGAGTCAAGAAAACCGTGACGGGCGGCGCCACGACCTATTTCATGCGCGGCTTGACGGGACAGCTCATGACCGAGTGGATCAACACGAGTCCGGCCGCTCAGGTGCGCGATCACATTTATGCGGGGCCGCGCCTGATTGGTGTCTTCACGGCGACGCAGCCTGCACAGTAACGGCGGCGGCGCGCTGTCCGGCTTCAGCCGGACGGTCACCGCTTCTTCGCTGCCTTTCGGGACCGCGTTGTCGGCCTGGCCTTCCTGACCCGTTCGGGAAGCTGCTTGCCGCCGGTCTCGCGGTTCCACTCCTCATACGTCTCGGGCGAAATCTTTCCTTCGACCGACTGGATGACGATCCACGTGCGGGATCTCGCGTCGGGCAAGGACCTGCCGGACGACGTGCGGTGGGTGCGCTGAAGCGGTACCAGTAGACGCGCGCGGGCTTGAGATGACCGATCAGCACGCGCGTCGTCCAATCCGATTGCGCGGAGACTGGAGCGGAGGCCTTGGCGACGACCCGCCGGAACGCATCATCCTCGGCAACCTCCACCGTGAGCACACGCTGGCCGCCCGACTCGAACGGCCGCCGAGTCCAGAGGATCACGCTGCCCGGATCGGGATCGCCGGACGCGACGCCCTCCGGATACAGATCGCGCCGCTCATGCCAGCCGGTGGTTGACTCGCGTCGGTTGAGCGTCACGTCTATCCCCGTGAAGGCCGATCTAGTCGGCGGGCACAAGCCGCTTCAGCTCTTCGGCCCAATGCTGAATCAATTCAATCGTCGGTTCAGCGTTAGAGCCCGACCCCGAACCTGTGCGTTCATCCCGTATGACGACGAACCCCTCGCGGGCGACGTCATACGCCGAATCACCGCCTTCGGTGGCGATCATGCCCGCTGACACCACCGACTGCGGCTGGCCGAATCTGGGCGTTGGACCGGGCTCGACCTTGGCTGAAAACATTTCGCGTCCGTCCTCGCTCACAAAGAAGAGCTCGCGGCCATCGGCGGACCAGCGGGGATCGCGACCGACGCCGACCTTCTCGCGATTTCCAAGTTGCGGAAATCGCTCGACGTAGATCTCGTACTGACCGGATGCATTCGACTCGTAGGCAATTCCGTATTGAGAGATGGAGGGACGACTGCCGCGTATCGCCAGCATGGTCACCGCGTCTGGCCGATCGATATCAACCAGACCGAGTCTCACTTGGAGGTCGTTGGGAACTTCCGCGAACACCAGTCGTTTGTCGCTCGCCCAGGCGCTCGCCATTAGATTGGTGAGATCTCTGGCGCGTGACAGGACGAGCTCGGCCTCGCCAGTACCGTCAGCGAGCTGCGAGTAGATCTGCGGAAATCCGGAGCGCGTCGAAGTGAAAAAGACGCGCCGCTGATCCCGCGCCCACAAGGGGTTCGTTTCGGTCGCCGCGTCGGTCGCCAGAGCGGTCACGCTGCCGCGCGCAAAATCGTAGATGCGAATATCGCCACCGGCAGACGCGGCGAAACGGGTGCGGTCGGGTGAGACGCGTACTTGCCGGTAATTGGCCGGCGGCAGGTTGGGCAGCGGTGTTTCTTTTCCGTCGCGATTGATAAACACGATCGTCCGCCGCGCCCCCACCGACCCGGGGATGTACACCAGCGAACCGTCGCGTGACAGTGCTGCCTGTGCGACACCAACCCGCGTCGTGGCCACACCGTCCAGCACGAGCGCCGACTGGCCATATGTTTCCCTGCGCTGCAAATTGAATCCGATCGCGCGCAAGGCCCCGCCGGCGGTGTAGACGAGATGACCGGATGAGACGTAGTGCGGATCGCTCCCCGGAATGAGGCGCTTCGACACGCCTGTGCGCAGGTCCAAAACAGCGATTTGCGTGTTGTCGACGCCACCAACAGCCGGGAAGATTGTGAAGAGGACAGCCTCACCGTCGGGCAGGAACTCGGGAAGCACATGGTCGCGCTCCGCGGGAGCGAGCGTCGTCAGCTCGCTCGGCGTGCCTCCGCCGGGGGACACGCGTTGCAGCCCGATGTTTGGCGCCGCGGTCGCGAAAACCAGTGTCCCGTCCGGTCCCCAGGCCGCACCAGCAAGATCGCCTTGAACGGGTACGACCGGCTCGATGGGCCCACCTGTGATGGCAATTCGCTTGATAACCCCTCGGTCAACAAACCCCACCCATTGACTGTCCGGCGAGATGAAGAGGCTCCGGAACGGTCCGCGTGCCAGGACTTTCGGTTCCCCGTCGAGCGGACGGACGATCAGTTGATTGTCAGATTCATAAACCACCCGTGACCCGTCAGGCGTGAGCGCTACCACGCGGCCGAGGACGGTGGACCGGGCGACTGCCATCGAGGGTGGAGTGGTTATCGTTGTGCGGACCACGGGGAGCGGATCGGGCCGAGTGAGGAACCACACGAGCGCTCCGCCGGCCGCGGTCACAGCCAGCAAGGCAACACCGAAGGCGGCCACGCGAGGCCATAAACGTTTTTCCGTGCGGGCTGCTGGCGCGGCGTCAGCGATTGCGGTGGTCTGATGATCGAGGACAAACCGGGCGGCGGCGATGTCGGCGACACGCCGTTTTCGATCCTTCACGAGACACTGCTGCAGTAGTGAGCGCACTGCGGGCGGCGCGTCAGCGGGGAGCAGCTGCCAATTCGGCTCGAGCCGGACAACCGCACCAAGCACCTCCGTCACGTCATCTCCGTCGAAGGCCCGGTGCCCGGTGAGCATCTCGTACAGTACGCATCCGAACGCCCACAGGTCACTGCGCTTGTCGGCAGGTCTGCCCTTCGCCTGCTCAGGGGACATGTATGCGGCGGTGCCCAGGATCATGCCGATCTGGGTCATGGCGGGGGTCGTGATCGTCGGGGACATCGAAAGTGACGAGGCGTTCGCTGCTGCGGAAGTCGGGGGCTCCGAAAGCTTCGCCAACCCGAAATCGAGAACTTTCACAACACCATCGGGATCGACCTTGATGTTTGCGGGCTTCAGATCGCGGTGGACGATTCCCTGTTCGTGAGCCGCTTCCAGCGCTTCTGCGATCTGCCTCGCAATGGCCACTGCTTCGTCAACGCGAATGGGGCCGCGCGAGATCCGATCCGCAAGGGTCTCCCCTTCAACCAACTCCAGCACCAGCGCCCGCACGCCATCAATTTCTTCGAACCCGTAGATCGCGGCGATGTGGGGGTGATTCAGAGAGGCGAGAACCTGTGCTTCACGTTGGAAGCGGGCGATGCGATCGGCGTCGGAGGCGAACTGCTGAGGAAGGATCTTGAGGGCCACTTCCCTGCCCAACTTCAGATCCCTGGCTCGGAGCACCTCGCCCATCCCGCCGATGCCCAGCGGGGAGAGAACTTCGTAGAAGCCGAGACGAGTGCCGGGGGGGATCATAGGGTAATGAGGGGAGCGGGATCAGTTCGTGGGAACAAGCCGTTGCAATTCGTCCAGCCAGTGCATGACGGTCACAATCCTTCGAGGCGCATCGGCCTTCGGGTTGGGTTCCGTGAGCTTGATCCGCAGAAACCGTGAGCCATCGGGCGACACGTCGTAGGTGCGACCACGGTTCGGACTGCCTTCGGAGTTGTAGTACCCCTTCCCGTCTATCAGCTTTTTCGGGGCACTGACATCGAGACTGCCATCCGCCTGACGCCGAATCTCGACGGCCATCAAGGCAGCATCGGCTGTCAGATAGAACAGCTCGCGGCCGCTGCGCGCCCACGCCGGCTGCTGACCGCCCCCGACCGACACGGGCAGCCGTGCTCGATCCACCGCCGGGAAGGGTCGCAGGTACACCTCGAATGGTCCCGATTCGTTCGACTGGTAGGCGAGCCATTGACCGTCCGGCGAGATCTCGCCATTGATTTCGTCGAAGGGTGTACTCAGGAGCGCCGTAATGCGGCGGTCCTGCGGCGATAACACCTTCAGGTCCTGCCGCCCACCACTGGCGTTCGCTTCCGCAAAGATCAACTGTGTGCCGTCGGGCGTAAAACCTGACGCGCGGTGCGCGTTGATGCTGTTGGTCAGCCGTTCGACTGTCCCCGTCCCGTCCGCGGGCTGCCAGTACAAATTCAGGTTGCCGCCGCCACGCTGGGACGACCACACCAACCGCCGCTCATCAGGGCTCCACACCGGGATGGCGTCGAGCTGCGCATCGGTCGTCAACCGATCGAACGTCTGTCGTCTGACGTCGAACACCCAGATGTCCTGGGCCTCATCGCGGGTGTCGAGGGCCACACGTGTTCCCTTCGGGGAGATGCGCGGATACAGATATTGCCGCTGTGGCACGGGCAAGGATTCTTCGCGTCCGGTGCGGTCGACCCATACGGGCCTGGACAACGTCGGGAGCCCGATGAACGTGCTGCCGCCGCCGGTGAGATATACCAACGTGCCATCGTCGCTGACGCCGTAGTTCGCTGCGGCGGTATTCGCAGCGGCGTTGCCGGCACGCACCAAACCTTGGATGACGGCTACTGGCGAGCCCTTTACCTCCAACCGTTTTGCGTCGAACGGAATGGCCAGCAGTGTGTCTCGAAGGGCGTACAGCAGGTGGCCGGTTGCCACATACCGAGCATCGCTACCCCCAGTGACCAGCACTGTCCGTTTTCCGGTCGCGAGCGACTGCACGACGATCTGTGCGGAATCCCAACGGGCATTGCCCAAGGCGGTGGTAGAGGTAAAGAGCACGGAATCGCCGTCGGGCAGCAGCTGCGGGCCATATAGCTGCTCTCCGGGGTTGGCAGCAATCACGATCGCGGATTTGCCGCCGCTGGCGGGAACTCGCAGAATTCCGTCATTGAATTGAGCGAACAGGATTGTGCCGTCTCTTCCCCACGTGGCGCCGGCCGACTGCGCGGCAGTCGACGAACAGATGATCAGTGGAGTGCCACCGCCAACGTCGACTCGTTTGAGCATCCCTTCGGCGAAATAGGCCAGCGACTTTCCATCTGGAGAAAAAAACGGGCCGGCGCCGGCGCTGTCTGCCTCTGTTCCGGGGATGACTCGCGGTTCGAACGCATCCAGCGATTGGATGACGAATCCGCGCGTCATGTTGTAGACGAAGTGGCGGCCGTCGGGTGAGAACGCCACAACCGGGCGTCCGGAGCTTCGGAAGTTCTGGTCGACAGGAATGTCGTACGCGAACCGGCTGACGCGCGTGCCTGGCGGCGAAGGCCAGAGCGCCCAGGCGGCCACTGCTGCGAGCAGGAGCCCGCAAGCCATCGCTGCAGCCAAGGGCACGAGACGACGCCACCACGGAACCTGCGCGATGCTGCCTGGGATCGCCACTGCTTCGGGTTCGAACGCTCCGTCCAGCGCCAGCCGCACGGCGCCCATGTGTGGCAGACGCTCGCGTGGCGCCTTACGCAGGCAGAGTCGAATGGTCTGCCGCACACGCGGCGGCACCATGGCCGGGAGCAGATCGAAGTCGACCTCGCGCTGCAGGATCTTTGAAAGCGTCATCGAGACGTCTTCATCTTCGAAGGCGCGCCTGCCGGACAACATCTCAAAGAGGACGCACCCGAACGCCCAGATGTCAGCGCGTTGATCGACCTGTCTTCCCCGTGCCTGCTCGGGCGCCATATAGGCAGCCGTGCCCAGCAGCACGTGTGCACCAGTCACCATGACAGGGGAAGTAATCGTCGGCGACAGCGACACGGCGCCCGACGATGCGCTCGGGTCGAGTGCCTTGGCGAGACCGAAGTCGAGCACCTTGACCGTGCCGTCGGACCGCACTTTGACGTTGGCCGGCTTCAAATCGCGGTGGATGATGCCGCGTTCGTGCGCGCTTTCCAGCGCCTCGACGATCTGCCGCGCGATGACGATCGCTTCCTCGACCGGCAGCGGCCCCTGCGCGATCCGCTCGGCAAGCGTCGGTCCCTCGACGAGCTCCATGACGAGCGCGCGAATGCCGTCGCCCGCTTGCTCCACACCGTAGATCACAGAGATGTTCGGGTGATTGAGCGACGCCAGAACCTGTGCCTCGCGTTGGAATCTAGCGAGCCGATCGGGATCGGAGGAGAGATGAGCGGGCAGAACCTTGATCGCGACTTCCCTGCCGAGGGTCGTGTCTTTGGCGCGATACACTTCCCCCATCCCCCCGACACCGAGAGGGGCGATGAGTTCGTAGGAGCCAAGCCGAGTCCCTGGCGTCAGCATTCAGGGGACCACTGTCTGGAAAGGCGCGGTTGCCAACAAAGCGCAAATTATAACGGGCCTAACCAGCGAGCTTCTTCTTTGCGTCGGCCGGTTGGTCCGATGCCATCATGCATGCGTCGGCTCTTCACCGCCGTTGTCGGAGCGATCTCCAAATGTCCGCGACACTGAAGGCACTCTTCGCACGTCGTCACAACGCGTTCGCCGCTCATGATGCGCTCGCCCTTGCTTCGGACTACGCCGAGAACTGCCTACTGGAGAGCCCAGGGTGGGGAACGCTGAAGACCCGGGATGCTGTGGGCGGCGTCTTTCGGTCGTTCTTTGGCGCCTTCCCGGATTCCGAGTTTGACTTTCAGGAACTGTTATTCATGGGTGACCGCGTCGTTGAAACGCTGACGATTCACGGCACTGACACAGGAGGCTTTCTCGGGCAGGCGCCCACCGGCAAGGCTTTCCGGCTGTTCCTCACCATCCTGTATACCATCGGCGGTGACCAGATTGTCAGCGAACGGCGGGTGTATGACCGTGGCGGCCTTCTCCTGCAGCTGGCGACCGACGATGGCGACGCCGCGGAGCCCACGCGACTGTACGAGGCCACACTGGAGCGGGCCCGGGCTGAGCACGAGCTGAAGATGGCCGCGCAGATTCAGCGCGCGCTGTTACCCGCAGGGTACCGAAGAGGCTGCGGTTTTGACGTGGCCTCGATGTCTATCCCCTGCCGCGCGATTGGCGGCGATTTCATCGACTATTTTGACCTCGAGGATGGCTCATTCGGGTTTGTACTCGGCGACGTCGCTGGCAAGGGACCCGCGGCAGCGCTATTGGCGGGAGTCATACAAGGTATTTTCACGGTGAACGCACACCGAAGTTCTACACCCGCAGCCAGAATCAGCGAAGCGAACGATGCGTTAGTGCGTCGTGGAATTCAAGCGCGCTTCGCGACTGCCGTATACGCCATCCTGTCTCGCGACGGGCGGCTCGCGTACTGCAATGCCGGACATAATGCGCCGATCGTGGTCGGCCGGCGCGGGGTAAAACGCCTGGAGACCGGCGGCCTGATTGTTGGTGCGTTCGAGCACACAGCATTCGAGGAGGACATATTGGAACTCGCACCCGGTGACTCGTGCGTGGTGTTCAGCGACGGCGTGACCGAAGCGAGAAACACGAACGGCGACGAATTTGGAGAGGAGCGGGTGTTGTCCTGTGTCACGGCAAACAGCGCGGTTCCACCTGGCACCTTACTCGAAACGCTTTTCCGCGAAGTGCAGGAGTTCAGCGCCGGCACTCCGCAGGGTGATGATCAGACGGTGCTGGTGTTGCGTTATTCGGGAGAGGCGGCTTAACAAAAGTTGAACCTCCCCAACCGCGCCAGCCGTTGAGGATCTTCCGCGATGAACCAGTCGCTGCACTCACCGATCGTCCCGGCGATCTTCGTCCGCGTTCCGACGTGGGCACTGCTCGTGACGTTGACTTTATATGGAAAAGTAACTTGCAATGTTATTGCACTTTAAACTTCTCAAAGTGTTCGGCACAAAGTCATCCATACGATCGACCCTCGCTAAGACAAGACCTGCCTTCGAAGAGACGGGTTGGGAGGTTCGATTCGGAACTCTCGGGGACTTTAGCTAGGAGATCTCGGGTGAAACGGATGCTCGCCACTCTGTTCGTTGTCGCGTGCTTCTATGACGACGTATGGGGACAGACGCCCGTGTCGCGCCCGGCATTCGACATCGCTGACATCCAGGTCAGCACGCGGCAGAACCCCGGCCTGCGCGGTGGCGCGCTTCGTGGCACCCGTTACGAGCTGCGGAATGCCACGATGGTGGATCTGATTCGGACCGCCTACAACGTGCAGCCGGAGAGGGTCATCGGTGGTCCAAGCTGGCTCGAGTGGAATCGCTTCGACATCGTGGCGCTGGCGCCGGAGGGCACCCCGCCCGAGCGCCTGCGCGAGATGCTGAAAGCGTTGCTCGCCGAACGGTTCACGCTGGTCGTGCGCGAGGATATCATGCCCACCACCGCCATGGCATTGCGACTGGCTGGCCCGCACAAACTGCGTGAGGCGCCGCGTGCGGGCGGTTGTCAGGGCCGTGCCGCGCCGGAACCCAACGGCGTGATCGCACAGACCATTGCCTGCAGTGGCTTGACCATGGCGCAACTGGCGGAACAGTTGCCGAGGGGGGCTGCCGCCTCGGCTTACCTGCCTGGCGGGCAGCCGGTCATCGACGAAACCGGTTTGTCGGGTTTCTGGGAGTTTCAACTGAAGTTCACACCGCGGGCACTGCTCGGCCAGGCGGGTTCGGACGGCATCACGCTGCAGGCTGGCGTCGAAACACTGGGACTCAAGCTGGAGCCGACGTCAATCACGGTACCGGCGATCGTTGTCGAAACGGTGAACGTGACATTCACTCCGAACGCGGCCGACATCGCCCGACGGTTGCCGGCCCTGCCGCCGCCGTCGTTCGAAGTAGCCTCCTTGAGGCCGAGCGCGCCAGACGCGCAGCAACGGCGCGTGCAGCTGCTGCCAAACGGGCAGGTGAACATCAGCGCGATGCCATTGAGTCTGATGTTTGCTCTGGCCTGGGATCTGCCCGACGACCACTTCGTCGCCGGACCCGACTGGCTCGAAACGCCGCGCTTCGACGTCCAGGCGCGCGCGCTCGTTACGCCGGAACCGGGGAACACTGCGCGGTTCGACGAGGATCTGCTGCGGCTGATGCTGCGCGGGCTGATCGTCGAGCGCTTTCAGGTCAAGTACCACATGGAGGATCGTCCGATGCCAGCGTTCGACATGGTGGCCGATGGACCGAAGATGACGAAAGCCGACCCGGCGACGCGTACGCGTTGCATCGAGGGCGCGCCGTCCGATCCGGCCACCGCCAAGCTGCTGGCGTTCGCGCGGCAGTGGACGTGTCAGAACGTTTCAATGAAGCAATTCGGGCAGCTGCTGCCCAGCATCGCGGGTGGGTACACGCACGTCCCGGCAGGCGACAGGACCGGCTTGTCGGGCGGCTACAATTTCACGCTCAGCTTCAGCACCAGCCAGCAGGTGCAGCAGGCGGCGCCCACAACGGATGCCGGCCAGGCCGGTTCCGATTCACCGGCAGCGCTGGCACTCGGCGATGCCGTCCGCCGCCAGCTCGGCGTCAGATTGGTCGACACGAAACGGCCGGCTCCGGTGCTGGTCATCGATTCGATCAGTCAGACGCCCACGGGTAATTGATAACGACGATCGCGCGACGGCGTGTCACTTACCAGCCACTCGCGCTTTCAACTCTTCGAACCAATTGAGCGTCACCCGGATCTCGGGCTTGGCGGCAGTTCCTTCAGCAGCGTCGCCGCGCAACAGGGCGAGTAGACGGCCGTCGCGCATCACGGCATACGGCCAGGCGCCGCCACCTCGGTCGACGCCCTCGATGACCGGCGTGGGGTTGCTGAAGACAAAGCCGGCGTGCGTCTCCACGTCCACTGACATCACACGCGTCAAATTGCCTGATTCGATCTCGAGGAAATAAAGTCGGCGTGAATCGGCCGACCACAGCGGCGCTCGCGCGGTTGTCGTCGATACCTCGTACTTCGCCCCACTTGGCGGAAATGGTTGCACGTACACCCGGGGCTCGCCCGACTCGACGGACGCGTACGCGATCCACCGGCCGTCAGGTGAAAAGCTCGGTTGGAACTGGTTGGACGGGCCTTCGATAAGCGGTTTCGGTACTGCCTCCCCGCGCAGCGGCATAAACCAGATGTCGCCGGTACCGCGCGCGTCTCGAAACAACACTTTGCTGCCGTCCGGAGCGATGGAGAGATCGCCGGCCGGCTGTGCCGCATCCGGTGCGCCGATCCGTTGCGGCGCCTCTCGTCCGTTGGCCTTCTGCCGGTACAGTGCCGGCTTGTTTGCCTCGTGATTGGAGAGGTAGAGAACTTCCTGTCCATCGGGGGCCCAAACCGGAGAGGCACTGGTTCCATTGAATGTCAGCCGCCGCGGTGCCACTCGGCCATTCACGTCATATATCCAGATATCGCGCTCGCCCTTCTCGTCGTCCACGGCTAACAGCAGCTGGCGCTCGTCGGGCGATAAACGGAGATCGGTAAACGGCCCCGGAACGATGGGCAGCGCCCTCCGACGGCCGTCGCGTTCGACAGTCGTGATTGTCCGAGATACGACTGCGTTGGGATTTTCGCCGACCAGGTAGGCGAGCACCCCGTCGCGCGATGTGCTGAAAAATGCCGCGCCGGTGTTGATGGCATTGGCGCGCATGACCCGTTCAACGACGTTAATCGGCCCGCCCAGCACTTCACGCCTGGACGCATCGAAGCGAACGGCCAGCAGGTTGGACCCAAGCGCATACATCAAGTGGCCGGTCGGCAGATAGCGCGCATCGCTCCCGCCCTGAATCAGAACCTTACGTTCTCCCGAGCTGATGGACTGCACGACGATCTGCGCACGGTCCCACCTCTGCGCCCCGTCCTCGCGGGCGACGGTAAACAGGACGTGGTCGCCGTCGGGCAGCATCTGCGGTCCATGGAAGATTTCTCCAGGCTTCGGTTTGACGATCGTCTGCGGGGCGCCTCCATTCGCTGAAACGCGCGAGATGCCGAGCGACCCCTGACCGACAACGATCTGATCGTCATCAGTCCAACTCGCGCCGAACGGATTGACCGCAAAGTCGGCGATGGTGACAGACGCGCCTCCGGAGAGCGCAATTTTCTTTAACTTCGATTCCGGTACCGCATAAAAGGCAATCCACTGGCTGTCGGGCGAAAAGAACGGCGTATTGATGTCCAGATTCGTCCCTGGTATCGCCCGGGCATCGAGCTCACCCATGCGGCGCAGATACATCTGCCGGTCGGCGACGTAGACGAGATTCCGGCCGTCCGGCGACAGGGCCATGTTGTGGCGCCCGGTCCGCGTCAGGCGCTGGTCATCAGGGACGAAAATCGAGAATCGCGTCGGAGACGCTGTCTGAACGGGACGGAGTACCCAGACGGCAGCACCAGAGACAGCCGCGGCCACGAGACTCCCGGCCAGCACCGGCAGCATCCGTCGCCACAGCGGACGATGCACCGCCGGCTCCGGCTGCACGATCGTGCCGCGCGGGTCGGCCAGAATGGACTCGAGCTCGACTCGCGCATCCGCAATCGCGTGCCAACGGCGGCGAGGATCTTTGGCCAGGCAGCGACGAATCAGCTCGCCTGCCCGTGGATGCAGCCCGGGCGGCAGGAGCGAGAAGTCCGGATCGATTTTGATGACCGAGGCGATCACCTCCGTCAGCGAATCTCCCGGGAACGCCTGACGGCCGGCGAGCATCTCATAGAGGACGCAGCCGAACGAGAACACGTCGCTGCGGTGATCGGCTGGTGCCCCCTTCGCCTGCTCCGGCGACATGTACGCCGCCGTACCGAGAATCACACCAGCCTGTGTGGCCATCAGGCTGAGCGTGGGCGAATACGTGATCGCCGGCGCCGCGCCCGGCGCCGTGTTTTCGATCGCGCGCGCCAGCCCAAAGTCGAGGACCTTGACTTTGTCATCACGTGTCAGCTTGATGTTGGCGGGCTTCAGATCACGGTGAATGATTCCCTGCTCATGCGCCGCCTCGAGCGCCTCGGCAATCTGAATCGACAGCCGTATTGCTTCTTCCGGCAGCAGCGGCTTGCGGGTGAGACGTTCGGCCAGCGTCTCGCCCTCGACAAGCTCCATCACGAGAAACGGTCGCTCGCCTCCGGCATGGAAGCCGTACAAGCTCGCGATATGCGCGTGATTCAACGCGGCGAGGACCTTCGCCTCACGTTCCAGACGAGCGACGCGTTCTGCATCGAAGGCGAGCGCTTCCGGCAGCACCTTGATGGCGACCGGGCGTCCGAGCTGCGTGTCGATGGCCCGGTACACTTCTCCCATTCCGCCGCTGCCGAGCAGCGAAACGATCTCGTACGACTGCAACCGAGCGCCTGAAGCAAGCATTCACTGTCTCCTGCAGGGACAGTCCGGCAAATGATGTGAAAACCAGAAGCTATGGTGAACGGTGGATTATAGCGGCAGGGCACGTCGCGGCCCAGCGGTGGTCAACAGGGCTCGCCCGGCAGTTGCGCAGGTACACTTTCTCCCCGATGAATCGAGTGCCCCGGGTTCACTCTTCAATGAAAACGCGCATCCTTGTTGCCTCTGGCCTGGCGTTGGTGCTGGCGGCCGGCTACTTGGCGAACCGCGCCTACCAGCTCAGCGTGCTGAGCGACACCTTCAACGGCATCTATGCCGATGGGTATTGGGGCAGGGACGTCACCGGCAAGGGAACCAGCGGCACGGGATCAACCCTCGAGATCACGCGGGAGTATCGTGCGTTCATCGAAGACTTCATCAGGAAGCACAACGTCAGGTCGGTCGTTGATGCCGGCTGCGGAGACTGGGGGTTTTCGAGCGCGATCGACTGGGGCGACGCGAGTTATCTCGGCATCGACATCGCCTCTGATGTCATCGAGTCCGTTCGCCGGAAGCACGAGACGGACAGAATCAAATTCAAGGTCGGCGACATCACTGACGACCTCCCGTCGGCGGACCTGCTCATCTCCAAGGACGTCCTGCAGCACATCTCCAACGAGCTGGTGCACAAGTTCATTCGCAACAACCTGAGGCAGGGAAAGTACAAGTGGGCCATTCTCACGAATGACCGCGCCGCCACGAACGGGGACACCGTAAACGGGGGTTACCGCGCGATAAATCTTGCCGCTCCACCGTTCGACGTCAGCGGACTCGTCGATCTTCCGATCACGTTCGGAAACGAGCAGAAAGTCACCTCGCTTCTCGACCTCACGCAGCAACACTAGCCAGGCCCCTGTGCCGTGAACCTCACTGCCGTGGCGTCGGACGTGCCGATGCCCGCCTTCGCGAAACGTCATCAACGCCACCACCTTCCGGCCCGACGTCTCGGCGGTGTAGCCGCTCCCGCGTTCGGCCAGCCCCCAGCCACACCCGCATTCGCCGCGGCCGACGTGCGCGTGAGCCCGCCCCGCCCCGTGACCCTTTAGGACGTATCCTTCCCGATTTCGGCCGCTACCCTCATCGCTATCGAATCGGTCGGAACAAGTGTGCGTCGATCCGATGAAGAACCGAGAAGTGCTCCGGCGTAACGCTGCGAAGAAGAGCGTCGTGGGCAGCGTCGAACGCTTTGATCTGTTCGGACTCGAGCGTCGCCCCGATTCCCCGACAAGCCCGAATTCGGCCGCGCCACGACTCCCACGTAAATGGAATACGTTCATCGAATACGAACATCGCGCGGAGCCGGAAATGCTCCTCCGACCATTTGGGAATGAGCGGTACGTCCCCGGGCAAGTCGGCGGCCGTCCATTTCGGATTGAACTGGAGGACGAGTTGCTCCGAGGCCCTGGCAATCGCATCCTGTCTCGGAAGCCAGCAGAAGTGACTCGTGACGAGCACACCATCTGGCCCGAGAACCCGCTTCACTTCGGCGATGACTCTCTCTTTGTCGAAATACAGCCACGATTGACTGGCGGTCACCACATCGAAAGACCCACTTGGCAGTCCGGTCTCTTCCGCCGCCGCGACATACAATTCTGCGGCGACCCCCAGCGACGCGGCGCGCCGACGTGCCTCTTGAATCTGTTCGTGGGCGATGTCAATGCCGGTTGACAACGCGCCGGCCTCGGCAAAGCGAAGGGCCAGAAATCCGACGCCAGTCCCTAGATCGAGGATCCGCTGTCCCGGCAGTCCGACCCCGAATGCCTTGAGGAGATGGAAGAAACGGTCTGGGTAGTTCGGCCGCCACGTAGAGTAGTCGGCACTCGTCTTTCCCCAATCGATGACGTTGTCGCCGTCACGAGCAATATCGCGATGCATTCAGCTGCTGATTCGTGATTTGGATCTGGTAGATAACGTTGAATGAAGCATGCCGTTCGCAAGTCATTCGAGACTCCTACGTGGAGCGAAGCGGGTGCTCGCCGGAACGTAACTGGAGCAGTGGGGTCCAACGCCTCGGTACGTTACTGCCCCATGGCGATAACGCCGGCTACGACCGCTGCAGTGCCGGCGACGCCCAGCGCGATCCACACCCGCCTCGGTAGTCCCGGGCCGTCGATTGACTTCACATTTGCGAAATCGAACAGCACGGGCTCGTCTGACGGAGTCGGCTGGACGGCCATCGTTCGATCCATTACGCCTACCACGCGGCCGCGGGTCACTGTCCCGTCGAACGATTCGACGCGCACGCGACGCCCATTTCGCCGCGCCACTGCCTGCGCCCGAAGCTTTTCAATACGAGCCGAGGTGGAATCTGCGTCTGTTTGTTGCCGCTCCGGTGCAGCACCTGGAGTGGTCGCCTGCTGCCCCACGGCCGGATGCTGAGCTGTGATGATCAGCAGAAGAGTCAGCACAGCAGCTGGGCGAACCTGCTTTGACATGATTTCGGCTGATGCAAGAGACGGGCGCAGGCGACTCCGCCGACGTGCCGGTCAAGGCCAGGATCGGAGGCTTCCCGTCCAGCCTGAACTCGAGCGTGCGAACTGCTGCCGATCGGCAACTACAAACCCAGTCCCAGGTATCCAGTCGTAGCGCTCGGCAACGATTGCGTCTGCTTGAACACGCAACACATTGAAGGCGTTGGTTGCCTCGCGCAGGCGGGTGGAGACTGCAGTGCCGGCTTCCACCACCACCGCGCCGCGCCCACCTAGATTGTGCCGGCTTGCGGTGTGGCTGGTGGAGCTGACGTGAAGATGACCAGTCAAAATGACGTCGATCCCGCAGCGCGTGAGCGTCTGCAGCTCCGGGTAGGTACGCTCGTCAAAGGGATGGTGTGCCACCAGGATCTTCACGACGTCCCCGCCAAGCTGCCCGATGTATTCACAGATGCGATTGACATCGTGCGTGTGGACACGGGCGGTCTTTACGGAGCTCGGACGCGTCGTATCGAGTCCCACGACTGCGACCGGGGGATCGACAAAGGTCGGAGCAAGATCGGTGGTGACTTCGCGCCTGTACCCGCCAAGCGGATCAAAGATCCGCGCCAGAAGGTTGAACAGCGGAACGTCATGATTGCCGGGAACCACGACTCGCGGAAACGGCAGGGCGTCGAGAAAACAGCGGGCGCGACGGAACTGGTGACGACGGGCGCGTTGCGTCAGGTCCCCCGACACTGCCACGACCGCTGGCGCCACATGACACACCGCGTCTATCAGCGCCTCGACGACGTCAGGATCCTCACGGCCGAAATGGAGGTCGGACAGGTGAACGACGGCTTTCACCGTTCGCCTTTCTGCCGGGGAACTATGACGCGAAGCGCGCGCCGGCGGATGGTGTATCGCAACGGCGAGTCGAGGGTAATCAGTTCACCATCGAGAGAGACGCCAATCTTTCGCGACGGTACGGAGATCATCACCTCCGCCGCCGGCCGCGCGACAAATCCCGCAACGGCCTTAAGCCGTCCAGCAATGGCGCCGAGAACGATCCATGCCATCTGACGGCGGTCCGCCTCGGGCGCCATGCACAGCTGCAGGTGACCGGAGTCAAGCGATGTCCGCGCATCGATCCGGCCGCCGTCGATGGAGTACTCGTTATTACCAATGAACACAAAAGGCGTCCGCACGTTCCGCCGGTAGTCGCGCCCCTCTATGGTGACGGTCACGCGTCGGTACTGTCGCCATATGCGAAGCGCCGCCAGCGCCAAGGCTGTCCACTTGCTGCGGCCACGTTGCTCCTGCCGCTCGCGTTCGCAGAGGAGCCGGGGGTAGATGCCGACACTCGAGTTATTGACGAAGGCGTGGCCGTTCACGTCGCCAATGTCGACGCGGACGATCTGGCCACAGGTGAGGTTGGAAGCAGCCTCGTCGAGGTCGCGCGGGATCCCCGCGTCACTCGCGAAATGATTCAGCGTTCCGAGCGGAAGAACCCCAAGGACAGCATCATGCGAGGCGGCAATTGCCGCTATGGTGCTGACCGTTCCGTCTCCGCCGGCGGCCACGAGCAATCGGCAACCATATGCTACCGCCTGCGTCGCCGACGCCGCGAGGCCATCTCCGGAGACCGCTTCGATGTCTACGTCGAACGGCGCTCCGCGCAAAGAGTCCGCTATTCGTGCAGCGATGCCTTCATCGGCGCGATGAGCCGAGCGGTTCAGTAAGACCAGGGCCCGTTCCCGCATCGCTGATCTTCAATGCAGCGAATGATCCAAAGGAACGGTCGGGCTTGCGGATGCGACGGCGCTTCGATGAAGAAGGCGGCCGGCAACATGACCCTCACGGGCATGAAGAAGCATGTCGGCGTCTTGGAGCAGGCTGGCCTGGTCACTACGGAGAAGGTCGGGCGCGTGCGGACCTGCAGGATCGGCCCGCGCCGATTGGAGGAAGAGACGGCCTGGATCGAGCAACGCGCCGGCGCGCATCGTGTTCGAGGCGTGGACCAGGCCCGAGCTGTTCAAGCAGTGGTGGGCGCCGAAGTCGATGGGCATGTTCCTGCGTGACGCAGAGATAGGCGAACAGCTCCTGATTCATCCCGCCCACTCCAACGGGACGCGATCGGCCCGTCTTGAAGAATTCTGAAGTGATAGGCGTTGGCTGGTCGCCCCAGCAGGTACGCCGTCGGCGTGACCCCAGTGAACCGACGGAACTCGCGGACAAAGTGCGCCTGATCGCTGAAACCTGCGTCAGCGGCGAGATCGCTCCACGGCGCGTGGCCGATGCGCCTGGGCTGGGCAGCACAGGAAGTCGACGACTGGATTGCCGAACAACTACTGGACCTGTCATTCTGGATCAAAGGTCTACATGAACGAGCTGACCCTACGGCGCCGAGGCCGGTACTGCGCCGGTGATCGACCGCAGGAAGAACGGTTCCCAGAAGTCGCACTGCGTCTCACGCTGCCGTTTTCCTTCACTGACGCTCACGTCGAACGTCAGGTACTTGTCTGCTCCCCGCCCTGATCCGGTCGGGTGCGTAAACGCCGGCCAGTGCACGACGGCGGGGTCGACGGTGTTCGGACTCCCCGACTCCGCAAACCGCATCCAGTACCCTGCCATCGTGCGGAACAGCGCGACGTCCGCCGGGCCCAATGTGTACGGAGCGAACAGCGGCGGGCCGTAGTTGTTGCCGAACACGAAGTTCACCTCGAGTCCATGAACGACGCGATCGAGGACAACGGGGTCAACTTCGTATTCGAAGGAGTAGAGGAACACCGGCGTCTTCGTTCGCTCGATCAGCCGCGCCAGCCGGTTCGCCTCGCACACGTACTCGGCGTCGCCGACCAGGCGTGCGAGCGCCTCTTGTGGCGATGCAAAGGCGCTGACGGGATACTCGGCAAGGATGGCGGCGGCGTCCGCGCCGAACTCCGCCGCGATCGCAGTCTCGTACTGCTCGGCCGTTAAACCTGCTGAAAAACTTCGGGAGACGAACGTCCATCCCTCGTCCCGATTCGTGCCCAGCAGCACGGGCACCTGGCTGAACTGCCCCCGATCGTACAAATATCGAGGTTGATCGGAGATCTCGACACCATCGACGATCGGCGTCCACTGCGTGCGGCCGGTCTCCTTGAATTCCTCGAACTGACCCGGCGGCCGCGCCGTCAGGACCTGATTTGTTCCCTTCGAGCGCAGGCAGGCGAGAACGACCGCCGCATCACCGACGGCGCAGCCCAGCGCTGCGGCAAACTCCCCGCCCTGTTGATCTGCATCTACAACAGTCCGCATGCGGAACGACATGGTGCCGCTCTGCATGACGGCACGATGGAAGAGACCGGCGCTTGCCGGAGCGACAAGGTGCAGACTGACGCTGTGCGCTCCCGCCGACTGCCCGGCGATGGTCACGTTGTTCGGGTTGCCGCCGAACGCGGCGATGTGATCGCGGACCCAGACGAGTGCGGCACGCTGATCGAGCAGCCCGTAGTTGCCCGCGGCGCTGTCTTCGGCCGCGAGGGCGGCATGCCGCAGAAATCCGAACGGGCCGAGCCGGTAATTCGGCGCGACGATGATGGCGCCCGTCGATGCCGCGAGAGTCTGACCATTCTGCGGCGCGAAGTTGGCGGACGCATTGGCAAACCCTCCAGGATGAAGCCACACGATGACCGGGGCGTCGTGTATGGGCAGCGGATTCGGCGTCCAGACGTTGAGCTTCAGACAATCCTCTACCCCTGTCGGCTGACCCGTGGCGGCATTGAGCTGGGCGCACGAAAGCGGCGGCGTGGTGGCATCCAACGTCACGGGCGCCCAGGCCGCTGCCGGTTGCGGGCGCTTCCAGCGGAGACTGCCGGTGGGCGGAGCCGCAAACGGAATACCGAGAAAGGCGCACGACGATCCGCGATCAAGTCCCTGAATGCTGCCGTTGGTCGTGGCGACGAGGCAGGAACTCCCCTGGGTGTGTCCGACCCGCGCCGACATCAGCATTCCGGCCAAACCTGCGATCGCCAGCGTCACTATCTGTACGACTCGTTTCATACTCGCCTCCTCGGTCAACGTGCTGACGCACTATGAGGCGCCGCCCTGACCGGAGTCTTGGGAGGTCTCTGGGAATTCGCTGGTCTTTCGATAGGGGCCGGCGCAGGCTGCGGGAAACGAGATGATGCCCGGTGAAGATGACTGTTTGACATGCCAGGTTTTGTCGCCAGTTCCCGCCTTCCTCCATAGAGAGCATCTGGCGATGTTCGACGCACCACGCCGCGTCCGCCGCAGCCGGTGAACACCGGGCCCACAGGCGTGGGTGCCGTTCGCCCTGACCAGCGCGTCACAGTTCCGTCCTACTCCGCCACCAGCACTGAGGTCGGTCCGCTACGCGAGAGACCTGAACGAGACGAAGGACTTTGGCGGGTCGTTCAGTCTGCTGAGAACCCGACAGCAGTCCGAGACAGCCAACTGGATGACTGAGCAGGCGCCGTTCGCAGACGACAATCCGCGTACCACGCCGGATGTGACGTGGTCCGCGTTTCTGGCCATTCCCCCACATCCGGAGTATCCCACCGCTCACCTATCCGTCACGACGGCAGGGACCCGGGTGCTGACACGCTACTTCGGGCCGCACCACGAATTGATGCGACCTCACCGGCTGTTCCCGGCGTCGTCAGGCGCTATGCGAGCTTCGACGCGTTCGCGATAGACGCCGGCGAGGCAAGGATCTTCGGCGGCATGCACTACTGCAACTCAATCGACGTCGGGCAGCGGCAGGGCAAGTCGGTCGCGAACTGGGTGCTCGGCCACTATCTGCAGCCGCTGTCGGACGATGCCGATGACGATCTCGGCGGCGATGAGGACTGATCGTTGAGAGGAGGGGCCGTGTGCGAATCTATCTGAC
>Ga0111538_10002329_pt1 | contig 26793 bp, 23 predicted proteins | sample SoiMethybrSBSTD1_FD_79669 | JGI IMG/M metagenome (GOLD analysis project Ga0111538, IMG submission 79669) | Bulk soil microbial communities from a Populus tree surrounding site in Tennessee, USA - Soil MetaG P. TD hybrid SBSTD1 (version 2)... | ecosystem: Environmental > Terrestrial > Soil >...
GTCATCCACTCGAAGCCTGAGCGCAAGAGAGCCCTCCCACTCGACAGGAAGCTCTACAAAAAGCGCTACCTCGTCGAATGCTTCTTCCACAACCTCAAGCGCTGCCGAGCGATCGCGACCCGGTACGAGAAGACGGCGCGCAATTACCTCGCCCTCGTCCAGGTCGCCTGCGCCTGGCTCTGGCTCGGCGCAATTAGGGACATCCCCTAGTAGGGCGCCGGGCTACTCGAGGGGGAAGCGGATCACCACCGCGCCCATCACGTCGCCGGTCTTGAAATCGCGGCGCGGTGAGTCCGGGTGGGCGTTGTGGCAGTTGACGCAGGCCTCCGCCACCGCGACGTCCGGGTAGAGCGCGGAGAAGTAGGTTCGCCCGTCGAGCACCTCGCTGCCGTAGAGCGGCTTGCCGGTCCGGATCACCTCCTCGAGGCCGCGCGTCTCGAGCTCGGTGCGGGTGCGGTTCTGCTTGTTGACCGGCCACGGGCTGAGCAGGAGGTAGGACAGCCCGGTGTCGCCGGCCAGCGCCTGCTCGGCGCCCATGCGCAGCATCTGGGCGGGCAGCGGCAACGCGCCGTGCTGGCTCTTCCAGTCCTCGCGTGCCTCGAGCAGCGCCGGCGCGTTCTTCTCCGGGTCGAGGAGCTTCACCTTCTGCGTGATGGTCAGCCGCTGGACCACCTCGCGGGCGTAGACCGCGCGATCGGCGGCGATGACGGCGTGAACCATGTCGGCGGTTCGCCGCGCCGTCACCTGGTCGGTCGCCGGCGGTTCGCCGCCGGCGGCCTCGCTGTGGCTGCAGCCGGCGGCGAGCGATGAGGTGAAGAGGAGGGCGAGGAGGTGCTTCATGGCGGTTTCTCCCTTGTTGGCAGGCCGCGGCGGCGGACGAGCTCCATCGCCGCGGAGGGCGCGGCCGGAGCGGAGCGGAAGTTGCGCCTGACCAGCGCCGGATCGGCCAGCGCGGCCAGCGAGAAGTCGACGCCGTGGCAGGCCGCGCAGACCGGGCGGACCATGGTCTCGATCGGGCGCAGCGCGGCGTTCTGATCGTGCTCGACCACCACCCGCGGTTCGCCGCCGTCGAGCCGGCGTACCCGCGGCAGGTGGCAGGTCGCGCAGCTCACCCCGCTGCCGCGCCACAAGGCGCCTTCCTGCTCGGCCTGCCACCGGCGATCGTGCGGGCTGCCGCGGAAGGCCAGGCTGTGCTGGTCGGCGTGGCAGCCGAGGCAGGCGTCGACCGCAGCCCGCCGGACGTCGAAGGCATGGGCGCCGTGACAGCTGGCGCAGCCGAGCTCGCGGTGGGCCGCCTGGTCGGTCATCGGCAGCCGCGCCGCCGACGGGGTCATCGGGCCGAGGCCGGCGGCCAGCCGCATGCCGTGCTTGCCCTTCTCGAAGCCGGCGAGCTCGCCGGCGTGACAGCCGGCGCAGGCCTCGGGGCCCGGGTGATCGGTCCACGGGCGAGCGGCGATTGGCCCGGCGCCGGCCACCCGGGCGCCGCCATGGCAGGCGGTGCAGGTCACCCCGGCGCGCGCGTGGCTGCTGGCGGCCCACTCGCCCTCCACCTCTGCGCTGGCGGCGCCCGGCGGTCCGTCGGCGTCGGCGCGTGCCAGCGGCGGGCCGGCGGACGGCGTGCCGGTCGTGTCCGGAACGCTGGGGCGTGCTGCCAGGTCCGGCTCGTCGAGGTGATCGGCGAGGAAGTCCTCCGACAGCGCCCGGTTGTCGTGGTAGTTGTGGCAGCCGGCGGCGCTGCAGCCGCCCTGCGGCAGACCGGCGTGGCTCGGCCTTTCGGCGGCGACGTCCCGGTGGCAGTCGGCGCAGAAGTCGGCCGGCATCGAGACGCCCATCGCCAGGGTCTGGCCGGGGCGGTGCTCGAGGTGGCAGGTGACGCAGCGGCGCGCGTCGATGAGCCGGTTCATCGACGCGTTGCGCGGGTCGAGGAACTTCTCGGGCGCGTGGGAGTCGTCCGCCTCTGCCAGCTCGTCGCGGTGGCAGCCGAGGCAGGCGTCCTGGCGCACGCCGTCGCCGGCGGTGTGGCACAGCTCGCAGCGCTCCTCGATCTGGTGGTGGCCCGATGTGGTGGTGCCCGGCAGGTAGATGGCGCGGCCCGAGCCGTCGAGCGACAGCGCCAGGTAGACGCTGGCGGCGGCGCTCGCGCAGATCCACAGGGCACATGCGGCGAGGCGGCGCATCGGGAGGCTCAGAAGTAGAAGACGGCGACGATATGGAAGGCGAGCAGCACAGGGAGCGCGCCGAGCAGGACCAGGTGACTCCAGAGCAGCGGCCGCCGGGCGCGTCGGGTCAAGAGCGAGGACAGGCCGAGCGCACCGCCGGTCGCGATGGCGCCCAGGAAGGCGATGAGCAGGGCGCGGTTGAGGTTGTCGCCGGCGTGGAGTCCGGTGTGGGCGACCAGCACCGCCATCGCGCTCACCCCGACCAGCGCGTGCAGCCCGACGAAGAGCGGCCCCCGCCGGCTGCGCCAGAGGCGACGGGTGGCGATGAGCGCGAGCGCGGAGGCGGCGGCGCCGGCCAGGGTGAAGCCGCTCGCCATCTTGTGGCCGCCGCGCAGCCAGAGGGGCGCCAGCCAGTCGAACAGCCCGCCCGCGCCGTCTCGCGACAGCGGCGGGGCGAGCAGGAAGCCGGCGACAGCGGCGACCGCGAGGGCCGACAGCGCGGTGAGAGCGCCGCCGGTGCGGCGCGGGCGGGCGGCGCCGCCGACCCCGAGCTGCACCAGGGCCGGGCGGCAGGAGCCGCACACGGTGCCGGCGCCGGTGGCGGCGGCGAGCGCCGCGAGCGACGAGCAGCCGGCCGCGACCTCGGCGCGAACCGCGCCGCAGGTGACGCGCGCGCAGCGGCAGGCGAGAGCGGCGTCCGGCCAGCGGGGCGGGGCGCCGTGATCGGGCGCGCGGGCGGCGAAGGGATCGCCGGTCTTGCAGAAGCGATCGATGTCCTGGGCGAGCAGCCGGCGGCCGGTGGCGATGGCGAGCTCGACCTCGTCGATCCGCGGCCACGGTCCGACCGCGCGGGCGCCGACCACCGCGCCGGCGCGCAGGATCAAGGTGCGGCGCGCGTCGCCATCGTGGAAGACGAGCGGCCGGCCCCCGCCGTCGTGCTCGCCGAGCGCCGCGACCTCGATGCCGGCGACCGACAGGCGACAGGAGCGATCGGCGCCGCTGAAGCGCGCCGTGTCGGACCGGGTGGCGAGCCGCTCGGCAGCGACGCGCGCCATCTCGTAGCCCGGCCCGACCAGCCCGTAGGCGACGCCGGCGTGCCGCGCGCAGTCGCCGATGGCCAGGATGTGCGGGTCGGAGGTGACCAGGTGGTCGTTGACCAGGACGCCGCCGTCCTCCTCGTCCACCGCCAGGCCGGCGGCGCTGGCCAGTCCGTCGCGCGGGCGGACCCCGGCGGCGACCACCACGAAGTCGACCGCCAGCGGTGCGCCGCGGTCGAGCTCGACGACGTGGAGGCCGAGCCGGTGTCGGATGGCGCGCGGCCGGCTGTCGGTGTGGATCTCGAGGCCGAGGCGCTCGAGGTCGCCGGCGACCATCTCGGCCGAGATCGGGTCGAGCTGGCGCGGCATCAGGTGGCGGGCCGGCTCGACCACCGAGGTGTGCACGCCCAGGCGCGCCAGTGCGGCGGCCACCTCCAGGCCGAGCAGGCCGCCGCCCAGCACGGCGGCGGCGTTCGAGCGGCGCGCGTGGAGCTTGATGGCGCAGAGATCGGCGGCGGTGCGATAGAGGAAGACCCCCGGCAGGTCGACGCCGGGAAGCGGCGGCTCGATCGGGTCGGCGCCGGTCGCGAGGACGAGTGTGTCGTAGCGGACCTCGCGGCCGGATCGGGCGCGGGCCCGCCGCTCGCGGCGGTCGACCCAGGCGATCGGATCGCCCAGATGCAGCTCGATGCCGCTCTGCTGGTACCAGCTCCTGGGGGCGAGCGCGAGATCGTCCGGCCGGCGGGTGTCGAACAGCCGGGTCAGGTGGACGCGATCGTAGGCCGGCCGGTCCTCCTCGCCGTACACGATCACGTGGAAGCGGTCGCCGGTGCGCGCGACGAGCTCGCGGCAGAAACGGAAGCCGACCATTCCGTTCCCCGCCACCAGCACGGTCGGGCGCGCCCCGGTCACTGGCCCCTCATTGGATCATGCTCGCGGCAGAGCGGAGGACCTCGCTCACCTGGCCGGGGCTGGGTCCCGGGCCCGGGGTGAGGGCGACCAGCGAGATGCGAGAGGGCCCGGCGTCGAACGGGCAGGCGGTGATGGTGGCGCCGCTGTCGTCCTCGACGGTGACCCGGCGGACCGGCCCGAGCGCGACGAAGTCGCCGGCGCGCTTGCCGATGTCGCCCATGTACCCGGCGAACGCGGCCAGCGAGCTCACGTCCTCGCCGAGGCCGACGATCGGCAAGCCGAGGTCGTCCGACAGCGCGACCGCGCGCACGTGGCAGCGCCCCTGCAGCGCGGCCAGGAGAGCGGCGAGCGAGTCGGAGGTGTAGCGCGCCTCGCCGACGTCGATCGACAGGGGCTCGCTGGCGGCGCGCGGCTCTTGGGCGGCGCGCGGTTGGTCGGCGGCGCGCGGCTCGTGGGCGGCGCGGTCGGCCGGCGCCAGCTCGGCCGGGCGCCGGCGCGCGACCAGGAAGCCGGCGGCGAAGAAGAACAGCGCGCCGGCCGCCGAGGCGATCCAGAAAAGGACGAGGGGAGTCATTCGGTGTCTCCTGTGGCGTTTCGCGGGACGAAGCGGACCTCGACGCGGCGGTTCCGGCGGTCTCGCGGGGGGCCGGTGTCGATCGGCCGGAGCTCGCCGAAGGCGTGGACGGCCATGCGGGTGGCCTCGACGCCGTGCTCCTGGAGGTACTCGGCCACTCTCTGGGCGCGGCTCTCGCTCAGGGACTGGTTGTGCTCCTCGCTGCCGCTCTCGTCGGCGTGGCCGTCGATGCCGACCGCGAGATCGGAGCGATCCTCGAGGAGCGCGGCGATCCGGTCGAGGGCGGCGCGGCTCCTGCGGCCGAGCTCGTCGCGGTCGAGATCGAAGTGGAGGATCACGTGTGGCGGCATGGAGTCGGGATGCGGGTCGGCATCGGGCTCGGTGACGGGATCGGGATGGGTGACGGGATCGGGATCGGTCGCCGGCTCGGGATGGGTGACGGGATCGGGATCGGGATCGGGATCGGGATCGGGATCGGGATCGGGATCGGGATCGGGATCGGGATCGGCGACGGCGATCGGGGTCGAGGCGACGAGGGGCCGAGGGGGCGCCGGGACATCCGGCTGGGCGGCGCGCTGGAGCAATGTGGGGGGATGCTCGCTCGCGACGGCTGTCGTGGTCGTCGCGGCGCGGTCCGGCCGGTCTCCCCTCGACCCCTCGGCCCCTTGACTCTTGTCCGCCAGGGCGGCGGGTCCGATGACGAGGTTCAGCGCCACCAGGTCGGCGGTGCCGAGGACGAGGAACAGGGTCGCCAGTGGGCGCATGGATCCAGGTCTCAGAGATGGCGCGACAGCTCGCCGATGGCGCGCTTGAGCTCGAGGAAGATGAGGCCGAGCTTGGCATCGCGGGTGACCAGGAGGACCAGCGCCGACTCCGGCGTGATGGCGTTGATGATGATGTAGCCCTTGGGCGATCGGACGTAGACCTGCTCCATGTCGGACCGCATCAGGTCGTGTCCGATTCGCTCGCCGACGCCGAGCAGCGCGGCGGCCATGCCGCCGATCATCTCCTCGTCGACCTCCGACGGGATGACCGACGACACCACGAAACCGTCCATGTTGATGACGACCGCCCCGATGATCTCGGGCGTGCTGGTGCGCAGTCCGCGCAGCTGATCGGCAACGTTTCTCGCCAGGCTGGTAGCCACGTCGTCCTCCTGGTGGCGAGGCGCACCTCGCCGGTTGCGGCCCGGGGCCGGTTGAGGGGGTTCAGTACTTCACCGCGCGTCGGGGCGCGCTATCCGGCGTCCTCTTCTCGGTCACGTCCCAGCGAGCCCAGCCTCACGCCGAAGAAGGCTGGTCCGCTGCGCGTGCGGCGCCTGCCGCCGCTCTTGCTGCCATATCCGCCGAACACGTCGGCCCCGACCTGCGTCAGGGTGCGCGTCGGCTCGGGGAAGATGTCGATGTCGCGGTCGTGGTTGCGGCCCACCAGATCTGGCGGCGGGGTGGACGCCGAGCCGGCTGCGCTCACGGCTGGCGGCGGCTGCGACTCGAGCGACGTCGCACTGGCGCTCTCGCCCGGCTCGACGACGTCGGAGGCGAGAACGATCTCGATGTCGTCGTCCTCCATCGACACCGGACGGGTCGGCTGCGGGTTGGCGTCGCTCTTGCGGGCGATGTCGGCGCCGTCGGGAAACAGGCGCGCGAGGTAGGCGGCCAGCTCCGAGGCGTCCGGCGCGCCGCTCGAGGTCTGGGCGAACGCGCGCAGGTCGGTGGCCAGCTCGGTGGCGTCCAGGTACCGGTCGGCCGGATTGCGAGCCATCGCGCGCATCACCATGCGCTCCAGCTCGGCCGGCAGGCCGGCGACGTGGACGCTCGGCGGCGGCGCTTCTTCATTGGCAATCTGGCGCAGAAGCTCGTAGTCGCCCCTGGCGCGAAATGGCCACCGCAGCGTCAAGCACTGATAAAGGACTACACCGAGTGAGTAGATGTCGCTGCGCCGGTCGTGTGGTTCGCCGCGTACTCGCTCCGGTGCGAGGTAATGGAACTTCCCTTTTATCTGACCCGAGCGCGTCTGGAAGCGTCCGTGGCTCGCGGTCGCCACGCCGAAGTCGAGGATCGCCACGCGGCCGGCGAACGTGAGCATCAGGTTGGACGGGCTGATGTCGCGGTGCAGGATCCCGAGCGGCGCGCCGTCGTCGTCGACCTGCGAGTGCGCGTACGACAGGCCGTCGGCGGCGGCGGCGAACATCGACACCAGCACCGGAATGGACAGGCGCTCGGACATCTGGTTGGCCCGGCGGAGCATCTGGGCCAGGCTGCGCCCGGAGAGGTACTCCATGGCGATGTAGTAGAGGCCACCGATGCAGCCGAGGTCGAAGACCTGGACGATGTTGGGATGATTGAGGCGCGCCGCCAGCGACGCCTCCTTGACCAGCATCTCGACGTAGCCCGGCTTCTCCGCCAGCGACGGAAGGATCGTCTTGATGACGACGCGCTTCCTGAACCCACCCGGGCCGAGCGCGGTGGCCATCCAGACCTCCCCCATGCCGCCGCGCGCGAGGGGCGCCTCGACGACGTAGCGGCCGAACGCTTGGCCCGGACGGATCGACTCGCTAGAGCTGGTGATCGCCAACGGATGAACGCTGCCCCCATGTGCACTATTTGCGTTGTGCAGGAATGAATCAACGATTTAGTCAACTGTGAAGCGAGTGACAGCTGGTGATTCGCGCCTAACGGGTGACAGATGCGCACCAGTGACAGATCGATTCGCGGCGTGCAACATGGCAGCGAAAAGGGGGCGTGAATGAACTCGATCGTCAAGTCGGTGGATCCTGCTCGCGCGAGAGGGCCGCGTTCGATGAGCGACGCAGCGCCGCGTTCGATGAACGACGCCAGCGCGCGCGTCGACGTGGGGAACGCGCTGAGCGTCCTCAGGCCGACCCTCGGCGACACCGCTGGCGTCGCGCTGTACCGTCTACTCCGGCTGGTCGCGCTCGAGGACATCATCGGCCGCGGCGCCGCCGGCACCGCGTACGTCGCCGGCAAGAAGCTCGGCAACTCGCTCCAGCTGCCCACGCTCGAGGCCTTCCTCGAGCTGTGCACCACGCTCAAGATCGGCGTCATCGAGGTCCCGGTGCTGACCGATAGCCGCATCCACGTCGACGTCTACGAGTGCATCACCTGCGCGGGCCTCCGCACCGTGGGCCGCGTGCTGTGTCACTTCGAGGGCGGCCTCATCGCCGGCGTGGTCGAGACCGTGGTGAAGAAGCGCGCCAAGGCGCGCGAGGTGACCTGCATCGGCGGGCTCGGCCACGACAGCTGCGGCTTCGAGCTCGAGCTGTCCACCCCGCTGTGACCGCGAGCTACAGGCCGAGGCGAGGGCAGAAGCCCGGCTCGCCGTACTGGTAGTCGCCGAACAGGGACGGCTCCACGGTGCCGTCCTCGATGATCCGGCGGTAGGCCTCGGCGCCGGCGCCGGCGGTGCGCGGCCGCGCCGGGTCGTCGAAGTCGACCCGCAGCAGGCCGAAGCGCGGGCAGTAGCCCGAGCCCCACTCGAAGTTGTCCATCAGCGCCCAGTGATAGTAGCCCTCGACGTCGATCCCGTCGTCGAGCGCGCCGGCCACCTCGTAGAGGTGCTCGACCAGGAAGCGCGGGCGCAGCGCGTCGGTCGCGTCGGCCACGCCGTTCTCGGTGATCTGGATCGGCAGCTGGTAGGGCCGGAGCTCGTCGAGCAGCTGGCGCAGCCCGGCCGGGTAGATGGCCCAGCCGAAGTCGCTCTTGGGGGCGTCGAAGCCCTGGGCGTCGAGGTCGTTGAGCAGCGGGATGCCGATGATGGGGTAGCTGTCGTCGTTGGCCGTCTCGAGCACCATCGTGACGCCGTAGTAGTTGAGGCCGATGTAGTCCATGCGGCCGACCAGCTCGGGATCGCCGGCCACGTCCCCCTCGTCGTCGACGTCGCCGTCGTAGTTGCGATCGAGGTCGCCGTGGACCGCGCCGTTGAGGAAGTAGTCGTTGAGGAGGTAGCGGAAGGTCTCGGCGGCGTGCACCTGCCGGTCGTTGCTCGGGTCCTTCGGCACGAAGATGCGGCTGTGCTGCGCGATGGAGACCCGCGCCGCCACCCCATCGCCGTCGGCGTCGCCGGTGTCGGCGGCGTGCAGCGCGTCGTAGCCGGCCGCGTGGGCACGGATCATGCGCTCGCCCACGGAGAGGGCGAGATCGATCTCGAGCGACTTGCCCGGCGGCACGTCGCCGCTGACCCAGCCGCCGACCAGGTTGACGAACGGCTCGTTGAGCGTGATCCACAGATCGACGTCGTCGCCGAACTCGGCCCCGGCGAAGCCGGCGAACGCGGCAAAGCGCTCGACGATCGCCGGGTCCTCCCAGCCCGGCGCCGACGCCGGGTCGTCGAGGTCGCTTATCCAGGTGGGCAGGGCGAAGTGGATCAGCGTGACCATCACGGTCATGTCGCGCGCCCGCGCCGCCGCGATGATGTCGTGGTAGAGGGCGACCGCATCGGCGTCGGGCGAGTCGGGGAACGACGCCGCGGTGGGAAACAGCCGCGACCAGTCGATGCCGATCCGGATCGCGTTGTTGCCCATCGCCCGCGCCGCGTCGAGGTCCTCCTCGTAGTGGCTGAGGAAGGCCGGCCCGTCGTCCGCCGTGTCTCCCGAGCAGCGCGACCCGCACAGGGTCTCCCACTGGTACCAGTCGGTCTCGTGCAGGTCCCCCTCGACCTGATACGGCGCGATGGCGGTGCCCCACAGGAAGCCGTCGGGGAACTGCCCCACTGCCGGCGGCAGATCGGCATGGTCGGAGTCGTCGCCGCAGCCGGCGATCAGCGTCACCGCGACAATCAGTCTCGACAGCACGCGCGCAGTCTATCCACAATCAGGGACGCAGGCGCCACAAGATCCCGCGGCCGGCCTCGATCCGCACCGCGCGCAGCCAGTAGAGCGAACCCCCGATCGCGCGCATCCAGAAGGTCTCGCGACAGGGATCCGACCGGGTCTCCGCCACCAGCACCTCCGGGGTGCCCCCGCTCCGTGGGATCGAGAGGATGTCCCCCTTCGCCAGGCCGACCAGGACCCGGTCACCGAGTACGGCGACCCCCTCCGGCCAGCGGACCGGTCCCAGCATGCGCTCACTCTTGCCGCCGCCGCGGGGGACGCGCACCAGGTAGCCGCTGTCGGCGCTCTGCCAGTAGGGATCTCCGCGCTCGGCGACGTAGACGTGGCTGGAGTCGACCGAGACGGCCCTCGCGTCCTGGAGGCCGCTCACCACCACCACCGGGTTCCCGCCGGCCCGCGGGATCGAGATGACCTCGCCGCCGGCGACGGCGAAGACCCGGTCGCCGTCGATGAAGAGGTCCTCCACCGCGCCGCCCTGCCACAGGGTGGTCAGCGAGCCGCCCTTGCGCGGCAGGCGCGCCACCGAGCCGCGGGCGCCGTGGTCGTCGTCCCAGGTGCCGATGTAGATGTTGCCGCGATCGAGGACCGCCACGTGAACGATCCCCAGCCGGTCGGCCAGGACCGTGCGCGCCCGGTTCGTGCGCGACACCCTGATCAGGGCCTGGTTGTCGCCGTGGTGGCCGCATCCGCCGGTCCCGCACTCGGCCCGGTAGAAGAACTCGTCGTCGATCGCCAGGAGACGCGCCCCCTCGATCTCGCCGACCTCTTCTGCCGCGCCGCCGCCGAGCGGCAGGCGCCACACGACGCCCTTGCGGCTGGCCCAGTAGAAGTGCTTGCCGTGCTGGAGGAGCGTCCGGGCCGAGATGCTGTCCTTCATCATGACGAGCGAGTCTGCCCTCTTGGCCTGGTACTGGTCGGTCTCGCATTCGAGCGGCTGCGACGATCGCGGCGCCCGCGTGCTCACCGGGTCGGCCGGCGCATCGCCGGTGAGCACGAGGCCGCGCACGGTCGTCAGGTCGGCGCCCATCCCCATGGTGTGGAGCACGGTGTCGCCGGCGATCGCGCTCACCACGCCGGGCGGCGTCACCAGGAGCTGCGCCGCGCGACCCGACCAGACCACCAGGTGGCCGGGCGCGCCGCGATTCATGATGTGCGCGACCAGGCGGTCGCCGGCCTGCCACAGCCCGTTCATCGGGCGGCGATCATCGGCGACGGCGGCCGGCACCGTCCAGGTGGCCGCCACCTTGCCGGTCTTCGGGTCGAGTCCGTCGACCGCGCCGTCGCGTGGCTGCGCGACGAGGCCATCGTGGAGCACCACCTCACGCTCGATCCAGAACGACGAGCGATTTCCGGTGTCCGCCTTCCACAGCCTGGCTCCGTCGGAGGCGCGCAGGCCGAAGGTATTGAACCCGCGCGCGACGATCACGTCGCCGACGGCGCGCGCCGAGCTCACCGACTCCGGCAGCGACGCCTGCCAGCGGACCCGGCCGGTGGTCCGGTCGATCGCGGTGACCAACCCCGCCTCGCCCTTGCTGCGCGCGAAGTAGACGGCCCGCGCGTCGATGGCCGGGCTGGAGGCGAGCCCATCGGGCAGCTCGAGGCGAATTCTCCGGGCGCCGGTCGCCAGGTCGACCGCGGCGACGCCGTGTCGCACCGGCCGGACGCTGAGGTCGTCGCACGACCCGGCGACCAGGCCCTCGCCGGCGCCGGGCCACTGGAAGGTGCAGCCGAGCTTCACGGACCACCGGCGTGACCCATCGGCGAGCGCGACCGCGCTGACCTCGCCGGTCCGGAGCGAGAACACCGCCACGTCCCCGGCGATGACCAGGCTGATGGGCAGCAGATCCGGCACCTCGAGCTCCCATCGCTTGCGCCCGGTGTGGAGATCCACCGCGAGCAGGCCCTTGCCGTCGTCGCTGGAGAACACGGCGGCGCCGCCTCCAGCCACGAACCCCATCGGGTCGACGCCCTGGGCCTGCCATGCCAGCGTCGGGGTGCGCCACTCGACGGCCGCCGGGGGCGGAGCTGGAGACGCGCCGCGTCGCTCGTGCGCCTCCGGCTCGACGCCGGGCGAGCCACCGCGACACCCACCCGCGACCACGACCATCGACACCGCCCACGAGAGCTTCATGGCATCACCGCGCTGGATGCATAGACAGCAGCGACAGGACGCGGTTCCCGACCACTTGCAGATCCCCGGGATGTCGGGTCGATTGCTGGGGCGGCTGGGTCGTGGCACGGTTCCACCGTGGGGCGCAAAGGCAAGTTGCCGGCCAGCCCACCGCCCGCTGGGAAAGGGAGCGGCCAGCGGGTCGACCAGCCGGTCGTCTGGCGCGACGGTGTCCATGTTACCGGCACGGCGATCTGGTGCGACGCGCGGCGGGCGCGCGAGCTCTGCTTCGTGTCGCGCGCCGACCGGGTGGCCGGTTCTCGTCACGGCCAGCTCATCGCCACCACCGAGAGCTTCGCGCTGATGGGCAGGAAGCGGGCCGGCACCGACTCGGAGCTGGCGGTGCCGCTCGGCCGGCCGTTCTCGCTCGGCACGCTGCGGCTCGAGCTGTTCGGATCGGGCAGCGCGCTCGGCGCCGCCGCGCTGGCGATCGACCTCGGTGAGCGCCGCGTGGTCTACGCCGGCGCCATCCACCCGCGCGGCGGCGGGCTGGGCGGCGCCGCCGAGCAGCGGGCGTGCGACGTGCTGGTGGTGAGCGCGCACCACGGCGCGGCGCGCTACCGGTTTCCGCCGCTCGACGACGCCGCCGGCGAGATCGCAGCGGAGTGCGCGCGTGCGCGCGCGGCCGGCGGCGCGGCCGTGCTGCTGGTGCCGGGATGGCTCGAGGGGCTCGACCTGGCGGCCGCGCTCGAGCGCGCCGGCGCAGCCGGCCTGGTGGCCCACCGATCGATCCACCACGCCGCCCAGCGGCTGCGCGCCGCCGGCCAGGTCGACGTGGCGGTGCGCCGCGCGGCGGCCCACCCGCGCGCCGGTCAGGTCGTCCTCTGGCCGCTGGCGCGGCGCGGCGCGCTGGCCGCGGCGCCGCTGCCGGCCGGCAGTCGCGTGCTCCTGATCTCCGGCGATGCGGTCGATCCGGCCGCGGTGTCGCGGGCGCGCGCCGACGGCGGGGTGGCCTGGAGCACCGAGGCGGACCACGCCGCACTCTGCCGCTACATCGACGAGAGCCGCGCGCGCGCCGTCTATCTGGTCGGGCGCCACGCCGACTCGCTGGCGGCCGAGCTCGACCGGCCCGGTCGCAGCGCCCGCCCGCTGGCGGCGCCCCAGCAGATGAGCCTGTTCGGATGAGCGGGTCGGGCACGGCGCTGGGCGGCCGGGTCGTCATCGCGAACCGCCGGCGCGGCGGGCTCTGGTGGCGGCTGCCGTGCGTGCTCGCGGTCTGGCTCCTGTTCGCGGCGCCGGTCGTGGTCGCCTGCATCGCGCTCTCGGTGCTGCGCGACTACGCGGCCGACCTCCCGGAGATCCCGGACCTCGACGGCTGGCGCGCCGGGCTGCCGCAGTCGAGCGTCATCACCGCGGCCGACGGCACCGTGCTCGCCGAGATCCCGTTCCAGCACGGCGACGAGATCGGCCACCGGCTCTGGGTGTCCTACGCCGAGCTGCCCCCGCTCCTGGTCCGCGCCCTGCTCGCCGCCGAGGACGTGCGCTTCTTCGAGCACCGCGGGGTCGACCTCCAGGCGGTCGCGCGCGCCGCCTGGACCAACTACCGCGCCGGCCGCGTGGTCGAGGGGGCCTCCACCATCACGCAGCAGGTCGCACGAGCCCTCTTGCCCGAGGAGATCGGCCGCGAGCAGACCCTCCGCCGCAAGGTGCGCGAGGCGCTGGTCGCCCGCCGCATCGAGCGGCACTACTCGAAGCAGCGCATCCTCGAGGTCTACGTCAACCAGGTCTTCCTCGGGGCCAGCGCGTACGGAGTGCGCGCCGCGGCTCGCGCCTACTTCGATCGCTCGCTCGACCAGCTCGACACCGCGCAGGCGGCGCTCATCGCCGGCCTGGCCCAGGCGCCCGGCCGGGCGGATCCCTTCGTCGATCCCGACGCCGCCCGCCGCCGCCGCGACGAGGTGCTGTCCCGGATGGTTGTGGCCGGATTCCTGGCCCCGGAGGCGGCGCGCGCCGCCCGCCAGCAGCCGCTCGGCCTCCACCCGCCGCCGGTCCGCTACGGCCGTGTCGCCCCCTGGTACACCGAGCGGGTCCGCCGCGACCTCGAGGAGAGCGCGCCCGACGACTACGCGCGCGGCGGCCTGGCGGTGGAGACCGCGGTCCAGCCGGTGCTGGCGCTCGAGGCCGAAGAGCGGGCGCGCCGCCATGTCGACCGCCTGGGCAGCCCGCCGCCGCAGGTCGGCGCCATCCTCTGGGACCACACGACCGGCTACATCGAGGCGCTGGTCGGCGGGGTGCGGTGGGACGAGAGCCGGTTCGACCGGGCCACCCAGGCCTGCCGCCAGCCGGGCTCGGCCTTCAAGCCGATCGTCTACGCCGCCGCGCTGGCCGCCGACGTCATCACGCCCGGCACCCCGCTGCGCGACGGGCCGATCGCCGAGTACGACGAGCGGCTCGACGTCCACTGGAAACCGCGCAACAGCGGGCGGCAGTTTCGCGGCGTGGCGCTGGCGCAGGACGCGCTGGCCGCGTCGCTCAACGCGCCGGCGGTCGACGTGCTCGACCGGACCGGGGGCAAGCGGGTCATCGCGATGGCGCGCCGGCTCGGCATCACCACCGAGCTCGACGACGTGCGGCCGCTCGTGCTCGGCGCCTCCTGCGTGGTGCCGATCGAGCTGGCCGGCGCGTTCGCCGTGTTCGCCCGCGGCGGCCGGCGGGCGGAGCCGGTGTTCGCGGTCCGCGTGCGGCGCGGCAGCGACGTCCTGGTCGATCGCGCCTCGCCCGACGATCCGGCCATCGATCCGGCCCGCCGGCTCGACCGGATGGCGGCGAGCGCCGGCGCGGCCGGCGAGCCGGCGATGGATCCGCAGACCGCCTACCTCATCTCCAGCATGCTGTCCGACGTGGTCGCGCGCGGGACCGGCACGGGGGCGCGGGCGATCGGCCGGCCGGCCGCGGGCAAGACCGGCACCACCAACGACAACAGCGACGCCTGGTTCGTCGGCTACACCGCGCGCCTGGTCGGCGCCGTCTGGGTCGGCCACGACGATCCCTCGCGGCTGCTCGGCGCCAGTCGCGACGGCGCGCACGCCGCGCTGCCGCTCTGGACCGAGCTCGTGACGCTCGCCGAGGGAAACCGCACCGACCGCGCGGTTCCCGGCGATCCGCCGGGCGGCCTGGTCCGCGCGCGCGTCGACCGCGAGACAGGACTCCTGGCCCAGCCGGGCGCCGGGGGCGCGATCGATCTCTGGTTCCGACAGGGTACGGAGCCGCACGGAATGGCCGGCGAGGCGGCCGACGTCCCGGTGGATCTGTCGCGCGCGAGCAGCGAGTTCTGACCTATACTGCTCTTTCATGTGGCGGGCCGGGCTGCTGGCGCTCCTCTTGTGCGCTGTCCTGCCGGCGCGGCCGGCCCTCGCGCAGGCCGAGCAAGACGCGGCGCGCGAGGTGGCCGAGGGAGAGAAGCTGGCCAAGGCGGGTCTCTACGCCGAGTCGATCCCGCGCTTCAAGGCGGCCGAGGCGATCGCGCCGCACGCCAGGCACGACTGCCTGATCGCGCTGTCCTACTTTCGCCTCAAGAAGCTCGGCCAGGCGGCCCTGTTCATGCAGCGCTGCGCGGCCCGCGCGACCGGCGCCGACCCGGCACCATCCTGGCTGGTCCCGATGGGAAAGGAGGTCAAGGCCGCGGTCGCCGCCGCCGACCTGTCGGCGGTCTCGATCGCCGTCCTGCCGCCCGAGGCGGCGGCCAAGGCGCGCATCACCTGCTCCGAGTTCGGGGCCGACGAGGGCTTCGCACCGACCAGCATCCAGCTGCCGGCCGGTCAGCACACGCTCCGCGTCGCGGCGGACGGCTTCGCTCCGCTCGAGAAGACGATCACGGTCGCCAGCCGCCAGCCGCTGGCCGTCGAGCTCACGCTCGATCCGGCGCCGGCGGAGACCGCGAAGCCAGCCGCCGGAGCGGCGCCGGCTGCCGCCGGGTCAGCCCGCGGCGCGGCGGTTCCCGCCGGTGCCGTGACCGCCTCGCTGCCGCCGGAACCGCGTGGCCGTGGCCCCTGGCCGTACGTGACGCTCGGCGTGGCCGGCGCGGCGCTGATCGGCGGCGTGGTCATGCACGTCAAGGCGCTCGACACCAAGGAAGACGCCGAGTCGAGCCTGGCCCGCTACAACAAGCTGGCCAACGACTACGAGTCGCAGCGGACCTTCACGTACACGCTCTACACCGTCGCGGTGATCAGCGGCGCGGTCGGTACCTGGCTCTGGTTCCGCGGCCCGCCCGACGACGGCGCCGGCGGCTTCCAGGCCAGCGCGGCGGCAGCGCCCGACGGTGCCTTCGTGACCTTCGGGTGGACGCGATGAGCGGGCAGGAGCGGAGCGGCGAGACCACCCGCGAGAAGTACTGCCCGACCTGCGAGCGCTCCTTTCCCGGCCGCGATCGCTGCCCGGAGGACGACACCGTGCTGGTCCGACTGGAGGCGCCGGCCGACCGGCTGGTCGGCAGCGAGATCGACCAGCGCTACACCATCCAGCGGCGCATCGGCGCGGGCGGAATGGGGGCAGTGTACGGCGCCGTCCAGCACTCGGTCGGCCGCGAGGTGGCGATCAAGGTGGTGAACCCCAGCCTGGTCGACGACCCGTTCATCATCAAGCGCTTCCTGCGCGAGGCCAAGCTCACCAGCCGGCTGTCGCACCCGCACGCGGTCGCCGTGCTCGATTTCGGGCAGACACCCGACGGCCTCTTCTACCTGGTCATGGAGCTCATCACTGGGCGCACCCTGGCCGCGGTGCTCAAGGAGGACGGGCCGTTCTCGCCCGCGCGGGTGGTGCGGATCGGCAGCCAGATCCTCGACGCCCTGGTCGGTGCCCACCAGCTGTCGATCGTCCACCGCGACCTCAAACCGTCGAACGTGATCATCCTCGACGGCGCGCCGGGACGCGACCTGGTCAAGGTGCTCGATTTCGGGCTGGCCAAGTCGCTGTCGCACGAGACCACCATGACCTCGGTGACCGGCAGCGGCGCGCTGCTCGGCACTCCGGCCTACATGCCGCCCGAGGTCGCCACCGGCGGCGAGGCGGACGCACGCGGCGACCTCTACTCGACGGGGGTCATCCTCTACCAGCTGGCGAGCGGCCGGCTGCCCTTCGTCGGCGACACGGTGCACGAGCTTCTGGTCAAGCTGTCGCACGAGACCCCGCCGCCGCTCGAGAGCTTCGGAGTGCCGGTGCCGCTGGCGCGCGTCATCGAGCGCCTGATGGCGAAGAGTCCGGCCGACCGCTACTCGAGCGCGGCGCTGGCGCAGGCGGCGCTCGACCGGGCGGAGGACGAGTCGGCCGATGCCCCGGCGCGCCGCAAGTCGCCGTCGGGCACCCCGCTGGCGCCGGGCGAAAGCGCGACCCTGCCGGCTACCCCGCGCACGCCGCCGGCCTTCGAAGACAGCGACGCGCTCGCGTCGACCCACCATGGCCCGGGCTCGACGCCGGTGGTGGCAATGGCTCCGACTCCCGCGCCGCCCATCCCGACGCCGCCGGTCGCTGCGGCTTCGCCGGTCGCCGCCACGCCGACTCCGGCGCCGCCCGCGCCCGATCAGGTCGACGTGCACCGCTCGCGCCGCCGGATCCTGCTGGCGCTGGTCGGCGGCCTCGGGCTGGTGGTGGCCGGCGTCAGCATCGCCATCGCGCTCGGCCTGGGCGGCGGCGGTGGCGCCGACGACCAGCGCGCGCCGGACCCCGCCGCGACCACGCCGGCCGCCGCCGACGCCCGCCCGGCATCGGGCTCCAGCGCAGAGCCGGTTGAAACGCCGCCGGTCGTCGCCCCGGTGGTCGACGCCGCCCCGGCCGCGGCGGTCGAGACGCCGCCACCCCACTGGACCCCGCGCGGGCGCGAGCGCGACGACCGGCGGCGCCCGCGAGATCGCCGCGAGCGGGATCGGGCGCGCAAGCTCGACGCCGGCTTTCCGTTCTGATGAGGCGCGTCTCCACATATGCCGCCGCCGCGCTGCTCCTCGCCGCCGGCTGTCTCGGCGATCTCGACGAGCCGGACGCGCCCGACGGCGGGCCGATCGACGGCAGCCCCGGCGGCGACGGCGGCGGCGATCCGGACGCCGGCGCTGCCCGGTGACGTGGCGATCCGCATCACCACCCTGGTCGCTGACCTGAACGGAAACGGCGCCCCCGATCTCGTCCTGCTCAACGACCCGCCGAGAGCACGTTCAGCCAGGTGGTCGAGCGCGGCTTTCCCGGCCGGGAGATCAGCGCCGGCTCGGTCGGCGACGAGACTCCGGTGTTCGCCTCCCGCGCCTTCGTGGTCGACAGCCACGACCAGACGCCCGGACTGGTGTTCGGCGACTCCGACCAGGCGCTCTACGTCTCGGTGGCGGACTGGACGATGGTGACCGCGAGCGACGACGTCTCGATCGACGTCCCCACCAGCACCATGAACGTCGGCCTTCTTCGCGTTCGACATCGAGGGCGACGACATCCCGGTCTTCGACTCCTCGCTCGAGCTCGCGATGTGCCTGACCGGCGAGTCCGGCGCCGGCGACTCCTACCACTTCAACGAGTGCGTTCGCTGACGCCGATCAGTGCGCGCGGATCCGCGCCAGGCCCTTCTCGGCGCTGGCGCGCACCGCCGGGTCGCGATCGCCGGACGCCGCCTTGAAGCGGCGGAAGGCGCCGGTGCGATCGCCTGCCTCGAGCAGCATCCAGCCGAGCATGACCGAGGCCTCGCCGGCGCGCGGCGAGCGCGGGTGGATGCGGACGAACTCGCCCAGCGCGTCGCGCGCGGCGCCGGTCCGGCCGGAACGGGCCAGCGCCACCGCTCGCCAGTAGCGGGCGTCGTCGACCAGCGGCGAGCCCGGGCCGCTGGCGATCGCGGCGTCGAACTGCTCGCTCGCCTCGCCGTAGTCACCGCGGCGCAGGGCGCGGAAGCCGCGCCCGAAGGCGACCTCGCTGGCGGTCGGCGCCGGCCGCTGGGCCGGTTGCGGCACTTCCTCCTCGGTCGCGGCGGCGCCGTCGGCGGGCGGCGTCTCGGTCGGCGCCTCGGGAACCGGCAGCGCCGCCGGCTCGGGCACCGTGCCCGCGTGGTGTCCCCGGACCAGACCGGGCCCGCTGTGCTCCATGCGGCCGGCGCCCGGCGATTTGCTGCCGCTCGACGCCGGCGTCGCCGACTCGCGCGGCGCGGCCGCTGCACGCGGCACATCGCCATCCGCCGGGCTCCTCGCTGCCGGGGCCGCGGCCGGCGCGGAGGCCACCGGCGCCGGTTCCGGCTCGGCCGGCAGCACCGCCGCCGGCGGCGGTTCGTCACTCGCCTGCGCCGCCGGCTCGAGCGCCGCCGCAGTGCGGATCGGGTACTCGTCGGCTCGCCAGCGCTCGCCCGGGTGCAAGGAGATCATCTCGCGCCCGTCCGGCCTGACCTCGACCACGCCGGTATGCACCACGACCTCGACCAGCCGGTCGTCCTCGACGATGACGTCGAACGAGGTGCCGCGAACCTCGACCTCGGCGTCGCCGGTCACCACCCGGAAGCGCTCGCCGCGCTCCAGGTGCTCGACCGCGACCGCCACCCGGCCCTGGCGGAGACGGACCACCTCGTCGACCACGCCGGGGGCGTCCCCGGCGGAGGGACCGAGAACCCGCGTGTGCTCGAAGTGGGCGCCGCTCGAGCTCTGGATGGTGGCGCGCCGCGGTCCGACGTCGGTCGCAACGACGCCCTCGCCGGCCGAGCGCGACGACGACGACGACCACCAGAGCGCCAGCGCGGCCGCCGCCGCCAGAGCGCCGCCGGCTGCCAGCGAGACGCGCAGCGACGGGGTGCGCCGGCGCGGCTCCGGCCGCTCAGCCCTGGCCGCCTCCACCAGCGAGGCGCGCAGGGCGGAACGCTGCGCCTCGGTCGGCTGGAGCTGGGGCAGCTCTCTGGCCGCAGCCTGGAGATCTTCGATCCTCATGGTGACGACCCCTCGTGGGGCGGATGTCCGCCCATCATGTTGCGCAGCCGCTTCCGGGCGTCGTGCAGCCTGCGCCACATGGTTCCCTGCCTGATTCCGAGCGCGCGCGCGGCGTCGACGCCGGGCACTTCCTCGACGTCGCACAGGACGAAGGCGACTCTGAGGTCGTGCGGCAGCCCGTCGAGCGCCGCCGCCAGCCGCTGCATCAGCTCGCTCCGCGCGGCCAGCTCGTCGGGCCGACCGGCGCGGCCCGCCTCCGGCTGTCCGGCCAGATCGGCCATCGCGTTGCGTCGCCTGACCTCACCGCGAACGTAGTGCCTCACCAGATTCGCCGCGATCCCGAGGATCCAGCTGCGCGCGCTGCCGGTCTGCCGGAAGCGCGCCGACGAGCGCCACATCTCGAGGAACGTGCTCTGCGCCAGGTCCTCGACGTCGCTGGCGCAGGCCGAGGCGATGCGCGACACGAAGCGGAACACCACCGCGTGGTGGCGGTCGAACAGCGCCGCCAGCGCCGCGGTGTCGCCGGTGGCGCAGGCTGCGACCAGCGCCTCGTCCGACAGCTCCTCGATCGGCCGCGCCGGGGTGAAGGGTTCCTCGACCGTGCTCGGCTTGCCGCGCCCGCGCGGGGCACGGAACGGCACCAGGACGCCGCTCTTCACTCGATCTCCCATGCCAGGCCCAGGCTGATGCGGGTGAAGCGGCTCGGCTCGGCCGGCAGCTGGTACGACTCCTTCGGGTAGAAGATGTCCATCGTCCCGTCCGGCGGTCGCTCGGGATCGCCGTTCTCGATGGCGTCGAAGTACTCCTTCGCGTAGTCGGGTATCGCCGGCTCGCCGCGCGCCATCGGGGCGAAGGACATCCCGACCCCGAGTGTCAGCGAGAGCGGCCCGGCGATCGGGAACGCGCCGGTGAGGCCGAGCTCGGCGCGCGGCCCCAGGCTGTAGGCGGTGAAGGCATCGTCGATCACATAGGGCGGTTCGCACACCATGCCGGACGGATCGCTCTCGCTGGTGCACTTGGAGCCGGCGCCCCGCCCGGTCTCGGTGTAGGCCAGGCCCAGCCCGGCGCTCGGAACCAGCCGCATCCGGCCGAGCTCGAGCGATGCGCTCAGGGTCGCCACCAGCGACAGCTCGTAGCGGTTGGCCGCGGTGATGCCGCCGTCCATGCTGATGCCGCGGTTGTCGGCCCCGCGCCCAGTCAGCCCGGCGCACAGGAAGCCGAACCGCGCGCACAGCGAGGCCGACAGAGAACGCCAGTCGCTGTCGTCGCTCCCCGAGGTCATCTCGCCGGCGGCGCCGACCATCAGGCCGCGGTAGGCGAAGCGCGCCGGGCGAGCGGCCGCCGGGCTCGCCTCTGTCACCACGGCGACCGGGACCGTCGCGCCGGGCACCGTCAGTCCGGGCGCCGTGCGCGCCTCGAGCAGCGGCGCCCCGATCTCCGGGTGCACCCACGACTCGATCCAGCTGGCGGCCACCGACGCGTCGGTCACCACCTCGGCCGCCTGGCGCCCGGCGCCGTCGCGCAGCGAGACCGCGACCCCTTCGCCGGAGCGCGCGACCACCACATCGACGGCCGAGCATCCCGGCGGGACGTCGGCGCTGGCCACGCCGAGGATCGACAGCTCGAGCGCGACCGCGTGGCCGAGCTCGGCGTCACCGGCGAGCCGTGCCGCCGGCGGACAGGGAGAAGAGGTGGAGTCCGCGGCCGCCGGACCATGCGCGGCGATTGCCGCACCCAGGACGACGGCCGCGGACCAGGACTTCACTCAGCGGACTCCACAGCCGAAGTCGGGCAGGCTGTTCTCCGGCACCACGCCGTCAGCCCAGCACTCTTCGCTCATGGTGCCGTCCTCGCAGGGCGGCGGCTCCCCAGGCTCCGGCCAGCACATCGCATCCCCATTATCCCGCTCGCAGCACTCGGTTCCGTCGGGATTCTCACATGGCGGCTGCGGATAGCAGTAGCTCATCGGATCTTCAGGGTTGCAGTAGCAGTAGCTGGCGGGGTCATCCTCCCGGCAGTAGCAGTAGCTCGCCGGATCGTCCGGGTTGCAGTAGCACTCGCTGGCGGGATCCTGCTCGTTGCAGTAGCAACCGCCGTCCGGGTCGGACGGGTCGCACGGCGGCGGATCGCAGCTGCCGTCCGGGTAGCAGCAGCCCTCGGCGCCGCAGCAGGTGCCGTCCGGGTAGCAGCAGGAGCCGGCGGCGTCGCAGCAGGTGCCGTCCGGGTAGCAGCAGTTGCCCTCCTCGTCACAGGTCCACTCGCACAGCGAGGGGTCCTCGCGACAGGGGTCCTGACACTCCATGCCGTCCGGGTTGCTCTGGCAGGGGTCCTCGCACAGGGTGGGATCCTTCACGCAGGGGTCCTCGCACAGCGACGGATCGTCGCGGCACGGGTCCTGGCAGGCCTCGGGATCCACCGAGCACGGGTCACACATGTTCGGGTCGTCCATGCAGGGGTCGCCGCAGCTGCCGCCCCCGCCGGGATCGCTGTCCGCCTGGTCCCAGCCGTGGACGTGGCCGACGTCGAACGCGTCGCCGGCGCCGCACACGTCGAACGTCATGGTCCGGCCGCGCTCGCCGCTGCGCCCGACGAACGGGTGGGCGCCGCTCTCGGTCACCACCTCGAGCCGGTAATCGTCGCCGAGCGGCAACTGGATGCGGAAGTGGCCGTTATCGGTCAAGGGTGCCCAGGAGATCGCCTCCCCCCCGCGCACGGCGCGCACGCCGAGCACCTTCGAATCGAAGTTACTGCGGGCCACCTGCCCCTCGATCGATTGCGTCTCGTCCGAGGTTCCGGTGCAGGCGGCGGCGGCGAGCGCCGCGGCGCCCACGGCGATCGCAGCGCGCGCCGACTGCCAGACTAGGTTTCTGTTCATGTGCATTTCCTCCGGGTCGGGGGTGTGCGTGGTGGGCGCGCGCGCTGATTTCCTGTAGTGCCCGCAGCTGCCAGACCCTTCGGGGTCTCGTCGCGGGACCCCTTTGGGGCTATGCTCGGGCCATGTTCGGCATGGGCATGGGCGAGCTCCTGCTCATCCTGGTCGTGGCCTTGCTGGTGGTCGGACCGGACAAGCTGCCCAACGCCGCCCGTGCGATCGGCAAGGGAATCCGGGACTTCCGGAAGCACACACAGGAGCTGCAGAGCACACTCGAGCAGGACGAGAAGCTCGGCGAGGCGGTCCGCGAGCTCAAGAGCGCGCTTCGCGACGACCCGGTGCGTGCCGCCCTGCGCCCGTCGCCCCCGCGCCCACCGCCGACCCCGCCGACCCCGCCGGCCCCCGCGGCGACTCCGCCCGCGCCAGCCATCGCGCCGCCGGCCAGCGAGCCGGCCGGGCCGCCCAGCCTGACGCCCGCCGCCGGTGCGGTCGCCAAGAACGAGGCGCCTCCAGTGGTCGAGACGGCGACCCCGCCGCCGGTCCCGCCGGCGCCGCGCGCCAAGGCCGATGGCTAGCGCGAGCGGAGCCGCCGAGCCGGAGTCGCCCGAGCTTCTGCCCGAGAGCGAGCTCGACGACTCGCGGATGCCCTTCCTCGAGCATCTGCGCGAGCTCCGCACCCGGCTGCGCAACGCCGCCATCGCGCTCACCGGCGGGTTCGTCATCGCCTTCTTCTTCAGCCAGGAGCTGTTCGTCCTGCTGGCGCGGCCGCTGGTCGAGACCTGGAACGAGGTCGGCAACGAGGCGGCCGGCGCTCCGGTCCTCTACTTCAACTCGCTCATCGAGCCCTTCTGGGTCTACCTGTCGGTGTCCCTGTGGGGCGGCATCTTCATCTCCTCGCCCTTCATCTTCCACCAGCTGTGGCTGTTCATCGCGCCGGGTCTGTACAAGCGCGAGCGCCGCTACGGGCTGGCCTTCGCCGCCTCGTCCGCCGTGCTCTTCATCGGCGGCGCCGCCTTCTGCTACTTCTTCGTCCTGCCGGCCGGCTATCGCTTCTTCCTGAACTACTCGACCCACAACCTGGCCGAGATTCGCCGCGGCATCGGCGTCGACTACAGCGTGGCCGATGCCATCGCGCTCCAGCCGCTGCTCGGGATGGACGCCTACCTCGGGTTCGTCAAGAAGCTCCTGCTCGGCTTCGGCCTGGTGTTCGAGCTGCCGCTGGTCCTGCTCTTCCTCTCGCTGGCCGGGCTGGTCACCCACCGCGGCCTGTGGCGCTTCAACCGCTGGTTCACGGTCATCGCCTTCATCGTGGCCGCCATCCTCACGCCGGGGCCGGACGTCATCTCGCAGATCCTCATGGCCCTGCCGATGATCCTGCTCTACAACATCTCCATCGTGCTGGCCTACCTGGTGGCGCGCCGCCGCGCCGCCGCGGCAGCCGCCGCCGCCGATCCCTGAGCCGGCGCGATGCGCGGCACCGCGCGGTCCCAGTCGATCAGCCGGAACCAGACGAAGCCGACGCCGCCCGCCACCAGCAGCCAGACCAGACACGAGCTGACCGCGACCCGCTGCTGGCGGGCGGCCACCTGGGCGTGGGCGTCGTCGCGCGCGCTCTCCAGCGTGGCCCAGGTGTCGGGCGTGTCGGCCCGGGCGTACTCCGCCTCGAGGTCGCTCTCGATCTCGTCGCAGGCGGTCCCGTTGCGCCACATGGCGAAGACCTGGGCGGGGACCAGGCCGATGAGGAAGGCGACCGCGACCCCGGCGGCGAAGCGGGCGCGCGCCGACTCGGCCATGAGCGCGCGCATCCGGGGGACGAAGGCGTCCTTGTGCAGGGTCTCGCTGCCGGCCGACGGTCCGCCGCGGTAGGTGCTGATGGTCGGCAGCGGGGCGCTGGTCGGCGCTGCCATGGTGCCGGCGGCGACCGGCTTGTCGCCGACCTCGAGCATCGCCTCGGCGTCCGGCGCCATCTCGGGCGGTGCGAATGGATCGGCCACGGTCGGCGGCGCGAAGGGATCGACCGGTGCGCGCGGTATGGGCGGCGGCGCCGAGACCGGGCGCGCCCGCTCGGCCGCCTCGAGCAGCTGCGGCTTGTACATCGCCGATTCGCCGGTCCCCTCGGTGCCGTCGATCCGGGCCAGCTTCCAGCCCTCGTCCTCGGACGCGCCGCGCAGCGCGCCGAGATCGAGGTCGACCTCCTCGGCGTCCCGCCGGTAGGCGGCCGACAGCGGGCTGGCGGGCGGCGGCTGCGAGGCGCGCGCGGGCGAAGGCGGCAAGCCGAGCGGGCTCTGCGGCCCGGTCGAGGCTGCCGCCGCCGGCACGCCGGGCTGTTCCTCGACCAGGGTGTAGGCGGCGCCCAGCGCGTCGAGCTCGGTGGCGAGCCGGCGCGCGGTGGCGGCGTCGAGCGAGGCCCAGGCGCAGAAGCGCCCGCGCGCGAGCCGCTCGGCGATGGCGGCGGGCGACATGCCGTACTTGTGGCCGAGCGCCGCGGCCAGCCGCTCCTGGCTGCCGGGTGATCGATCGCGCGACCCCTCGATGAAAACGTGAAAGCGCACTTGCCCCGCGCTCGCCTCGCCTCGCCAGTCTCCGGCCGCCCGGCGCGGCTGTCGAGTTTCTACGCCAGATCGATGACGATCACGTGACTGCCGATGTGGCCGCCGCCGTCGTCTGTGCTCGCGTCGTCGTCCGCGCGCGGTTTGCGGTCGCGCGGCAGCGGGCGGTCGACCGGCACGTGCATCGGCTCCGGCTCCCAGGCTGGTCGCCGCTCACGCGGATCGCGAGGACCGTGTGCTCGCCCCATGGCGCACGATCATAACAAACGGCGGGCGAAGTGCTGGAAAAGTTGCGCGGTGAGTGGCACGACATGTAGTGTAACGCGATGCCATTCACACCGGGCCGGCGCGGTTCTGGCGGTTCAGGAACGCCGAAGATTCGCCTGCGCTCGTCCCATTCCAGCCGGATCCGGCTGCGCGTGAGCCACCGCGGCGGCGAATGGCAACCTCGGGGAAAAGACGACGACGCGCTCTACGAGCGCGACCTGTTGCCCCAGCCGCCGCCGCGCGATCGCCGCTGAAATAGACCGCAGAACCTGCGCGTGTAGGTGTGCGATGAGGGATGCACACTGGACGCCGATGCGCCTCTGGTGCCTCCTCGCGTTCGGCCTCGTCGCCGCTGGCTGCGCGTCGCGCCACACCCAATCACCACCCCTACCGCCGTTCAAGTTCCACAAGCGGGTGAAGGCGCCGGTCGGATCGATCGTGTTCGCCGACGTCTCAGTCATCCCGATGGATCGACAGCAGGAGGTGCTGACCCGCCAGACGGTCGTGGTCTCTGGCGGGCGAATCGTCGCCATCGAGCCCTGGCCCGAGATCGACGTGCCCGACTCCGCGACGCAGATCGACGGCCGCGGCAAGTTCCTCCTCCCCGGGCTGGCGGACATGCACGTCCACGCCCTCGACGACGAGGACCTCTTCCTGTATCTGGCGGCGGGGGTCACACAGGTGCGCGCGACGTACGCCCAGCCGCACGTCATGGCGCAGCGCGATCGGGTGGCGCGCGGCGAGGTCATCGGGCCCAGCGTCCACGTCGAGGGTCAGATCACCGACGGGTCGCCGCCGGTCTGGGACTGGAGCTTCGCGGTCGCCAGCGAGGCGGACGTCGACAGGGTCATCGCCTTCCACATCGACAACCACCTGCCGGCTATCAAGGTCTACGAGCGGCTCTCCCTGCCAATGTATGACCTCCTGGTCGCGAAGGCCCGAGAGGCCGGGCTGCGCATCATCGGCCACGTGCCCGAGCAGGTCGGCCTCGCGTACGCGCTCGCCTCGAAGCAGTCGTCCATCGAGCACCTGGATGGCTACAACGTTTACCTGGCAGACAAAGACTCGTACGCGGCGAAGCGCCGCTACTGGCAGTCCAGTCCGATCGACTGGGCCGGCTTCGTTGCCAGCTTCCAGTTCGTCGACGAGAAGCGGCTCGCCGACGTCGCGATGATGACGCGGAGAGCCCTCACCTGGAACTGCCCGACGCTGGTCCTGTACGACCACACGATGCGCTCCGACGATCCGGCGGAACGGATTGCGTTCCGCGGGGCTCGTTACCTGTCGCCGTTCAAGAAGTCGCACTGGGCTCCGGGCAGCTTCCCGCTGGTTCGCACGCCCGGCGCGTACGACTTCCAGCAGATGCGACTGGCGCGGCCCAGGCTGCTTGCGCTGGTGCGCGCCCTCGACGCGGCCGATGCCGGCCTGCTCGTCGGCACCGACAGCGGCAACGCGGGCATCGTGCCGGGTTACTCGACCCTCGACGAGCTCGAGCTCTTCGTCGAGGCCGGCGTGTCGCCCTGGCGA
>Ga0111538_10002332_pt1 | contig 26780 bp, 17 predicted proteins | sample SoiMethybrSBSTD1_FD_79669 | JGI IMG/M metagenome (GOLD analysis project Ga0111538, IMG submission 79669) | Bulk soil microbial communities from a Populus tree surrounding site in Tennessee, USA - Soil MetaG P. TD hybrid SBSTD1 (version 2)... | ecosystem: Environmental > Terrestrial > Soil >...
AATCCTCCGGACACCACCGGCTTCAGCCGTGTGGTGGTTCACCCTCAACCTACGAGCAGGCGTTACGCGAACCCAGACACCACCGGCTTCAGCCGTGTGGTGGTTCAATTTCAACCTACGAACAGCTCCGCGAATCCTCCGGACACCACCGGCTTCAGCCGTGTGGTGGTTCAACTTCAATCTACGAACGGCTCCGCAAATCCTCCGGACACCACCGGCTTCAGCCGTGTGGTGGTTCACCCTCAACCTACGAGCAGGCGTTACGCGAACCCAGACACCACACGGATGAAGCCGGTGGTATCGCTGTCGGAGAAAAACGTCTCCGCGACGCCCTCAGTGAATCACCCGACTGAAAAAGTTGTCATCGGGTGATGGACTTTTTCATTTGATGACGCATATCAGAGTGAATGCGGAAAGTTCAGCAACTTCCACATTTCGGCAATCAGTTTTGAATGCCGAAAGATGAGAACAAGGAGATTACTAAGATGAGAATTAAGACAAACGTAAAAGCTGGAGGTATGTCTATGCAACACAACCAGCAAATCGTTCGCAGTCTGAAGGTCAAGAGCGGCGTGAAGGCTGGCAAAATAACGACCAACCACAACCAGACCGTGACTCGCGGTCTGCGCGTCAAGACAAACGTCAGGGCCGGATTCAACTTCGTCAAGAGGAATGATTCGCCGTCTCCAGCGTAATTAAGATCAGATGTCGACTCGCTGAGCCGAATCACTCAACCGGGCGGGCAGCGCGATCTGATTGACTGCACTGCTTGCTCGTCTCTCGCGATTAAGCGAGATCAACTCCGATTTAGAAGGATAAGTTGAGATGGTAGGATTTCCACTGGTTGCTCCATTCGTTTGTCCGATTGGACTCTAACTACGATGAGCAACGTCGGGCTGTGCTCGCCACCTGCCGTCATCTCATCCTCATAAAAATCGGAAACTACAGAGAATAAGGAGAGTAGTAAGATGAAAATCAAGACAAACTTAAAAGCTGGTGGGATACAAATGCAACACAACCAGCAAATCATTCGCAGTCTCAAGGTCAAGAGCGGCGTCAAGGCTGGCGGAATCAACCTCCAGCACAACCAGACCGTCCGAAGCGTGAAGATCAAGAGTGGCGTCAAGGCTGGCGGAATGAACCTCCAGCACAACCAGACCGTGACTCGCGGTCTGCGCGTCAAGACAAACGTAAAAGCTGGCGGAGAGAACCTCCAGCACAACCAGATCGTCACTCGTGGTCTGCGCGTTAAGACAAACGTCAAGGCCGGGCTCAACTACACCAAGATAGTGTTGAAGTAAACGCTTGGAGTAATACGATCAGATGACGACTCGTTGAGTCGAGGAGAATAGTAAGATGAGAATCAAGACAAACGTAAAGGCTGGTGGCATAAGTATGCAACACAGCCAGCGAATCACTCGCAGTCTGAAGGTCAAGAGTGGCGTGAAGGCTGGCAAAGTAACGATGCAGGATTTCCACTTCACATCCTAAGCGGATGAGTCCAGTCTCATAAAACTCCGAGACCACAAAGGTAAGGAGGTTACTAAGATGAGAATCAAGACCAACGTAAAGGCCGGATTGAATTTCAGCAAGATAAAGTTTGAGTAAATTCGTGACCGGTCGTAATTACGGTTCAGATGACGACTCACGGAGTTGCATCACGCAACCACGCGGGTAGCGCAATCTGTAAAAATCGGAAACTACAGGAAGAAAGGAGAGTTGTAAGATGAGAATCAGGACGAACGTAAAAGCTGGAGTGAACTTCGTCAAGTATGTCGATAAGCCCAGTCCTCGCTGAGCTGCATTTCTCAACCGGGCGGTCAGCACGATCTGATTGACCGTGCTGTCTGCTCGTCTTTCGCAAATCACAGGCGCGCGCTTTTAGACCATTGTTTAGAGGGATGAAATGAACATGATAGCTGCACAAACGGAACTCGCTACACAGTCTGACACGGACGACCCCGACGCGATGATCGAAGAAGCCTGCCGACTCCACGACGAGGCTGTTGCCGCTTGCGATGCAGGACAAAGCGATCAAAGCGAGCGACTCTTCCGTCGCGCTCTCGCGTTGTTTGAGCAGACCGAAGGCGCAGATCATCCCGATGTCGCAGCTTTGCTTGGCAATCTCGGCGCGGTCTATGAAGCTCGCTGCGACTACACCCAGGCTCAGCTGTGCTACGAACGGGCCGCGCGAATTGTAGATGAGATCTGCGACGAAGGTGATGAGGACCTTGCCCGATTGCGGTTCCAGGCTTTGAGCAATCGCGGTCGAATTCTAAGAATGCTGGGCCGCTATACGGAGGCAGAATCTTTCATCCGCCGCGCGCTCGATTTCGCCGGACGGAGATTTGGCGCGGAAAGTCTGACAGTTGCCTGGGCGCTCAACGATCTTGGAATGTTGGGTAAGTTCGCGGGATGGTTCGATCAATCCGAAGCCTGCTACCGGCGCGCGCTCGAGATTCTGGAAACACACTGTGAGCAAGACTCGCCTGAATTGGCCTCGCTTTATCACAATCTCGGGGGGCTGGAGCACGCTCGCGGACGATACGAAGCAGGCGAGCCTTTTGCGCGCAAATCTGTCGAGCTGCGCGAGCGAGCCCTTGGGCCGAATCACACGGACGTGGCCGCAGACATGGCGGCGCTTGCGGCGCTGCTCGAAGGACAGGGCAAACTCGATGAAGCTGAGCGGCTCCTGATGCGATCGTTGAAAATCTTCAGTCAGGCATACGGCGAAGAGCATTATGAGATCGCGGTCAATCTAAACAACCTCGCCGCGATTTACGCCGCGCGAGGGCATTACATTCAGGCCGAAGAGTCATACCGCCGGGCGCTGTCTCTAAAAGAGGAGCTCTTCGGCGGCGATAACGTTGACGTAGCACTGACGGTCAACAACCTCGGCGTGCTCCACAAAGAACAGGGAGAGTACGAAAAGGCGGCACAGCTTTTCCATCGAGCGCTCGCCGTATTTGAAGACGAGCTGGCCGCAGATCATCCCCATACGGTCATCTGCCGCGAGAATTACGAAGATGCGATGAGCTACGCAGTACGTGGCGATTCTTATAACAAGTCACGTTTTGTACCGTAGACTGTCCAGTCTGCGGCACTTGAATTGGTTAACGTCGGAGGACCCGCAGACTGGACAGTCTACGGTACGTTCAGTTTCAAGAGGTGAATCAAGATGCCGTCGCCATTTTCACGAACGGTCCGTTCGCTTTCGTCTGACAGGTTCAGCCGCTCATTCGTGGGGCTTCTCGCAGTAGCAGCCATTCTCGCCGGGTGGCTGGTATGGTCGCTAACCTCGCGCGTGACTGTTTACGAAGCAACGTCGACGGCGCGGCTCGAAGTCGATAGCGCCGTGCATCCCATCGAAGCAGCGGTTTCCGGTCGCGTCGTAAAAAACTACATCGCGCTTGGCCGCGAAGTTCAATTAGGCGAAGCGCTCGTCGAGCTGGAAGCAGATGCCGAACGATTGCAACTCCCCGAAGAAGAGTCGCGTGTAGCCGCGCTCTCGGCGCAGTTCGCAGCACTGTGCGGCCAGATGGCCGCCGAGCGGCAGGCGCAGACCGAAACTCAGCAAAGCGCGCCCGCCGCGCTTGACGAAGCGCAAGCCAGATATGACGAAGCCTTAGCTACAGCAGGCGCAGCCAAAGAACAGGCGAAACGCCTGGCCTCTCTATACCGGCAGGGATTGATTGCCGAACTCGATATGATTCACGCCATCGCCGAAGCCGATAGACGCCTGGCCGCCGCCGAAGCCCTCCGATCGTCCATCACGCGTCAGGACAATGACCTGCGCGCGCTTGCCAGCACCAAACAGGCCGCGCTCGAAAACTTAAACCGCGAAGCGGCGGTGCTCACCGGCGAAATTAAAACGCGCACGGCGATCATCGAACGGCTTAAACACGAAATCCACAGGCGCATCATTCGCGCCCCCGCATCAGGCAGACTCGGCGAGACAGCCAGCCTGCAAGCGGGTCAGTTCGTGCGCGAAGGCGACAAACTCGGCGCAATCATCCCTGAAGGAAGGCTGCGAGCGATTGCCGAATTTGCGCCGTCGAGCGCGCTTGGAAGAATTCAAGCAGGCCAGCGCGCGCGACTTCGTCTGGAGGGTTTTCCGTGGACCGAGTTTGGTCAGCTGGAGGCTACTGTAAGTCTGGTTGCGAGCGAACCAAGACAGGGAATCGTGCGCGTCGAACTCATAGTCCATCCGGAATCCGCGCCGCTTATTCATCTGCAACACGGCCTGCCCGGACAGGTCGAAATCGCCGTCGAGCGCGCTTCGCCCGCGGAACTAGCCCTGCGAGCCGCGGGCAGGCTACTTATGAAAAAGCCCCAAAGCTGAAGAATGTAGCTTACATTTCAGTCGTTTCTGAGAACTCCTCTATGTCCAGCACTCACGCCCATCGCCGGATACTTGCTCCCGAAGTCGTGCAGACTTCGGCTATGGATTGCGGTCCTGCCTCGCTCAAATGCCTGCTCGAAGGTTTCGGCGTGCGTGTAAGCTATGGTCGATTGCGGGAAGCCTGTCAGACGGACGTTGACGGGACTTCGATTGACACTCTCGAAGAAGTAGCATTCGCGCTGGGACTCGACGCTGAGCAGACGATGATCCCAGTCGATCATCTGCTTCTTCCTGAAGCCGAGTCTCTGCCCGCCATCGCCGTCGTCCGTCTTTCCAACGGCAGTACCCATTTCAGCGTCATATGGCGACGGCACGGATCGCTTGTACAAATGATGGATCCGGCAACAGGCCGTCGATGGCTGAGCGTTGAAGCATTCTTGAAAGAACTCTACATTCATTCCGCGACTATTCTCGCCTCCGATTGGCGGGCCTGGGTCGAGGGCAATTCGTTTCTTGACGCGCTCACACGACGCTTGCGAGGACTGGGTCTGTCGAAGATCGCAATCACTCAACTGATCGACAGCGCTCTCGCTGATACCGAATGGCACTCGATCGCCGCGCTCGATGCGGCCACGCGTATGACTACCGAAATAGTCGACGCAAAAGGAATGGCGAAAGGGCGTCAGGCTCAAAGCGTGCTGGAAGCCTTCGTCGAACGCGCAATCGAAGATGCAGCCTCTGATACGCAGGTCATCCCGGAAAATTACTGGATGGTTCGCCCGGCTCAGTTTACGGAAACGGGCGAACAACAGATCATAATGCGCGGCGCTGTGCTCGTCTCAGCGCGAGGTCGCCGCAACTCTGAAGAGAAAGAAACGGCTGCTCAGGGATCGCCAAAGAATCTCTCGTCTGAGCTCGTCGCTGCGCTCACGGAGAAGCCAATTCGAGCCGGTCGCGCACTGCTCGGACTTCTGAAACAGGACGGATGCCTGACTCCGTTGGTCGCAATATGTGCTCTAGCTTTGGCCGCGGGCGGTGTGATGATCGAGGCGCTGCTTTTTCAGGGAGTGTTCGACCTCAGCCGCAAGCTTGCCCCTACCGAGCAGCGCATCGGGGCGATGGCGGCGGTTGTCGTCTTCAGCCTGGCTCTGCTGCTGCTCGAATGGCCTTTAGCCGCAAGCGTGACGCGTATCGGGCGACGACTGGAAACAAGACTGCGGGTCGCCTTTCTCGAAAAGATTCCACGCCTCGCGGATCGTTATTTTCAAAGTCGTCTTATCTCCGATATGGCCGACCGCGCCCACAGCACGCAGTTGCTGAGAGCGCTGCCAACGCTTGGTAGCCGATTTCTGCGCTGCTGCTTTGAGATGGCGCTGACGACCGCGGGGTTGGTCTGGCTCGACCCGCGCCGGGCGTGGGTCGTTCTCATCGTTGCGGCGATTACGCTGGCATTGCCAATACTGATGCAATCGCGCCTGACCGAGCGCGATTTGCGAATTCGTAATCACAACGGCGCGCTTGGCCGGTTTTATCTCGACGCGATGCTGGGCCTTGTGCCGATCCGAGCGCACGGGGCCGAGCGCTCAGTTCGACGCGAGTATGAAGGATTGCTTGTCGAGTGGATGCGGGCGAGCTTCGGATACTGGCGAGCAGTGGTTTCGGTGGAAGCCGTGCAATCGGTTGCCGGATTTGCGCTCGCTGCGTGGCTGTTGTTCGATCATCTCTCGCACGCGGGAACTTCAGGCGCGGTCTTGCTGTTGGTCTACTGGGCTTTGAATCTGCCTGCCCTGGGTCAGGAGATTGCGCTCATTGCGCAGCAGTATCCAGGGGCGCGCAACGTCACTCTGCGATTGCTCGAACCGCTGGGCGCGCCCGAAGAGGAAGATGGGGAGACAGGAAGAAAGGGAGAAGGGGAGAAGAGGAAAAAGGGAGAAGAGGAGCGTGGCGTTGCGATCGTGTTTGAACAGGTCAGCGTGCGCGCAGCCGGCCACCTCATTCTCGACGAAATCGATACGCGAATACCAGCCGGTAGTCACGTGGCGATCGTAGGCCCGTCAGGCGCGGGCAAATCGTCGTTGGTCGGACTACTGCTCGGCTGGCACCGCGCCGCCGAAGGGCGCGTGCTGATCGATGGTCACGAACTCACTGCCGAGCGTGTCGCACTGATGCGGCGCGAAACGGCATGGGTCGATCCGTCTGTTCAACTATGGAATCGCTCTTTGATGGACAACCTGCGATACGGCAACGGTGAGGACAACGCGCTCGACATCGGTTCGGTGATCGAAGCAGCCGATCTGCGCCGCCTGCTTGAGAATTTGCCCGACGGGTTACAGACGACTCTTGGGGAAAGCGGCGGGCTGGTCTCGGGCGGCGAAGGTCAGCGCGTGCGTTTGGGCCGGGCATTGCTCAACAGCAATGCGCGGCTGGTGATTCTGGACGAACCTTTTCGCGGTCTTGATCGTGAGAAGCGCCGCCAGTTGCTCGCGCGCGCGCGGCGTCTGTGGCGCAATTCAACGCTGCTTTGCATAACTCACGACATCGCCGAAACGCTTGAGTTTGAGCGAGTGCTGGTCATAGATCGAGGCCGCATTGTTGAAGACGCCCCCGCTTCGGAACTGGCCTCTCGCACCGATTCACTTTATCGCTCGCTGCTCGATGCGGAGGAAGAAGTGCGCGCCGGGATGTGGGCGAGCGGCGAGTGGCGACGATTTGTTATTGACGGCGGAAGACTGATTGAAAAACCAGCCGATGCGATCACTGCGGGGTGGACGGACGAACTCAGAAGAGTCGGATGAGGTGACGAGATGGCATCGATAGACATAAACACGCTCGGCTGGCCAATGTCGCAGTTAGGCGAAGCGATGCATGCGCTCGCGTCCGAACGTGGAATAGCCGCGAACGACAGTCAAACTTTCAACCCGCCAGGGGCGATCCTGACTGCCGAGAACACAGATCAGCGCAGTCAGGCTCTTCGCGAATGGGTAGAAGCAGCGGCTGACTATCTCGGGTTCGAAGCAGAAGCCGTCGAAGCGACCTACAGCGAAATCGAAATTCTGACGCGCAAAGCCGCGCCTGCCCTGCTGCGATTGCCGGGGCAAAGAGTCCTCGCACTGCTTGGCTGCCGGGGCCGTCACGTTTCGATTCTTGCGCCTGACGGGAAAAAACATCGCGTCAGGGTTGAAGCTATTTCCTCAGAGATGCGCCGTCCTCACGAAGAACCTCTCATAGAGAGCATCGCCCGCCTGCTCAAAGACGCAGGAGTGACCAAATCGCGGCGGGAGCAAGCGACCAAGGCAATTCTTGATCGTCAACTTGGTTCAAGAATCATCAGCGGCGGATGGATCATGCGATTGTCTCCGGGCGCGAGTTTTTGGAAACAGATGGGTGAAGCGGGTCTGTTAGGCGAATTGGTAGTGCCGGTTGTCCTTCACGCGGCGCATTACGCTGTCCTGCTCATTGCGTGGTGGGTGCTGGGACGAGGCGCGTTAAACGGGCGGATGGACACGGGCTGGCTTGCGGCGTGGGGACTTCTGTTGCTGACCGCGGTGCCGTTACATCTGTTTGCGATTCGCGCGCAAGGACGTTTTACGGTTGGCGCGGGAGTCCTGCTCAAAAAGAGACTGCTTTATGGAACGCTCCGACTCAACATGGAGGAGATTCGCCATCAGGGCATAGGTCACTGGCTCGGACGCGTGATCGAATCGAACGCCATTGAATCGCTTGCACTCAACGGCGGCTTTCAGGCGCTCGTTGCGATTATCGAACTATCGCTGGCCGCGTGGGTGCTCGGCGCGGGATCGGCGGGGTTTCACTTTGTGTTGATGCTTACAGGGTATGTCGCGCTCGCACTCATCATCGTTTGGCGTTACTTTCGCCGGCGCTCTGAATGGACAAAGATGCGAATGACGATGGCGGGCGACCTGATCGAAAGAATGATTGGCCATCGCACTCGACTCGCGCAGGAGAGGCGCGAACGCTGGCACGATGGCGAAGATCGGGTGATCGAACAATACCTTACGCGCTCTATCAAGCTGGATCGCGCAGACCTGTGGCAATCGCTGGTTCCACGCGGCTGGCTCGCGTTCGGTCTGTGCGGGCTTGCCGTAGGTTTTGTGACAGGGAGCGCGACGCCCGGGACGCTGGCGGTGGCGATTGGCGGATTGCTTTTGGGATTTCGTGGATTGCAGCATCTTGTTTCGAGTCTGTCATCGTTGCTCGGCGCATCAATCGCGTGGACAGAAATCAAGGATGTTTTCAAAGCAGCCGCGCGTCCCCAATCTCATGCTGTGCCCGACTTCGCCGCGAAGCAGAGGCTTCAGCCTGTTATATCCGGCCGCAGCGCTCCGATGGTAATGGAAGCGCACGATCTGACTTTTCGATACCGCGAACGGGCGAAGGAGGTATTGCAGAATTGCTCATTGGAGATACGCGCGGGTGATCGAGTATTACTCGAAGGCTCGTCGGGCGGCGGCAAATCTACACTGGCCGCAGTGCTTACCGGCTTGCGAGAGCCGGAATCGGGGTTGATGCTTGCAGGCGGTCTGGATCGTAAGACCATCGGCTCGACAGGCTGGCGCCGGCGAGTAGTTTCGGCGCCGCAGTTTCACGAAAACCATGTAATAACAGGGACCTTTGCTTTCAATCTGCTGATGGGCCGAAGTTGGCCGCCGACCGAGCAGGACATGCGCGAGGCCGACGAGATATGCCGCGCTCTGGGTTTGGGCGATCTGCTTGATAGGATGCCTGCGGGTCTCTTTCAAATGGTGGGCGAGACCGGATGGCAGTTGTCGCACGGAGAGCGCAGCCGCCTCTTTATGGCTCGGGCGCTGTTGCAGGGCGCTGATCTCACGATACTAGATGAAAGCTTTGGCGCTCTCGATCCTGAAACGCTTGGCGAGTGTCTGCGTTGCGCCCTCACTCGCGTGCCTACTCTTATGGTAATCGCCCACCCTTAAACGGCGGTGTTCGTAGAGACCTGCAGAGTTGAAAGCCAGGTGCAAAGCCGATATCGCAGGCCCCCGGAAGAAAACTCTCAGGCGCCGTCGCCATGGTTTAGCTACAGATTCTTTAAGGAAGCGTTGGAGACGGAGAATCGGCAACGTTTATAGTCGCAAGGCCTATCTGCCTAAGGTTATGCCCCCCTTTGACTTCCTGTTGCGCCGCATCTTGAAGGTTCAAGTCTTCAATCTCGACCGCTTGATTCTTTGGCTCTTGATTTTCTTTTTTGCTCATCGTTTTACTCTCCTTTTTATGATTCGAGTGGTCGGCGGCCAACCGGGCGCCGAGGTTTTAGCCTCGGTTGAGCGTTTAGCCACCTATCTTGCTCATGAGATAAGGCGGATAGTTCACTCTAAAACTATCATTCAGAGGAAAGTGTTTTGCTGATACTTTGGCTGTGTGTGGCAACGGTTTCTGGAGGCACACGACGGGTCCGGTTGAAACCGGTTGCCTCGCGGGCTAACTTTCCGTGAAGGAACAACGGAGCTCGGTGGATAACATTGGAATCGGGTGGCGGAATCAGACTCTGACTCTGCTTATCGGGGTTCGAATCCCTGCCTCCCAGCCATTGTTTCCAATATCTCCGGTTCAGCCGATCACCTTTACCTGAAGCGAGGTTGAGCTTAGAATCGAGCAATCGCGAACGCGCCGATTGAACGACAGGAGGATCGTCATGAGTCTAAAGAAGGGTCTTCTTTTAGCGATCTGGCTCTTGGTGATGTTGCCGCCAGCGTTTGCGTTTCAGCAAGGTGATTCTCTTCAGCGACGTTACTTCCCGAAACCCGGCGATTACTCGGTGAGGCTTTTTAATCTTACGCGGGAAACGCGATTTTATCTCGATGTCCCAGCCGCCATACATGTTAATCCAATACTTTTCCCAAAGCCCAAGCGACTAAAGGATTGGCAACCATCACCTGACAAGCAGTCAGAAACGTCTTCCCTTCAATTGAAAGCGAGCAGGGTCGGAGAGGCCGTAAAGATAGACGTAGTACTTTTGTCTAACGATCCCTCTAAATCTAAAGCGGATGGGAACGCTCTGACGTTTACGACTCTGCCCGAGGGAGGTGTTGCGGGTGAAGTTATAGGCTCGCATTTCGGTCGACTTGGTGAATCAATAACCTTCAATGAATTGGCCCGCTACGGCTTGGAGCCGTTCACTGTCAAGGTTGTATCATCCAACGCGCGGCCCGGAGATCCCTCCGAGATAATCAATATGACCAGCTCGATTGAAGTCCTAAGTGTCGACAAGTCGAGAGGCAAATACCTTATTGCGCTCAGGAATAATTCGTCAAAAAACGTTATCGGCTACGTTACCTCCGTAAATGGAGCAACAGCCACAAGGTATGCGGGTAAGAATCCGCTCATCGCCGCCTGGGAGACGATCGATACCGTAGCAGGGTTCACTATCCGTCAACCGAGAATTCCGACGCTGAACGATGACCTGGATGAACCGCAAGATGCAAAGGTAACAATCGTCGCAGTCGTATTTGATGATTATTCCTACGATGGCGATGAGAAGAGCGCACTTGAAATAATTACGCACTTCCGCACCAATCCATTCAGCAGGGGCCTTACTTCGTTCTAGTCGATTGATCTCAGCACAGCTGTTTCAACTGATTCTGATCCTCTATCTGCCCGGTCTCTTCATTGCATGTGACTTTGAGGTGAGCCGAGACGGGCAGCGATTTCTCATTCCCGTTCTGGTCGAAGAAAGCGCGACCGAGCCGATCACAGTCATATTGAATTGGACTGTGGAGTTGAAGCGGTAATGCTCGTTTTCTTGGGCTTCATGCTGCTTAACGTGATGTCCTCATGACTTACGGGGATTTTATAATAGGAGCCAAGTTCACAAGAAATTCCATTGACCTCGCTTCACGACTGCAAGCTGGGAGATGCAACCAGAAAACACGCCGAGCGTACTACTTATGCGCCACGCCGTATGCCCTGGACAACCGTCGAGTTGACCAGGCACTGGCGCAGCCGATCGTTGTCCAACGAACTAATAAGCAGGTTAAACGAATCAAACCCGCGCTGGCGATGTAATTCAGCTTCCTCAGTGCGGTTTGTCCTTTGACAGAGGCTTGCTGCTGCGCCGTGTACACGCCATTTGGCAAGCGGCACGTGGTTTCCTTCAATCACCCCCAGGGCGCGAGCGACGGCGGCTTGGACCGCCGCTGAGTCTTGTTCCCGCTTCGCGATTTCGGCATTCATCAGATGGCCGAGCGCAAGGTAAGTTTTCTCGCCCGGTTGGGAGGAGAGCTCGCATACGCGGTCAGCATGGTGTCTCGCTTCTCCCGGATTTCCCTCAGCAAGCCAATAACGAGAGAATGCGTGGTGCAGCGGAATCTGCAGAACCCAATCCATCAGGATGCGCTCCCGTTGGAACCGGTCGACGGCTGCACTCAGACAGCGGAATGCCTCGGCCCGATTTTCCAGGCCAAGATTAGCAAGCCCCATTAGAATCAGTCCCAGCAACTCTGTGTACGGATGCTTGATTTCTACGGCTTGCTTGTATGCCTGGGTGCACATCTGGAGCGCCGTCTCAAAGTCGAAGCATTGCTCATGCAGCCATCCCAGCTGGAGTCCAAAGAGCACCGCCCAACGAGCGTGTTCGTTTCGTTCAGCCATCTCGAGCCCGTGGTCCAAAATCCTACCCATCTCAGCCCATCGTCCAGCGTGGAGAAGCGCCCAGGCCTCAAAGTATTGGGCCATAAGATAACTGTGCGCATCGCCAGTTTGAAGCCCGAGTCGCGCCGCTTCCTCAGCGGTTTCGACGGCTCCGTCGTAATCTGACCGCAGGGATCGAAGATAGCTGTATCGCGCTAAGTGAAGACCCAGCATATCGCGATCGCCCGCCGATCGCGCCGCACTCACTGCATCGGCGAGCGACTGTAGATGATCGTCCCCCCAACCAAGAAAAAGCACATGCCAGTACCCCCAACAGCCACGCACGTGAGTTTTCAGCAGGTCGTCAGTGAGGTCCTGAGCCAGCTCAATAGACCGTTTCGCCGCGTCCAAACAGCGCTGGCGATCAACCCAGGAGAGCACGGTTGACATGTGGCAAAGCGCTCTGACTTCGTCCTCCTTGCGCTCAAGGCTGCCGGCATATTGCGCGAGAGCTTCGAAATTTGCGGCCGCCCCGTCCATATCACCCATTGCTCTGCGGGCTAGCCCCTCCTGTTCGAGTATGGCCATATGCTCCTGCGGTTGTTCAGGTGCCGGCCATCGCTTTACGATATCGAGGGCTCGTCCGAGATAAGCAATAGCCTCCCGATTGGCATAGCGGAGCAAGTGATTCTGGGCGGCGTATCGAAGATATTTAACAGCCCGCCGGTCATCGTGTCCGAATTCAAAGTGCATCGCGAGTTCGGCGGCCACCTCACTTGCATACTCTCCGTAGAGCTCTTCGCCGCGCTCTCCGATAAGTCGATGGATACGAGCGCGGCGGCCGACAGCCACTCGCTGATATAACACCTCCTGGAACAGGGCATGTATAAACGAATACCGCGCCGTAACCGTCCCGTTTGGGTATTTGGTCACACCGGTTGATCTGAGGAACAAACGCTGCCGCGCCAACTGTTCGCAATACTCTTCAACATCCATCAGGGCCTGTTCTAACCCGGCCGCAACTGCAGCGGTTGAGAACTCGACGCCCGCCACCGCGGCGGTCTCAAGCACCCGTTGTTGCTCCCGGTCGACTCTCTCGATCTGTTTTTCGATCATCTGCCTGATGCTTTCAGGGACACCGACTTCCAAATCGCCGAGAGGAACCGTCAAACCCCAATGGGCATTTGTCTTCGCGATCAGACCTTCCGACTCCAGATAATCGACGGCGTTGACAAGAAAAAACGGGTTGCCGTCGGTCCGCTTGTGCAATACCGAAGCGAGGGCCATAGGAAGTTCATGCAGAGAGTAGCGCGCCGTGAGATAGAGGTTCACTGCTTCCGGATCCAGATACTCCAGCGCTATTTCCTCGCACTGGCGATGGGCTTGCAACTCCTGCTTTACGGCCTTCAGCGGATGATCACTTACCGCAACATCTACCGGTCGATAGGTAGCTATGAGAAGCAATTGGGAAGGCTTGCGTCTCCTTGCAAGGTACGAAACTAAATCCAGAGTTGAGAAATCCCCCCAATGAAGATCCTCGAGCACAAATACGAGGGGAGTGTCGCTGGTCAGCGATTCAAGCGCTTCCGCCATTTCCCGAAGCATCCGTTCCCGGGTTGCCCCGATCACCGACCGCTGCAGAGTCTCCCAGTCACTTTCCTCAAGCAGCCAGGGCAGCTGCTGAAGCCAGGTCGGTGCTCGTCTTCGAAGTAGATCGACCAATCCGGCTCGACTATGTTCCTGACATAATCGCGAGATCGCCTCGAGCACCGGCAGATAAGCCTCCCCCGAACCGTATTGCTCGAGACATTGTCCTCGCCCAATCAAAACGCGAGGGTCGCTGACTGCTTCCTGGAGAAAGACCTCTACCAGCGAAGTCTTCCCGATTCCCGCCTCACCGGTGACAAAAACTATCTGTCGTTCGCCGTTGCGCACCGTGGCCAGAAGCGCGCGAAGTCGCGCGAGTGCGGATTTCCGACCTACAAACCCGGCGGGGCGATACGAGCTCGAAGTTGGCGCATGCAAGACGAGGCGCCCGCTCTCTCCGCGTTTTGGCGGTCTTCTGGCGGCGTCTTCCAGAGGCTGCCCGATGTAATGATAACCGCTGGTGCGATGAGGGGCTTCATTGGATCGGCTCGATTTATTATCGCGTTCAGAAGGCGATGGCTCTATTCGCCCAATGAAACGGTAACCGCGCCGGTGCGCGGTCTCTATGAACTTTGGCGCCTTTGGATGGTCGGAGAGCGCCTCTCGAATCTCACGAACGCAAACTTTGAGGGACGTATCGGTTACTGCAGTTCCTGGCCAACAAGCCTCCAGCAGCTCTTCCTTAGTGACCAGTTGATTCGGCCGCTGGCTCAGGTAAATCAAAAGATCGAAAGCCTTTGGCCTCAGTGTGACTGGCTTGTCGCCTCGCCACAAACGCTGGTTTGTGACGTCGAGCTGAAAAGGCGGGAAGATGATCGGTTCACCCTTGCTCATCAACTTCTCCGAACTAATATCGAACCGAACTTTAACCTTTCTTTTATGACTTGGTCATCGAGCTTACGGTATTCTCTGCCCGCGTTGAGAGGAATGCAACAAAGAGCCGCCAAGGCGGCCCAATTCTTTCGGTAGCAAATTTCCGAATGTGGATGAATCGAAAGCAGACGTCGAAGTAGCATCGAGCTGCGGCAAAAATTAAAGAGGTGTAACAAAGGAATGAATACAATGAAGACCAGGGTAGTTTCTACGTTAGTTTCGCTCGCGGTTTTGTTCTTGTTTTCTGCGGTGACTGGCAAGGCGCAGGAAACATCCAGACAAATTCCATTCACAAACCTGGCCACGAGTCTGCAACAGAGGAGCACCCAGTCGATCACGGTCCAACTCCAGGACGAAGTAGGAGTTGTGTTGTTTAGTGAAGTGCAGCCGCAGATCGCCGTCGACAACAAAAGCCAGATCAGCTTCTACTTTGGCGCGCTGACGAATGGCGGGCTCGACCCCACCCACTTCGCCTCGGGGTCGTCACGATTTATAGATGTTGTCGATGCGTCGGGCGTTAGCGTTCTGACTAAGGGTCGGATTGCTTTGAATGCCGCAGCCTTCGCTCTCTCGCCGGGCCCGGAAGGGCCCCAGGGGCCGGAGGGTCCTCAAGGACCAGCTGGGCCCCCCATCAACCTGGCAGCAGGTGACAGTTCGATCGTGGTCGGCGGCTCACCTGCTGCTCCCACCGTCGCCGTGGCGCCCAACGGCATCAGCAACGCAAAGGTCGGCGATGGCACTTTGAGCCCGGCTAAAATTGCGGGAACCGCAGCCACGCTGGGGTCAAATAACTTCAACGGCAATCAGAGCATCAGTGGTGGACTGAACGTCACGGGACTCATCAATACCGGAGCCCAGTACAACATCGGCGGCAACAGAGTCTTGAGCATTCCCGGTGCATTCAACCTCTTCGTTGGAGTCGGTGCCGGCCAAGAAACCGCGACGGGCAGCTTAAACGCATTCTTCGGCAACTTCGCGGGTCAGAAAACCACCTCTGGAAGCAGCAACTCGTTTTTCGGACTCAACGCAGGCCAAAACAACGCGACGGGCAGCAACAATTCCTTCTTCGGAAACACTGCCGGCCTGCTCAACACGGCGAGCGACAACTCTTTCTTTGGATTCGCCGCCGGCTTATCCAACACCACCGGGGACGACAACGCCTTCTTCGGGCGTGGCGCGGGCGCGGCCAACCAGACCGGCTTCGGCAACTCCTTTTTCGGACGCGATGCTGGTCTTAACAACTTGAGCAATTTCAACTCATTCTTCGGATTCGGCGCGGGCAAGCACAATACCTCCGGTTTCCGAAACGCCTTCTTCGGATCCTCTGCTGGTCTAAACAACACCGAGGGCAAAAACAACTCCTTCTTCGGAGAAGATGCTGGCTTGACAAATACCACGGGCTTCGAGAATGCGTTTTTCGGAGGCTTCTCCGCCGAAAAAAACACCACGGGTTCCCAGAACGCCGCCGTTGGATTCTTCGCTGGCCGCAACAACAGCACGGGCACCGATAACGCCTTCTTTGGGAGCCGCTCTGGTCTATCGAACTCCGTTGAATCCCACAATACCTTTATTGGCTCGTCTTCGAGCGGGGCGCAGGGTATCACCAACGCCACAGCCCTGGGAGCAGACGCGGTGGTCACCCAGAGTAACTCGGTAGTACTGGGTAATAACTCAAGCGTCGGGATCGGCGTCTCTGCGCCAAAGGCGAAACTGCACGTACAGGGGGGCAATATTCTCGTGGGGACGGCCGGCCTGGGGATCATCCTGAAATCACCGAACGGCGCAACGTGCCGTATGCTCACGATCAATGATGCGGGAGATTTAATAACCACTCCGGCGACCTGCCCATAAGTCTACAAGTGTCAGGCGTGTTCTCCGTCACCAACAACCTGCGCGTTGAGCGCGAGAACTGAAGTCACCGGATCGTGAACCGGCAATGAATGGATTGCATTACAAGACCGCTTTCGTGATTCGGTTTGATCCAAATGCGGATATCGAGAGCGGAAGAATAGAAGGCAGGGTGGAACACGTAGCGTCGTACAAGACGACTCGGTTTCACTGCCTGGACGAACTCTTATCCTTCGTCGGCCTGGTGCTCGAGGAAGTCCGCGCAGAAGAGAACCAATCGGAGGTCGGCGGGTAGGCGTGAAGAATAGGCGAGAAGGTCGAGTCCCCTCGCGTGGAATAGCCAATTTCAAAACTTGAAAGCTAAAAGGAGAAGGACAATGAAGGGTAAATTGAAATTCACCATCAGCGCGCTGGTGTGGGCGATGATGTTAATCGCTGCGTATGCGACATCGGCTCAGACCAGTGCAACCAAAGACCAACTTGCCGCAAAGAAAGGCAGCGTAAGTGTTGCCTCCCCTCCACTGGTGCCCGTAACCGGAAGCGGCACGCTCGGGCAGATTACGAAATGGGTTGGGATCAACCCGAGTGACGGCTTTGTGATTGGCGATTCGATAATCACCGAGACGCCGCAAGGCCGGATCGGAATAGGCACTACAACCCCGACATCCACTCTTACGGTTGCTGGGACGATAGAGGCCCTTAACGGATACAAGTTTCCTGACGGCACTATACAAAACACCGCGTTTGATCCCAATAAGGTCGTGCGCAGCCTCAACGGACTGCGAGGCGATTTGAACTTAGCGGCGGGAACCAACATCACTGTAACGCCGTCGGGAGGCAATACGCTGACAATTGCGGCCCCTGATGTGTTGACGTCCGTTTTCCATAACGCGACGCTCACCGGCAATGGGACCGCAACTTCCGCGTTGGGCATCGCCGACGGAGGTGTCGGCACGCCGCAACTGGCTATCAACGCAGTGACTGCGGCGAATATTGCCCCGGGCAATGTTGTGAAAGGGCTAAATGGTTTGACGGACGAGGTAACGCTCGCCGCCGGTTCCGGAATCACTCTGACCCCGGTAGGGAGTACGCTAACGATTGCTTCGACAGCCGCCGATCCCGAGAAGAACGCTTTCCAGCGCAGTGTCGGTGTTAATCTGGCCCGCGAACAAACTCTCGCAACTGGAACTATCGACGTGCCTTCCGGAAAGCGGCTAATCATCGAGTACGTGTCTATCGTGGTAGGAGTAGGAACAGAAAACGATTCAGAACTCGGAGTAAATGATATCGCCCTTACAACAACCGTGAGTGGTCACTCTGCTACCTATTCACTTCAACACGGCCCCATCAAACATCACGAGAGCGTCACCGATAAAGTGGTGCGCATTTACTCCGACGGGGACGTGAAACTTACGGTCGAAAAGTTCGAAGACGGTTCAGCATTCGCCAGGGTTACCGTTTCGGGGCGACTTATTGACAACCCATAGCATCAGCAATCACCGATAACTCCGGTTCGTCAAGTAAGGCGAGCCCGCGAGCTCTGTATCCATCGAAACTCTACTAATGTGGCGCGAGGCGGAGCGCTAGCGATTGAGCTATCGCTTCGCCAACGCGACGAAGATGCCGAACTCAAGATTCAAACGTAAAAGGAGAAGGAACAATGAAAGAGAAATTGAAATTCACACTAAGCGCGCCGATATGGCTGGTGATTCTGCTGGTCGCTTACGTCCTGACGGCAAACGCTCAGACCGGGCCGATAGATAATAAACCGGCCGCTAAGAAAGGGTTTACTCCACAAGCAAGCGGACCAAGTCTGCCGGTGCTGGGGAGTGGTACTATCGGCCAACTTTCCAAATGGACAGGCTTAACCAGCAGCAATTCAATCCTGGGTGATTCGATAATCACCGAGACCAAGCTGGGCAACATCGGCATAGGCACCACCGCACCAACGTCGAAGCTGACCGTGCAGGGTATGATCGAGAGCACCCTCGGCGGATACAAGTTCCCCGATGGTTCGCTGCAGACTACTGCAGCAGTGAGCGGTTTGACGTTCGTCGTGCACGATCTAACCCTGACAGGTAACGGCACGGGCGCATCGCCACTGGGAGTGGCTGTGCCTCTCCTGCTGAGCGGATCAATCGCGTCTCCGATTCTCAGTGCAACTCAAACAGGCGCTGGTGTTGCTTTTCTTGGCCAGAACGACTCCGGTACAGCGATTAATGGCAAGAGTAAACTGAGCGCCGGAATTGTTGGCGAAAGTAATAACGACGACGGAGTGCTCGGAAAGAGCAATACAGGGCCCGGCGTTCACGGCACAAGCAACTTCAACTTCGGCATACTTGGAGAAACCACCAGCGGCACTGCTGTAGTTGGTATTAGCGTTGGCGAAGGCAACGGCGTCGGCGGCGCAGCTCCTCCAGGTCTCTTCGCAGGCGACTTTCATGGAGATGTGAGAATCCTGGGCGATCTGAATGTCAGCGGACAGAAAAACTTCAAGATTGACCATCCGCTCGACCCTGAAAATAAGTACCTGCTTCATGCGAGCATCGAGTCATCTGAAGTGATGAACCTCTACAGCGGCAATGTGACTCTCGATTCAGGCGGGGAGGCGATGGTGAAATTGCCCAGTTGGTTCCAGACGCTCAACAAGGACTTTCGTTATTCGCTCACTCCTATCGGCGGATTTGCCCCGCTCTACATTGCGGAGAAGATTGCTGACAATAGATTCAAGATTGCGGGGGGCCAGCCTGGCATGGAGGTCTCCTGGCAAGTGGCCGGCCTGCGCGATGACGCCTACATGCAAAAACACCCGATGCTGGTGGAGTTGGACAAGCCAGCGAAGGAACGCGGCTTTTATTTGCATCCCGACCTTTACGATCAACCGGAAGAGAAAGACGTAGAATGGGCGCGCCAGCCTGAGCTTATGAAGCGGATAAAAGAGATGAACCAGAAAAGCAAACAGCAGTAGCCATCTGTCCATTGGCGCGAAATAACCGAAACTATGAACAAAGGAGACAAGACAATGATAAATGTACTTGAGCAAACAAAGCCTGCGTACCATCGCTATACATATCGAGAGACTCTGGCAGCGTCCGAGAGGATTTTCTGGCGCGTCGAAGACATCATCGGGGGCGACAAACGGCTCGATTTTAACAAGCCCTTCATGCCCGAAAGCCTCGCTCGAACCGACGCGCTCTCCTTCTTATCACCCGCAGAAAGGTTGGCGCTGAACCAGATCAGGGGCAACGGCTACCTTTGCGTTTTTGGGCTACTCGAAGAATGCATCCTGCCCTTCGTCCTCGATCACGCTCGTTCGCAGCTTCATAAAGACGAGTATCGCGTACGAGCCTTCCTGGAATTCGCAGGGGAAGAGGCCAAGCACATCCACCTATTCAGGCGATTTCGCGAAGAGTTCGAACAAGGGTTCGGTACAAAATGTGAGGTAATTGGACCGGCATCCGAAATAGGAGCGGCCGTCCTGTCGCATGACCCGCTGGCTGTAGCGCTTATCGTTTTGCAAGGCGAATGGATGACGCAAAGCCACTACCTCGACAGCATCAAAGCGGACACGCAGCTGGACCCACAATTCAAGAGCCTGCTCAAGCATCACTGGATGGAGGAGGCGCAGCACGCCAAGCTGGATACTCTGATGGTCGAGGCGATCAGTTCAACGTATAGTGACCGGCAGCTTGAAGATGTCTTCGAAGAGTATGTCGCGATCGTCCAGTTTCTCGATGATGGCCTAAGACAACAAGTTGATCTCGATCTCGAGAGCCTGATCAGGGTCACCGGACGGAGCTTCTCGGAACATGAACTCGAGAGGTTCAACGAAGTGCAACGCCAGGCAATCCGTTGGACGTTTCTGGGCTCCGGAATGACTCACCCAAAGTTCCTTGTAACCCTCGACCACCGGCTGCCCGAAGCGAGCAGGCGCGTTCGGCTGATGTCCCTGGAATTTTGTTAAGGGGAATCGATACTTGTCACACGCTGTCCGCAGGGGGTATAGATACGCGGACGAGGCCAACGCGGCTAAGGCGAGCGGCCAATTCAAGACTGCCTATTCCAAGTTAGCATCGGGAAACCTTACGCTGGGCACCCCTCGGGAGGAATTGGCTTGGCCCAACCAGAGCGAACGACGAGTGTCATTCGAATTGCGTTCCTGGTGCTTCTGTTCGCCAACAGCGTTCATTCCGAGCGCCTCCCTATTAAAAGTTATACTACTACCGACGGGCTTCCACGCGATTACATCGGCCGAATTATGCAGGACTCGAAGGGCTTTCTCTGGTTCTGCACCATCGAGGGGCTATCTCGCTTCGATGGATATCAGTTTAAGAATTACGGGATCGACCAGGGACTTCCCAGCCGATATGTAAATGATTTCCTGGAGACGCGTAGTGGGGTCTATTGGGTCGCAACCAATGAGGGTGTCTGCCGGTTTGATCCCGATCCCTCGCAATCAGACGGAGTCGCCGAAGCAAAGAAACGATTTGTGGTTTGTACAACAAAAGATCGGCGAGATCCGGGGGTTAACGTACTTTTTGAAGACCGACGGGGTGTTGTTTGGTGCGGCACGAACGCGGGTCTGTGCCGGCTCGAAGAGGTCGATCGCGAATGGGTCCTCTCTCCCACGGACATCATACCAGCAAACGAAGGTGTGTTAGCGATAGTTGAGGATCGACAGGGCTCGTTGTGGGTGCTCTCGGGACTGGCGGTTTACCGGCAGCGGCCCGACGGCGTTGTTGAACGATATGCCGAAGCCGAGGGCGTGCCTTTCGCATCTCGCTTTCAGGCGATGATCGCTGACCGCGACGGGATTATCTGGGTTGGGACGTGGAAAGGATTGTATCGATTCATCGCCGACCCAAAACCTCACAAATCGGTGGTTGCGCGCATCTACACAACCCGGGACGGACTGGCGAGTGATGCGATCTTTTCATTATTCCAAACGTCAGACGGCAGACTTTGGACCGGAGTAGGGGGCAGACTGATTTCCCCTACAGGAGGGCTGGCCGAGTTCTTGCCGAATGTCACGGGCGGGAGATTCCGAAGCTACGCCGTTGCAAATGGTTTGAGCGACGTGGACATATCCACGATAGCCGAAGACAGGGACGGTAATCTCTGGCTAGGGACTGAAACCAGCGGCGCGATGAGACTCACATTGAGCGGGCTGACAAGCTACGATGAAACGGATGGTTTCAACAGAGCCCGCGTCCGTGCGGTGTTTGATGACCGAGACGGCAAGACCTGTGTAATTGGTAAGCCGGGTTTCATAGATAAATTTGACGGGGAAAAATTCAAACGCATTAAAATTGCCCTGCCTCCCGGCCAGCCGTTCTGGGGATGGAATTGGAACCAGATTATTTTGCGCGATCACCTCGGTGAATGGTGGTTAGCGTCGGCGCAAGGACTGGTGCGGTACCGCAAGCTCAGCGCGATTGAACAAACTGCACACTCGCGGCCGGATGTTATTTACACAACACGAGAGGGATTGCCTGGCAACGAGATTTTCCGCATCTTTGAAGACTCGCGCGGAGACATTTGGATCGGCATCCTCGGCCCGCCTGAGCGGGCGACGATCCGATGGGAACGTGCGACCGAAACGCTACACAACTACTCGGTGGCTGATGGCCTTCCGGGAGCTGTACCCACTGCTTTCTGCGAGGATGCGTCAGGCAATATTTGGATAGGCTACTACGACGGCGGGTTGGTGCGTTACTCGTCGGGCCGTTTCACGGATTTTACCAACGCCTTCCCATCCCCCCGAGGTCTAATCAGGGCGCTGTATCTGGATCACGCAAAACGTCTTTGGATGGCGACCGATGAGGGGGGCGTGGGTCGCGCGGACGATCCAGCGGCTGATCATCCGAGTTTCGTCAGATACTCGGTCGCTCAAGGCCTTTCGAGCAATCAGTCCACCTGCGTGACCGAAGATAAATGGGGAAGGATCTACATTGGCACTGGGCAGGGAGTGAACCGTCTTGACATCGATAGCGGAAATATTACCCGTTACACGACAGCCGATGGACTCTCCAACAGCTACGTGTATGTGTCCCATCGGGATAGCGAAGGTGCATTATGGTTTGGCACATTCTCTGGTCTGTCTCGCATAATCCCGCGCCCCGATCCGCCTGCATCGCCGCCATCCGTATTGATAACCGCGGTGCGGTTGTCGGGGGAGCCACAACCCGTGTCCGAGCTGGGCTCATCTCAAATAACTCTATCTGACTTGAGCCCCGGCCAGAACAACGTACAAATCGATTTCGTTGGGCTCCGCTTACGGGCTGGGGAGAACATCAGATATCAATACAAATTCGACGGCGCAGATTGGAGCTCTCCAACGGATCAGCGCACAGTGACCTATCCCAGCCTTCCACCAGGGTCTTATCGATTCCTCGTCCGAGCTATCGCAGGAGAAGTTATTATAGGCGAGGCTTCTGCGAGTGTTTCGTTCAGGATTCTCTCGCCGATCTGGCTTCGCTGGTGGTTCGTCACAATCGCGCTGACGATAATAGCGCTCGCAGCGTACGCCGTGTATCGGTACCGCGTGGCCCGTCTCCTCGAGATCGAGCGCGTGCGCACTCGAATCGCCACCGATCTACATGATGACATTGGTGCGGGCTTGTCTCGAATGGCCGTCCTGAGTGAGGTAGTAAAACGACAGACGCAAGTCGATCACAGGGAATCCGTGGATATGCTCACTGATATCGCTGACTCGGCCCGCGGACTCGTCGACTCGATGAGCGACATCGTTTGGTCGATCGATCCCCGCAAGGACGATTTGGATAATGTCGCCTCCCGGATAAGACAATTCGCATCGGATGTATTGGAGCCCGGAGGAATCGACTGGGAGTTCAAGACATCGGAGGAGATAGGCAAGGTCAAATTGCCGCCCGAACAGCGTCGCCATCTCTATCTGATCTTCAAGGAGGCCATCAATAACGTTGCTCGTCACTCAGGATGCCGGACTGCGTCTCTCGAGATCGCGCTCTCGCAGGACCGGTTAGTGGCGTCGATCCGTGACGACGGACGCGGGTTCGCCAGTCAGTTTGACGATGGCACTCCCGGAAATGGACGCGGAGGAAACGGGTTGAGGAATATGCAATCGCGAGCACTAGAGATGGGAGGGCAACTAGACATCGCCTCATCTCCCGGGCGGGGCACTCAGTTGACCCTCGTGATGCCGTTAAAAGGACACCAGTCTCGATAAGACGCATAAATATGCTCTTGTTGCGGAGCGTCAAGCCGCATAACATCGGGCTTGAGAGATTCCCGAATGCAACAGATAAGTGAGAGACAAGTGAGCGAAACAATCCGCGTCGCCATCGTGGAAGACGATTCCCACCTTCGCGAGGGGCTCAGAATATTGATTGACAGCACTCCCGGCTATCACTGTTCCCGAGCATTTGGTTCAGTCGAAGAGGCGCTGCGGCTGCTCGGCAGTGATGCGATCGATGTAATGCTTCTGGATATTCATTTGCCCGGAATGCTCGGGTCCGAAGGAGTCAAAGTCTTCCGAGAGCAATTCCCGAGCATGCTTATACTGATGCTTACGGTCTACGCGGAGCAAGATAAGGTCTTCGAATCCATCTGCAATGGCGCAAATGGATACCTATTGAAGAAGACCCCGCCCGCAAAGTTGTTGGACGCCATAAGAGAGGCCCACGAGGGCGGATCCCCGATGTCTCCGGAAATCGCACGAAAAGTAGTCAGTCTTTTTCAAAAGACCGCCCCGCCAGAAGTCATTGAGGAGCAACTTACCCTGCAGGAGATTCGTCTGCTTAAGCTGTTATCTGAAGGATACAGTTATCAGAACGCCGCCGGGCAGATGAACGTCAGCATTAACACCGTCCGCAATTATATCCGCAGTATCTACGAGAAACTGCACGTGCACTCCAAGAACGAAGCCGTCAGCAAGGCCCTGCGTAATCGGATCATCACCTAGATCAAATCGCCAGACGACACAAAGTACACAAAGGTTTCTCGGTGCCCCTTTGAGTCGTAGAATCTTTGTGGCGAGGACGCCCTTTTCCAGCCAGCAGACCATCATTCCGCCCGCCGATTCTCTGCCGAGCCCCAACTAAGAAACGCACAAGTATGCTCTGCACGGCGACTCGATATTGAAGTACTGTCAACGCGTGACGTGAAACCTGGAGCGGCAACGAATGCGAAATGTATTGCTGTGACAACGGCAGAACCCGATTTGCTCAAGAGGATAACCAATCGAGGAGTGGGACAAAGACTATGATCGGCAACCTTCTCAATCGCAAGGCTGGTGTCAAGTTCGTACTAAATGTCTGGCTGCTTGCAGTGTTTTTTGGCGCGAGCAACGCTTCGGCGCAGACCAGTCAATTCACGTATCAAGGTAAACTGACCGACAACGGCACGGCGACGAATGCTTTATATGATTTCACGCTGACCCTTTGGGATTCGGCCACAAACGGCGCTCAAATTGGCCCGATAGTAAATCGTCAAAACACTCCGATTGTGGACGGTATCTTCACCGTCGCGCTTGATTTTGGGGCGAGCGCTTTCAACGGCGAATCTCGGTTTCTCGAGATTAGCCTCAAGCCTTCGGGCAATCCGGCGGCGCTTCCCACATTGCTTACGCCGCGACAGCAGGTCCTGTCTACTCCATATGCCATTAAGAGCCTGGGCTCGATGAGTGCCGATAGCCTTTCGGTGAATTGTGTGAGTTGCATCACCAGCAATCAAATCGGCAACGTCAGCGGCAGCGCGGTAAGCGGCGCGATTCCGGTAGCCAGCGTCCCAGCAGGAAGTGCGAGCTACATTCAAAACACAACACTGTCGCAAGCGTCGAGCAATTTCAACATCAGTGGCAACGGCACGGCTTTCGGCACGTTGTCGGGGAACATCGTCAACGCGGCGACCCAATACAATCTTGGCGGTAATCGCATACTTAGTATCGCCGGGTCTGGCAATATGTTCGTGGGTCTCGCTTCCGGGGCCTTCAATACCAGCGGCTTCAACAATTCCTTTCTTGGTTTTAACGCCGGCCAATCCAACACTACTGGCAACAATAATGCCTTTTTCGGATGGGAGTCCGGCGATGTCAATGACGCTGGCAATCTAAACGCCTTCTTTGGCAGTAATGCCGGCGGAGCAAATACAACCGGCAGCGAAAACTCTTTTTTTGGCGCTGCCGCAGGTTTGAGCAACACCACCAGCAGTTTCAACTCCTTTTTTGGGAGGAGCGCAGGCAGGCTTAACAGCACCGGAAGCAGCAACTCCTTTTTTGGAAACGGCGCAGGCTTTTCCAACACCACCGGCAACGAGAATTCCTTCTTTGGACAGAACGCCGGTGTAAGCAATACAACAAGCAGTTTCAACGCCTTCTTCGGGCGAAACGCTGGCAAATCGAATACCACCGGGAGCCAGAATTCTTTTTTTGGCACTGACGCCGGCTTCCTGAACACCGATGGCAGCCTGAACTCCTTTTTTGGGAGGAACGCAGGAAGCGCCAACAACAACGGCCAGGAAAACGCCTTCTTTGGTAATGGCGCAGGTCAAACAAACACCACCGGCGACAAGAACGCCTTTTTTGGCAACGGAGCGGGTTTTACCAACAGCACCGGCTCAAGCAATACGATGATTGGCAACTCGGCGAATTTGGTCTCCGGCAACTTCACCAATGCTGCGGCCATTGGCGCGAATGCGCTGGTTGGACAGAGCAATTCCATGGTTCTCGGAAGCATCGCTGGTATCAACGGCGCGATCAGCGATACCAGAGTCGGCATAGGAACAACCCAACCGAGTGAACGACTGACCATCAAGACCGCGACAAACAGTTACGGTGTCATTCATACGGACGGCGCCATCACCGTTGGTTCCTATGTCGGCGGCACCGGCAGCCAGCCAGTTGGCGGTTGGCTGGGCACCAAAACGAATCACCCGTTGAATTTCTTCGTCGGGAATGGCGGGGCTGCCATGACCTTGGAAACCTCCGGCTTCCTCTCTCTCAACAATGTTGATGCCGGTGGCAGTTTGCATCTCTGCCTGGGCAATGACAATCACATTTCGTTCTGCTCATCCAGCCTTCGGTACAAGACTAATGTCCAGGCGTTCTTAGGCGGACTAGACATCGTTAATCGCCTGCGTCCGATCACTTTCGATTGGAAAGTCAGCGGCGTGTCTGATCTTGGTTTCGGCGCGGAAGAGGTAGCTCAAATCGAACCATTGCTCACTTTTCGCAACCCAAAAGGAGAGATCGAAGGCGTCAAGTACAGTCAGCTGAATGCGGTCCTGGTCAACGCGATCAAAGAGCAGCAGGCGCAGATCGAGCAACAAAGACGAGAAATTGAAACGATAAGACAGCGACAGCAAGAGCTCGCGGCTTTGAAGAAGCTGATATGCGCTGACCGTGCGGGTGAAGCGGTGTGCAAGCAAGATTAGGCGAATGACCGAACGCCATCCAACATCTGGTTTGGGTTCGCTACGATTGGAGAAA
>Ga0111538_10002335_pt1 | contig 26764 bp, 24 predicted proteins | sample SoiMethybrSBSTD1_FD_79669 | JGI IMG/M metagenome (GOLD analysis project Ga0111538, IMG submission 79669) | Bulk soil microbial communities from a Populus tree surrounding site in Tennessee, USA - Soil MetaG P. TD hybrid SBSTD1 (version 2)... | ecosystem: Environmental > Terrestrial > Soil >...
AGTCGCCGGTGGCTCTTCCTCAAGTGGAGGTGCGCCCGCGGCACGAGTCCCCTGCGACGAGATGACCTCGGTCGGAGGATTTGCTACTGAAACGTCGACGAGCTCGGATCTCACCGTTTCCCAGGCGCTCTCCAGTCGCGTCCAGGTGCCCTCCCACTCTTCGTCGTGCGTCGCATCGCAACGATGCTGCGCGAGATTCGTCTTCAACACCTGGAGGTCGCGCTCGACGATGCTGCTTAGATCGCCGATATCGGTGCCTGGGTGAGCGTCGCCCGCTCGTCGTTGCGGAAAAGCTCGGGCGCTTCTGGATTGCCGCCGATCAGTTACGTGAGTCGTAGTCATGGCCATATTGCAACTCGGCCGATTCGCCCCTGCTAACCCGGTTGCTCGGGCTGCGGGCGCCGTGCCACTGGGTGAAGAAAGCCGTCCATCAAAAACATAAGCCGCAGGGCCGCGAGGTCTGACAGACTGAGCGATAACGCCATGGCGATATGTGCGCTATCGAACAGAAGGCGCTGTGAGGGCGCCATTGCGCCGGGATCGCCGCACGGAACGTACAGCGGGTAAGCGCCGGAGTGACTCCGCTTACTTCTTGCGGCGTGGCCTTGAAATCTCCGACGCCTGAAAACGGTGAACGGATCGCGCTTATGGCCCGGGCCACATCGCGCAGCATGCCTCGTGACCAGGATTCACGAAGTTGCGTTATCTCGATCCTCGTACCGGTCTTCTTGCCGAGAAAGTGTTCCGGCTTCCGCTCGACAACTCGGACCTCGACTTCCGCAAGGTACTGCTTCTGCCGGAAATCATTATCCCAATCGATCTCTACGATCACTTCGGGTGAATTTGCTGCGCGCGTTATGAGTCGGACTTTGCTCCCGAGTTTATGTGCTGCGAATCTCCCAACGCCCTTCTCGCCAATGGGACTGACGCACGTCGATGGAACCCTTCTTTCGGCCCCTTCGTGTAGAGCGGCCGGTGAGCAATGTCTGGGCCCAGAAAGCGATCACGCGACTTAAGGTCGTCGAAGAGATGGCGTACGATCAGCCTGCGAGCGTCGAACTCGGACAACCACAAAGCGCAAACAGGAGCGCCTGCGCGTAGACGGGGAGGGGCGCATGACGCGTCGTCGTGCAGAAGGCCAAGAACTGGAAGAGAAGTACGCCACGGCCACGGCAAAACTTCGGGTGTGGCGCAATCGCGCTGACCTGGCGCGCTTGGCCGGCCGCAAAGCAGATGCCAATCGTTGTGATGACAAGATTCGCGACTGGGCATCCAGGGCAAAGCAGATCGAACAGCAGCTTGCGCAACGATTGCGCCCGTGATGGGTAGCGCCATGAGAACTTGCCAGCGCGGTCCCTCCGGAATGAATTGCGGCCTCTTGGAAGCGGCGGTGAGCTTCTCAGCCAGGTGCGGACGTCGTGCTTTAAGGTGCAGCACCTGAGCGATTGCGGTATTCCGATCCTGATCACCTACGACGCTGCAAGTTCGTTGCTGGTGTCGACCTCTCAATCGCAGCGACAACTGCCCAAGCCGTTCGCCGAGTCAGAGCTCGCTGCGAGTGTTAGTGATCAGGCAGGTGTCCTTCGCCTGCGAGCTGTACGCCGCTAGAACATACCCTTGTGGCCCTGCATGTGCAGTCGTTCCATCCCGCTCAGAGCGCTTTACTTCGTTGGCGCGTTGGGCGTGCTATGTGCTGTACCGTACATACTACCTTTTGGAAGTGTTATAGCGTCATAGTCGCTATTCCTTGTCCGCGTTCTCGCCTTGAGCGAGCGCTGCTGGCCAGGCCTTCTTACTCTCCATCGACTGACCCGACGTAGTCGGTCTATCCACTCGCGGAACGATGCTCATTTTAATCGTCGAGGACGAACCCATTGTGGCGTGGAGCCTGGCGCAGGCCCTGCGCGATGCAGGTCACACAATTTTGGGCCCCACCGCATCAAGCGATGAGGCGATTGAATTGTCTGCGCGCTACACGCCGAGGCTGGCTCTCGTCGATATCACACTAGATGGTGAGATAGAAGGCATCTCCCTTGCTAGAAGGCTGAAGAACGAAATGAGTATTGCGTCCGTTTTTATGACGGCGCAACCGACGCTGGCTCGCGAGAACGCCGATGCGGCATTGGGTTTGATCGAGAAACCCTACCTTCCTGAAGGCGTGAGCCGGGCCGTTGCAGGCATTGATGAAGTGCTCGACGGCCGAGCCTCGCACTGTCGCGCATCTGCCCTCGAATGGTTCAGTTCCTCTCGTCCGCCGCCGACACGCGCAACAATGTAGCCACCCGATCGTCGCCCCGCGCATTGACGCGTTCGGCAAACCGGACCCGTACGGCTGCCGATCGGCAATCGGCCCAAAGCACATCACTGTCGCTCGCATTCCGAGCGCGGTGATGGCGGCAGTCAAGACTGGGTCTCGGCAATAGAGGGCAAACAATGTTGAGTTCAATCGCGCCACCGACGCTTACTCTCGAGGAAGAGACACAGCGCGCACACATCTTCCACGGTGTGGTTTGGGCAATCGTGCCCATCGCTGTCGCGTTCCTGGCGTTAGTCGCGATGAATCAGCCGGAGACGATCTCACGAGTTGCAGCGGGCGCGGCCTTCGTGATGTTCCTGAGCGTTGTCGTGCTTCGACTCAATCGACACCGAACGCGCCTGGCGGCCATCGTGTTCGCCAGCGGCCTGATCTCGTTGATAACGGCGCTAGCGATGACATCCGGCGGAGGCATGCGCTCGCCCGGCGCAACGATGTATTTCGTCATCGTGGTGATGACGGGCTTGCTGCTCGGACAACGAGCAGCAGCAGTAACAGCCGTGGTGTGCGCCATTTTGTGTTTTGGCCTGGTGATGGCGGAGAGCTTTGGCCTGCTGCTGCCGGGCATCCAGTACAAGTCGACCACCCTCTGGTGGTTGAGTTGTCTCTACATGAGCATCGTCGTGGTGCTGATGCGACTGCCCAGACTGGTGGTACGCAACGCGCTCCACTACGCCCGGTCCGAGTTGCTCGAGCGCAAGCGAACCGAACAGGAGTTGCTCGAAAAGCAGAAGCTGTTGCAGACGATGATCGAAGAGACGCCGGCCGCCGTCGCGATGTTCGACACGCAAATGCGCTACATCGCCTACAGCGGACGTTGGCTGATCGACTATCGACTCGGCAACAGAAACCTCAAGGGCTTGAGCCATTACGAAGTCTTTCCGGAGATCGGCGAAGACTGGAAGCTGATACACGACAGGTGCATGGCAGGCGCCACGGATGCCCGGGAGGAGGCTCCATTCCCACGGGCCGATGGCACGCTGGATGTTCTTCGCTGGGTGGTGCAGCCCTGGCGCAAGGGCAGCGGTGAAATCGGCGGCATTCTGATGTTGACCGAAGTCATTACCGATCGGATACGCGCTCAGGAGGAACGGCGGTCACTGCGGGATCAATTGCAGCAAGCGCAGAAGATGGATGCGCTGGGCACGCTGGCGAGCGGGATTGCGCATGACTTCAACAATCTGCTGGCAATCATCGCAACCAACGCCGAATCCGGCTGTATGGAAACGTCAAACGGCGGAGCGGCGCGCAATTGCTTCGAAGAAATCAAGCAAGCCAGTTCGCGCGCCAACGACCTGGTCAGACAGATTCTCCTGTTCAGCCGCAAGCAGGACTCGGAACGCAGAACGATCTCGTTGTTGCCGATTGTCACGGATGCCTTGGCGCTCCTGCGCGCCACGTTGCCCAGCAATGTGGAATTCAGAACAGCACTCGACTCGGTGGTTCCCGCTGTCGCAGCCAATGCGACACAGGTTTATCAGATCTTGGTCAATCTCGGCACGAACGCCGGACAGGCAATGTCTGCTGGAGGCGTCCTGACGCTGAGCCTGGACCACATTCACACGACTAAAAGCAAAGCCGCTGCGTGCGGTGAACTGCATGAGGGCGAGTATGTCCGTGTCTCCATGAAGGACACCGGCATTGGTATGACACGGGCGACGATGGATCGAGTCTTCGAGCCGTTCTTCACCACCAGAGGAACCGAAGGAACGGGAATTGGATTGTCCGTCGTCCATCGGCTCGCGCAGGACCACGGGGGTGCCATCACGATAGAAAGCGAACTCGGCAAGGGATCGACGTTCCGCGTGTATTTCCCTGTGGTCCGCGCGGATGCCATTGACCCAGCAGCGGCCCCCGCCGATGGCACTGCTCGCGGTAACGGCGAGCACATCTTGTACATCGATGACGAAGAACCGTTGGCGCATGCCCTGAAACGCCTCTGGAGCATCCTGGGATATCGCTGCACGGTCTATTCCGACCCGGAGATCGCCGTGGAGGCATTCCGGGCCAATCCGGAGCAATTCGACGCCGTGATTGCGGACATCACCATGCGAGGGTTGTCCGGCATCGACGTCGCGAAAGAGTTGCGCGCAATTCGGCCGCGAATTCCGATCGCCCTCACCTCCGGCAGTATCAGCCAGGAGACGCTCGATCTCGCCTCGTCACTCGGTTTCAACGTATGGCTTTCAAAACCAGCGACGGTCGAAAGGCTGTGTCACACACTCGATCTGTTGTTGCAAAAGCCAGTCACGCAGTCGTGAGACCAGCCAGTTCGCGTCGAATGAGCTTTATCGAGCCCGACGTCCGTTCTGGCGGGTAAGCGACCCTAATCTTTCGCCGGCCGCCAGATTAGCGATGACTTCGTGCATCATGGTCGCGAATCGGACCCAAAGCATAGATAACCGGGCGGGCAAGGCGCCATCTCGGGACGAGTGATCGGCTCGGCGAACTATCATGCAGAGGTGTCAGCTACGGGGCACCAGCTTCGTTTGCTGTGGATTGCCGCACTTCCATGCTCTTTGCCCTGGCATTCGGCCGCGTCGTTTCTGGTAATGCGAGTTCGACGCGTACCTCGCAGCCTACCTCGGTGTGTCCCCACGTGATCCTTGCGTCCAGCTGCTGGGCGAGCAACTGCACCAGTCGAGTCCCGATACCTGTTTTTGGCACCGAGCAGCCGACGCCGTCATCCCGAACCAGCAGTGTCAAGGGCGACTGAGAGCTGAGAATCACGTGAACCGTCCCCGCACGATCCCCGGGGAATGCATGCTTCAACGAATTCGTCACGAGTTCGTTGACAATCAGGCCCAACGCCACAGCCTGCTCCGAGGGAAGATAAAGCTCGGAGGCGTCGACCTTTACGGCGATTGGTCGCACATCCCGTAAGGCATCGGCAAGATGCGCGCACAATTGTCCAAGGTATGCTCGCATCTCGATACGGCCCTTGTGTTCAAAGGCTTGAAAATGCTCATGAGCGCTGGCAATGGCGTGAATGCGCGCAACGGCCTTTTCGAGGGCTCGTTGGATTTCGATATTGTCCTTTAATTTTGCTTGCATCGACAGTATCGACATGACCATTGCGAGGTTGTTCTTAGTCCGATGCCCGAGTTCGTGGAGCAGCAGATCCTTGGCTCGTTCGGCTGCTGCGGCATGCTCCAAGGCCCGCCGCAACTTGTCACTCACTATTGCAAAACCAACAGCCACGAGCACAAAGAGAATGAGCGCGAGAACGAACTGGCGCGGCAGTAATACGCTGCCAGAGGGCGTCAGCAGCACATAGAGCAAGGCCGTGCTCAGTCCGGTCGCATAGATGGCCGCGCCTCGGTCGAAGAGAATCGCAGCAGCGAAGATTGCCGGCAGCAAAACATAGAAGCCGAGCAGCCCGTCAACGCGCTGCAAGGCAAGCAGGACGGCGAAGCAGAAGGTGACCATCCCGGTTGTAATGGCCAGCCGCAGGATCACAGAACGCGGTTTGCGTGAGAGCAGGCGCTGGATGTGCTCCATAAGCAGACAACGCGTGAGCGGGCGGGCAGTTGCCTAGGTGTGCGCTGAGCCCTACAGCAATGCAGCGGCCGCGCAGAGCTCGGTATCGCTCAATCAGTTAGCTCAGGAACCTGATGCCGAGCGGCGACGTTGCTTCTTTGATGCATGGCGGAGCGGCCACACTTGCCCGCGGCTGACACTGGCGCAGTGAGCACTGCGCAACACCCGATGAATGCGACAGTCCTGGTCGTAGAGGACGAAGTACTGATACGCGTTGCCGCTTGTGACGAGCTGCGTGCTCGCGGGTATGTCGTCATCGAAGCCGTGAGTGCGGACGAAGCCCTCTCAGTTCTCCGCAGTCCAGTGCAAGTGAATCTCGTCTTAACTGATTTGAAAATGCCGGGGGCGATGGACGGCGCAGCTCTCGTGAAACTTATCCGCGCGGAGTTTCCCTTCCTGAAAGTCATCATGGTATCGGGCCAGGCGCCGGATCCCGCAATTCGAGCTCTGCTAGATGGATACTTCCCGAAGCCGGTCGCCCCCTCGGAGATCGCAAGTTTTCTGCAACAGTTGACTAGTGCTCGCGTCACTAAGAGCGACGACCGTGAGCGAGGAAGCCTTGCATCCTAAGCAGGTCATTCTGGTGGTGGAGGATGAGATCCTCATACGAATGGTGGTTGCCGAGTACCTGCGTGACTGCGGTTACAGAGTGATAGAGGCGGCCAGCGCCGATGAGGCGATGGTCATACTCCAACACCTCGAGATCGATGTGGAGGTCATACTCAGCGACGTAGAGATGCCGGGATTCATGGACGGGTTTCAGCTATCACAGTGGCTGAGTGCGAATCGTCCCGGAATCGACGTGATTCTGACGGGAAGCGTGTCACGTGCGAGCGAGGCTGCCGCTGAACTGTGCGACTCCGGACCGATTCCAAAGCCATACGAGCCAAAACTGGCAGCCGACAGGATCAAGCAGCTGATGGCGCTGCGTGCCGCAAGAAGGAAGAAGCAGGGGTGACGAGGCAAACACAAACACGGCGCGCTTGTAGCCCATCTATCCGTCAATCCTTGCCTTGATCCTGTGAATCTACCTTCTGCTCTTGCGGGGGGTTTAGACCCATCGGCGGCAGATCTACCGGAAAGGAGAGCTGAACATAGAGACCGACGAAGGGGATCGCATTGCTGGCAACGGGAGCGAGCATGAGTTGCTTGACGATTGGGACCTCGGACTCGAGGAGCGGCAGTCGAATTCCACCTACTCGGGATGCCCGGCCGAAAACCGACCAAACTCGTCCACAACATCGTCTTCTCCATGCCGGTCGGCACGCCACCAGACAAACTCCTGGCAGCAGTGAGGCACTTTGCGCAAGAGAAGTTCGCGCTCCAGCATCGCTACGCAATGGTTCTCCATACGGACCATGACCACCCGCACGTCCACCTAGTTGTGAAAGCGATGAGTGAGGACGGCATTCGGCTCAATATTCGCAAAGCGACATTGCGCGAGTGGCGACGGGATTTCGCTGCCGCCCTGCGTGCGCAGGGCGTGGCTGCTAATGCGACAGAACGCGCAGTACGAGGGGTGAGCAGAAGCAACAGCACCGATGGCATCTATCGCGCTATGCGCCGCGGTGATTCACGCTTTGTCGAAGACCGTGCGGTTGCGGTCGCCCGTGACCTATCTGCGGGTCGTGTGCACGCGGGGGCTGGAAAAGAATCGCTTGTGCGAACTCGGAAAGCGGTGGAGAACGGTTGGCTTCGCGCTAGCGAGCTGCTCGATCGTCAGGGCGAGAGGGAGCTCGCGTCGGAAGTCAGGCAGTTTGTTTATCGCATGCCGCCGCCGCGCACTGATAGAGAATGGCTTGCTGCCGAGCTGCGTGAGCACTTGGTGAACTCAAAGAGTCGGGCTGTCCAGCCGCATATGCGATGAGCTTCGTCGCAACACGACGCGGATGAACAAGACACAGCGCGACAACTTGCATCGCCTCAAGTCAATTCAAGCCACCCTGGATAGCAAGCCTGAGAAAACGCACGGTTCTCGCGGCCGAGAAATTGAACAAACCCGCTAGTAAGACTCCATTGTCAGGTAGTAGCGCTGCACGCATCGTCGTCTCGCGATCGGCACGGATTCGTCCGATCCTGAGGGCTGACACATGAACACATTCTTCGGTCTGCTTGCCGAGTTCGGGGAAGCGAACATCCCGCTCGATAAAGTTGCTCCGAAATACTTTGGACTCAGCTACCAAGAGGCGCGCCGGCGCGCTCCCGCCAAGTTACTTCCTTGCAGAACCTTCAGGCTGGGCGGCCAGAAATCGCCATGGCTCGTAAGCGCTGCGGACCTTGCAGAGCTCATCGACCGGCAGCGGCAGAAGGCGGGCTAGGCTGCGCGTGCGGAAGGGGCGCAGGAATGTTCATCCAGGAGGCGATCTGCATTTGATGCGGCCTGCGGAATTTCGCGCACGTCTTCGGGCCTGAGATTCGTGTACCGCTTCAGCTCGTTCCATGATTCATGAAGCGTGAACTGGGCTACTTCATGAATTTGGTAGCCGCGCTCAAACAGACGGCTGGTTGCCTCGTGTCGCAATCGTGGAACCGCAGGTCGCTGATGCCAAGGACGTGACAGGCTCGCGTGAAAGCTGCGCATATACTCTTGGGGTTGAACGGAAAGATGTATTCACTCGTGTTGGGCTGGCGCTCAACGATCTCCCAGCCCTCAGCCGTAAACTTGAAACGGCGATGATTCCCTTCCTTGAATCTCGGATGTTTGGCATCGCGGACAAGTCCCGTGCGCCCACGCAAGTGGTTGTCTGCCCATTCAAGTCGACAGATCTCTGCTTCGCGCCGAGCTGAATTGATTGCAAATCACATGATGTCTCTCATGGGGATTCGGGAGCGCCTATCTCGGCGGGCAAAGTACTCATCAAGCCTAGTAAGTTCTTGTGCAGTGGGACGGCGATCGCGCCGCCTGCTCTTGCCGATCAGTCGCAATTCTCGGCAAGCGGTCCGAGCCTCCTCGACAACTCCGGGATGGACGGGGAGTCCTTTGACGCTCTTCGCTGCACGAAGGACAACTCCAATCCAGGTCAGGTCGTTCGAAACTGTCGTTGGGCCTGCCCCTTTTGCCCGACGAGACCGGACGTGATCGATCAGCGTCGCAGATTCCAGAGATACAGCGTCGACCTCGCCGATTGGGTGCTTTTCCAGAAACAGCAGCTGCGATTGCTTGCTTCTCTCCCACTTCGAAATGCCCTGAAAGCTATCGACGTACCACCGGATCAGCCGAGCCAACTTCGTCGAAGGCTGTTGTGCCCGGACCAGAGCGCAGGGGTCTTCAAGAGCGACCTCACGTTGTTTGGCCCACCTCTCGGCAGCACTGCGATATGCAAACGTCTTCGCCTCTTGGTGGAGCACTTTGCCCTGTCGTCGAATTCGAACCACCGCCGTGTAGCGGGTCGATCCGTCGGCCTGCTTTCGAGCTTTAATGGCTGGCATGGTAGTCTCGCTTCTCGGGGGGACAAGCCATTCATGTCCCCTTTTTGTCCCCTCCGCAACTCAAAAACTCCCCGAAATTCGCACAAATCCCGCACGAATCCCTCGCATGGAAAACACTAGGAAAATAGGCATTTCAAGCGAAATTTCCCGCGATTCAATGGATCGCCGCGTATCTGTCGCCCCCATGATGGACTACACGGACGCTCGCGCCTTCTGCTGACTTGTCAACGACTTACGCTTAGCCGAAACAGCGTGTACCAGTTCTGTCACAGCTGCTCGAAGAGTCTGCGCGGCCCGTTCATGGACAGAGCGGTTGCCGCAGCAAAGAGTGTGCAGCAACGTGAGTCCCCGCCACCGTCCGCTGTCGCTTCAGATCGCGACACTGCGCGACGGTCTGCGGCTTTCTGCGACGATGCATCCGTTTGCGACTAGCGGCGTAGTTGAGGGCGCTGGTGCACGCTGGGGTCCGGGCTTTCGATACCAGGCCGGAGGTCGAGCGCAGATCCTCCGCCATCGAACGCCTGGTCAGATCAGTTATCTTGTCCGCCCTCGCGAACGCCGCTCGGGCTTCCGCCTACGCTCGTTCGTCGCGCGAATCGCGCGGGCAGCCGCTGATTCACTGCGTCCGAGGAGTACCCAACCTGGTAGTCCAACCGCTCATCAGCGTGAGCGGCGCTCCATCGTTCGCCGTCACGCTGATGATGAACTGGCCATCGGGTGAGACGTCATACTGATGGCCCACGAAGGCGGCGCCGACGACTCGCGTTTGCGCCACCATCCGAGGTGCGCGCGCCGTGGCTGAAGTCGGATCGAAGTCGGCAACCATCAGTTTCTTGTCCGCGCTGAGGTAGAAGAGTTGATGACCATCGGCGTTCCAGCGCGGTTGCGCAGCGCCGGTTCCGGCGACGGTGACCCGCGGCGTGGTGGCGGGAAATCGCTGAACCACCAGTCCATCGTGTGCGACGTAGGCAAGCCAGCTCGCGTCCGGAGAGAGCTGCCCTTCAGCTCCGATTCCCAGCTCCGTGACTTCGTGTGTGAGGGGCGAAGAAAGCGCAAGGGATACTTCGCCGTGCTGACTGCCGAAGGAGAGCACGCGTCCGTCGGGTAACCAACTCGTCGGAATGCCACGCCGCGACACAAGTTGGGGCGATCCCGATCCATCCGCGTGCATGCGGTAGATACCGTCCGCGGACGAATATGCGATCTGCTGTCCGTCCCGCGACCACACCGGATAGCGATCACGGGGGCCTTCGCTGATCCGACTCGTGACGCCACGATCGAGATCGCGGACGCAGATTGACGAGGTGCCGTCGCGTGGGCCTTCGCAGGATCCGGCGATCCTGCGCCCGTCCGGCGAGAAGGCCGGGCTACCGTACTTCATCCCCGGCAGCAATGTCTGTTCTCGCCCGTCCTCGTCCAGCCACATCAATTGCGAGGAGACATCCGCGGACGACTGAAAGACCAGAACGCCATTCGCTGCGACCGCGAGCGGCAGTGGAAAAAACGCGGGCGCGGTCGCCAGGTCGACAGCGGCGACCGGGATGGGAGGACCGCCGATGCGCCGTGCCGTGCTGTCGAACGGCTGAGCGTACAGCGTGCCGCCGAGGACGTAGAGGAGGTGACCCAGAGCGTAGACCACCGAGCGCGATCCGTCCCATTCGATTCGGGTGGAGTCGAACGTGTCGAGCGAGCCGACGTGCAGCTCCGGCGAGTTATCGCTGCGGGCCGCAGCGCTGACTGCCACGTAGAGAAAGTGAGTCTCGTCCGGCAGGAAGACCGGCCAGCGGTGGCCGTACAGATCTTCATTCTCTGGCACTCGGCTGACTGCAACCGGTACTCCGCCCGCCGCCGAAACGCGATAGAGCGGGCCATTCACATCGGGGGCAAAGACGATGACACCATCGCTGTTCCACGCTCCGCCACTCGGTCTGCGCGCATCTGCGACGGTCCGAATCGCGCCTCCCGCCAGCTCGACCACCTTGAGCTTGCGATCGGCGAAGAATCCTACCTGCAGAGCGTCGGGCGACCAGAACGGGAGTCCTGCGCCGTCGGTGCCTGCGATTGGGGTTGCTATTGTCGTCGTCAGGGCTCGAATCCACAAAGATCTCGAACCGTCCGCAGCCTCGGCGACGAAAGCGAGATGTGTGCCATCGCGAGAGAGTGCGAGGCTGTACGGAACGAATGCCCTACCTGGCGGCGGTAGCAGCGACGATCTGATCAACGGCTGCGCGCGAGTCGGTGCCGCCCGATTCGTAGTCCACAACTCCCACGCCGAGAACATCGCGACCGCAGTGACGACAAGCGCTGCGGTCCAGCCGACTACAGTCCGCTTCAGCCCATGGGACACTGCGATGCGGTCGACAGCTTGGCTCGCCGGCTCCGAACTGCCTGTCGGTGATGGCAGCACACTGCCAATGAATCGATACCCGCGCCGGGGCAACGTCTCGATGAACTGTGGCGCTTCGGCTGAATCGCCCAGCGCCTCGCGCAAGCGGTTGATCGCCTTGTTGAGGCCACGATCGAAGTCGACGAATGTGTCGGCCGGCCAGAGCTTCTGCTGCAGCTCTTCGCGGGTGACGACCTCGCCCGGTTGAGCGAGGAGCAGAGCTAGGATCGAAAAAGGTTGCTCCGCGACCTTGATCTTGACGCCAGCCCTGCGCAATTCACCGGTACGCACGTCCACTTCGAACGTGTCGAAGCGAATGAGACGTTCCGGGCGCGGCGGACCAGGCACTGGCATGCACAAAGTCTAGCCGGGGACATGGCAGGGACATAGATGGAATGCGCCCGGTATCGACCTGCCAACGGGCCCTCGGAACAATGGCGCGATGAATGTGACGACGAAACCCGGTGGCAGACGGCGTTTCTATACGCTCATGGCGTGGGCGCTGGCCGTGATCGTAGTCATCGGTTTCTCCCGGAGTTTCTATTTGCGTCCGTGGTTCGAGGTCGCACCGCTGACACTGGGTCTGCACCTGCATGGAGCCACGCTGACGCTCTGGGTCATATTGTTCGTCGTGCAGGCGAGGAGCATCGCGGCGGGACGACGCAGACTTCATATGAGTTTCGGTATCGGCGGGATTGCTCTCGCCGCGATTGCAATTGCGACCACGTATGCGGCAGCAATCGAGTCGGTCCGGCTGGGAGTCGAGCTGGGCGGAATCGGCATCGATCGCCTCTACAGCAACGTTGTGCTTCTGACGCTTTTCGGTTCCTTCGTTGGGCTCGGTGCAGCGTTTCGCAAGCGACCAGAAATTCACAAGGCTTTCATGTTGCTGGCAATGATCGCCGCCATCGGACCTGCAGTGACGCGTGCGGTTGCACTCATTTTCGGACAAGGAATTCGCGACTCTCATCTTCCGGTGGAGGCAGCATTTGTGCTGTCAGCGCTGTTCTACTGCTGGCGGACTCAGCGTCGACTTGATTGGGTGCTGTTGTGCGGTGGCGTCCTGTTGATTGCGACGCAGGCCACCAGGCGCATAGTCGGTGGCAGCGCGGAATGGGTGCAGATTGGGAGTTGGCTGGTTCAGTAGGCTGCGTTGGCCCTGGTCACAACCTCGACAATGACCGTCTGCGCAGACTCGACTGAACTGATGCTCCAGGAAAACCGTTCAGTGATGCGAGATCTGGATCGCCGCGTCGGCGTGGCCCCCATGACGGATTACACGGACGGTCGCGCTAGCTAAAAGCGGCGACCTATCGTCACACCGACTGCGTACGGATCGATCTCGATCGTGCCGAAAGCGATCCCATCAAGCTTTGCGTCGGTGTCGATGTCGAACCACCGCGCATCAACGTTGATGAACCAGTCGGGAATCACGTCGATGTCGATGCCGACCTGGGCTGCTGCGCCGAACGAAGAATCCAGCTCCAGCTTCGTTCCCTGCAACGCACCCCAAGTGCGCTCACCCGAGAACAACGTGTAGTTGATTCCGGCGCCGAGATAGGGGCGCACGTGTCCGTAGGGATTGAAATGGTATTGCGCGCTCAGCGTCGGTGGCAGCAGCTCCGTCTCTCCGACTGCACCCCCGCCGTTGAGTGTGATGTCGTGCAGGAACGGCAGCCCGCCGAGAAGCTCGACGCCAAAGTTTGGAGTGAACATGTAGGTAGCACTGAACGTCAGACCGATCGTGTCTTCGACTCCGACGAGCGCATGGTTGCTCGACTTCGGCTCAATGGAATGAAAGCCAGCACGCACCGTCCATTCACCCACATCCTGTGCTCGTGCGCTTTGCGCCAGGCCGATCAAGAGAACCACTGCCGTGATCAATCGAACGTTCATGTGGCACCTGCTACTGCTGCTGTGGTTGATGACAGCGTTATAGCCGCGCGAGTGCTGTAGCGTGCTGCGGAGGTCCACTGAGCGAGTCAGGGATTCCCCAGCGCCGCGCGCGCACTTGAGTACCAATCACGATCAAAGCCGGAATTTCCCTGATTCAGCGCAGCGGATTCACTGGAGCCGATATCGCGCGCCACTTGTCTTGAGTAGCTGTTCGGCACTCGGTCCCTTGAGCATCGCGAGCGTCGCAAACGTGCCTGCCTGCGTGCACGCGTCGACATGCGCCGATCGCCTACAGCTATGGCTCACAGGAACTGCAACCAGCCATGAAGTCCGGGCACGGCGTGCATCATCCAAGGCCCCAAGAGCGTCAGCGAAGCACTGAGCACCAGCACCGATCCGGCGATGTACCTGTAAGACGGCAGAGCGGCGAATCTTTTCAGTCGGTGAGCGCCGAAGCCGGCGATGAGGAGTGCCGGGGTGGTGCCGAGGCCGAATGCGGCCATCGTCGTTGCACCGCCTACGGCATCGGCTTGAGTCATGGCGATCACTAAAACGGTGTAGACGAAGCCGCAAGGCATCCAGCCCCACACCATGCCGAAAACAACTGCCCGTGGGAACGTCGCGACGGGCAAGAGTCGCCTGCCCAACTTCGCAATCGGCGGCCACAGCCAGTGGCCCACGCCGCTGCCCGGATCGCGGAGTTTGCCGAAGGCGACGAGTGCTGCGAGCAGCAGCGCAAGCGCGGATGCTGCACGCAACGCTTGCCGCACGACTTCGATGTTCAGCACGGCGACGAGGCCGCCGAAGACGCCGGCTAGCAGCAGGCCCAAGAGTGAATATGAAGCGACGCGTCCAAGCTGGTATCCGACCAGGAGCGCGGGATGCGTGCGACCGTCCGCGTTCCGTGCGGTTGCCAGTCCAAGTGCGGCCGAGAGCCCGCCGCACATGACGAGGCAATGCCCGCTCGCCGCGAGGCCAAGCAGCAGTGCCGCTCCCACTGTGAGTGGGTCACTCATTCGCGCCCCGGCTCGGGTCCGGAGAGTCGTCCAGCGGCAGCAGCCCCGGCGTATCCATGTCCTCGAACTGCTCGTGATCGACCGCCCAGAAGAACGCCACCGCCGCACCTGCCAGGAACAGGATCGAAAGCGGAATCATGAACACGAGGGCGTTCATGCGGATTCCGCACGCGCGGTAACCGATAGTGACATTCGAGCGAGCCGCGGTATGCAGCTCGTGGCGTCATTCCCGCCGATGCGCAGCGCATTCAGAATCACACCGAGCGAGCTCAACGACATGCCGATCGCCGCTAGCCAGGGAGGCACGAGGCCGAATGCGGCGAGAGGTACGGCAGTAAAATTGTAGAGCAAGGCCCAGCGCTGATTCTGGTGCACGATGGCGAGTGTCTGTTGAGCGATCGCGCGCGCGGGTGCGATCGCGATGAGTCTACCCTCGGCGAGCACGATGTCGCTGCTCGCGTGCGCCAGATCGGCGCCATCGGCCATCGCGATCGAGACGTGTGCGCCGGCCAGCACGGGCGCGTCGTTGACGCCATCGCCGACGGCGAGCACCCGGGCGCCGCGTGCTCGCAGTTCTGTGAGCCACGCAAGCTTGTGGGAGGGCAACAGCCTCGCACGCCAGTCGGCTATCCTCAGTCGGGCAGCGATTCTCGACACTCTGGCGGCGGAATCGCCGCTGGCGATGTGTATCGCGAGTCCTTGCCTACGCAACGCCTCGACGGCGGCGTCCGCATCAGGTCGCAACTGCTCGTGCAGGCGGAAGGCGGCGATTACACCCGCGTCGTCCGCCAGCAGAACAGCGTCGTCATCGTCGGGGGCAAGACCTGGACCCGGCGACGCAAAGTCGCTGCGACCGAGTCGAAGCTCGCGCCCGTCGAGCCATGCGCTGATGCCGAGTCCGGCATGCGTGGTCAGGTCGCGGACGTTCGTTCGGCATCGGTCGGGCAGCGCAGCCGCGATCGCACGCGCGATCGGATGGCGACTGTGGCGCGCCAGGACAGCGGCGAGGTAAGGCGCTTCGTCCATCGATGCATGGTTGAAGGTTTGCACGTCTGCGAGCGCGAGCGCTGACTGAGTCAAGGTGCCTGTCTTGTCGAAAACGACATCGGTGCATTCCGCCAGCCCCTGAATTGCATCGGGCCTGACGAGGAGTACACCGCGGCGAGCCAGCACGGCCAGCGCGCGCGTGATGGCCGCGGAAACCGCGAGCGCGAAAGCGCAGGGACATGACACGACGAGCACCGCCACCGCCGCAGGGAATGCGCGTGACGGATCGAAGATGCACCATCCCACGATGGTGATTGCCGTCAATGCAAGGACCCGCGCTACGAAGCGAGCCGTAGCTTGGTCGCCCGCGCGCTGCAGCTGCGGACGCTCCGTCTGCGCCCGATTCGTAAGTGCCGAGATACCAGCGAGCACCGTGTCCGCGCCCACGCCCTCGACGCGCAACTGCACTGGCCCATCCTCGAGCACGCTGCCCGCGATCAGTCGATCATCCCGTTTCTTTGTCACAGGGGCGGCTTCGCCGCTGAGCAGTGCCTCATCGACGCGGCAGCGTTCCGACAAAAGCGCTCCATCCGCCGGCACGATTCCACCTTCCCAGATGTGCACGCAGTCGCCGACCCGCAGTTCGTGAACGCCGACGCGCTCCAGGCTGCCGTCCTCAAGACAGCGGTCGGCGAAGGGGGGCGTGAGCCGGGCGAGTGCGTCTGTCAGGTCGCCAGCGCGGTGGCGCGCGCGCATCTCCAGATAGCGGCCGGCGAGAAGAAAGAACACGAACATCGAGATCGAATCGAAGTACACCGCGCCGGTGCCACGCAGCGTCTCGATCAGGCTCGCCACGTACACGGCGGCGATGGCAGCCGCGACCGGAACGTCCATGCCGAGCCGCCGCAGTTTGAGCGACCTCACCGCGCCACTGAAGAATGGCCGCGCGGAGTAGAAGACCACCGGCGTGGCGACCAGAAGTTGCAGCCAGCGCAGCAGCTCATGAGTCGAGGGGTCGAGCGAGTCGATGCCGGCGACATACACAGCAGTCGCGTACATCATCGCCTGCATCATGCCGAAGCCGGCCACGAGCAGCCTCTTGAGCGCGTCACGCGACTCGCTGCGCCGAACATCGTCGAGTCCGCGTGCATCCAGCGGCAGTGCCGTGTAACCGGTGCGGGTCAGGATCTGCAATAGATCAGACAGTGTCGTGTCGCCATCACGCCACACGATGCGACCGCGTCGTGACATGGAATTCACCTGCACGCTCACGACGCCTGGCATCGCGCCGAGCGCGCGCTCGATCAGCCAGACGCAGGCTGAACAGCGCACTCCGGAGATCGACAGCAGTACTTCCCGCTGTCCTTGTCCGACGTCGCGAACGACGTGACGAGCGTTCTCAGGGCGACTCCAGGGATCGGCCGTGACGGAAAGCGTTGCGACAGTTGGCTTCTGGCCGAGCTGCGTGCGCAGACGATAGTAGTCGACAAGGCCCAGCTGCTCGATCCATTCGGCAGCGGCGCGGCAGCCCTCGCAACACATCGCGCGAGATTCTCCCGCAATGTGCGCGCGAATATCGGCGCCTGCCGGCAGCGGCTCGCCGCAATGCCAGCAGCCGCAGTTGCCTGCCGTCGTCATCGTCATCTCTGCGCTTCGTGTTCGCGCGTTTCGGGAATCTTCAGCACGGTTGGCGCCACGTTAAGGGCAGGCTCGTTGGGATAGCGCGATGCGAGCACGATCATGAGGACGCAGCCCGCAAGCGACGCGCCAAGGATCGCGGCGCCGAGCCATAGCACCGGCGCCTGGTACCACCGTTCGCTCACCGTTGTCATTTCGCTCCGACGGCAGCCGGCGCTGCATTCGAACGCTGCGAAATCACCCATGCGGCGACGAGTCGCGCCTGGTCGTTGCCGAGTCGCCCACGCCATGCCGGCATCACGCCGTTGCGGCCGTCGCGTACCGTCGTGGTAATGGATGCGAAGTCGCCACCATAGAGCCAAGTGCCATCGGTGAGATTGGGTGCGCCAAGCGTGGGATTGCCGCGGCCTTCCGTTCCATGACATGCAGCGCACACTGCCTCGAACCGCGTCTTGCCTGCTGCCGCCCAGCCTTCTGGCGTCTGCACATCGTTTAGGCTCAACACGTACGCCGCAACCTCATTGACGCCGTCATGACCCAATACCGCGCCGAGCGCCGGCATCACGCCTCCGCGGCCATCGAGAATGCTCGTCAGGATGGCTTCGCTGTCGCCACCGTAGAGCCAGTCGGCATCAGTCAGATCCGGCGCGCCCACGGCCTGATTGCCGAGCGCGGCGGCGCCGTGGCACGCAGCGCAATTGTCCTGATAGAGACGATGGCCGGCACGAACGGCATCGGCGTCCCTGGCCAGTTGCTCGAGGGTGAGCGGGCGCGAGCGCTCGACCAGCGCCGCGCGCTTCGCGTTGCTGGCGGCGACATCGCGTTGCAACTCGGCCTGCGAACTCCAACCGAGCACGCCCTTGTAGCCGCCGAACCCTGGATAGAGCGCGAGATAGGCGAAGCCGACGACAAACATGGACGCTGAGAAGATGATCCACCAGCGCGGCAGGTTGCGCACGCCTTCGCGCAGCACACCGTGGGCCCACACGTGTCCCGAGGTCCCGTCGGGCTGCGTCGGAATCTTCACGCGCTGGCCCCACAGGAACAGGAAGAGCGTGATGCCGAGGTTGAGCACCACCAGCGCCATGACCCAGAGCGACCAGAACCTGCTCATTGCGGCTCCACGGGGTTCGTCCTCGCCGCTGCGTCGTCGCCCATCGGCAATCGCGCGAGCCGGTCGAAGTCACGCTCGTGATGTGGCAGCCAGGCCCAAATCCAGATGCCGATGAAGCTGAGCATGATCAGAACCGTCAGCACGCCGACCAGATGTCCCCACGTTGCGCTCATGGCTGGCCCTTTGCTGCGCGGTCGACATTGAGCACGCCGAGACCCTGCAGGTAAGCCACGAGTGCATCGAGCTCCGTCTTGTTTCTGACCGCAAGGGGTGCGGCGGCGATCTGCGCCTCGGTGTATGGGTCGCCAAGCAGGCGCAGCGTTCGCATGCGAGCCTGGATGTCGCTCTCGCTCAGCTGCCTGTCCGCCAGCCACGGGTAGTTCGGCATGTTCGACTCCGGCACGAGTGAGCGTGGCGAGATCAGATGCTGCCGCTGCCACGCGTCGGAGTACTTTCCGCCGATGCGCGCGAGATCCGGGCCGGTGCGCTTCGAGCCCCACTGGAAGGGCCTGTCATAGACCGACTCGGCGGCGACGGAGTAGTCGCCGTAGCGCTGGGTTTCAAAGCTCAGCGTGCGGATCATCTGCGAATGGCACAGGTAGCATCCCTCGCGCACGTAGACGTCCTTGCCGGCGAGACGCAGCGGATCGTAGGGCTCGTAGCCGGGCGCCGGCTCGACCGCGTGTGCCTTGATGAAGATCGGCGTGATCTCGGCGAGGCCGCCCAGCGCCACCATGATCGCGATCAGCACGGCGAGAAGGCCGGCGTTCTTCTCGATCCTTTCCAGATGTTGGTACTTCAATGCCATGATTGACTATGCGCGCGCGGGCCGCGGCGGCGGCACCTGCTGAGGTACGGGTTCAGGGATTGGCTCAGGAACCGGGAGGATGAGCGGGACGACGATCGGCTTGATCTTGCGGGCGCGGGCAAGCTCCGCCGTATGCCACAGGTTCCACGCCATCACGACCATGCCGGCGAGCACGAGTACGCCCCCGAGCGTGCGCACGACGTAGTAGGGCCATACTGCGATCAGGCTTGCGAGAAAGCTGTACATGAGCGAGCCGTCCGGATTCGTCGCGCGCCACATGGCTCCCTCGGTGATACCGGCGGCCCACATCGAGACCGCATACAGGATCACTCCGCCCGTGTGCAGCCAGAAGTGCAACTCCATCGCACGGCGCGAATGCATTGCGGGGCGATCGAGCGCGCGCGGCGCCATCGCGTACAACGAGCCGATGGTGATCATCGCGACCCAGCCGATTGCGCCGGAGTGCACGTGGGCGACGGTCCAGTCCGTGTAGTGCGAGAGTGAGTTGACCGACTTGATCGCGAGCATCGACCCTTCGAACGTCGAGGCGGCGTAGAAGACGAGCGACATCACCATGAACTTGGCGGCGGGATCGGTTTTGAGCCTTCCCCAAGAGCCGTTGAAGGTCAGCAGGCCGTTGGCCGCTGATCCGAGGCTCGGCATCAGCAGGATGAGCGAGAAGGCCATGCCGACTGACTGCACCCAGTCCGGCATCGCGCTGTACAGCAGGTGATGCGGGCCGGCCCACATGTAGACGGAGATCAACGCCCAGAAGTTGACGATGGAGAACCGGTAACTCCACAGCGGCTGCTGCGCCTGCCGCGGCACGAAGTAGTACATCATTCCGAGAAAGCCGGCCGTGAGGAAGAACGCAACAGCATTGTGGCCGTACCACCACTGCACCATGGCGTCGACTGCGCCGGAGTAGATCGTGTACGACTTGAACAGCGACACGGGCACTGCGATGTTGTTGACGATGTGCAGCAGACCGACTGCGATGATGAACGCGCCGTAGTACCAGTTCGCGACGTAGATATGCTGAATGCGGCGCCGTGCAAGCGTCGCGAAGAACACGATGGCGAAGGATACCCAGACGGCAGCGATCAGCAGATCGATGAACCATTCCGGCTCGGCGTATTCCTTGGCCTGCGTGATCCCGAACGGCATCGTCAGCATGGCGAGGAAGCATGCGATCTGCCAGCCCCAGAAGGTGAAAACGGCGAGCTTACCGAGCGCCAGACGCGTGTGCCCCGTGCGCTGAACGACGTAGTAGCAGGTGCCGATCAGCGCGGAGCCGCCGAATGCGAAAATCACCCCAAAGGTATGGTTCGCTCGGATGCGGCTGAACGTCAGGATCGGGATGTCGAAATTCAGCGCCGGCCACGCGAGCTGCGCAGCGGCCAGCACGCCCAGCGACATCCCGACGATACCCCAGAGCGCCGCGGCGAGCAGGAAGAGACGGACGATGCGATCGTCATATGTTTCGGACGGCATGACTTCGGGGCAGTGTTCTACGCTGTTGGGCCGTGATGGTTACCCGAGCAGTCATCGTGTCCAACTGGGGATACCCCGTAGCCTGCACGCGGTTCTCTCACTGGACGCCGACATCGATGCGCCGCTCGTCAAGGAATCTGTGATAGAGCCTGAATCACGGCGTTGTCCGCCTTGGTGAGCGCGGGACTCTGCACCAAGATCTCGCCGCGCAGGGATAGCAGCGTGACCACGCTGGCATGATTAAAGCCACCATCCGGGAGTCGCCGGTACTGCACGTTCAGAACCGCTGCAATCTGGCGGACCGTTGTTGTGTCTGCGCGTGCCAGCGTCCACCGCGAGGTGTCGATGCGCCTGGAGCGCGCAAGTTCCTGCAGCTTCTGTGCAGTGTCGTGCTCTGGATCGATGGAGATCATCAAGACCCGCAAGCGCTGCCGCTGAGTCGGGGCAGCCGCACGTTCGGTCGCGCGCAGCGTGTCGATGAGAAGCGGACACGCGGCCGGGCAGCTGCCGTAGAACATTGTTATGAGCACTGGATGGCCCCGGTAGACGTCAAGGCCATGCTCGATGCCGTCCTGATTCGTCAGCCGGGCTTCCAGCTGATAGATCGACTGCGCTGGATCAGCGACGTCTGCGTGCGCAAGCGTCGCCACGAGAAGCAGCATCGGCGCGAGGTATCTCATCGCTTGCCCCCAGGCACATCGGCTGCACATCGAAAGCCCATAGCGGGTCCTGTGTAGCGAGCCTGCATGCTCGACAGCAAGGCGATCCGCATCAGCGTCGGATAGTTCTCCTTTTGCTCCATCGTCAGGGCGCCGGGGCCGCAGAAGCGCAGCGTGTCTGGCTCATTCTGCTGTCGGTTGTCACCCGCGACGAGCATGCCAGCGAAGTCATCGACCCATTCCCAGACCACGCCATGCAGGTCGCGGATGCCGTGATAGTTCTCCGGTGAGCGGCCGACATCGGGAAGCGAGCCGCGCGCGGATCGCGAGTACCAAGACAGTACGATCTGCTGCCACTCCGGGTCGCTTCTGGCATCGGGCACAGTCGCGCCCGCTGCGGCGGCGTACTCCCACTCGTACCAGGTCGGCAGGCGTGCGCCGCGTGCTTCGCAGTAGGCCGAGGCAGCGAACCAGCTCACCCGCACTACGGGTTGGTTGCGGATCTCCTCGCCGGGTTCGGTCGGCGAAGACCAGTGCGTCAGGTAGCGATTGTCAGCAAATAGACCGGCGACTTTGTCCCGTTGCCATTCGGGGTGCTGCTGCACGAAGCGTGCGAACTGCGCGTTCGTGACGGGCGTCTGATCGAGGCGAAAATCGGCGACCGCGACCTGCTTGACGCCGGGCGCCGGCGGCAGGACCGACTCGAATTGGCCGCCGCGGACGGCGGCCATGCGCGAGCCGGTCGCTGCGTCGTCGGCGACGGCCTGCTGCGCGAGCAGTCCGCTCAACAACGCAAACAACCAACTCGACATATGGCCGCGCATCGGACGCTCAGTGCGCTGCGCCTTCGGGGCGCTTGGTGTTGGCGCGGACTTCCGCCACCTGTTTCGCTGTGACCTGCGGACCGTCGTTGCCCCAGCTGCTCTGCACGTAGGTCAGGATATTCGCAACTTCGTCATCGTTGAGCTGGCTCATCGGCGGCATCACGGAGTTGTAGGTCGTGCCGTTGACCGTGACCGGACCCGTGAGGCCGTTGAGCACGATCTCGATGGCGCGCTGCGGCGACTTCGCCAGCAGGTCTGACTTGGCGAGCGGCGGGAAGACGTTCGCAAGGCCTTCGCCGTTCGGTTGATGACAGGTCGAGCAGGTGCCTTTGAACAGCACGCCGCCGGCTTCGCTCTGCTGCTGCCGGGTCAGCGTGCCGGACACGCTGGCCTTCGCAGCCTCCGCGACGGGTGCGAGACTCGTGAGCTTGTCGCCGAGATACATCTCGTCGACCTGCTTGCCGGAGTAGATGTCCGCGCGCGCATCACCCTTCACCTCGAGCAACGCCAGCGCGCCCTTATTGAATGCGCGGAAAATCGAATGGTCGACCAGGATGTAGTTACCCGGTACCTCGGTGTGGAACTCGACGGTGGCAGCGCCGCCCGCGGGGATCAGCGTCGTCTGCACGTTCTCCTGGAAGCGCGTGCCGCCTTCGTATTGCACCTTGTCGAAGATCTCGCCGATCACGTGGAAGCTGGAGATGAGATTCGGCCCGCCGTTGCCGACGAACAGCCGGATGTGCTGGCCCACGTCGGCCTTGAGCGCCTTCGGACCGGTCAGTGCCGACTCGGCGCCGTTGAACAGTACATAGGTCGCGTTCTCGTCGATGGCCTTCTGCATATCGAAGGCCTGGTAGCCCTTCTCGCGATACTTGCCCACGGTGTAGAAGTCGCCCTGCATCACGTAGTACTCGTGATCGACCGGGGGCAGCCCTTCGGGCGGCTCGACCAGGATCAGACCGTACATGCCGTTGGCCACGTGCATGCCGACCGGCGCGGTCGCGCAATGATAGACGTACACGCCCTGGTTGAGCGCCTTGAACGTGAATTGCGACTGATGCCCGGGGGCCGTGAAGCTCGAAGCGGCGCCGCCGCCCGGGCCAGTCACGCCGTGCAGGTCGATGTTGTGCGGCATCTTGCTGTCGGGGTGATTCTTGAGATGGAACTCGACCGTGTCTCCTTGACGCACGCGGATGAAGCTGCCCGGCACCGTGCCGCCGAAGGTCCAGAACGTGTAGGTCACGCCCTCGGCGATCTCCTTCTCGACTTCCTTCACTTCGAGATCGACGATGACTTTCGCGGGCTGATGGCGCTGCGTGGCCGGTGGCACGTTCGGCGGGCTCGTGAGCACCGCGTGGACCGGCTCGCCTTGCGGCGGTCCGAAATCGCCCTGGCGGGAGCCGCCGGTATCTGCCGCGACAGGGCCCTTGGGAGCAGTCTCGCGGTCGCATCCGCCGAGTGCCAGCGCGGCCGTGCAGGCGAGAAGGATCAGTCGGCGTTTGTTCACGTTCTTACGTCCTGACAGGAGGATGCCGCGCGCACTTTGACGCATGGCGGGTAACAGCGCCTTACGAGGATCCACCGTACGATGCCGTGGCAGCCGCAACTGCAGCGCAACCCAGGCAAATCCGGATCAGCGCATCAGTAGAGCGATGATGCCGAGAGGACTATGAGCGCGCGCGATGCTGACAATGAACAGGTAGACGAGGAGGGCACCGATCCAGCAGGAGGTGCGTTTGGCCGGGGTGCGGCCCCGTTTCAAGGCAAAACTGCCGAGCACTATGTAAATCATGAGGAGCAGAACCTTGGCAGTGAGCCATCCCTGCACGAATGGAAATTGTTGCAGGATCGTCGCTAGCATAAGCGCTGCGGTCAGCAACACGGTGTCGATGGTGTAACTCAGGTAGCGCAGAGGCGCTGCCATTGCCCATGAAGCGCCGAGTTGCACAGCTCCGCCGCGGATCAGGAACAGCAGGCCGCTCGCCACCACCGCGGCAATATGCACGGTCCTGATCTGCGCGTAGAACTCGATCATCGGTCAGCCGGGTCGTCCGTCGGCACGCGCCGAGAGATAGATTCTGCCCGAGCGGAGCACCCACGGCAGGAAGGCCGCGATCCAGCCCACTGCCGCGAGCGCTTGCCAGGCCAGCGAATCGGGCAGTACCTCGGCGAGCACGCGCGTCACCGTGACGGCTTGCACGGCGACGAAGGCGAAGCCTGCCGTCGTGCCGAGAATCAACGGCCGGCCGGAATGGCCCTGCGTCACGCGAGTGACCATTGCTACCAACAAGCTGCCGAAGAAGCCAATGAACAGTGCGTGCGCCGGGGCACGGCCGAGGATGAATTCACCGGCCGTGAGATACCAGGCACTTTGAATCGAGTAGAGCGCGAACGCGATCGGCAACCAGGCGAACGCAACGAACAGAACGCGCAGCAGTGCCGGCATCTGCCGCGTGCCCGGCCACCACTTCCACAGTAACCAGGACGCGAGACTGGCGATACCGAGGTCGGGCAGCCACAGCCATGCGTAGCCGTGCCGAAGCTCGAGCCAGGTGTGCAGCAACCACATGGGCCACAGGGCTGCCAGGGTCCACAACGGACGTGGCGCCGAGTATCCGTTCAGTGCCGCACCCGCGAAGAACGGGATCATGCGGTGGCACACCGTGAAGTAGATGGGCAGCAGCATCGCGATGCTGCCGATCTTGATCGAGGCGAATATCAAGCGAGGATCGGAACGGTGCAGGAATAGGATGTAGAGCAGGAGCCCGAGCAGGCCGAAACCCAATGCGAACGTGCAGCTGACGGCATGCCAAGTGCGCCCCTTGTCGAGATACACCAGGCGCACCAGAAACGTCGTCCCGATCGCCCACGACGTTGCAGTCAGCAGCGCACCGAGTTCGAGCAGCAGCAGACCGCCGAACAATCCTGCCAACGACAGGATCTGGCCTGCGAGCAGGCCGACCCCCACCGGGACGTAGTGCGCGCGCGTCAGCGCAGGCAGGCTCATCCATCGCGGGAACACCGTCAGAAGAAAGCCGAACATGAAGGCCGGCAGCACTTGATACTGCATGATCATGGCATGCAGCCAGCCAGCTGGAACCGCCGGCTGATGCATACCGATGACATGCCAGCGCGCATCGATCAGCCACAGCGCCCACCACGCCATCGCCAGCAGCACATTGGTTGCGCCGACGAAAAACAGCAGGCGGTGCGGCGCGGATGCGAGCATCCGCACACCCATTGCAGAGAGCGAAGTCGTTGCGGGCGATGTCGACATCGTTACTTCCTTAGCGCTCGGCTGGCTGAGTGGCGCCGGGCACGGTCGCCGGCGCCGTCCTCGGCGCCACCCACAGACGCAGCACGAACCACGCGAGGGCGAGAGCACCGACGCTGAAGATCGTATCGCCAGGTACGCGCATCCACACCAACAGCTGGATGATCGGCTTCTGCATCAGATCAGCCGAGCGTGCATACCAGTAGCCGTGGTCGATTGCAGCCGTGAGCTGAATAAGGCCGATCGGCAGCAGGGTCAGCAGCGCCATGGCCGCGAGTCCGATGTTGAACGCCCAGAAGCTGGTCTTGAGCAGCCGCTCGTTCCACGCGATGTTCGGCCGCAGGCCGCGGAGGCAGAACAACATCAGCCCGATGCCGAGCAACCCGTAGACGCCGAACAACGCCGTGTGACCGTGGAGCGGCGTGAGGTTGAGGCCCTGCATGTAGTACAGCGGCAGCGGCGGATTGATCAGGAAGCCGAAGAGTCCGGCGCCAACCAAATTCCAGAATGCAACCGCAGTAAAGAACATGATCGGCCAGCGATAGCGCTGCATCCATGGCGTTGCGTGGCCGAGCCTGAACGTGTGATAGGCCTCGAATCCGATGAAGGCCAGCGGCACGACTTCCAGCGCCGAGAAGCTCGCGCCGAGCGCGATCACAGCGGTCGGGGTGCCCGTGAAGTACAGGTGATGCAACGTTCCGAGCACACCACCGGACAGGAACACGATGGTGGCGAACAGCACGGCGGCCGTCGCGCTGCTCGCGCGCAGAAGACCGAGGCGCGTGAAGAGGAACGCGATCACCGCAGTCGCGAACACCTCAAAGAAACCTTCCACCCATAGATGCACGACCCACCAGCGCCAGTACTCCACCATCGACAGATGCGTGTGCTCGCCCCACATCAGCCCGGCGCCGTAGAACAGGCCGATGCAGATGGTGGAGAGGAACAGCAGCACGATGATCGACTTCGATTCACCGCCTTTGCGGATGGCTGGCCACAACGCGCGGCCGACGAGCGTCAGCCACACACCGAGGCCGATGAACAGGAAGATCTGCCAGAAGCGGCCGAGGTCGACGTACTCCCAGCCCTGGTGGCCGAACCAGAAGTTTTTGTCGAGTCCGAGCTTCTGCATCACCGCGAGCCATTGTCCCGTGAATGCGCCGACGACGATGACCAGCAGACAGACGAACAGAAAGTTGACGCCGAGCCGCTGGAAACGCGGCTCATGGCCCGAGATCGCGGGACCGATGTACAGCCCCATGCCGAGCCACGCAGTCGCGATCCACAGCACTGCGAGCTGCGTGTGCCAGGTGCGACTCAGCGAGTAGGGCAGGATGTTGGAGAGCGCGAAGCCATACGCCTCCTGACCTTCGACCTGATAGTGC
>Ga0111538_10002337_pt1 | contig 26762 bp, 26 predicted proteins | sample SoiMethybrSBSTD1_FD_79669 | JGI IMG/M metagenome (GOLD analysis project Ga0111538, IMG submission 79669) | Bulk soil microbial communities from a Populus tree surrounding site in Tennessee, USA - Soil MetaG P. TD hybrid SBSTD1 (version 2)... | ecosystem: Environmental > Terrestrial > Soil >...
CGGACTGGCGGCGTATTTCCTCGATCACGACGCCCGCAGCTACGAGCTGATCTCCCGCGTCTTTCAGGGACAACCCGAGGGCCTCACGCGCGACGACATCCTCGACAACATCACGATCGCCTGGGTGACGAACACGGCGCTGTCTGGCGCCCGTCTCTACTGGGAGTACTGGGGGAAAGGGTATTTCAACGCCAAAGGCGTCTCCATCCCGGTTGCCGTGAGCGTCTTCCCCGACGAGCTCTATCCTGCGCCACAGAGCTGGACGGAGCGCGCGTATCCCAGGCTCATCCACTACAACAAGCTCGACAAAGGCGGGCACTTTGCGGCCTGGGAACAGCCGAAGCTCCTCTCGGAGGAGGTTCGGGTGGGCTTGAGATCGCTGCGCAAATAGCGAAGCAGAGCGTCTTCTCCCGGGGGGAGCGGCATCGCTCCCCCCGATGTTCAGTGTAGTAGAGTATCTGCGTGCTGACGGTTGAGGAAGCGCTCGAGGCGGTTCTTTCACGCATAAAGCCGCTCGCGGTGGAGCGGGTGGATGTGCTGTCGGCGCTCGGGCGGGTGCTCGCGGAGTCCGTGGTCTCGCCGTCGACGATCCCGCCGTGGCCGAATTCATCGATGGACGGCTACGCCGTCAGGGCCCACGACACGGGCAGGGTGCCGGTCGAGCTGGCGGTCGTCGGCCGAATCATCGCCGGGTCGATGCCGTCGCGCGCGCTCCGCGCGGGCGAGGCGATGCGGATCTTCACCGGCGCGCCGCTTCCGGACGGCGCCGATGCGGTTGTGCCGCAGGAGGACGTGGCCGCCGACAACGGGCGGATCACCATCGCCGCAAGCGTCTCGTCCGGCGCGTACGTGCGTCCGGCCGGCGAGGACGTCCGCGCCGGTGACGTGGTCGTCCAGCCCGGCGGCTCGATCGGCGCCGCCGAGGTCGGGCTCCTGGCGACGCTCGGCTATTCGCAGGTGCGCGTGTTCCGCCGCCCGCGGGTCGCCATCCTCTCCACCGGCAACGAGCTGGCCGACCTGGGGACGGAGCCGGGCCCGGGCCAGATCCCGAACACCAACACGTACTCGCTGATGGCCCAGGTGATCGAGGCGGGCGCCGAGCCCATCAATCTCGGGGTCGCGCCCGATCAGCTCGAGGCGATCACCGAGCGGGTTCGCTGGGGCTTCGACGCGGCCGACGTCCTGGTGAGCTCGGCGGGCGTGTCGGTCGGCGAGCTCGACCTCGTGCGCGACGCGCTCGAGCGCTGCGGCGCCGAGCTGCACCTGTGGAAGGTGTCGATGCGGCCGGGCAAGCCCATCACATTCGGCACGCGCGCCGGCCGCCCGGTATTCGGTCTCCCCGGCAATCCCGTCTCCGCGATGGTGACGTTCGAGCTGTTCGTTCGCCCGGCGCTGCGCCGGCTGTCGGGCGCAGGGTCGCTGCACCGTCCGCGTATTTCCGCTCGCGCCCTCGAGCCGATCGACAATCCCGGGTCGCGACGCGGCTACCTGCGCGTCACGCTGGCGCCCGAAGCTCACGGCTTCGGCGCGCGCCTCACCGGCGATCAGGGCTCGGCCATTCTCCGCTCGATGGTGCTGGCCGACGGCCTCGCCGTCGTCCCGCCGGACACGACGATCGCCAGGGGGCAGCCCGTCGACGTCATCCTGCTGCGCTCGCTCGAGCCGCGAACCCGCTGAGCGTTGACATAGTTTTCAGCCGCGTGCTACGGTCGAATTGAATGACCGGAGCCCTCGGCGCGCTCGCGGCGGTGGCGATCCTCGCTGGCGGTTGCGCAAGTCAGGGCGCCGTGTCCGACCTCAGCTCCGAGGTCAAAAAGCTCCGCTCCGAGCTGGCCGAGCTCCGCGTCGCTCAAGAAGTCACCGGCCGCGATCTCGCCCGCGTCGGCCCACAGATCGAAGCCCTCGACGCTCGAACCAGCCAAACGCAGGCCACGGTACGGACCATGTCCGGAGAGTTCCAGCGCTTCTACCAGCGCGTCGACTCGGTGGACACCGCGGTGGGCGAGACGCGGGCGCGGGTGGAAGCCCTGACCCAGGCGCCGGCCGCCCCGCCAGCCCCAGCGCCCGCTCCAGCGCCGCCTCCGCCGCCACCGTCGCCGTCCGCCATCGCAGCGGTCGAGCGACCGCGCGTTCCCGCGGTGCCGCCGCCCGCGGTGCCGCCCGCGCAGACTCCGGCGCCCGTACCGCTGGTGCCGCAGGCGGTACCGTCCGAGTCGGTGCCGCCCATCTCACCCGTCCAGCCGCCACAGCCCGCGCCGCCGGCGCCCGCGGCATCGCGCGCGGGCAATCCCGAGCAGGAATACAACGCGGCGCTCGCCACGTATCGCTCGCGCGAGCATGGACAGGCCGTACTCGATTTCATCGACTTCATCGCGAAGCATCCCAAGCACCCGCTGGCGGGGAACGCTCAGTACTGGATCGGCGAGGCGTACTGGGCGCAGCGCGACTACCGCCAGGCGCTGGTCGAGTTCGAGAAGGTGGCGGAATACGGACCGGGCAAGGCGCCGGACGCGCTCGTGAAGATCGGACTCTGTCACGCGCGCCTGCGCGATGCGTCGCGCGCCGAGCAGGCGTGGCAGCGAGTCATTCGCGAGTATCCAAAATCTGACGCGGCGGGGCTGGCGCGGTCTCTCCTGCGAACGAACGCCGCCTCGCGCCAGTAGCGACCGCTCACCGTATCTGTTCGGAATCTTTAGCCGCCCCGACCGCATCTATATACTCACCCGCTGGTACCACGCCGATGATGGAGATCCGACCCGGAGACGCGCGTTACCCCGTGCTGCTCGGCGCGATTCCCACGCCGCCGCCACTGTTCGTGCGCGGCGAGCTGGTGGACGACGATGCGCTGGCGCTCGCAATCGTCGGGTCGCGCCGTCCGACGCCCTACGGCCTCGCGGTCGCCGAGCGCCTGGCGTCCGATCTCGCCGCACGCGGCGTGACAATCGTGAGCGGACTCGCCCGCGGCATCGACACCGCGGCGCATCGCGGCGCGCTCGCGGCGGGCGGGCGCACGATCGCGGTGCTCGGCTGCGGTCTCGACGTCGTCTATCCGCGGGAGAACGTTCCGCTCGCGCGCACGATCGAGACGCGCGGCGCAGTTGTCTCGCAGTTCCCGGCCGGCATGCCCGCGCTGCCCGGCCACTTTCCCGCGCGCAACCGCACGCTGGCGGGACTCGCTCTCGGGGTCGTCGTGGTCGAGGCGGCAGAAAAGAGCGGCGCCCTGATCACCGCCGGATTCGCCGGCGATCTCGGCCGCGAAACCTTCGCCGTTCCTGGCCGAATCACGTCGCCGTCGAGCGCCGGCGCGAACCGCCTCATACAGGACGGTGCTAAACTCGTTACATGCTGGCTGGACATCGTGTCAGAATTGCCAGAGCCGTGGCGTCGAGCCGTGCGCGGCCCTCTTGCGTCGAAGGACGAGTCGCCGCAACCCGAAATCGGGAGTGACGAGGGCCGAATGTTCCGGTTGCTGGCTCCGGACGAGCCACAGCACATCGAAGAGCTCATCGCCCGCGCGGGAATGGATCCGGCGCGGGCGGCGACGTCGTTGATGACGCTCGAGCTGGGCGGTTGGGCCCGGCAGCTGACGGGACAGCGGTGGGTCTCGGTCGACACACGCGTGAGGAGAGTGTAGGTGGCGACGAAGCGGGCTCTGGTGATCGTGGAATCACCCACGAAGGTGAAGACGATCCAGAAGTATCTGGATTCGAAGTACGTCGTCAAAGCCTCCATGGGGCACGTCCGCGACCTCCCGAAGTCGAAGCTTGGTGTCGATCCGAAAAAGAACTTCAAGCCGCAGTACGTCGTCACCCCGGCCAAGAAGAAGGTGCTCGACGACCTCAAGAAGGCCGCCGAGCGCGCCGACACGCTCTACGTCGCCACCGACCCGGACCGCGAGGGCGAGGCGATCGGGTGGCATCTCGCCGATGAGCTCGACGTTCCCAAGAAGAACGTCTTCCGGATCACCTTCAACGAGATCACCGAGCGTGCCGTCAAGGCGGCCTTCAACAGTCCCGGCAAGATCGATCTGAAGAAGGTCGACGCCCAGCAGGCGCGGCGCGTGCTCGATCGCCTGGTCGGCTACAGCCTGTCGCCCTTGCTCTGGGAGAAGGTGCAGCGGGGCCTCTCGGCCGGCCGCGTGCAGTCGGTGGCGGTGCGGCTCATCGTCGACCGGGAGCGCGAGATCCAGGCGTTCGTTCCCGTCGAGTACTGGTCGCTTCACGCGCGGCTCAACGCTTCGCGGCCGCCCGAGTTCGTCGCGACCCTGAAGGAGGTCGCCGGCGAGAAGGCGTCGCTTCCGAACGAGGAGACGACGCGCGCCCTCATGGCCTCGCTCGACGGCGCGCGCTTCGTGGTCAAGTCGGTCACGCGCGGCGAGCGGCGCCGGAATCCCTTGCCGCCGTTCATCACCTCGACCCTGCAGCAGGAGGCCGGGCGCAAGCTCGGCTTCACGGCGCGCAAGACGATGACGATTGCCCAGCAGCTCTACGAGGGCATCGACCTCGGGTCGGAAGGCGCCGAGGGTCTCATCACCTACATGCGAACCGACTCGGTGCGGGTGGCGCGCGAGGCGCAGGCCGCGGCGCGCGGCTGGGTCATCGCGCGCATCGGCATGGACTACGTGCCGGAGGCGCCGCCGACCTACAAGTCACGGGGCAGCGCCCAGGAGGCACACGAGGCGATCCGGCCCTCCGAGCTCCGCAACGAGCCCAGAGCCGTGGAGCAGCACCTCACGCCGGATCAGATGAAGCTCTACCGGCTCATCTGGGAGCGGTTCCTGGCCAGCCAGATGATGCCCGCCGTCTACGACACGGTCGGCGCGGACATCGAGGCGGGGCAGTGTCTCTTCCGCGCCCAGGGGGCGACGCTCAAGTTCAAGGGCTTCACCGCCGTCTACGAGGAGAGCCGCGAGGAAGGCGAGCCCGTGCCCGAGCAGGATCAGGAAGGTGCGATCCCGATGCTCGAGGAGGGCGAGGTGCTGACGCTCGTCGCGCTCGACCCCAAGCAGCACTTCACCCAGCCGCCGCCCCGCTTCACAGAAGCCTCGCTCATCAAGGCGCTCGAGGAGCTCGGGATCGGCCGGCCATCGACCTACGCGTCGATCCTGGGGACGATCATCAACGATCGCGGCTACGTGCATCGCGAGCGGCGCACGCTGAGCCCGACCGAGCTGGGCATGGCGGTCACCGACAAGCTCATCCCGTACTTCCAGGACATCATGAACGTCGAGTTCACGGCGCAGATGGAGGACAACCTCGACAAGATCGAGGAAGGTCAGCGCAAGTGGGTCGACACGGTGAAGGCCTTCTACGAGCCCTTCAAGCGTGACCTCGCCCGCGCCAAGCGCGAGATGCGCAGCGAAAAGGTCGGCGAGCCCACCGGTGAGACGTGCCCGGAGTGCGGCAGCGAGCTCCTGGAGAAGCGCGGGCGGTTCGGGAAGTTCCTAGCGTGCTCCGCCTATCCGGACTGCCGGTACACCCGAAACCTTGACGGTAGCGGCCGCGCCGAGGACGAGCCGGCGAACGAGAATTGCCCGACGTGCGGCAAGCCCATGGTCATCAAACACGGGCGCTTCGGCAAGTTCATCGCGTGCTCCGGCTACCCGGAGTGCAAGACCACCAAGCCGGTCACACTCGGCATCGCGTGCCCCGAGCCGGGCTGCACCGGGCAGCTGGTCGAGCGCCGCTCGCGCAAGGGCCGGACCTTCTTCGGGTGCTCCGCCTATCCGAACTGCAAGTTCGTGGTCTGGCGGAGGCCGGTCAACGAGCCGTGCCCGAAGTGCGGCGCCGCGTTCGTCACCGAGCGCTACCTCAAGAACCGCACCGTCCGCAGCTGCGCGCGGGAAGGGTGCGACTTCGAGCGGGAGGTCGAGCTCCCGGTGGCATGAAGGATCCGCTGGCCGCCTTTCTCCGCCACCTCGCCTCGGAGCAAGACGCCTCGCCGCACACGCTGCGCAGTTACCGCGCCGACCTTCTCGAGTTCGTCCAGCACGCCGGTCACGGCAATTCCGGTGACTGGCTGGCCGCCGTGGACTCCCGCACCGTGCGTGCCTTCCTGGTGCGCCTGCACGACCGCGGGCTCGACGCGGTGACGATCGCGCGCAAGCTCGCCGCCGTGCGGAGCTGGTTTCGGTTCCTGGTGCGGCGCGGTGTCCTCGAGCGGAACGTCGCCCGCGAGGTACGGGGGCCGCGGATGCCCAAGAAGCTCGTCTCGTTCCTGCCGATCGACGAGGCGGCGGCGCTGATGGACGGCAAGCCGATCGCCGGCCCCGAGGGCCTGCGCGACGCCGCCGTACTGGAGATTCTCTACGCGAGCGGGCTCCGCGTCTCCGAGCTCGCGGGGCTCGACCTCGATAACGTCGACCGCGACCGGCAGACGGTAAGGGTGCTCGGCAAGGGCCGCAAGGAACGGATCGTTCCGTACGGCGGCCGCGCGGCGACCGCGCTCACCGCCTACCTGGCGATGCGCGGTGACGCCCGCGGGCCGCTCTTCGCCAACCGACGCGGCGGGCGGCTCACCGTGCGCTCGATCCACACGATCGTGCGGCGTCGCGCGCAGGCGTGCGGGATCACGCGGCGGGTGAGCCCCCACACGCTGCGCCACACGTTCGCGACGCACCTGCTGGACGCCGGCGCCGACCTCCGGATGATCCAGGAGCTCCTCGGCCACAGCCGGCTGTCGACGACGCAGCGCTACGCCCACGTCGGCACCGACCAGCTGATGCGTGCCTACGACGCCGCTCATCCCCGCGCCCGCGCACAATGACTCCGGACGCGCCGGCGTGGAGCTTCTCGGCCACCACGGTCGTCGCGGTCCGTCACCGCGGGCAGGTGGCGATCGCCGGCGACGGCCAGGTCTCGATCGGCGCGACCATCGTCAAGGCCGGCGCGCGGAAGGTCCGCAAGCTCTACCAGGACCGCGTGGTCGCGGGCTTCGCCGGAGCCGCCGCCGACGCGTTCACCCTCTTCTCCCGCTTCGAGTCGAAGCTCGAGGAGCACCGGGGTAACCTGTCGCGGGCGGCGGTGGAGCTGGCCAAGGACTGGCGCACCGACCGCGTCCTGCGACGGCTGGAGGCGCTCCTGGCAGTCGCCGACCGTGAGCACTCGTTCATCGTGTCCGGCACCGGCGACGTGATCGAGCCCGACGACGGCCTGATCGGCATCGGCTCGGGCGGCCCCTACGCGCTGGCCGCGGCGCGCGCGCTCGTCGCCCACTCCGAGCTGGACGCCAAGTCGATCGCCGCCGAAGCCATGCGCGTCGCCGCGTCGATCTGCGTCTACACGAACGACCACGTGACGGTCGAAGTCCTGTGAGCCGGTACTACGGGTTGACTGCGGACCGGAGCCGGGTCGCACCTGCCTCAGGCCACCCTCGGTCCAAGCCGGCCTCACGGACCCCGCTACAATGAGCTTGACCCTGACGCCCGCTCAGATCGTCGCCGAGCTGGATCGCTACATCGTCGGCCAGGAGAAGGCCAAGCGCGCCGTTGCCATCGCGCTGCGCAATCGCTGGCGGCGCCAGAACCTGCCGCCCCACCTGCGCGACGAGGTCGCGCCGAAGAACATCATCATGATCGGCCCCACCGGCGTCGGGAAGACCGAGGTGGCCCGGCGCCTGGCGAAGCTCGCCCAGGCTCCGTTCCTGAAGGTCGAGGCGTCCAAGTACACCGAGGTCGGTTACGTCGGGCGCGACGTCGAGTCGATGATCCGCGACCTCACCGAGCTGTCGATCAACATGGTCAAGGCGGAGATGACGACGCGGGTGCAGGAGCGAGCCGAGCAGCTGGCCGAGGAGCGCCTGCTCGACGTGCTGCTGCCGCGCCGATCGCAGGAACCCTTCTCGTCGAGCTCGCTCGAGGAGATCACGCCCGACGCCTCGCGCGAGACCACCAAGGACAAGCTGCGGGCTCAGCTCCGGGCCGGCCGCCTCGACGACCGCCTGGTCGAGCTCGAGATGCAGCACCAGGCGACGCCGATGATCGAGGTCCTCTCCGGCCAGGGGCTCGAGGAGATGGGCATCAACCTGAAGGACATGCTCTCGAACGTGATGCCCACGCGGACCAAGCGCCGCAAGGTCACGGTGGCCGAGGCGAAGCGGCTTCTGGCCCAGGAAGAAGCGCAGAAGCTGATCGACATGGACGAGGTGGTGACCCAGGCAATCCGCCGGGCCGAGAACTCGGGCATCGTCTTCCTGGACGAGCTCGACAAGGTCGCCGGGCGGGAAGGGGGGCACGGCCCCGACGTCAGCCGTCAGGGCGTGCAGCGCGACCTCTTGCCCATCGTCGAGGGGTCCTCGGTCACGACCAAGCACGGGGTCGTCCGCACCGACCACATCCTGTTCATCGCCGCCGGCGCCTTCCATGTCGCCAAGCCGTCGGACCTCATCCCGGAGCTCCAGGGGCGCTTTCCCATCCGGGTCGAGCTCGACCCCTTGACGCGCGACGATTTCGTCCGCATTCTTACCGAGCCGCGCAATGCCCTGGTCACGCAGTACGAGGAATTGCTGAAGACGGAGCAGGTTGTCCTCCGGTTCACGCCGGATGCGGTGGCGGCGATCGCGGAGACCGCGATGCAGGTGAACGCGAGCACGGAGAACATCGGCGCCCGGCGCCTGTACACGGTGATGGAAAAGCTGCTGGAGGAGATCTCGTTCAACGCGCCGGCCATGCCGGGCAAGGAGCTGACCATCGACGCCCGCTACGTGCACGACCGGCTCGCCGAGATCACGCGGGACCAGGATCTCTCGAGGTTCATTCTCTGATGGCTATGGCAGTGCGCAGCCGGAGCCCGAAGGGCGAGGCGCGCCTGTGACGGACCCTCGCCGCGCCGAGATCTTGCTGGAGTCCCTCCCTTATATCCAGGAATTCCGCGGCAAGACGATCGTCATCAAGTACGGCGGGGCGGCGATGGAGCGGGCCGACCTCAAGGAACCCTTCGCCCTGGACGTGATCCTGCTGCGCCTGGTCGGGATCAACCCGGTCATCGTGCACGGCGGCGGTCCGCAGATCGGCGCCTTGATGAAGCGCCTGGGCAAGGAGCCGCGCTTCGTCGGGGGCATGCGCGTGACCGACGAGGAGACGATCGAGATCGTCGAGATGGTGCTGGTCGGCAAGATCAACAAGGAGATCGTGGGTCGCATCAATCACCACGGCGGCCGCGCGATCGGCTTGTCGGGCAAGGACGCCGGGCTGCTCAGGGCGCGGCGGCGTCCCCACCGCATGCCGAACGGTGAAGAGGTCGACATCGGGCTCGTCGGCGAGGTCGAAGCGGTCAACACCGAGGCCCTGCGGCTTCTGACCGACGACGGGTTCATCCCGGTCATCGCGCCGGTCGGGGTGGGAAGCAAGGGCGAAACCTACAACATCAACGCGGACCTCGTTGCCGGCGACATCGCGGCCGCCCTCGGCGCCGAGAAGCTGATCCACCTGACCGACGTCCAGGGCATCCTCGACTCCGACCGCAAGCTGGTGAGCACGCTCGCCCGCAAGGACGCCGAGCGGCTCGTCAAGGACGGCGTGATCGACGGTGGCATGCTGCCCAAGGTGGAATCCTCGCTCCGGGCCCTGGAGGGCGGCATCGCGAAAGCCCACATCATCGACGGCAGCCAGCCGCACGCGATCCTGCTCGAGCTCTTCACGCGCGAAGGTATCGGGACCGAAATCGTCCTGTGAGGTCGACGGCGATGGACACCAAGACGCTCCTGGAATGGTCGGCGAAGTACCACACTCCCAACTACGGCGGCCGCGCCCCGATCGTTCTCGTGCGAGGCGACGGCGTGCGCGTCTGGGACACGGAGGGCCGCGAGTACCTGGACTTCGGCGCGGGCATCGCGGTCACCTCGCTGGGGCACTGCCATCCGCGAGTGACCGGCGCCATCCAGGAAGCGGCGGCGACGCTCCTGCACGTCTCCAACCTCTATCACGCGGCGCCGCAGATCCACCTGGCCAAGCTGCTCATCGAGCATTCGTTCGCCGACCGCGTGTTCTTCTCGAACTCCGGTGCCGAGGCCAACGAGGCGGCGCTCAAGGTCGCCCGCAAGTATGCGCGCGAGCGGATCGCGTCGGACCGCGTCGAGTTCGTGGCCACCCGCAACTCGTTCCACGGGCGCACCTTCGCGGCCTTGGCAGCGACCGGCCAGGAGAAGTACCAGCACGGCTTCGAGCCGCTGGTGCCCGGCTTCAAGCACGTGCCCTACAACGACCTGCGCGCGATGGAGCGCGCGATCGACAACCGCACCGCTGGCGTCATCGTCGAATGCATCCAGGGCGAAGGCGGCGTGCACCTGGCCGACGACGACTACCTGCGCGGGCTCCGCAAGCTCTGCGACCAGTCGGGCGCGCTCCTCATCATCGACGAGATTCAGACCGGCGTCGCGAGGACCGGGCGGCTCTGGGCCTATCAGCACTACGGGATCGAGCCGGACATCATGACGCTCGCCAAAGCGCTCGCCAACGGCGTGCCCATCGGCGCCATGCTGACGCGCGAGGATATTGCCAGCGTCCTGATAGCGGGAACCCATGGATCGACCTTCGGCGGGACGCCGTTCGTCACCTCGGTCGCGCTGGCCACCATGACCACCGTTCTCGACGGCAAGCTCTGGGAGCAAGCCGCCCAGCGCGGCCGCTATCTGATGGACGGGCTCCGGGCCATCCAGGCCTCGAACCCGAAGGTGCAGGTCGTGCGCGGCCGCGGACTGCTCATCGGCGCCGAGCTGTCGGTGCCGGCCGGGCCGATCGTCGACGCGTGCCGCGAGGCCGGGCTCCTGGTGCTGTCGGCGGGGGAGAAGGTCCTCCGGCTGACGCCGCCCCTCATCGTCGCCGAGCGCGAGTGCGAGCAGGCGCTGGGGATCATCAAGACCGTGCTCGGACGCGCCTGACGTGCGGCATTTCCTGTCGGCCGCCGACCTGACGCGCGACGCCGCGCTCGAGCTGTTCGCCCTCGCGGCCGATCTGAAGCAGCGCCGCAAGGCCGGGCGCCTGGAATCGCTGCTCGCGGGCAAGACCTTCGCACTGATCTTCGAGAAGGCCTCGCTCCGGACGCGCGTCACCTTCGAGGTCGGCATCATCCAGCTCGGCGGCCGCGCGGTCCACCTGGTGGGCCGCGAGATCGGGCTGGGCACGCGCGAGTCGGTGCCAGACGTGGCGCGCAATCTCTCCCTGTGGGTCGACGGCATCATGGCCCGGGTGAACTCGCACGCGACGATCACCGGGCTCGCGCGCCACGCGAGCGTGCCAGTCATCAACGGGCTCTCCGATTTCGAGCATCCGTGCCAGGCCCTCGCCGACTTCTTCACGCTGTGGGAGCGCGGCGTCGATTTCCGCGCGATGCGGCTGGCGTGGATCGGCGACGGCAACAACGTCTGCCACTCGGTCATGATCCTGGGCGCGCTCCTGGGCGCCTCGGTCGTCGTCGCCTGTCCGCCCGGCTACGAGCCCGACGCAGGCGTGGTGTCCACGGCGCGTCGCCTCGGCGGCCGGCTCGAGGTCACCGAGGACGCGCGGTCGGCCGCCCAGGGCTCCGACGTCATCTACACCGACGTGTGGACGAGCATGGGGCAGGAGGCCGAGCACGAGCAGCGGCTCGAGGCTTTCAGCCGCTACCAGATCAACGAGACGCTGGTCGGCTTCGCCAAGCCGTCGGCGCTCGTGATGCATTGCCTGCCGGCCCATCGCGGCGAGGAGATCACCGACGCGGTGCTCGACGGCAAGCAGAGCATCGTGCTGCAGCAGGCGGAAAACCGGCTCCACGCCCAGAAGGCCATCATGCTCCGGCTCCTGGGAGGCTCCCTCGATGACGCCTGATCCCAAGCGCGTCGTCCTGGCGTACTCCGGCGGCCTCGACACGTCGGTCATCCTGCGCTGGCTGATCGAGCGCTACCGCTGCGACGTCGTCGCTTTCTGCGCCGACCTGGGCCAGGGCGAGGAGCTCATCCCCGTGCGCGACAAGGCGATGCGCACCGGCGCCGTGGCCGTGCACATCGTGGACCTGCGCGAGGAGTTCGTCCGCGACTTCATCTTCCCGATGCTGCGGGCCAACGCCGTGTACGAGGGCGCCTACCTGCTGGGCACGTCGATCGCCCGCCCGCTCATCGCCCGCGCGCAGGTCGAGGTCGCCGCGGAGGAGGGTGCCGACGCAGTCGCCCACGGCGCCACCGGCAAGGGCAACGACCAGGTCCGCTTCGAGCTGACCTACGCGGCCCTGGCTCCGCATCTCCGCGTGATCGCGCCGTGGCGGGAATGGGAGCTCAACTCCCGCACGTCGCTGATCGAGTTCGCGCGGCGTCACGACATCCCGGTCCCGGTCACCGTCGAGCGGCCGTACAGCACCGACCGGAACCTCTTCCACATCTCCTACGAGGGCGGCGTGCTCGAGGATCCGTGGGCCGAGCCGCCCGCCAAGATGTTCCAGCTCACCAGCGATCCCGAGGCCGCGCCGGACGCGCCCCTGTCGGTCGAGATCGCGTTCGAGCATGGCGACCCGGTGGCCGTCGACGGCGAGCGGCTCGGCCCGGCCGCGCTCCTGACGCGGCTGAATCGGCTGGGCGGCGAGCACGGCATCGGCCGCGTCGACCTGGTCGAGAACCGCTTCGTCGGCATGAAGTCGCGCGGGGTCTACGAGACACCGGGCGGCACCATTCTGCACGCGGCACGGCGCGCCCTGGAGTCGATCACCCTCGACCGCGAGGTGCTCCACCTGCGGGACTCACTGGTGCCCCGTTACGCGGAGATGATCTACTACGGCTTCTGGTTCTCGCCCGAGCGCCAGATGCTCCAGTCGCTGATGGACGACTGCGCGCGCGACGTCACCGGTACCGCGCGCCTCAAGCTGTACAAGGGCGGCGTCACCGTCACCGGCCGCCGGTCGCCGCGATCCCTCTACCGGACGGACTTCGCCACGTTCGAGGCCGACACCGTCTACCGGCAGCGCGACGCCGAGGGTTTCATCAACCTGAACGCCCTGCGTCTCAAGATCCGGGCGCTCAGGGACAAGAACGCCTGATCCGTGCGGATCGACGTCGCGCCGACCGCCGAAGCGGTTGTCCCGGGCTCGCTCGGCGGTGCCACCGCGCTGGTGATCGACGTTCTCCGGGCGTCCACGACGATCATCACCGCGCTCAGCCATGGCTGCCGCGCGATCGTGCCGGTGGCCGATCCGGGCGACGCCCGCCGGCGCGCCGGCGAGAGCTGGGGCGACGGTGCCTTGGTGGCGGGCGAGCGCCACGGCGAGCCGATTCCCGGATTCGACCTCAGCAACTCGCCGGTCGAGTTCGGCACCGCCGGGGTGCGCGGCAAGACGGTCTTCTTCACCACCAGCAACGGGACGCGCGCGCTCCTGGCGGCGCGGGCCGCCGCCGCCATCGGGGTGGCGGCGCTGGTCAACGTGAGCGCCGCCGCGGCGTGGGCCGCCGGCGCCGGGCGCGACGTCGCCATTCTCTGCGCAGGCTCGCGGGGCGCCGAGTCCCTCGAGGACTGGACGTGCGCCGGGCTCCTGGTCGATCGCATCCTTGCCACGACCCCCACCGTGACGCTCAGCGACGCCGCCCGCAACGCGCTCGACACGGGACGACGCTACGTCGACGACGTGGGCCGTCTCAGGCGGGACGCCCCGTGGGCGCGCCGCCTCATCGCCGCCGGGCGGGGCGCCGACGTGGACGCGTGCCTGCGCCTGGACACGACGACGCTCGTGCCCCGCTACGTGCCGAACATTGACAAGATCGTGGGCGACCTCGGATAATGACTTGCTGATTCTCCCCGGCGACGGAGCTCCAGCGTGAACTTGCCAATCGGTCTCACCCTGACCCGCATCGTCGCGGTGCCGCTCCTCATCGTGTTCCTGATCTCGTCCTCGCGGGTGCACGCGGTGATCGCGGCCGCCATCTTCATTCTCGCCTCCATCACCGACTGGGCGGACGGGATGCTGGCGCGGCGGCGCAACCAGGTCACGACGCTCGGCACGCTGCTCGATCCAATCGCCGACAAGCTCCTGGTGGCGGCAGCGCTGGTGTCGCTCCTGGCCATCGACAAGATCGACGCGTGGATCGTCGTGGTGATCGTGGGGCGCGAGCTGGCGGTGACCGGCCTTCGCGCGGTCGCGGCGTCCATCGGCACCATCGTGCCTGCCTCACGACTGGCGAAGTGGAAGACGGTGAGCCAGTACGTCGCGATCACCATGCTGATCGTCGAGAAGGGCTTCGCGCCCCCCGGCTTCCACGTGGCGGCCACCGCGGTGCTGTGGGCGGCGCTCGTTCTCACGGTCATCTCGGCGGTCGATTACTTCTACCGATTCTTCCGGAAGGCCGACTACCGCGCGATCGTGCCCGGCGAAGAACGCTGGTCGTGAGCGCCCTCGCGATCGTCGCCGCCTACCTGATCGGCGCGGTCCCAATCGGCTACCTGGTAGGACGCGCTTTCGGCGTCGCCGACATCCGGCGCCACGGTAGCGGCAATATCGGCGCGACCAACGTCTTGCGCACCGCCGGACGCCTACCGGCGATCCTCACGCTCGGCGGCGACATCGCCAAGGGCTTCCTGGCGGTGGCGCTGGGAGCCGCGCTGGCGAAAAGCGCGGCCGGCCCCGACCTGGCCGCGACCGGCGGGTGCGCGGTCGCGGCGGTGATCGGCAACTGCTGGTCGATCTTTCTGGGTTTCCGAGGCGGCAAGGGCGCCGCGACAGGACTCGGGGCCATGCTGGCTCTGGTGCCCCTCTCGGTGCTGGTGGCCGCTGTCGTGTGGCTCGGCGTCACCCTCAGCTTCCGCTACGTCTCGCTTGGCACCCTCCTCGGCTCGGTGTGCGGAGCGCTCGGCGCGGCGATCCTCGGCTATCCCGGTCCCTACGTGGTCGCCGCGTTCGGTGTGGCGGCGATCATCGTGGCTCGTCACCACGCAAACATCGCGCGACTCCTGGCCGGCCACGAGCCGAAGGTGGGCCAGCGGCGGATGTCGGCGTGAGCATCGCGGTGATCGGCGGCGGCAGCTGGGGCACCGCGCTGGCAATCCACGCGGCGCGGAGCGGATCGCCGGTGCGCCTGTGGGCGCGTGAGCGGGAGGTCGTCGACGGCATCCGCACGCGGCGCCGGAGCCCGTGGTACCTCACCGACATCGACGTGCCGACGCCGGTCGAGCCGACGCTGGATCAGGCGGAGGCGCTGGCGGGCGCCACGGTCGTCATCGTCGCCATTCCCTCGGAGTTCGTGGGCGCATCGCTCAAGGCGCTGCCATCCATTCCGGCCGACGTGCCGCTCGTCTCGGCCACGAAGGGGCTCGATCCCGAGCGTCACCTGCGCATGAGCGAGCTGATCGCCGAGCGGTTCCCGGACGCCCGCGTCGCGGTACTGTCGGGCCCGACCTTCGCGCGCGAGGTGGCCCTGGGGCGTCCGACCGCCGCCGTCATCGCATCGCGCGACGACACGCTGGCCGCCCTCCTTCAGCGCCGTCTGGGCACGCGTGAGTTCCGTCTCTACGCGAACCGGGACGTCACCGGGGTCGAGCTCGGCGGTGCCTTGAAGAACGTCATGGCGATCGCCACCGGCATCGCCGACGGGCTCGGCCTCGGCGAGAACGCGCGTGCCGCGCTCATCACGCGCGGCCTGGCGGAGATGACGCGCCTGGCGGTCGCTCTCGGCGCCGTCTCCGGCACGCTGGCGGGCCTCGCAGGAATGGGCGACCTCGTCCTGACCTGCACGGGCAGTCTCTCGCGCAACCGCCAGCTCGGCATGGCGCTGGCCAAGGGCGAGAGTGCCGCGTCGGTCGAGCGCGAGACGCGCATGATCGCGGAGGGCGCGCGCACGGTCACGTCCGCGCTGGCGCTGGCGCGGCGCTACTCCGTCAGCCTGCCGATTTGCCACGAGGTGGGCGCGGTGCTCTTCGACGGCAAGGCGCCGGCGGAGGCGCTGGCCTCGCTCCTCGAGCGGCCCGTCAAGCGGGAGGATCGCTAGCGGATGCCGGAGCTGCGCAAAGACCCGGTCGTCGGACGCTGGGTCATCATCGCGACGGAGCGCGCGCGGCGGCCGTCCGATTTCGCCGCCGAGCCCGTCCGGCCGCGCAACTCCGTGTGCGCGTTCTGCGGGGGCCAGGAGGCACAGACTCCGCCCGAGGTGCTCGCCGGCCGCAGCCCGGACACCGAGCCGAACGGTCCGGGCTGGACCTATCGCGTGGTGCCGAACAAGTTCCCGGCCCTGCGGATCGAGGGCGACCTCGACCCCTCGGGCGAGGGCCTCTACGACAAGATGACGGGTGTCGGCGCGCACGAGGTGGTGATCGAGACGCCCCATCACGCCGCGTCTCTCGCCACGCTCCCGGTCGACGCCGTCGCCGACGTGCTGCTGGCGTTTCGCGAGCGCGTGCTCGATCTCAAGAAAGACCCCCGGTTCGCCTACGTGCTGGTCTTCAAGAACCACGGCGAGGCGGCCGGCGCCTCGCTCGAGCATCCGCACTCGCAGCTGATCGCGACGCCCATCATTCCGATCATGGTGTCGGAGGAGCTCGCCGGCTCGGCCCAGTACTACGCGCTCAAGGAGCGCTGCGTCTGGTGCGACCTGCTCCGGCAGGAGCGCCGCGACGGCCGGCGCCTCATCCTGAGATCGCAAGGCTTCGTGGCGGTGGCGCCGTTCGCGCCGCGGTTTCCCTTCGAGACGTGGATCTTGCCGGAGCGGCACCGGGCGGCCTTCGAAGAGTCCACCGAGGAGGAGCTGCGCGGCCTGGCCGTCGTGCTCGGCGACTTCCTGCATCGCATGAACCGGCTGCTCGGCGACCCGCCGTTCAACTTCATGCTGCACACGGCCCCGTTCCGCGAGGTCCAGCTCGAGTCCTTTCACTGGCACCTCGAGATCATCCCCAAGCTGACCCGCGTGGCCGGCTTCGAGTGGGGAAGCGGTTTCTTCATCAACCCGGTGCCGCCCGAGGGGGCCGCGGAAGCGCTGAAGGCGACCGATGGCCGATCGTGATAACATCACGCGTTGTGGCGCGGGAATAGCTCAGTGGTAGAGCACGACCTTGCCAAGGTCGGGGTCGCGGGTTCGAATCCCGTTTCCCGCTCCAGCCAACTTTTCGATCCTCCCCTCGGGGCGGCGTAGCCAAGTGGCTAAGGCGGAGGTCTGCAAAACCTCTACTCAGCGGTTCGAATCCGCTCGCCGCCTCCATCTCTTCACACTCTAGAAAATCCGCGGAGAGCCTACATGGCCGAGGTGATCAAGCGGGTAGGGCCCCCGAAGGCGACCGATCTCAAGGGCGACGAGTTCACGTGGACGATCCAGCTCAGCGCGGCGCCGTCGCGCGAGTGGTCGCGGCTCTTCACGGAGCCGGCGGAATCCACCGTGCTCTGTCATCCGCGGCGCCTCGGCATGATGCACCAGGCCCTGGTGTTCAAGTCCGACGAGGGACATTTGCCGACCTGGGTCCAGTACATCGACAAGTGGATCGGCGGCGCGAACCGGGGCATGGAGGAGCAGGAAGAGGCCGAGAAGCAGAAGAAGGCCAAGGCGCTCGCGGAAGAGGAAGACAAGCAGCGCCGCATTCGCGAGGTCAACGAGAAGATCAAGAACCTCTGAGCGCGTCGCTGCCGTGTGTATCGTCGATTGGACATTCCACGGCCGGGACGCTGATGCTAGCGTCGCTTCGTGGTGCGTCCATTTCACGAGCGTCGCGAAGTTTTCAATCTATGGCGGGCCGGCCATAGCGGCAAGGGAATCGCGCGGGCGACTGGAATCCCGCGATCGACGCTGCGGTACTGGCTTCGTCACTTTGCTGGTGTAGCCCAAGCGGCAGAGGCAGCCGACTTAAAATCGGCCCAGTGGGGGTTCGAATCCCTCCACCAGCACCACCATCCGATCTACGCATATCTTCTCGGGCTCTATCTCGGCGACGGATGCATCACGCGAATGCGGCGGACCTATGTCTTACGAATCTTCCTCAACGACGGCCAGCCGAACGTCGTCACTGAGGCGATGCGCGCGATCTCGCAGCTCGTCCCGATTCGCCGCGTCGGGCTCGATCGGAGGGGCCACTGCGTGATCGTGCGGTCGTACTGGGGCGGCTGGCCCACGCTGCTACCCCAGCACGGCCCCGGCCGGAAGCACCGGCGGACGATCGCACTAGAGCCGTGGCAGGATGTGATCGTCGCGGCGCACCCTGGCCAGTTCGTTCGAGGCTGCATCCAATCCGACGGCTGTCGACATCGGCGCGTGGTGAGGGGCAAGAACTATCCGGCCTACGCATTCTCGAATCGGTCGACGGACATTCGACAGCTGTTCGTCCAGGCTTGTGCGCTCCTGGGAATCCGGCATAGACAGCCGAGCGCCTTCGTGATCTCCGTCGCCCGGCGCCCGGATGTCGCCAGGCTCGACGTCATCATGGCCCAGTCGTGGAGCGATCCGCCGGAGGACTCGCCCGCCTCTCGCTGATCGCCCTTCCCGAAGCCCGTGATATTCTGGCCGGCGTGCTAGCCCTCGCCATGAGCTCCCCGGGCGCCATCGCCTTCCAGATCGGCCCCATCGTCATCCGCTGGTACGGCATCCTGATGGCCACCTCGATCGTCGTCGGGCTCTGGATCGGCTACCGCCAGGCCAAGCGCGAAGGGCTGCCGGCCGACGACATCATCAGCGTGGGGCAGTGGGCCATCCTGGCGGGTCTCGTCGGCGCGCGGCTCTACGAGGTCATCTTCAACTGGGACTACTACGGCCGCTATCCGGCGAAGATCGTCGCCGTGTGGGAGGGCGGGCTCGCCATGCACGGGGGCCTCATCGTGGGCCCGCTCGTCGGTGTGTGGCTGGCGCGCCGGTGGAACGTGCCGATCCTCCGCGGGCTCGACGTGACAGGGCCGTCGATGGTGCTGGGGCAGGCGATCGGCCGGTGGGGGAACTTCTTCAACGAGGAAGCCTTCGGCCGCCCGACCGATTTGCCGTGGAAGCTCTACATCTCGCCGGAGCATCGTCCGCTCGGCTACGCCCAGTACGAGTACTTCCACCCGACGTTTCTCTACGAGTCGATCTGGGACTTCGTGGTCTTCCTGATGCTGGTCGGGTGGCTGCGCCCGCGGCTCCGCGGCCGCCCGGGTGCCCTCTTCTTCGCCTACATCGGTCTCTACTCGATCGGGCGCTTCGCGATCGAGGCGCTCCGCCTCGACAGCTTCTGGCTCGGCTCGCTCCGCGTTCCCCAGCTCGCGAGCGTCGCGGGCATGCTCGTCGCGGTCATCGGGATGGCCTGGACCAACCGCCGTTCCGCCTCGCCGGTCACCGGCTGAGCTCGAAGGCGGCAGGATGAAGCTCGAGCGGGTGGGCCCGTATCTCTGGCGGATCCCAAAGGACGCGAGCCGCGGCATGCGCGTGCCCGGGCTCGTCGTCGCCGACGACCGTCTCATCGAATCGATCAAGAGCGACGCCTCGCTCGAGCAGATCGCCAACGGAGCCACGCTTCCCGGCATCGTCAAGGCCGCGATGGCGATGCCGGACATTCATCAGGGCTACGGACTCCCGGTCGGCGGCGTCGTCGCCACCGACGCCCGCTCGGGCGTCGTCAGCCCCGGCGCGATCGGCTTCGACATCAACTGCGGCGTGCGCCTGCTCAAGACTGCGCTAGGCGTCGACGACATCGCCGCGAGGCTGGAGCCGCTCGTCGACGCGCTCTACCAGGCGATCCCCACCGGGGTCGGCTCGAAGGGCTCGCTGACGCTCGATCGGGACGCGCTCGACGGCGTCCTCGCCGGCGGCGCGCGCTGGGCGGTGGAGAAGGGCTACGGCGTCCGCGAGGATCTGGGGCGGATCGAGTCGGATGGCTGCCTGCCCGGCGCGGCGCCGTCGAGCGTCTCGGATCACGCGCGAGAGCGCGGCAAGCGGCAGCTCGGCTCGCTCGGCTCCGGCAACCACTTCCTCGAAGTCCAGACCGTCGAGACCGTGTACGACCCGCGGGCGGCGGAGACGCTCGGGCTCCACGAAGGCGCGGTTACCGTGATGATCCACACGGGCTCGCGCGGGCTCGGCCACCAGGTGTGCACCGACTATCTCGAGGTCACGGGCAAGGCGCTCCGCCGCTACGGCATCATCGTGCCCGACCGCCAGCTCGCGTGCGCGCCGGTCGATTCGGACGAGGCGCGCGCGTATCTCGGCGCGATGCGCGCGGCCGCGAACTTCGCCTTCGCGAACCGGCAGGTGCTGTCCCACTGGACCCGCGAGGTCTTCGCGCGCACGCTCGGAATCGCCCCGGGCGATCTGGGCATGAGTCCCGTCTACGACGTCGCGCACAACATCGCGAAGGAAGAGGAGCACGAGGTCGACGGCGCCCGGCGCCAACTCATCGTGCATCGCAAGGGCGCGACGCGCGCGTTCCCCGGTCAGCCCGTGCTCGTTCCCGGTGACATGGGGCGATACTCGTACCTCCTGATGGGCACCGAGGTCGCGATGCGCGAGACCTTCGGGAGCACCTGTCACGGCGCGGGCCGGCTCATGAGCCGCACCGCCGCCGTGAAGGCGGCTCGCGGACGGAGAATCGGCGACGAGCTCCGGCAGCGCGGCGTGCTGGCCCGGGCTACCGGACGCGACGCGCTCGCCGAGGAGATGCCCGAGGCGTACAAGGACGTCCAGGACGTGGTTGCGGTGGTGCACCGGCTTGGCATCTCGACCCGCGTCGTCCGTCTACGTCCCTTGGCGGTCATCAAGGGATGAGGGGCCGCGGGAAGGGGTGTCCGGGCGCGTGGTAAACTAACGCGATGTCCTGGAAGCTGAAGCGAAAAGCTCAGGGAACCCTGGCCGAAGAGCAGGGAACCATTCGCAAGGACTGGGGTGGCAAGATCCCCGTCGCGCTGGTTTATCCCAACACGTACGCGGTCGGGATGTCGAACCTGGGCTTCCAGACCATCTACCGACATCTCAACGCGATCCCCGACGTCGTCTGCGAGCGCGTCTTCCTGCCCGATCCCGAGGATCTCGACGAGATGCGCCGCGCCGGGACCGTGCCATTCTCGCTCGAGTCGATGCGGCCGCTCACCGACTTTCACATGGTCGGCTTTTCGGTGACCTACGAGGGCGACTACATCAACGTCCTGAGAATCCTCGCGATGGCGGGCATTCCTCTCCGTGCTTCGGCCCGCCGCGACCACGACCCCCTGGTGATGATGGGCGGCGTGTGCGCGTTCTCGAACCCCGAACCGATCGCGCCGTTCATGGACTTCGTCGTCGTGGGCGAGGGCGAAGAGCTGGTCGTCGAGCTGATCGCGGCGTACCGCGAGGGCTATCGCGACCGCGAGGGCTTCCTGACCTCGCTGGCGTCGCTCGAAGGCGTGTATGTTCCCGACCGCTACGAGGTCGTCCACGGTGCCGACGGCGCGCTGGCCGACGTCCGACCGCGCGACGGGGCGCCGGGTATCGTGACGAAGCGCCGGCTCCGGAACGTCAACGCCTTCGCGACGGTCGCCGCGGTCAAGACGCAGCAGGCCGAGTACGGGCACATGGCCCTCCTCGAGGTCGGCAAGGGCTGCGGGCGCGGGTGCCGCTTCTGCCTCGAGGGTCAGGTGTACCGCCCGGTGAGACATCGCAGCGTCGACACGCTCCGCGAGACCATCGTCGAGATGGCCCGGAGCGGTGAGAAACGTGTCGGGCTGGTCGGCGCGTGCGTCTCGGACTATCCGTGGATCGGTGACCTGCTGAAGATCGTGGAGGAAAACGGCCTCGAGCTGTCGATCTCGTCGCTCCGCGCCGACAGCCTGACGCCCGATCTGGTGGCAGCGCTCGCGCGCGGCGGTCACCGCACGCTCACGATGGCGCCCGAGGCCGGCACCGAGCGGCTGCGCCGCGCGATCCGCAAGCCGATCACCGACGAGCAGATCACGACCGCGTGCGACCTCGTCCGCGCTCACGGCATCCCCAATCTCAAGACGTACTTCATGATCGGCCAGCCGACCGAGACCATGGAGGACGTGGCGGCCATTCCGAAGCTGGCGGGACAGATGCTCGAGCGGCTGCGCGTACTCGACCGTGCGGGACGGCCCTTCGGGCGCCTCACGCTGTCGATCTCGTCGTTCGTCCCCAAGCCGTGGACTCCGTTCCAGTGGGCGCCCTTCGACGGCGCCAATTCCCTACAGGCCAAGCTCGAGGTCATCAAGCAGGGCGTCCGATCCTTTTCGAACGTGCGCGTGCTCCACGAGAATCCGCGCGAGGCGGCGCTGCAGGCGCTCCTGGCCCGCGGTGACCGCCGCGTCGGCGACTTCCTCGAGCTGGCCGCCTCGTACGACGGCGACTGGCGGCGGGCGCTTCGGGAATGGGACGGCGACGCCGAGCACTACACGACGCGGCACCGCTCGGCCGACGAGCGGCTGCCCTGGGACCACTTCGACGTCGGCGTCAAGAAGGCCGGGCTCGTCCGCGAATGGGAGCGCGCCCAGATCGACGGCGCCGCGCCAGCAGGGGCGGTCGTGGCCGCCGGAGCGAGCGCGTGACGGTCCGGGACACGTTCCAGCGTCCGCTCCGGAACCTCCGGATCTCGGTGACCGACCGCTGCAACCTCCGGTGCGCCTACTGCATGCCGGAAGAGGACTACGTCTGGCTTCCGCGCGAGCAGATCTTGCACTTCGAGGAGATCAGCACGCTGGCCGACGTCTTCATGGACCTCGGCGTCGACAAGATCCGGCTCACCGGGGGTGAGCCGCTCCTGCGGCGCGACGTGGACGGCCTCATCCGCCTCCTGGCCGGGAAACCGCGTCTGCGCGATCTCGCGATCACGACCAACGGCGTCCTGCTCGCCGAGCAGGCGCGGGCGCTGAAGGCGGCCGGCCTGCACCGCGTCACCGTGAGCCTCGACACGCTTCGCCCCGACCGCTTCGCGCGGCTCACACGGCGCACCAACCACGCGCAGGTCCTCGAGGGCATCGCCGCGCTGCGGGCCGTCGGGTTCACCGGCACGAAGCTCGACACGGTCGTCATGCGCGGCGTCAACGACGACGAGCTGGCCGATCTGATCGAGTTCGGCAAGACGGCGCCGGCCGAGGTGCGATTCATCGAGTACATGGACGTCGGCGGCGCGACGCACTGGTCGATGGAGCAGGTCGTGAGCCGCGCCCAGATGCTCGAGGCGCTGGGCCGGCGATACGGCCGGATCGAGCCGGTGGTCGAGGACAGCACTGCGCCCGCCGATCGGTACCGGCTGCCCGACGGCACGGTGTTCGGGATCATCTCGTCCACGACCGAGCCGTTCTGCGCCAGCTGCGACCGGAGCCGGCTGACCGCCGACGGAATGTGGTATCTCTGCCTCTACGCGCAGACGGGCGTCGATCTTCGCGGGCCGCTGCGTCGCGGCGTCTCGCGCAACGAGCTCACGGGGCTCATCACCGACACCTGGGCCCGGCGGACAGACCGCGGCGCCGAGCAGCGCCTCCGGCTGCGCGATCGCACGCCCCTCATCCAGATCGGTCGCCTGCGCGAGGATCCGCACCTGGAGATGCACACGCGGGGCGGGTAGCACCCGAGAGGAGGCCGAAGGTGAGCACCGGCGACACGACGAAGATCGACGTGCGGGAGCGCGGCGCCGACGGCCAGACGTCGGACCGGCGGCTCTACATGCGGCTCTCGGTGTTCGGCGGCTGTCTCGACGCCAAGCCGCTGCAGCGAGCCCTGGAGTCGAGCCGCACCGAGGGAGTCCTCTATCAAGACCTGAACGACGCCCGTGGCGTCGCCGTGCTGGCGATGAGCGAAGATCCCGCGTTCTTCGTGACCGGGCTGCGCGAGGTGCTGAACGCCGACGCCTTCGCCGGTCTCTCCCAGAAGCACGAGCTCACGATGTTCGGGCGCACGTACGCCGCCGGCTTCGAGACCGACCTGGACGACTGGCTCCTGCGCCGCCCGCGACGAGCCGCGCTGAATCCGGCGTGGCCCTGGGCGATCTGGTATCCGCTGCGGCGCACGGGCGCCTTCGGCCGTCTCTCGCCGCAAGAGCAGGGAACCGTCATCCGCGAGCACAGCGTGCTCGGCCGCGCCTACGGCGACGCCGACCTCGCCCACGACGTGCGTCTGGCCTGTCACGGACTCGACGTCCACGACAACGATTTCGTCATCGGGCTGATCGGCCGCGAGCTCCATCCGCTCTCGCACCTCGTCCAGGCGATGCGGAAGACCGTCCAGACGTCGCAGTATATCCAGGCGCTCGGACCGTTCTTCGTCGGCCACGCGCTCTGGCAAAGCCCCTTCGGAAAATAGGGCTCCCTTCACCTTCAACGGAGGACCTCATGGCTCAGGCGACGCTTCCACCCTGGATCCAGCCCCTGCAGCAGCGCGACCCCGAGTTCGTCAACGGCTACATGGCCCAGCGCGAGCGCATCATGAAGGACGGCGCCATTCCGGCGAAGTACAAGCACCTCATGACGATGATCGTGGACGCGCTGCAGTCGCATCCCGATGGGGTCACGAACATCGCCAATCGCGCCCGCGGCGCCGGCGCGTCCGAGGCGGAAATTCAGGAAGCGGTGGAGGTGGCCTACCTCTTTGGCGGCACGCCGGCGCTGGTGACCGCCATGAACGCCTTTCGCTCCTGACCGGGAGAACCGGTCGGCGTCACGACGAAGATCCGGTGTGACGCGCGCAGCTGCGTCTGGTCGAGGAGCCTGAACCCGGCCTCGGCCAGAAGCCACTGCCAGTCCTCGGTCGTGTACTTGTTGTGCGCCGGGAAAAGACGAAAACCCCGGCGCACGCATTCGGCAGGCGGCTCCTTCAGGACGTCACGGCGGTACGCCAGGTAGGTCTCGAGCGGCTGGCGGATCCAGTCCTGGAGCACGAACAGGCCTCCGGGCGCCAGCACCCGCCGGATCTCCGCCAGCGTCCCCAGCGGCTCGTCGAAGACGTGGAGCACCGATGACATCGTCACGAGGTGCACGGAGCCCCCGTCGTGCGGGAGCGGCTGCGTGGCCACGTCGAGCAGCGTGAGCGTCGCCTTCGCCGTCCCGTAGGACAGCCCCCGCGCGTGGGCAATCATCGCTGGAGTCACGTCGTAGCCGTGGACCGTCGAGCCGGGATAACGCTCGGCGAGATCGCGCAGCAGGAGGCCGGGGCCGCAGCCGAGATCGATCATCACCGGACGCGGCGGCAGCGACGCTCCGACACAGGCCGCGAAGAACGCCCAGAAGTCCGGCCCGTATCGCTCCGGATGGGTCTCCACCATGCGCCTGAGAAGATCCTCGTCCGATGACCCGCTGAGGGATTGATGAGTCGGCATGGTCGGCCTCCGCGGGCAGTCTAGCGCGGCGCCCGGCACTCGTCACTCGACTCCGCCGTGCCGGCCGTGGGAGGATGACGCCGCGCGATGAGCCGAACCGAGGCGGCCCTGGCCGGCGGCACCCGACGAAAGACCGTCGCCCTCGCCGTCCCGATCGCCGGTCTGGCCGCGAGCCTCTTCCTGCCGCCGGTGCTCGGCAGCCTGCCGATCGCGGGCCAGCGGGCGCTGATCGTCACCCTGATCACCATCCTGCTCTGGACCGGCGAGATCCTCGAGCCGGGCGTCGCGGCCCTCGTCGGCGTCACGCTGCTGGCGCTCAGCGGAGCTACGGCGAGCCTCCGCGACGCCTTGCAGGGGTTCGCCAATCCGGTGCCCTTCTTCCTGATCGGCGTGCTGACGATGGGGGTCGCGGTGGTGCGCAGCGGGCTGGCGGAGCGCCTGGCCCGGACGATCCTCGAGCGCTCACGGGGCAAGAGCCTCGCGGTCTATCTCCAGCTGGTCCTCTCGTTCCCGATCCTGACCTTCGTGCTCCCGTCGGCGACGACGCGGTCCGGCATCCTCATCCACATCTACGACGAAGTGTTTTCACTCGGCGGAGTCCGGCGCGGCGCCGATATCGCCAAGGCCATCATGCTCGCGCTCTCCTCGATCAACCGCCTGGCGTCGACCACGCTCCTGACCGGCGGCATCACGCCCGTCATGAGCGCGGCCATCATCGGCGGCATGTCGTGGACCGGCTGGTTCACGCTGATGGCCGTGCCCTATTACGCGATCCTCGTCATGGGCGGCGTGCTCACGTACGCGCTCTATCACAGGGGATTCAGCCGCGGCCTGCCGCTGCCGGCGCCGGTCCATCGCCGACCCGTCTCGCCGATCGAGTGGCGGACGATCGCGATCATCCTCGGCGCCTCCACGCTCTGGCTCACGGACGGTCTGCATCACCTCGATCCGGCGCTGCCGGCGCTCCTGGCGTTCGCCGCGCTTCTCACGCCCGGCCTCGGGCCGCTCGTCTGGTCCGATCTCGACCGCGGCGTCGGCTGGTCGAACTTCTTCGTGATCGCCGCATCGATCTCGCTGGCCCACGCGCTCGTGGCCAGCGGCGCCGCGCCGTGGCTGGGGCGGCTCCTGGTGGGTGGCCTGCCCGCGCTCGGCGACAGCGCGCTCGCCGTCGTGATCCTCCTCATGCTGGGGGCGACACTGCTGCGCGTGGTCGTGCCGAACATCTCGGGCTTCCTCGCGCTGGCGCTGCCGATCGCGATGTCGGTCGGGCGGGAAGCGGGGATCAATCCGCTCGTGTGCGCGCTCGTGGTCATGATGACCGGCGACGCGGTAGTCTACTACCCGGCCCAGAGCTCGTCGGCGCTCGTCATCTACGAGCGCGGCCACGTGTCGGCCGGCGAGATGCTCAGGTTCGGTCTCTGGATGACCCTGGTCGGCTGGGTGGCGATTCTGGTCGTCGCGCTACCCTGGTGGGCCCTCGTCGGCGAGCCCCTGCGAGCGCCTTGAGACGCCGCTTCGAGCGCGGGCTTTGCCCGCGCAATCCGAGTCCTGGGGGGAGGTTTCGGAAGGGGGGCGA
>Ga0111538_10002339_pt1 | contig 26733 bp, 25 predicted proteins | sample SoiMethybrSBSTD1_FD_79669 | JGI IMG/M metagenome (GOLD analysis project Ga0111538, IMG submission 79669) | Bulk soil microbial communities from a Populus tree surrounding site in Tennessee, USA - Soil MetaG P. TD hybrid SBSTD1 (version 2)... | ecosystem: Environmental > Terrestrial > Soil >...
TCGGCAGCAAGGTCAAGATCGGCGATACGCTGTTGATCGTGGAAGCGATGAAAACCATGAACCAGATTCCCGCTCCGCGAGGCGGCATCGTTATTCAAATTCTGTTCGAGGACGGTCAGCCGGTCGAGTTCGGCGAGCCGCTGGTGATCATCGAGTGATGAGCGAATAGCGAATGGTGAGTAGCGAATAGTGAGTAAATCAATATGCTCCTTCCCTGTTCGCTATTCGCTACCCTCTATTCGCCTCAGTGCGGGCGAAAAGCATGTTCGATAAGATCCTGATCGCCAATCGGGGCGAGATCGCGCTGCGTGTTCTGCGCGCCTGCAAAGAGCTCGGCATACCGACCGTCGCCGTGCATTCCACGGCCGACGCAGATGCCATGCACGTACGCTTTGCCGACGAAAGCGTGTGCATCGGACCTCCCGCAGCCAAGGACAGCTATTTGAACGTTCCGTCGATATTGTCGGCCTGCGAGATTACCGGCGCCGACGCGGTGCATCCCGGCTACGGTTTCTTGTCCGAAAATGCGCGTTTTGCCGAGATACTCGCCGAGCATGGCGTGCAGTTCATTGGCCCAAAGGCCGAGCACATTCGCCTAATGGGCGACAAGATCGAGGCCAAACGCACCGCCAAAAAACTGGGGATTCCGGTCGTGCCCGGGTCGGCGGGCGCCGTCAGCTCCGAACAGGACGCCGCGAAAATAGCCGGCGAGATCGGCTATCCGGTTCTCATCAAGGCCGCAGCGGGCGGCGGCGGCCGCGGCATGAAGGTCGCGTCCAGCGCGAGCGAGCTTTCCGCCGCGCTCTCCACGGCACGCGCCGAGGCGAAAGCCGCCTTCGGAGACGACGCGCTCTATATCGAGAAATATCTCGAACGGCCGCGTCACATCGAAATCCAGGTGCTTGGCGATGGCGAAGGCAACGCCATTCATCTTGGCGAGCGCGACTGCTCCCTGCAGCGCCGTCACCAGAAGGTGTGGGAGGAAGGGCCCTCGCCCGCGCTCAATGCGGGCGCGCGCGACGCGATTGGCGAAACGGTCGCAAAAGCGATGCGCGAGATCGGTTATCTGGGCGTCGGCACCGTGGAGTTTCTGTACGAGGACGGCAAGTTCTATTTCATCGAGATGAACACGCGCATTCAGGTCGAGCATCCGGTGACCGAGATGATCACCGACATTGATCTGATCTTCGAGCAGATTCGCGTCGCGGCCGGCAGCAATCTCGCAATCCAGCAGCAGGATGTTAAATTCCACGGCCACGCGATTGAGTGCCGCATCAACGCCGAAAACCCGGTTTCATTTCGCCCCTCGCCCGGCAAGATCATGCACTACCATCCGCCGGGCGGCCTCGGCGTGCGCATCGATTCCGCGGTCTACCAAGGCTACAGCATTCCGCCCTACTACGATTCACTTGTCGGCAAGCTGATCGTGCACGGCAAGACACGCACTGAATGTCTCATGCGGCTGAAGCGCGCGCTCGACGAGGTGGTTGTCGATGGCATTGAGACAACGCTGCCCCTCTTTCGGGCGTTGGTCCGCGAAAATGAGATCATCGATGGCAATTACCATATTCACTGGCTCGAACAGTTCCTCGCCCGTGGCGGGATGGAGAGCTAGGGCACGATTTCAGAAATTTGCTAAATCCAAAAGCTCTCCAATCCCGCCTTGGGTCATTTCAGGCGTGATTTCAACAGCTGCGGGCGGATATCCCGCTGACGCTGCCTAGGCGCAGCGTCAAACAGAGTCGCGCTTGGAGTTAAATTGAGTGCAGCGGTTCGGATCCCTAATGTCTGCTTTTGACCAAAAGCGGACATTGTCGTCGCAATAGACAGCCGCGCCTTCCAATCTCTAAACTGTCTGAAAAGTATAGTAATAGGGGCGATCTCATGGCTGAGGATCGCGTCGTACGACGGCTCGCCGCCATCCTCGTGGCTGATGTCGTTGGCTACAGCAGATTGATGGGGGCAGACGAGGAAGGCACTCTCGCCGCGTTGAAAACTTGCCGACGTGAACTATTCGACCCCAAAATTGCCCAATATCAAGGTCGCATTTTCAAGACGACCGGTGACGGAGCATTGGTTGAATTCGCGAGTATTGTCGACGCCGTACGCTGCGCTCTTGACATTCAGCGGACTACGGCCGCGCGCAACACCAACATTCCCGAGCACCAACGGATCGAATTTCGAATCGGCATTAATGTCGGCGACATAATCATCGATGAAGATGACATCTACGGTGACGGAGTTAACGTCGCTGCGCGAATTGAACCTTTGGCCGAACGGGGGGCCGTGTGCCTTTCAGATAGCGCCTATCAACAAATTAAGGGGAAGCTCTCGCTCGACGTAACCGACATGGGTGAGCAGCAACTTAAGAATATCGCGCAGCGAATACGTGTTTATTGCGTTCACGTCGACGGGCAGCCAACCCGAGCAGCACTATCACTTCCTGACAAACCTTCTGTCGCGGTGTTGCCCTTCGAAAACAGGAGTGGCGATCCAGAGCAGGAATACTTTGCTGACGGCATGGTTGAAGACATCATTACCGGGCTTTCACGCATCAAGTGGCTCTTCGTCATAGCACGGAATTCGACATTCACTACAAGGGTCGGGCGGTCGACGTGAAGCAAGTCGGCCGCGAGCTAGGCGTGCGTTACGTGCTCGAAGGTAGTGTGCGCAAGGCGGCAGGCCGCGTGCGGGTGACGGGACAGTTACTTGATTCATCGACCGGTACACATCTTTGGGCCGACCGCTTTGAGAGTACGCTCGAGGACATCTTTGATTTACAGGACAAAGTCACTACTAGTGTGATTGGCGCGATTGCGCCGCAACTCGAAGCGGCAGAGATGGAACGCGCTAGGCGGAAGCCGACTGAGAGTCTTGATGCCTATGACTACTTTTTACGTGGAATGGCGAGTCTTTATGAGCGTAACAAAGAGGCTATCACCGAAGCTCTTAGACTCTTCTACAAGGCCATCAAACTCGACCCCAATTTCGCCGCAGCCTATGGAATGGCGTCCTGGTGCTATGCTTGGCGCAAGATTAACGGCTGGACGACTGATCGCGCGCACGAGATTGCTGAAACCGCTAGACTGGCTCGACGAGCCGCGGAGTTGGGGCCGGACGATGCGGTCGCCCTCTCTCGCGCAGCCCATGCGATCGCTTTTGGGGCCGGCGACATAGATGCCGGTACAACCTTTGTTGATCGCGCACTTTTACTGAATCCGAATCTAGCGGGAGCGTGGTATGCGAGTGGTTGGATCAGAGTTTGGCGCGGCGAGCCGGACATTGCGATCGATCATTTCGCTCACGGTATGCGATTGAGTCCACTCGATCCGAATATGATTGGAATGCAGGGTGGGACTGCTTTCGCTCATTTCATCGACGGCCGATACGACGACGCGTCGTCCTGGGCCCAAAAAGGTTTGTGGCAACAAGCGAATTATCAGACTCTGCTAATCATAGCGACGGCGAGCCATGGCCTCGGCGGACGCCTTGCGCAAGCGAGGCAGGCCCTGGCTCATTTGCGCGACCTTAATCCGGTGCTACGCGTGTCTAACATCAAAGATTGGGCGCCGTTTAGCCGACCACAGGACCTCGCAAGATTAGAGGACGGCCTGAGAAAAGCGGGGCTTCCGGATTAACCGAGATATGTCCGCTTTTGGCCCAAAGCGGACATGAGTTATTCGGCAACGAATATCCGTTTTGGAGGTAAGGCGCTTGCAGGTGTCGGGCATCCCCCGATGCCTTCACGCCAACGAAGACGCGCTGGCAGCAATCTGGTGCGGACCGAGCACAACATGAGTACGCATGACTGATAAATTTGAGAAACGGGACTGAGAAACGACTGTAACTACTCAAAATTCCGAAAAATTGCTGCAATTTTGGTGCTTAGACGTTAACAAGTCTCGGGCCCGGGGTTAGTGCCAGGATCCGCATCATGGCAAACCGCGAAAGCACCTTTATCGAGATCACACCGGAAGTGCTGCTCAAGGCTTATGCGTGCGGCATTTTTCCCATGGCAGAAAGCGCCGACGATCCCGCCCTGTACTGGATCGAGCCGGACATGCGCGGAATCATCCCGCTCGAAGGATTTCATGTGCCGGCGCGGCTTGCGCGCACCGTACGCGCGACTTCATGGACCATCCATGTCGATCGCGATTTCGATGCGGTGATCGAAGGGTGCGCCGAGCCGAAATCCGATCGCGCCCGCACCTGGATCAACACGCGCATTCGTCGCATTTATCGCGCGCTGTTCGAGCGCGGACATTGTCATACAGTGGAAGTCTACGATGGTGAGACACTCGTGGGCGGGCTCTATGGCGTCTCGCTCGGCCGCGCTTTCTTTGGCGAGAGCATGTTTCACCGCGCCCGCGATGCTTCCAAAGTCGCGCTGGTCCATCTCATCGCGCGCCTTAAGCACGGCGGTTACCGCCTGCTCGACACGCAATACGTGACGGAGCATCTGAGAACCTTCGGTGCGGTCGAAGTCCCGAAGCGACGCTATCACCGCCTCCTCGAAGACGCGTTGACGGGCGATGCGGATTTCGAGGCTCTGCCCCGCGACCCGCTTGGCGGTGACAAGGCACTGAAGATTATCGACGGCTTGCAATAACTCCGTTCATTCCGCCCCGCCTGCGCGTGGGGCAGGCTCCACCGGCATCCAGAGACATACGCTCAGACTTCTTTGGTCTGGTCTCCGCCTTCCGCCTTCGCGCTCCGCGCTTCGGCGGTCTCAAGCTCCCCGAAGCTCGCGAAGTGAGCGAAGGCAGGGTCGCGGGGACGAGCGGAAAGGAATTGCCCCGCATCAGCGCGGCGGCGGGAAAAATCCTGGTGGCGGCGGCATGCGTTGCGGCGGAGGCGCCGGCGCCGGCTGTTGTGTACGCCGCTGCTGCTGCTGTTGCTGCCGAGCCGGCTGTCTGGGCGCTTCCGCTGGTGCTTCTGCGACAGTTGGGCTCTGTCCGCCTTTGCAGTCGGTGATCCAGACGTCATAGATCGGGTGCTCGACTGCGTGCAGGCCCGGACTTGCGGCGAACATCCATCCGGTAAAAATTCGCTTGATCTCTCCCTGCAGCGTCACCTCGTCGACCTCGACAAACGCATCCGTATTTGGCGTTTCCGTCGGCGGGCGCGAATAGCACACGCGTGGCGTCATCTGCAGAGCGCCGAATTGCACCGTTTCGTTGATCGCAACATCGAAAGAAATGATGCGCCCGGTGATCTTGTCGAGGCCTGCAAACACTGCCGTTGGATTGGTGATGCGCTGCGCCGGCGGTTCGACGATCACCGCATCGCTTGGCTGTGGCGACGTGTTCGACGGCTGCGGAGCATTGCGCGGGGAGCCTGGACCTGGCGGCAAGGCGGACGGCGCCTGGCCTGGCGCAACCGCGGTCCCTTGTGGGGCCTGACCTGGCGGAGGTTGTGGCGCAACTATTCCCCCAGTCGGGGGTGGCAGAGGCTGCGTTTGAATGTTGCCCTGGCCGGGCCGGTTCGATGGCGGCAGGTTCATTGGCGCCGGCAGCGGCTGCGTTGGCGGAGTGTCGCGCCCGCTCGGGTAGTACGGAGGCGGCTGTTGCCGGGATGATGGCGGACCGCGTACCTCGGCCGGCGGGCGTGGCGGCGGGTTGCCGAAGATCGATCCGAATAAGTCGGCGATTGGATTTCCGGATTGGGCCAGAGCAGGCTCCATGGCGGGCGGTGCCGCCAATAGCGCGGCGCCCACCAACAAAGCACGAGATGACATGCCACGCGCCATCAAGGTCCGGCTATTTGGCTGGCCGGCGACAATTCGCCTGACGCCCGATCTCTCCGCCCGGTTAACACGGGGAATACGGCCTTGGAAGGGCGGTTCACAGCCTGTCATGCGCGGCCTTGGCCCGCGTATCCTACTTTAGAGACGCAGAGTGCCTTAATTCTCGAGATCGCCGGGACAAGCCGGCGATGACGGCAAGATCACTGCTTGCCTGGAGTCCAGGCCCTGTAATCGCCTGTCGCCTTAGGACGGCGGCCGGTGGCCAAGGTCGAGCCCGGCGGTCGGTAGGCCGCCGGCGTGCCGGTCATATTTGGCCGGTGCGGCTTTTGCCAAGGGTACGGCTTGTAGCTTTCCTGAGTTGGCGGCGTGTCGACGGTGTGATGCAGCCAGCCGTGCCACGACGGCGGCACGCATGAGGCTTCCGTGTAGCCGTTGTATATCACCCAGCGGCGCTCGAACCCGAGTGTGGGGTCAATCTTGCCGCCGCGGGTACGATAATAGCGGTTGCCGAATTCATCTTCGCCGACATATTCGCCATACATCCAGGTCCAGAATTGGGTCCCGAATGTCTGCGAATTCCACCAGGTGAAGAACTTGAGCAGGAAAGCTTTCATTGCCGCCAACAAATCACATTGGGAACGCGGGCGTTTTGCCAGCTTGGCGCGGCCAAGTCCAGCGCATCAAATGCTGCAGGCCCCGTATTCGCCCTCTTTTCTGGCAATGCTAATAAGGCCGCATGGACGCAATCAGATCGGCTGTGGTCGCAATCAAGCATGGGCTCGACTGGCTCCCCGACCCGGTCGTGTCCGTGATTATTTTAGGGCTTGCGGTCGTCGCGGCACTGGCGTTGCACAACTGGTTGCAGCATCTGTTGCGCCGGTTGATTGCCCATCGTTATCCGAACGCGTTCTCGCTTTTCGATAAGACATCCAAGCTCACGAAGCTGGCGCTGATAACGCTGGCTATGATCATCGTTATCCCGGTCGCGCCGCTCTACCCGGAAACGGCGGAAATACTGTCGCGGCTGTTGTTGATGGCTGTCATCGGCCTGATCGGCTGGACAGCAATCGTTGTACTCCAGCTTTCCGCGTCTGCCTACCTTCGACGCTATCGTCTCGACGCCGATGACAACTTCCTCGCGCGTAAGCACAACACGCAGGTCCGGATCTTGCTGCGCGTCGTCGACGGCATCGTCCTGCTGGTGACGATCGGCGCCGCCCTGATGACGATCCCCTCGGTTCGTCAATACGGCATCAGCCTGTTTGCTTCCGCTGGAATTGCCGGCATCGCCGCCGGTCTGGCGGCGCGACCGGTATTGAGCAATCTGCTGGCCGGAGTGCAGCTTGCGATGACGCAGCCGATCCGTCTGTACGATTCCGTGATCGTAGAGGGCGAATACGGTACGATTGAAGAAATCGGCTCCACCTATGTGACCGTCAAGCTTTGGGATCTGCGGCGCATGGTCGTGCCGTTGAGTTATTTCATTGAAAAGCCGTTTCAGAACTGGTCGCGCGAAAACTCATCCTCGCTGATCGGAAGCGTGATGCTCTACGTCGATTACAGGGCGCCGGTCGCCCTTATTCGCGAAAAGCTGATGGAAATTCTCAGACAATCCGAGAGATGGGACAGGACGACGGCTGCCCTGCAGGTGACCGATTTCAAGGAGGGCAGCATTGAGCTGCGCTGCCTGATGAGCGCTCGTGCGCCGGGACAGACGTTCGACCTGCGCTGCGAGGTTCGCGAAAAGCTCATCGACTTTCTGCAAAGAGAGCACCCCGAAGCACTGCCGCATTCTCGGCAGATCAGCTTGAAGGGCGGCGCCGAGGAGATCGCTCAATCGCAGGAGGCGGCTCCCAGGCGCGCCAAGCGAAGCTAGCTCCCGCCTGGCGCGAGACCGGCCGCGCACGGTTGCGCTTGTATGCGTCCCGCGGCTATCCTGCTCACGAATTCCTCAGCGTTGGTTCGAGTCGCCCAATATTTGGCTCGCCAACACTGAAATTCGAACGACAGTGCCGGGATAAAAGGCGGGCTCCTTGGGGTCCGCCTTTTTTTCGGGCGCCGCTGCGGCGGAAAGCTGAATTCACAGGAGTGGGTGGCGTTTGCTTTTGTTTCCCACCCTGGTGCCTGTCCCCTAACGTTTTGAGATCTATCCGAGAATCAGCGACTCCAGTCGCGCCCCAGGACGAATTTTCCCCGCTTTGTCCCCCGTTTGCCCGCGCAGGGCTTTTTTGCTCCCCAGCACGGAAGTCCCATTTTTTCGTCATTTTTCCGTCATGGCCGGAGGCATAAAAACCTACAATCCCCCCGAGAGAAAAACTCTTTTCGCCAGTCCGCGATAGGCCAATACTGGACCGGTTCTTTCGGTCCGTTGTCCATCAAAGTCAGCCGATAGACACAAGATTTAGTGTTTGATTCAGATTTGATGACTATCTCTTGTTGACGCATACGGTGAGTCCACCTAGCTTTGGTGTGTTCGGTGGCGTTGAGTATCAGGTTCCCTCCGGACCCTCAGAACGGCTTTTCAGTCGATGAGCTCAACCCACGCCAGAACCATGGCGTTTGGGAAAAGGACTGTCTGTGGCCGGGGGCAATGCCCCCGGAACGAACCGGTGCCGGATTAGAGCATCGGGCCTAGATGGGAAGGGTTGAACGAGTACGAGCAACGACGACGGATCGGGACAGGTCCGTCAGAACCAAAAGGGCGGTGGTCAACCGTCCTGCAATTTGGGGCTAGAGACACATGCGCATTGAGCGTGGCTATACCAAGGATGGACAATCGGCCTACGCAGGCATCGAGTTCCGCCTCACCACCAGCGAGATCCGAAATCCGGACGGCTCGGTGGTGTTCAAGCTCGACAATGTTGAGGTGCCGGAATTCTGGTCGCAGGTCGCCTCCGACGTCCTGGCGCAGAAATATTTCCGCAAGGCCGGCGTCCCCGCCCGCCTGAAGAAGGTCGAGGAGAATTCCGTACCGTCCTTCCTCTGGCGCTCGGTCGCCGACGAGGACGCGCTCGCTACGCTGCCCGAGAAGGATCGCTACATCGGCGAGATCAGCTCCAAGCAGGTATTCGACCGCCTTGCCGGCACGTGGACCTATTGGGGCTGGAAGGGCGGCCACTTCGATTCCGAGGAAGACGCGCAGGCCTTCTTCGATGAGCTGCGTTACATGCTGGCCACGCAGATGTGCGCGCCAAACTCGCCGCAGTGGTTCAACACCGGCCTGCACTGGGCCTACGGCATCGATGGGCCGAGCCAGGGCCACTACTACATCGATCCCTTCACCGGCAAGCTGACGAAATCGAAATCGGCCTATGAGCATCCGCAGCCGCATGCCTGCTTCATCCAGTCGATCAGCGACGACCTCGTCAACGAGGGCGGGATCATGGACCTTTGGGTGCGCGAAGCGCGCCTGTTCAAGTACGGCTCCGGCACCGGCACCAATTTCTCCGCGCTGCGCGGCGAAGGCGAGCGCCTTTCCGGCGGCGGCAAGTCGTCCGGACTCATGTCGTTTTTGAAGATCGGCGACCGCGCGGCGGGCGCCATCAAGTCGGGCGGCACTACGCGCCGCGCCGCCAAGATGGTGATCGTCGACATCGATCACCCGGACATCGAGACCTACATCGACTGGAAGGTGCTGGAGGAGCAGAAGGTTGCGGCGCTCGTCACGGGCTCAAAGATCAACCAGAAGCACCTCAAGGCGATCCTGAAGGCCTGCGTGAACTGCGAGGGCTCGGGCGATGATTGCTTCTCGCCGGAGAAAAACCCGGCGCTAGAGCGCGAGATCAAGCTCGCGCGCAAGAGCCATGTGCCCGACAACTACATCAAGCGCGTGATCCAGTTCGCCAGGCAGGGCTACAAGGACATCTATTTCCCCGTCTATGACACGGATTGGGATTCCGAGGCCTATCTGACCGTCTCGGGGCAGAACTCAAACAACTCGGTGCGCGTCACGGATCACTTCCTGAAGGCGGTCGAGGCCGACGGCAAATGGGACCTCACCTATCGCAAGAACGGCAAGGTCGCAGAGACGCTCGACGCGCGCGCATTGTGGGAGAAGATCGGCTACGCCGCGTGGGCCTCGGCCGATCCGGGCCTGCAATATCACACGACGGTCAATGACTGGCACACCTGCCCCGTTTCGGGCGAAATCCGCGCCAGCAATCCGTGCTCGGAATACATGTTCCTCGACGACACCGCGTGCAATCTGGCGTCGTTGAACCTGCTCACCTTCCGCGAAGAGAAGACCGGCAAGTTCCAGGTCGAGAGCTACGAGCACGCGGTACGGCTGTGGACCGTCGTTCTCGAAATCTCGGTGATGATGGCGCAATTCCCCTCGCGCCAGATCGCGGAACGCTCGTTCGAATTCCGCACCCTCGGGCTCGGCTATGCGAACATTGGCGGGCTGCTGATGACCTCCGGCATTCCGTATGACTCCGATGCCGGCCGCGCCATCGGCGGCGTGCTGACCGCGATCATGACCGGCGTTTCCTATGCGACCTCGGCTGAAATGGCCGAGAAGCTCGGGGCATTCCCAGGCTACAAGAAGAACCGCGAGCACATGCTGCGCGTGATGCGCAATCATCGCCGCGCGGCCTATGGCGAACGCAGCGGATATGAAAAGGTCGCGACCCCGCCGGTGCCGCTCGATCACGCCGCCTGCCCCGATCAGACGCTGATCGCGCATGCCAAGTCTGCCTGGGACCGTGCCTTGGCGCTCGGTGAAAAGCACGGCTATCGCAACGCCCAGGCGACCGTGATCGCACCGACCGGCACCATCGGCTTGGTCATGGATTGCGACACCACGGGCATTGAGCCCGACTTCGCGCTGGTCAAGTTCAAGAAGCTCGCCGGCGGCGGCTATTTCAAGATCATCAATCGCGCGGTGCCGGAAGCGCTGCGCACGCTGGGCTACAGCGAAGCGGACATCGCCGAGATCGAGGCCTATGCCGTCGGCCATGGCACGCTGGCGCAAGCGCCCGCGATCAACCACACCACGCTGACGGCGAAGGGCTTCACCGAGGAAGCCATCGCCAAGGTGGAGAAGGCGCTGCCGACCGCATTCGACATCAAGTTCGCCTTCAACAAGTGGACGCTCGGCGAGGACTTCTGCCATGACAAGCTCGGCATTTCGGCCGAAGATCTCGCCTCCCCGACCTTCGATCTCCTCACCGCGCTCGGCTTCGGCAAGCGCGAGATCGAGGCCGCCAACATCCATGTCTGCGGCGCGATGACGGTCGAAGGCGCACCGCACCTGAAGGCCGAACACTATCCGGTGTTCGATTGCGCCAACCCGTGCGGCCGCACAGGCAAGCGCTATCTCTCGGTCGAGAGCCACATCCGCATGATGGCGGCGGCACAGCCGTTCATTTCCGGCGCCATCTCCAAGACCATCAATATGCCGAACGATGCGACCGTCGAGGACTGCAAGGCAGCCTATCTTCTGTCGTGGAAGCTCGCATTGAAGGCCAATGCGCTGTACCGCGACGGCTCCAAGCTGAGCCAGCCACTGAACGCCCAGCTGATCGCGGACGAGGAAGACGAGGACGACGCCATCGAGACTTTCCTCGAGCGTCCGGCCGCTGCGCGCGCAACCGGCCTCGCCGAAAAGATAGTGGAGAAGATTGTCGAGCGCGTCACCGTGCTGCGCGAGCGCGAGCGCATGCCCGACCGCCGCAAGGGATACACCCAGAAGGCAGTGGTTGGCGGTCACAAGGTCTATCTCCGCACCGGCGAATACGACGACGGCCGCCTGGGCGAGATCTTCATCGACATGCACAAGGAAGGCGCGGCACTGCGCTCCATCATCAACAATTTCGCCATCGCGGTATCGCTCGGCCTGCAATACGGGGTGCCACTGGAGGAATATGTCGACGCCTTCACTTTCACCCGCTTCGAGCCGCAGGGGCCGGTGCAGGGCAACGACTCGATCAAATACGCGACTTCGATCCTCGACTACGTCTTCCGCGAGCTCGCGGTCTCCTATCTCGAGCGGTTCGATCTCGCGCACGTTGATCCGAGCGAAGCGGGCGGCTTCGATGCGCTCGGCAAGGGCGTGGAGGAAGGCAAGCCTGCGCCCGCGGCCAACTACGTCTCCAAGGGCCTAACGCGGTCTCGCACGGATCGCCTGTCCGTGGTGCGTGGCGCGACGCCCGGGTCGGGCGGCAATGTAACCGCCCTCGCCTCCGTCGGCGGCGCCCGCGGCGAGGTTTCCGGCACAACGGCGCTCAAGAGCGAACCGGAAGCGAAGCTCTCGCCCGCCGAACAGCTCGAGCATCGCATCGATACACAGGACGCGCGGGCGCATGCGAAGGCGGCAGCATCCGAGAAACGTGCTGAGGCAAAGGCCAAAGGCTACGAGGGCGAGGCGTGCACGGAGTGCGGCAACTTCACGCTTGTTCGCAACGGCACCTGCATGAAGTGCGATACCTGCGGGTCAACGACGGGGTGCTCGTAAACATTTCGAAGAGCATCGCCGCAGCGACTATAACGAGCCTGCTTCTTGCGGGATGTGCGGGGCATTCGCTCGACTGCGTCACCGGCACGTCGAGCAAGGACTGCGCTCCCGGAACAATCGGCCATCAACAGTCGGTGCAGGAACAGCACGGCGAGGATACGGTCGCATCGATCGACGACGCCCGCTGTCGTTCGTACGCAGCCCCGGGATCGAAGGACTATTTCGATTGTCGTGGCCGGGCAGCAAGCGCACGAAAACTTTCACGGTAGGCCGGCAGCCCACGCATTCGCGCCAGTCACGTTCCTCGATTATTCTTCAGGCGAAGCAGCACATAGCCATATTTAAAGCTGCGGCTGTCGTCGCCGATCGCTTCGACCTTGAAGGTGCCGGCGGTCTGAAATGCCTTCACGCCCGGTCCATGCATCAATGTCGTCTGGTTGCCATCCATCGAGCGCCAGTAAATCTTGGCGTCGGTGTTTGACTCGATGATGGTGAAAAATACCGTGTGCCGCTCGCCGTCCTCGACGATCGTCTTCGGCGGCGATCCGCCCCGCTGGGTCCCCGAACCCAGCGACTCAAACGCGTCGATCTGGCCGAAATCGAAGACCTGAGCGCGTGCGGTATCAGAGTGCAAAAGTGCACCCGCGCTCAGCAGCGCCAAAACCCCAACGATGCGCGTGACAGACTGGAGCTTCATGGCCTTTCGACCTCGGTAACACTTGCCCCTATAACACTGATTTCTGCCGGTTCGTTCCTGTAGCATCGCGGCGCGGGACAATCGGATTTTGCTGCAGCCCTTTCGCCGCCGCAATGCACAAGTATGCGAGCACCATGCGCACCAAATTTACCTGGGATTATGACCGGGGCGAGACCGTCGCTGACGCCGTGGTCCATATCTTGGGGATTGCCATCGCAATAGGCGGTGCGGCGGTGCTTACCGTCATTGCCGTGCACCAGGGCGACATCAGGGAGGTGACCGCGGTCGCGATCTATCTTGTCGGGTTTCTGGCGATGATCGGCCTCTCCGCGGCGTACAACTTGTGGCCAGTGTCGCCGCTTAAATGGTGGTTGCGGCGCCTCGATCACTCGGCGATCTATCTGCTGATCGCGGCGACCTATACCGCATTCATGCTGCCGATGCACGGCATGACCCCCGCCATCATGCTAGCAATCATCTGGGCCGTCGCCCTCGCCGGCATCGCCATCAAGCTCGTCTGGCCGGGCCGCTTCGACCGCACCGCGGTCGGCCTCTATCTCTCGATGGGCTGGAGCGGCGTCTTCACCATCGGCCCCGTCACCGCCGCGCTCGCACCTGTCACGCTATGGCTCATCGGCGCGGGCGGCGTGCTCTATTCGGTGGGCGTCATCTTCCACGCCTGGAGCAGCCTGCGCTTTCAGAATGCGATCTGGCACAGCTTCGTGCTGACCGCCGCGCTGTGCCACTACGCTGCCGTGCTGACGTCAGTGGTGACGTGAGGCTCGACCAAGCTACTTGGCGGTCGCGGCCTTCAGGATTGGCCCCAGCCGGTTCACCTCGCTCCTTTGCAGATCCGCCAAAGCCTTTGGACCGCGACGTTCCGGCTCCGCGATTTCAGCGCCGAGATCGGCCAGTCGCTTCTGCACGGTCTCCTCGCTAAGCCCCTTGTTCAGGGCTTCCGCGAGCTTGTCGATAATCGCCTTCGGCGTACCCTTGGGAGCGAACAATGCATAAAACGGCGCGCAGTCGAATTCAGGCAGGCCCTGCTCGTAGGACGTGGGCACGTCCGGCAGCAGCGGGCTTCGTTTCTTTGTCGCGATGGCAAGCGCCTTAACGGTGCCCGCGCGCACGTGCGGCAGCGGTCCCAGCACCGGATCGCAATCGTAGTCGACCTGGCCGCCGAGAATGGCATTCATGACAGGCGCCGTACCGGTGAACGGCACCATAGCCGGCTTGATACCGATGGCCGAATTGAGAAGAAGACAACCAATGTAGGACACCGAGCCAACGCCCGCGTGTCCCATGTTGAGCTTGCTTTCGTTGGCTTTGGCGTAGGCGATGAATTCCTTGAGGTTGTTGGCCGGAAAATCCTTGCGCACGGCCAGCAGCTCGGGCTGATCGGCAATCAGGCCGATCGGCTCGAAATCCTTTTCGGGGTCGTAGCCCAGGTTGGGATAAAAGAACGGCGCCGCGGCATGCGTGCCCATGTGGCCGGAAATGATCGTGTAGCCGTCGGCCGCAGCACGCGCTGCGCGCAGCGATCCGATCGTTCCGCCCGCACCACCGACGTTCTCGACCACGAACTGCTGCCCGAGATGACGGGAGAAGATGTCGGCCACGATGCGGCCGGTCACGTCAGCCGGACCGCCGGGCGCGAAGGGCACGATGATCGTCACCGTTCGCGCCGGGTACTCCTGAGCCCGCGTACCCCCGAGTCCGGCAAACACAAGCAATGCCGCCGCAACGCACTGTCCCCTCATTGTCCTCTCCCCGACGTACTCGTCACGGCACGATAGCCCTGTCGTAGGCCGGATTGTAGTCACTGCCAGTTGCGATGCTGCGCAGGCCGTGCGGACATTTCCATGAACTGATATGCTTTGAGCTGTCTTTTTGTCGCACCGTGTGGTGGGGGCCTATGCAGCGACGCCAGTTCATCGGAATTATCGCGAGTGCGGCAGCGGCGTATCCGGTTGGCGTCTACGCACAGCAGCCGAAAAAGATTTGGCGCATAGGAATGCTTGAGACTGTGGCCGCGGCTCTCAAGACCGCGGATTACGAGGCATTCCTCGCCGGCATGGAATCTCTTGGTTATGTCGAAGGGCGCGATTTCAAGATCGAATACCGGTCGGCCGACGGCCATCCTGATCGCTTTCCAAAGCATGCGCAGGAACTTGTGGGTCAGAGCGTTGATCTGATTACGACACGCGGCACGCCGGCTGCGTTTGCGGCCAAGAATGCCACCAAAACCATCCCGGTCGTCATGGCGGCGATCGGCGAACCCCTTCTGGTCGTGGCCAGCATAGCCCGTCCGGCGGCAACATTACCGGCCTCAGCGCCTTCGTTAATGACTTGATGGGCAAGCGCACCGAGCTTCTTCGCGACATGCTTCCGGGACTTTCATGGGTTGGAGCGCTCCTCAATATGAGCAACCGTTCTCAGCCGCCGCAGTGGACTGAGATACAGAACACCGCGCGCACCAATGGTGTCGAAACTCAACTGTTCGACGTCCGGAGTGCGGCCGATTTGGCGACTGCAATCGATGATGCAAGTAAGCACAAGACTGGTGCCCTCATCGTCGGTATAGATACGCTTACGCAGTCCAATCAAAGGATCATTATCGAGCTTGCCGCGAAACATCGCGTGCCGGCGATCTATCCTTCCAGAGAATTCGTCGACGCCGGAGGGCTGATTTCATTCGGCGTGAACTATCCCGACCTATATCGTCGCGCAGCAATTTTCGTTGATAAAATTTTCAAGGGCGCCAAACCCAGCGACCTGCCGGTGGAGCAGCCAACGAAATTCGAACTGGTGGTCAACTTGAAGACCGCCAGGACCATCGGCTTGACTGTGCCGCCGATGCTGCTTACGCGCGCTGACGAGGTCATTGAATAGCAAACTCATTGTCTCTGTTTCCCGAGCCATGTCCTGGCGCCAGCCGGAGACGACAAAAGACAAAAGCAAAAACCGCGCTCAACGCTAGTGCAGCACGGTATTTAGATCGGGCATTTTCGGATAACCAAGAGCTGAATACGGCACTAGACTACGTTGCAATATTGCGAGGGATACCGGGGACCTAATGTTCAGGGATTTGCGTGCCGGCACCAAGTTTCTGATTTTGTGCCTCGTGTCCTTGGCGCTCACAAGCGTAGCGACTTATGCACTTCTGGTTGAAAAGCAGATCGCTATCAATTTTGCGCGCAGTGAGCTCGTTGGCAGCAAATACCTGGCGTTGCTCCGCCCCATCTATGTGACTGTGTTGAAAAAACGGGCGGGCGAAGCTCTGGCGGGGCTGCCAAATGCGTCCGCGCGCGATTCTCTCGATTCACTATCGAGGGCACGCTCTGAGAGCGCCAGCACCTTACACATAGATCGCGATGTGAATTCGCTTGCAGCGGCACTGCTCAGTTTCAACACCAACAATAACGTCAGTTTGGCGACAGACGATGTCTATCTGGCTGCGTTGAAATATCTGCGCGATCTTGCCGCTCGTATCGGCGACGATTCAAAATTAACGCTGGATCCTGCTCTTGAAACCTATCACGTGCAGAACATCGTTGTGACGCGTTTGCCCTCAGCGCTTGAAGATATCGGTAAAACGCAATTGTTGACGCGGCCGCCAACGGGAGCGAACGATTTCGTTGAGCAGAAAGCACGCTTCATCGCACTCGACAGTCTGTTGCGCGCAAATATGGATGGCATAATCGACGATCTCAGGATCGCCCAACGTGGGATTCCCGATGGAACGCTGGAAAAGATTGTCGAGCCAGCACTTACGGCCCTTGCGACGAAAACAACCGCTTATCTTGATTCATTGCGCGCCTTCGTCGACAGCGGCGCTGAAAAGACCCAGGCTGGGTTACCATATGCTGACACGGTCAATAGCGCGCTCGACGCCTGGGCAGCCACGCAGCAACAGCTCGACCAGCTGTTGAAACAGCGCATTGATGATCTGCAACGGCAACGCCTTTTGAATCTCTTGGTGATCGGAACGCTTGGAATGCTCGGCCTCTTCGTCGCCTTTTTGACTTATCGGGATATGATCGTTCCGATCAGGCAGCTCGCCGATTTGGCCAACAAGATTCGCGAGACCAAAAACTACAGGCTGCGTTCTAACTATAAAAGTCGAGACGAAATTGGCGGGCTTGCAGCTTCTTTCAACGAAATGCTTGGCGAACTCGAGGTTGCGCGTGAGCGCGAGATCATGCGTCAGGCTGAAATATCCCGCGTGTCGCGGCTCACGACCATGGGCGCGATGGTCGCTTCCATCGCGCACGAGATCAGACAGCCGTTGGCGGCCCTCGTAGCTAATTCACACGCCGGAACACGGTGGCTCGAAAGAGAGGAGCCCAATCTCGAGGAGGCGCGCTCGGCGTTGGCAAGCATCGCTCAGGATGGCCACCGCGCCAACGAAGTCATTACCAGTATAAGCATGATGTTCAAAAAGAATGCCAACCGTCGCGTGCCGGTCGACACCAACGAAGTTGTAAACGATGTCCTCAATCTCTCCCGCGGCGAGCTACGCTCGCGAAAGATCGCCCTTCAGACAACGCTGGCCCCTGACCTTCCACAAGTCCCCGCTGACCCGGTCCAGTTTCGGGAAGTGCTCCTCAATCTGATCATGAACGCGGCCGAGGCTATGAGCTCGACAGACGAAAGCCGGCGTGTCCTGGCCATTGCATCAATGCCTGCTGAAGATGGCATCTCGATTACTGTTGAAGATTCCGGCATTGGGCTCGACCCCAAGAACGCCGAGCAAATTTTCGAAGCCTTCTTCACCACCAAGCCGACAGGAATGGGAATGGGCCTCGCGATTTGCCGCTCGATTATTGCGGCCCATGGCGGGCGCCTATGGGCATCGCCGGGACATTCATGCGGCACAGTATTTCACATTTTTTTACCGCTCAGGGCGGGTCAGCAGGCCTCCGCCCTTGCGCCGACTAGTTGAGCCGCCGAGTCACAACCTGTCTACTTCTTGTTGGCGGGTTCGGCCTTTGCCTTCAGCTGCGCCAGCTCGCTGTCGAGTTTCGCAACGGTGGCCTTAAGCGCTGCGATTTCAGCCCGCGCCGCGGCAAGATCGCGCCCGGCGCTAGCAATCTTCTCCTGCGTCTCGCGCGCAAGTTTCGCGAGCGTCTGCTGAAGAAACTCGACATTGGCCTGCAGGCACCCAGTGCGGCGCTCCATCTGCTTTTCGGCCGTGCAGACTTCCAGCCCACGGACGTCCTGTGCATCTGCCGGCGACAGCAGCGCGAGAAGGAGCGCCCCGCCAATGCCCGCGAGCGCGGAGCGCGAGAACCGCTGGTGTTCAAAAGTCATGATTGCATAGCCTGTTCAAGACAGAGCATCCGGGAATGCAGGGTTGATCCGCGCGGCCGCTTATACCAGCCTCGTTTCAATATGCTAGCTTAGCCCCAGGATTATCGAGCGTCGGGGGAAGTCATGAGGCAATTGCGGGATCTTCGCGCCCGTGGGCGGCGTAGCGATCGCCGGTCGGCTACGGCATTTCTGATGCTCGCCCTGTCGATGGTGGTGGCCCAGGCTGCCTCCGGGGCGAACGGAGAGGTGCTCAAGGCCGTGAGGGATCGCGGCACGCTCAATTGCGGCGTCAGCGAAGGCCTTTATGGGTTTTCCGCTCGCGACAACAACGGCAACTGGAGCGGCTTTGACGTCGATCTATGCCGGTCGATCGCGGCGGCAATTTTCAATGACACCAGCAAGGTCGCCTACTTCCCGCTCGATGCGAGCCGGCGGTTCGAAGCACTCCAATCCGGCAGGATCGACGTGCTCTCGCGCAACACGACATGGACCATGTCGCGTGAGGTCGAGCTTGGGTTGGTCTTCGCGGCGACGAATTTTTACGACGGCCAGGGATTTATCGTCCGCCGCGCCATGAACAAGGACACTGCACTCGAGCTCGATGGCGTGAAAGTGTGCGTGCAGACCGGAACGACGACCGAGCTCAATCTTGCCGACTATTTCCGCGCCAACAAAATGAAATACGAGGCGATTTCTTCAACAAGTCTCGAGGGCGCCATCAAGGGTTACGATTCCGGCCAGTGCAACGTGCTCACGGCCGATGGATCCGCGCTTTTCGCCGTCCGGCTTCTGCTGTCGAAGCCCGACGAGCACATCATTCTGCCGGATGTAATCTCGAAAGAGCCCCTCGGCCCGGTTGTGCGGCAGGATGACATGCAGTGGTTCAACATCGTGAAATGGGTCCATTTCGCGCTGGTCAATGCCGAAGAGCTCGGCGTGACTTCGAAGAACATCGACGGGGTGCTGAAATCAGAAAATCCGGATATCCGGCGCCTGGTCGGCACCGAAGGCAATTACGGCGAGCGCATGGGGCTCGGAAAGGATTGGGCGGCGAACGCCATCAGGCTGGTCGGCAACTATGGCGAGATCTACGAGCGCACCGTCGGCGTCGGTTCGGCGCTGGGCATCCCGCGCGGAATCAATCAGCTGTGGAACAGAGGCGGTATTCTCTACGCCCCTCCGATCCGCTGATCGTTTCGTAAGCAGTTTGAGGACCGCCGACAATGATGCCTTCGCAGACTTCAGATGCTAGGCTGGCCCTCCTCGTTCCCGTGGCAAGATGTTGCAGCCGACTTCAGTAGAGCAAGGGTGAGCCGATCAATGGCCGATTATTTTCCGTTGCTGGCGCGTGCGGTCGCGGCGCTCAGCCCCAACACAAAGGAACAGCGCCAGGCACTGTACGACCGCGCTCGCAAAACCCTGATCGAAAAACTGCGCGACCCGACGTTTTCGCAAGCCGATCTGAAGACGGAAAGCGGAGCCCTTGAGGCTGCGATCCAGCGCGTCGAGATGGATGCCACGCGTCGCACCGCCCCGCCGCCTCGCCCGAAACCGAGGCAAAAGGCTTACGCCGCTCCTCCCCCGGGTTATCAGGATCGGCCGCCATTGACCGATCCCAAAAAGCCGCTGCGAATTGCAGGCGCCGCGCTGGCCGCAGCGCTCGTTCTCGGCGCGGGTTGGGCAGCCTATCGGTATTGGCCGCGCACGTTGTCCGACGTGCGTACCATTGCAGCTACCCGCAGCAGTCCTGGGCCCGCCGAGCAATCCGATGCCAAGTCGGACTATGTCCGTATGCGACAGTTGGTTTATTTCCGGACCAACCAGCCGGTCGGCACGATCATGGTCGACAAGTCACAGACCTTTCTCTATGTGGTGCGGCCGAACATGTCGGCGCTGCGTTACAACATCGGCGTTGGAACCGAGTGCGCGGCCCTGGCCGGGCTTTATCACGTTGTCCGAAAAGAAGAGTTGCCGGGAAACCGGTCCGCTCAGCAATCGACCGACATGAGTTCACTCGGTGCCCGCGTTCTTTATTTGGACAAGGATTATCGTATTCACGGTTCCAATCCTGCCGCGGCCGGGCGCCTTCCCGAAGGCTGCATCCGGCTCATCAATGACGACGTGATTTATCTTTACGAACGTACGCCGCTCGAAAGCCGTGTCGTCGTATCGAATTAGCTGAAACTGCCCCGCATTCGCGGAATCTGGCCAAAGCAAGGAACGTCACCCGCGCGCTCGCGTTGTATCTCCGGCTGGGAGATCCAGATGCGAATGCCAATTTTCTCATACTTTCTGGTTATGGGGACCGTGCTCGCCGGTCTCCTTATTTGGCTTGGCGGTGAAACGCAGTCCAACGATTCGGCGCTGAAAACGTCGCAGGTCGTCGGCCTTCCAAAGCCTTTCAAGGCGCCGCCGGACACGTCTCCGTACAGAGTAACGGGCGTCAACTTCGCGGCCGGTCGCGAAGCGCAGGCCACGACACCCGCGAAGGCGGCCGAGAAGCCGGAGGTTCCTGTTCGCAGGCAAAAGGTCACCCATAAATATTATGCGAAAGTGCCAACGTGGGGCCGTTTTGCCGAATATGCCTACGATCGATTCGGCATTCGTTGAGTTGGAATGTCTCCGGATTGCTAACGACGAAATCTGAGATTGCTACGCGACAGCTGTCCGATAGACGTGCAGCCCATCAACTTCATGTCGCGTTCGAGCTCCGCGCGCATCAATCCGAGCGCCCGTTCGACGCCGGCCTGTCCCGCCGCAGCGAGCGGAAACAGATAGTAGCGGCCGACCCCGACTGCCCTGGCACCCAACGAAAGTGCCTTCAGCACGTGCGTCCCGCGATGCACGCCCCCATCGAACAGCACTTCAATCCTGTCGCCAACCGCATCGACGATTTCTGCCAGCTGGTCGAACGAGCTGCGGGAACCGTCAAGCTGACGACCGCCGTGATTCGACACCACCATTCCGGCGCAGCCGATGTCGATGGCTTTTTTTGCATCATCCACGCTCATGACTCCTTTCAGGCAGAACTTGCCGTCCCAATGCTTGACCATTTCAGCAACATCGCGCCAGTTCATCGAAGGGTCGAGCATTGTCGTGAAATAGTCGCTGATCGAGGTCGCACCCCCGGCCATGGCGACATGGTCCTCGAGTTGCGGCAATCGAAATCGCTCGTGAGTCAGATAGTCGATTGCCCATTTTGGCTTGATGGCGAATTGAAACAGACCTTCAAGCGTCAGTCGCAATGGAATCGAAAAGCCGGTGCGAAGATCGCGTTCGCGATTGCCGCCGGTGATCGAATCCACCGTGAGCATCATGATGGATACTCCCGCATCTTTGGCCCGCTCCATCATGGCGCGGTTCAGCCCCCGATCTTTGTGAAAATAGAATTGATAAATCTGCGGAAACGAAAACTTGGAAGCAATCTCTTCCAGGCTGACCGTCGCAAGCGACGACACGCCAAACATGGTCCCAAATTTTTGCACAGCGTGCGCCACCGCCCGCTCGCCCTGATGATGAAAGAGCCGCTGTAGCGCCGTCGGTGAGCAATAGAAAGGCAATTCCAGCCTGTGACCGAGTACTTGCACCGAAAGGTCAACGCGCTCGACGCCGGTTAAGACACTCGGCACGAGATCGCAATCGTCGAATGCGTTGGTGTTTCTTCGGTAGGTTGTTTCGTCGTCGGCGGCTCCATCGATGTAATTGAAGATGGGACCCGGAAGTCGCCGGCGCGCCAGCTCCCGGAAATCATGATAGTTGATGCAATGTTTCAAGCGCATGCTGCCCCCGATCGCTCGATAGGGCGCTAACGTAATCCAGAATCCAAAATTTTAAACGTGCGCATTTGGCGCAAAGCGGATTCTGACTGCGGCCATGGCAGAGGCGGTCATAGGAAGCGCTGCGGCCAGCCAGCGATCGATTCGCGTGCAAAATCGCCGCGACTGTGGCCGTTAACTATTTGAAAGACCTCATCGTGAAGTTTTTCTGGAACGAAAACGACCGCTGCCGGTTCAAGCTAGCGCATATCCGCAGTTATCTCTCTGGGAGGAGGCATTCATGCGGTCGTTTCTCATGGCGGCGCTTGCCGCCGCCGGGCTGGCCATTGCCGCCACGTCTGGCGTTTACGCGGCTCCGATTGCACCAATTGGCGAAGGGGCCCAAGCAATCGATTCTCGCGCCGACGTTACTTACTACCGCTACTACCACCGCCATCGTCATCATCATCGCCACTGCTGGTGGCGCCACGGTCATCGGCACTGCCGCTGGTAGTGAGACGCACAGTTCGTGACGCGGCTTAACGGGAATTATTCCCAATAAGCAATCGCTGCCGGCAGCGCAGGCGTCGCTACATCGGCGCTGCAATTGTACCTAGGTATAGGGTCGACGTCTTTTTCCTATACCCAGCGGCTACCTACGTATGCTGGTGCACGTGTTGGTGCGCGCACTAGTTTTGCAAAAGTTAACAACATCTAAAACCCGGATAAGCGGAAGCGGCGTCATGACGAGCGAGCGTGCAACGACAGAAGTGTTCGGCCTTTCTCTCACGGCCGTGTTCGTCGGTTTGTTGATTTTGAACGCTCTGACTTTTTGATTGACCGCCGCAAACGCGTCGGAGCAGTGCCATGCGTTTTACATCTGGCCAGCGACTGAAGAATTTCACGGCAGCCTCAATCCTGAGCTGTCTGATCGCCGGCGGCATTTGCGCTTTGACGAGCCCGGTGAACAGCGCGGCGGGTGTTGCGATTTCCGTCAATCGAGATGTCAAAGGCGACAGGTTACCGCTGGTGCCGGCAATTCAGCCGAACCGGCGCGATTCGATCAAAAATGAAAAGCCGGTGTCCAAGAAAAACCTGGTCGGTTGCGAGCCGGCTTTCAGCCCGTTCGCGCATCCCGCTCACGCGCAGATATTCACGCATTGCGCGGCTTGATGCGGCTTCCTACCTCGTTCCGGTAGTTCCACCAGTCCGGAACTTCATCGGATTGACGTGATGGCGGCCCAATGTGGCCGAATTCGAGTGCTAACGGAATCGGAATTATGTCGAGCAAAGTGCGTACGCGTTGGATTTTCGCGGCGGCCGCTCTAATTTCTGCGGCATGGGCCAGTGTGCCGGCGGAAGCGCAGTTTTTTTGGGACCGGCAAGGCCAGTGGGGTGACCAACAATCCAGGCGGGCCCGGCCGCAATCCGGCGGCTTTTTTCAGAACTGGTTCGGCGGCCCCAACAATTACCGCCAACGCGAAGACGAATACATTCCGCGACCGCCACGTCAACAGCAACAGCACGTCCAGCAACCGGCGGAAAGTTCGCGTGCGCCGGCGGCGCGTAAATCCGACTCCAAAGTCACGCCCACCACCTCAATCTTGGTCATGGGCGACGAGATGGCCGAATGGCTTGCTTACGGACTCGAAGAGGTTTTCGCGGATTCGCCTGAGATCGGCATCGTTCGCAAGAACAAACTTTACTCTGGTCTTCTGCGCTACGACTCGAAAGGCGACCTCGACTGGTGGCACGTCGCGCGCGATATGCTCGCACAAGAGAAGGCCGATTACGTCGTGATGATGCTCGGCATCGGCGATCGTCAGGACATTCGTGAAAAAGATCTCGTCAAGGAAGCGGAAACAAGAGCCAAGGATCAACAGGCCAAGGACGAGGCTGAAAAGAAGTCAGGTCAAAAGACCGCGAAGCCCGACGATACTCAAGAAGGCGGCGCGCGAGCGCAGCCCGGGAAAAAGTTGGTCGGCAATGCCGACTTCCGCGGCGATGAATGGGCGAAAGTTTATTCGCGGCGCATTGACGACACGATCGCGGCTCTGAAGAGCAAGGGCGTGCCGGTGATATGGGTTGGGCTGCCCTCAATTCGCGGTACGCGCTCGACCTCCGACGTCGCCTACCTCAACGATCTCTATCGTGCACGCGCTGAGCGTGCCGGCATCACCTACGTCGATGTCTGGGATGGCTTTGTGGACGAATCCGGCAAGTACTCGAATTACGGGCCGGATTATGAGGGCCAGGTGCGCCGCTTGCGTTTGAGCGATGGGCTGTTCTTCACCAAACCCGGGGCGATCAAGCTTGCACGTTACGTCGAGCACGAATTGCGCAGATATATGAGTAACCGCGTGCCGGTCGCCCTACCCTCCGGACCGGCTGAAACGGCGCCCTCGGCCGCAAAGCCTGCGGAGCGGCCGTTGTCGGGGCCTGTGGTCCCGCTGACGGGAGGGACGCCGCCCAAAGAGTCCGATGAATTGCTTGGTGGCCCCGGCAGCAGCGCTATTCACGGCGACGCGACCGCCGTGAAGGTCCTGGCAAAGGGCGAGACCCTCGCCCCGGCGCCCGGGCGTGCCGATAATTTTGCCTGGCCGAACGGGAGCGCCGCCCAACAACCCACGGCAGCCGCACCGCAGGAAGCTCCGGTCTCGGAGACGTCTGCCAACACAAAGATGCCAGCCGACGCGACGAGCGCTTTGGCCTCCGCCCCCTCCGATACGAAGCAGCAAGAGCGCAAGAAAGGGAGCACCGGAAAGGTCGCTCAACATAGGCCGGCGAGAAAACCGACCCCGCCGGACAACGCGAATTCACGGCGGCCCCAGGATGGCTCATGGTGGTCGCAGGATGGCGCGCCACGACCGCCAAGGCCGGTCTTCGGCAACTGGCGCTAACCGTTTCGCTCGGCCGGGTTGAGTTCTCAATCGGCAAAGTTTTTCTTCTCTGCTCTGCGCGGACGCGGTTGCGACGGCCAGTAACCGAAGCCTCGTCTTTTCCCTTTAAAAAAACTCAGAGGCTCCGGTTTATCGCCACGGCAACTTTATCAGCGGCAGGGATACGATTTGAATCGAGTCCGAGAGCTCACGGCATGTAGCGATCGTTGTCGATCGGGATCACTTGGCCCGAGATGGACTTTGCCGCATCCGAAGCAAGGAAGACCGCGAGCGATGCAATGTCTTTTGGATCGATCATCGACTTGATCGACTGCACGGCCATGGCTTCGGCTGTCACTTCTTGCATGGACCGGCCGCTCAGTTGCGCCCGCCCCTGAAAGACGCGAACGATGCGATCACCCTCGACTGCTCCGGGGGCGATTGCATTGGCGCGGATGCCCCACTGGCCGAGCTCCATTGCCAACGTCTTGGTTAGCCCGATCACGCCCCACTTGGTGGCGGCATAGGGGCTGCGGTTCGGGAAGCCGTAACGCCCCGCGATCGATGACATGTTAATGATGCAGCCGGCCTTCGAGTTCTTCAGATGGGGTATCGCCAACCGCGAGACATCGAACATCGCCGTGAGATTGATGGCAACGACCTTGTCCCATTCGTCGGACGGCATCTGATCGACGGGCAGCGTCAGGCCGGCAATGCCGGCATTGTTGATGAGCACGTCGAGGCCCCCAAGTGCCCCGACTGCCTCAGGGACCATGCGTTCGATTTCCGCTCTCGCCGCCATATCGCAGCGGCTCGCGAGCACACCAGGGAGTTCTTTCGCGATCGCAGCAAGAGCCTTGTCATCGATATCGCAGACGAAGATTTTTGCGCCGTTGGCCCTGAAGGCACGCGCAAACTCGCGGCCGATGCCAGCGGCACCCGCCGTTATCAATACACGCTGCGACATGTTTCCGAATGCGATAAGACCACACCGTTTCAAGCCGGACAACGGCTTACGGAGTTTGCCCGCGCCGCATTCACACATCGGCTGCGAGAATCAGCTAACCTTGTCGCAGTGATTCGCGTCTTTTGCGCACCGGGTCAACTCGGCCCGGGAGCGTGTTTGTATTGAAACAGTGCGAGGCGACGTTGAGGTGCAGTGCCGTGAGTTGGTCACACCATCTAGGGAGCTGCACGATATGGCTAGAAAGCGAAAGGTGGCGACGAAGCGCGTGACGCGCAAACCGGCGCGCAAGCATAGCGCCAGTCCGGACGCCACCATCAATACGCTGGTCATCCTGGTCGTGATCGTCATGGTGCTCGGCGGGCTGTTCCTTTACGCGCAGAACAACAAGAAGCAGGCTGCGCTGTGGCCAAGCATCATCATGCAGGCGATTGCGAATCTGCCTGCGCCGCCTCTCGCGGCAGTGGTCGGGGAGCCCGAGGCGACCGGAAGCGTCCAGCCGCCTCAGCCTGCGGGCCATACCGAAACGCCTCGGCCCACGTCAGCTATCGAGACGCCTTATCCCGCGGCCGAGGCGCCTCGCCCACCGTCAGCTATTGAGGCGCCTCAGCCCATGTTAGCCGCGGACGTGCCTCAGCCTGCGCCAAACATCGAGACATCTCAAAGCACCAGTGACAGCCAAACATCCCAGCCGGAGGCAAGACCTGGGGCCCCTCAGACCACCGGAAGCATCCAGGCAACCAAGCCTCAGGCGGCGCTTGGTGCGTCTCGAGGGACGGGAAGCGTCCACTCGGCTAAACGACGGGTGGCAACCCGCAAGGTGCGTAAACCGGCGCCAAAGGCCGAGCCGCCCCAGCCTGTTTCGGATGCCTTTGCGGCACGATCGCCGAACATCGACTAAGACTGCGACACTCGGGTCAATTAA
>Ga0111538_10002340_pt1 | contig 26728 bp, 17 predicted proteins | sample SoiMethybrSBSTD1_FD_79669 | JGI IMG/M metagenome (GOLD analysis project Ga0111538, IMG submission 79669) | Bulk soil microbial communities from a Populus tree surrounding site in Tennessee, USA - Soil MetaG P. TD hybrid SBSTD1 (version 2)... | ecosystem: Environmental > Terrestrial > Soil >...
ATCACCATAGGGCCACCTCGAAGTTGTCCATCCACTCCACTCCGCCGTCACCCATCGATGATGGGCCGGGGAGCGCCGCGGACAGACTACCCTCAGATCCGGAAATCCGTTCCGAAAAATGCGCGATTCGGTCGCGGCCGCGCCGGGCGCCTCCGCGGCCTGCTCTGGTAGAATCGCGGCGCCTCCCCGGCGACCAACCTGCTCACGTCTGGAGCCGACTCCGGGCGCAAGGACGCTCATGCCCGCCACCAGAGAAACGCCGGTAATCGTCACGCGACGCGAAGTCGAGCGCCTGTTCGTAGAGAAGCCGGCCGAGTCGGCGATCCACGACGCCGCGGCCGAAGAGAATCCGATGGAGCGGGCGCAGGCGATGGCGATGACCGGCGCCATTCTTCGCGAGCTGCAGAAGGCGGAACAGGCGGCGGGATCCGGCCGGGTCATGGTCACGGCCCAACATGGTCCGGCGTCGCGATTGCAAAGCCTCATCGCGTCCGGCGAACTCGGCACGCTCGAGCTCGAGCCGCTGCCGGCCGGCGGACTCGAAGCCAAATTCGACACAAGCGACTGGGCCGGCTGGGCAACGGTCATCTGGGCCAGGCTCAGGCATCTGAAGAAGCACCCATTACTGCGGCCCGCGCACCCCGGCGTGCAGGCGCTTCCCGACAAGGGACGCGTCGGGCTCACCGGCGATTGGGGCACGGGGCTGTACGGCGCGCCGAAGATCGCCGACCGGATCCTCGCCGATCCGGATCCCTACATGATGCTGATGCACCTCGGCGACGTCTACTACGCAGGGTCGAGCCGGGAGATGCAGCAGCGCTATCTCGATCTCTGGCCGCGCCGGCCGGAGGCGATCCACCGCGCGCTGAACTCGAACCACGACATGTACTCGGGCGGCGATCACTACTTCGACATGGCGCTGCCGGCGTTTGGTCAGGACGCGAGCTACTTTGCGCATCAGAACGCGCACTGGACGCTCGTCGGCCTCGACGTCGCCTACATCGATCACGCGATCGACGACGAGCAGGTCGCCTGGCTGAAAGGGATCGTCGAACAGGCCGGCAATCGCAAGATCGTTCTGTTCTCGCATCAGCAACTGTTCTCCGGCCTCGACAGCCAGGGCGACAAGCTGCGCGCGCATCCGGGATTCGGCGCCCTGCTCAACAGCCGGCGTTTTTTTGCGTGGTACTGGGGACACGAACACCGCTGTGCGATCTACCAGGAGCGCGACGCAGCGTCCGGATTGCTCGGACGCTGCATCGGCCACGGCGGGATGCCGCAGAGCCGCAGCCGGACGCGGGATTTTGCGAAGGCGCCCGGCTTCGATCGCGCCGACTGGCGACTCCAGCCGGAGCGATTGAACGAGCAGGGCCAGCGGATCGCGCCGCCAGCCGTCGTGCTCGAAGGACCGAACCCGCTGATCGCCGGCGAGGAAGACGATTTCGCGCCGCACGGGTTCGCCGTGCTGACCTTCGACGGCCCGCATCTCATCGAGCAGGTCCTCGACGTGGAGGGCGCCGTGATCTACGAGAAGGCGCTGGCCTGACGCGATGGCGCAGGATCCGAGACTGCGGCGCCTGCTCGGACGGGCCACCCGCGCGCTAGGCGATCATCGCGTGCCCGACGCGGTGGAAAAGCTGCGTGCCATCGTCGGCGCCGACATTCCAGCCAGCGAGGCGCAGGCCCAATCGGCCTGGGACAAGCTCCGCAATGGCGACGCGCCGACAGCCGAAGAGCTGCAGGCGCTGGAGATCGTGATCAGACTGCTCCGCCCGGCACTGCTCTCGATCGCGGGCCAACTCGAGGACCTGCCGGATCAGGAGGGACGGAATCTGTATCCGCAGACTTTGAAGGACCTCTGGAGCGGCTTTCGGAGAAAAGTGCAGCCCTTCCTCTACTCCATCGGCCGCATCGAGAAGAAGGACGGCACCCGGATCGGCACCGGCTTTCTCGTCGCCGAGCAGGTGCTGGCGACGAACCGCCACGTCCTGGGCGATCTCACCTTCGGGACCGAGATCCTGGCCGCGGGAGCAGCGCGTGTCGTGTTCCAGGGTGAAGATCGGGGCGCCGACAAGCCCGAGCACATCGCCGCCATCACGCAGACGATCAAGATTCACCCGACGCTCGACGTCGTCCTGCTCGAGATCGAGACGACAAAACGCCCGGTGCCGCCGATCTCGACGGCCGCGCCGGTCGAGGGCGAGCCCATCGCCGCGATCGGCTACCCGTCGAAGGATCAGGTCCGCAATCCGCTCTTCATGTCGGCGATTTTCCGCGGCCGGTTCGACGTCAAACGCGCGTCGCTCGGCGAGGTGCTCGACGGGCACGCCACGCCGAACCTGTTTCACGATTGCTCGACGCTCGGCGGGAATTCGGGCTCGCCGGTATTTGCCCTCGAGACGGGCGCGGTCATCGGCATCCATCGCGCCGGCTTCTTCATGTACCGCAACGAAGCGATCGACGGCGCCTCGCTCAAACCGTTCGCGACGTCCTGATCGGCTGTGGCGGACCGCGCGCTCATCATCGCCGTTGAAAAGTACGACGAGGCCCGGTCCGGACTGACTGCGAAGAAACTGCCCGGCACGCTGGCGGCGGCAAAGCGCTTTCGCGCCTGGCTCGAAGCAAAGTGGACAGCCGAAGGAGTCACCGGCGCCATCGAGTTCTGCTCGACGCCGAAGCAACCTGGCGGCCGCGGCGCGGCCAGCGACGACATCATCGAGGCGCTCGCGAAGATCGAGCAGGAGGGGCGGGACCAGACCGAGAACCTCTACGTCTACTTCAGCGGGCACGGCTTCCGCGTGCGCGGTGAAACGCTGAAGCTGGCCGACGTGCTGGTCGCGGCAGACTTCAAGGACGTGCAGCGGTCCGCCGCCGCATGTTTCAAGCTCGACGCGCTCGTGGACGGGCTGCGCGGCAGCCTCGGCTTCGGCTGCCACTTCTACTTCATCGACGCGTGCCGGAACGAGGTCGAGAACGCGATCGGGTCGAACATCATGCCGTTCGCCGGGCGCGGCAACGCGGAGCCGTCGGTTTTCGTGCTGCAGTCGACCGTAGCTGGTGCGCCCGCGCTCGTGGCCGGCCCGTTTGCGACCAAGTTGGTCGACGGCCTCGGTGGCGCGGGTACCGCCAAAGTCTGGGATCCGCCCGGATCCGATGCGATGCAGGTGCGGTTCGACACACTGCGCGTCTTCCTCAAGAACGCGCTTGGTACGACACAACCCATCTCGCAGAGCACGAGCGGCGAAATCGGGGAGAGCGAAGCAGTGCTGGCGACGATTCGCCCCATCCCCAAAAGCAAGCTCACGATCGCTCTGCGGACGACGCTGACGCCGATCAAGGGCACGGCGACCATCACCGCCGCCACCGGCGTCAGCTCGTCACACGCGATCGCCAGTGCGTCGACCACGATCACGCTGCCGGCGCACCACCATACCGTGGCGCTCGCCATCGACGGCGCCGCCGACGTCAGTCCGGCCAGTGCCGTGGCCGACTTGCGCGACGACCTCCAGCTCGAGTTTGACGCCATCCAGCCTGGGGAAACGGTTGGCGTCGGGATTACGGGTGGCGGCGGCACCACGCGAGTTGAAGTCGCGCCCGGCGCCGAGGTCCGATTGCGGCATATCGGCACAGGCACGACCGAGACCTTCCGATCATCGACGAATGCCACTCTCGCCCCTGGCGACTACGAAACCACGGTGCGCACCAGCGACGGCCAGATCCTTGGCCGGCGCCAGGTGGAAGTGGGACCCGGGCGGCCGGCTGTTGCGCCCACGCGTTGGCAGGGCAGCCTGCCGCACGAGACCATCGCCGGCTTTTTCCCTCAGCAGAGCGGCAGCGTCGATTTCTCGGAAAGCTTGGGCGGACCGATCGCCGATCCCGACCTCGGATTGTGGCTCGCGATTCTCGGCGCCGGACGAATTGTGGGGTCGGGCGGAATGTACCGCAAGATTCGGCCGCTGCCGCTCCAGGAATTTTCTGGCGAACCGGCGGGTGCTTCGCCTATCTATGTTCTCGCGGGTTTCGACGACCGCGCAACGCCGTTGAGTGCATCGCTCGGGCGCGCGCGCGCGCGTCGGACCTGGACAGTTGCGGAAGAGCCACCAGGCATGCCCGGGATCAAGCAGGCCGTGCTGCGGCCGCAGCCCGGCCAGTGTTTCGTGACGTTCCAGCTCGGCAATCAGCCCGCGTATACCCTGGCCAGCTTCGCGAGCCCCAACCGCTGCACGTTGATTGTCGTCACGACCGACGAAGACGGCCAGCCGCGCGTGGCGCAGTATCTTCTCCCGTTCAGTCACCTCGAGCAGCACCTGGCCGTAGAGGTGCAGACGAGTCTCAAATATCGCCGGCAAGAGCGGACGCCGCTCCGCGACGTGCAGCTGCTGACGCAGCTCTATCGCGCCTTTCGCAAGCGACGCAACATCGGCATGGAATTCAGCGCCAAGCAACTTGACGATCTGCTCTATGCCAAGTGGCTCGAACCGATCGGCGCATCGCTCGCAGCCTACGAATTGATCCGGCGAGGCAAGACGACGTTGATCCCGACGGCAGCGGCCAACATGAAGCAATACTTCGCCGAGTTGCCCGATACGTCCGCCATCGCGCGGTTTGCCGGTGAGTCCGCCCAACAACCCAATGGCGTGCCCCTCTTTCTCGACGGTGTCCGCGCCTTTGGATCCGACCGCGGCTGGCTGCCCTTCGATCCGGGTCTCCTCGATTACATCGGCCCCTGGACGGCGTGGCGGGGAGCCGTGCCGTCGCCCCGCCGCTGACGCCCGACACTACGCCGCGGTGCGCGATAATTGACACCGATGGGAGCACCAATGCCGCAGCCAACCGTCACGAAGTACACCTGGAACGAGATGCCAAAGGAGCAGGTCACGCCGCTCCTCGACCGCCGTCTCGTCACGTGCGAGCGCATGATGATCGCGCACGTCTACATGAAAAAGGGCTGCATCGTGCCGCTTCACCAGCACGACAACGAGCAGTTGACCTACATTCTTCAGGGGGCGCTCAAGTTCTGGATCGGCAGCGAAGGCGGCGAGACGCTGGTAGTACGCGCCGGTGAAGTACTCGCGATTCCCTCGAACATTCCGCACAAGGCCGAAGCGCTCGAAGACACGCTCGACGTGGACATCTTCTGCCCGCCGCGCCAGGACTGGCTCGACAAGACGGACGACTATCTCAGGAAATAAAGTGCACTGTGCAGGGTGCGGTGGTGCTGGGTGCGGGGTCCGACGTGCGAGGTGCTTTCCTCCGTGTTGTCCGGAAGGGCCGGCTGCGAAGCCGGCCCCTCCGTGTTTCCAACGTCAGAACGTGTATTTGAACCCGAGCCGGTAGATGCGCGGCGACAGTACGCCGGTCGGGCGCAGGAACCGGGCGTAGCTGACGACTTCGCCCGTCGGCATCGTCGTCGTCCGCCGGCCAACGGTATTGTCCGCGCTCTGCGATTCGTTCGAATTGGTGATGTTGAACGCATCGAAGAAGAGCGAGATCTCGTGGCTCGCCAGCTTGTTGCGCAGGCGGAAGCGCTTTTCGACCCGGGCATCGAAGATCGTGATGTTGTCTTCACGATACACGCCCTGCTGCTCCGCGTCGTAGTTGAACGTCACGTTGATGTTCCGCACGACGCCGGTGTCCATGTCGAGCCCGCGCTGCGCCTGGACGACGCGGGCCAGCGGATCGCCGGCCTGGTAGCGCAGGACCGGTGAGACGACGATGCCCCACGGCGCGTGGTAGCTGCCCACGATCTTGAACGCCCAGTTGGTGACCGTCGTGTCGTTGAACCGCTCCTGGTTGGGATTCTGGACGTATCCGCGATCGTGATCCCAGTTGTAGAGGAAGTTCGTCATCAACGACCAGTGATTCTTCAGTCGCCGCGACAGCGTGATGTCGATGGCGCGATCGACCGCGATGATGCTGTCGATCGTCCGCGTCTCCGTCCGGCTGGTCGGGACCTGGCCGGTCGGAATGTCGTAGGCGATGAACGGCGCGCCGTCGTCCGCGTTGCCGGCGATGCCGTCGGGCCCGGGATCATCGACCTGCACACGGCTGGTGTAGAGCGCCGCGACCCGCTGCAGCTCCACGCCGGCCGAGCTGTTGCCGTCCGACTTGAAGGTGAACCCGACCCGCATCCCGACGTCCTTGAAGAGTTCGTGCTCGAGCCAGACGCTCGTGCTGTCCGTGTAGGTGTGCTTGATGTTCGGGTCCACCAGATCGGTCGTGCCGCCCGACGTGCTGTTCAGCGTCCCGAGCTCGTCCAGCGTGAACTGGCGGTCGGTGTTGCGATCGATCCAGTTGAACGTCGCGGTCAGGCTCTGCGACGGGTTGATACCCGACGAGGCGGTGCCGGTGTTGAAGTAGAAACGGCCCCAGTTGAGCTTGACGACGGTCTTGCCGGCGCCGAACAGATCCCACGCGACGCCGAGCCGCGGTGCGACCGACGAGTGCTGGCGAATCCCGGACACGCCGGGGATCGTGAACGTGTCGCCGTACGGCGTCTTGGGCAGCGCCACGCCGTTCGGCAGCGGCTTGCCGGCGTAGAAGAAGTCGCGGAACGGACCGGGCAGGATGTCCTGATCCGGAAAGTACGACGAGTAGTAGTCCCAGCGCAAGCCGATGTTCGCCGTGATCCGCGGGTTGAGCTGCCACTGATCGGTGAGGAACGCGCCGTGGTGCCACGACGAGTTGATCGAATTGCGATCGGTGTTCCGCAGGACCACCCGGAACGGCGTCGTGAAGTCGGCCGATCCGGCGGGGCTGTTGAACGTGAGGCTGAAGTCATCGACGAATCCGTAGTCGGTGAAATCCTGGGTCTCCCACTCGGAGATCATCCCCATCTTCAGCGCGTGGTTGCCGCGGATGAAGTTGTCCTTGAACAGCGTGCCGGTCCAGTCGAACTGGTGCCTGAGCCGGTTGTTCTGATCTCCCGCCGCACCGCCGGCCGTGTTTCCGGTGAGGTTGTCGGTCATGCGGCGCCGCATGTTCTCGTTCACCTCGCCGTTGATGCCGTACGGATAGTTCGGCCAGTCGTAGCCGAACGTCGAGTAGCGGGCGTTGTGGAAAAAGCGGTTGCCGATGACGCCGTTCCAGTCGAGGTTGGCCGCCCACGACCAGCTGTCCTGCCGGAACGGCGCGTCGGAGTAGGCCGTGCTGCCGGCGCCGCGATGCGGTTGGAACTTCCGGCCCCACTGAATGTAGTGGCCGAGCCGGTTGTTCTGTGACAACTGGTAGTTGATCTTGTAGGTGATGTTCGTCAGCCGGGTCTCGAAAAAGAACCCGCCGGGATGCTCGACGGGAAAACCGTCGACCGTGACGCCCGTGCGCTGATCGCGAACCGACGCGAAGAACCAAAGCTTGTCGCGCAGGATGGGGCCGCCGAGGCTCGCGTTCGGATCGCGATACAGCAGAATCCGCGTCCCTTCGGTGACGCCCAGCCGCCGCAACTCGTCGGTGACGTTCCGTCCCTGGAAGTCCTGGTTCTCGTAGTCGTAGTAGAAATCGCCCTTGAACTTGTTGCCGCCGGACTTCACGACCGCGTTCAGCTGCACGCCCGGCGTGGTGGCCGAAGCGTCGCTGCCGTCGCCGGTGAGCTGCAGTTCCTGGAAGGAACCGTAGTCATAGTAGAAGCCGGCGCCGCCGGTGCCCTCGGTGGTGTTCACGCCGTCCACCTGCACCCGCACCTGTCCCGAGTAGCCGAACGCGGAATAACCGGTCTGCGTGCCGGCGCGCGATCCGCCGACGTCGAAGTTGCTCACCGTGAACCCGGGCGCCTGGCCGATCACCGTCCAGATGTCACGCGAGTTCGGGATGTCCTTGAGCATCTCCTGCGTGATGTTCGTCTGGATGTTCGTGTTCTTCACGTCGACGACCGGCGATTCGCCCGAGACCGTCACGGCTTCCGACACGCCGGCCAGCTTCAGCTGCATCGGCAGCGTCGCCGTGAAACCGAGCGACACGATGATGCCCTCGCGATTCACTGGGGCGAAACCGGACAGCTCGAACTTCAACGCATAGGTGCCGGTCGGCAGGGCGGGAAACCGGTAGATCCCCTGCTCGTTGCTGACCGCGACTTGTGTGCCCATGAGGGCCGGACTCGTGGCGGTCACCCTGACGCCCGGCACCACCGCGCCGGTGTGGTCGGTAATCGTCCCGTTGATGCTGCCGGTCGTCTGGGCAAGGGCTGGAGACACCAAGAGCAGCGACAGGACGGCTGCGAACGCAGACCTGCTCATAACCTCCTCCTTCTCCCCGGAACCTGGGAAGACGCGTGGAGTTAACTTAGGGAGTGGTCCTACACTAACGCGTCTTTTGCGTCAGGGCAATTGACTTCTGCCCCTGCTGGAGATGGGTATGCTGGGACCGACGCCATCCGTGGAGGGATAGACTAGCGCCGGGCTCCATCCCATGCAGCCGCGCCTCGGTCCCTGGGCGGTGTATCTCGTCCTGCCAATCGCAGCGTGGACGACCGCGCTCGCGATGCGCGCGAGCGCCATCACCGTGATGCCGGCGCAACCTGAAGCGCGCCCAGACCAGGATCGGACGGCCTTCGTGGGCGCCGCCACTTGTGCGAAGTGCCACGAAAACGAACATCGCACGTGGACCGGCGCGCGGCACGGCAAGATGATTCAGCCGGCCCTCCAGGAAAATGTCAGCGGTGATTTTTCGAAGGGCGCCATCACGCTGCGCGGGACGCGGTTCGTGCTCGGTCGCAACAACGGCCGCTTCACGATCGCCGGCGCGTTCCCGGGGTCGCGCGAGCAGGTCCATCGCATCGACTACACGCTCGGCAGCCGCCGAATCCAACACTACTTGACCACGTTGCCCGACGGCCGGATCGTCGTCCTGCCGCCGACGTGGGACGTGGAGCGCCGCGAATGGATTCACAACCTCGACATCGTCAATCCCGACGAGGCGACACGAAACCCCGTCCAGGTCTGGAACACCAACTGCTTCGGGTGTCACGTCTCCGGACAGGACAAGGGCTACGACCCGGCGCAGGGGAGCTACCAGACGCGTTGGCAGGATTTCGGCACGAACTGCGAGCGGTGCCACGGCCCGGGCGGCGCCCACGCGGAGAGCCATGCGACCCCGCCCGGACGGGCCGGTGCGGCGGTGGCGATGGTCGTGCCGACCGATCTCACGCCCGCGCGGTCCACCGCGATCTGCGCGGACTGTCATTCGCTGCGCGACATCACGGTGCCCGGCTTCCGCGCCGGCGCCGACTACTTCGATCACTTCACGCCGGTGCTCGAGTACGGGCAGCAGGCGGGCGTGGATCCCGCCTACTGGGCAGACGGCCGGCCGCGCCGGTTTTCGAACGATGCCATCGGCTTCTGGCAGAGCCGCTGTTTTCTCGACGGCGGCGCGACGTGCGTGTCGTGCCATGTCGATCCGCACGAACCGAACGTCGATCGCAACCCGCAGTTGAGACGGACGAACGACGGTCTCTGTGCCGGGTGCCATCAGGCGATCGCGGCCGATCCGCCGCGACATACCCGGCACGCACCGGGCAGCGCGGGCAGCGCCTGTATCGCGTGTCATATGCCGCGGACGGTCGTCAGCCTCAGAGCGCGTATGCCCGATCACACCATCGGGGTGCCAGCGCCTGAGAACACGGTGCGTTTCAGCATTCCGAACGCCTGCACCGAGTGCCATCAGGACAAAGGCGCGGCCTGGGCCGCAGGCGCGTTGGAAAAGTGGTATCCGAACGGGCGCCGGCGGCAACTCGTCACTCGGGCCGAAGCGTTTACCGCCGCGCGCCGTCACGAAGCACGCGCGGCCGACTTGCTGGCCGCGATCCTCGCAGACCGCCGTCAGCCGCCGCTGGTGCGCGCCAACGCCGCCGGATACCTGCGATCGTTTTCCACGCCTCCTGTCGAACGCGCGCTCGCCGCCGCGGCAGCCGACGACCAGCCGGCCGTGCGCGCGACGGCGGTGCTGGGACTGGGCGACGCTGGCTTTTCCGGCGCGGTGACGCCGGTGCTCGTTGGGGCGTTGTCGGATCCGTCGCGAGTCGTGCGCGTCGGCGCGGCGCTCTCGCTGATGAACCGCAAGATCACGAGGCTCGACGGTCCGGCCGCCGCCCAGTTCGAGCAGGCGAAGCGCGACTATCTCGAGCGGGTGGCGCTCCTTTCGGACGACGCCCGCGTGCTGCTCGATGCCGGGAAGTTCCACTTGCTCGACCAGCATGCCGACAGGGCGGCAGCGGCGCTCGAAGCCAGCCTGCGTCTGGACGGCCGCCTGCACGCCGCGCGCTATTTTCTGGCGGTCGCGCGTCTGGCGCAGGGCCGTGTCGTCGAGGCACGGGTGCTGCTGAGCGAAATCCCCAAGGACGATGCCCAGGCACCAGCGGCGGCCGCGCTGCTCGCGCTCTTGAAGGGGTGACGAAGGAGGACCGATGCGTTCACCGGCGTCAGCGTGTGGAGGCTGTTTACTGCGATACCTGGCGGTGTGCGTCTCGCTGACCCTCGCCGGCGGGCCCGCTCCGGTCTCGACGCAATCCGGCTTCGAGACGATGCGGATCCGCGGACAGATCGCGATCGAGGGGGGCGGTCCGCTGTCGGGCGCGCGGATCAGGACCGACGCCGTCCGTGGCGCCACCATGTCGCAGTTCGCCGCCCAGCGTGAGTTCACGGCGCGGTCCGCGCGCGACGGTGAATGGTCGATTCTCGGGATCACGCGCGGCCTCTGGATTCTCGAGGTCACCGCGCCCGACTACCTGCCGCACGTGCTGGTGGTGCCGATCGCGATGATGCTCCAGCCCGAGCCGGTCCCGTGGGACACGAGCCTGTCGCTGCAGCCGGTCACCGCGGTGGCGCCGGTTCCCGAGTCGGCCACCGGCGCCGGCCGGCTCCTGCTCGACGCCGCGGATCTCGCGATCGCGAAGAAAGACCGCGCCGCGCGTGAGACGTTGATGCGGCTGGCTGAGACCAGCCTCGATGCTCGGGCACTTTGCGCCGCGGGCGACATCGCGCTGGTGATCCGCGACGCCGCGCTCGCGCGCCGCTTCTTCGAGCTCGCCGCCGCGCCGACGGCAAATGGTACCGCCCTCAACTCGGCATCGCGTCGGCCGCCATGCTGGCGTTCGATTTCGACACCGCCATCAAGAGCTACGCCGCGGCCCGCGCCGCCACCGCCAACAAGCGGCTCGAGCGGATGCTCTCGGCTGCGGTGCGCGACATTCAGCAGATACGGACAATAGGGAAGTAGGGATCGATCGATTTGGGCTCATCGTCGCGCCGCCCGAAGCCCCTGCTGCGCGACGGCTGACGTCGGGTCGATGACCAGCGCCTCCGCGAACAGGCGCGCGGCAGCGGCCGCGTTGCCGGCGGACATCTCGAACGCGGCGAGGTTCAAGTAGCCTGCCGGATCGCGCGGGTCGGCCTCGACCGCGGCGGCAAATGCGCGTCGCGCGTCGTGACGGCGTCCCGCGGCATCGTAGGCGACGCCGAGGACGTTCTGGCACCGCGCATGACACAGAGAGTGTCGCATCAGCGCCTCGCCGGCTTGGATTGCCGCCTCCGGCCGGCCCGCGAGCGCGTGGAGCGTCGCGGCGTAGAAGAGCGCCGCCGTACTGTCGGGCGCGATTTGCTCGAGTCGCCGGACCAGCGGCGCGAGCGCCCCGTCGTCGGCGGCGTCGGCGGCGACCGACGCGAGCTGTTCGAGGCTGCGAGCCTCCGGCCGGTCGCGCGAGATCTCGGCCTGCAGCGGCGCGGCCGCCCGCGCGAAGTCACCGCGCGAGGCATAGAGCTGCGACAGCGCGAGCGCGACGTCGAGGCTGTGCCCGTCGGCCCGCTGCGCCCCGGCGAGAATCCGCTCCGCCTCGTCCAGCCGGCCCGATTGCGCGCCGGCACGGACGAGGCCCGCCGCGGCCGCAGGGCTGCGCGGATCGGCCGCGAGGCCGCGGGCGAACTCGTCGAACGCGGCGTCATGCGCCTCCGCGCGCAGGAACATGGCGCCACGCGCCGCAGCGTGCGCCGCGAGATCGCGCGGCGGCCAGGCCAGGCCGGCGGACGGCGTGCCGAGGTCGCGCTTGAGATTGGCCGCCGTGGCGGCGGCCGGCGCACCGAAGAGCCCGCGCGGCCCGGAGAATTCGAGCTGCAGGCGATCGTCGCGCTGCAGCTCGGCGCCGGCCGTGTACTTCGCGAGGGCCGGCGGCTCGGCCGACATCAAGGAGAGCAGCACGTCCGGATCCCCGACCTCGACGTCGCGGAGATCGTCCGCCACCCCGGGACGCGACCACGCACGGCGGATCGCGTCGGCTGCCGCCGCGATCGGTTCGGCGGATCCGACAAGGAGCACGTCGCCGTCGCCGACGAGCCAGAGCGTCGTCGCCGGAAACACCGAGGTGAACGTCGCGACGATCGATCGCAGATCGGCGTCGGACATGTCATAGGTGTGGGCCCACTGACACATCAGTCCGCCGGCCGCCAGGCGCCGGCTCGCGCCCTCGAAGAACTCGCGCGTGAACAGCGCCGCCATGCCGGCGATCCAGGGGTTCGACGGTTCGGCAATCAGGACGTCGTACCGATCGCGGCCGAGCGCCAGGTGCGTCCGGCCGTCGCCCCGCACGAGCCGGACGCGGGGATCGCGCAGCGCATCGCGATTCTCGCGCGCGAAGAACGCGGACGCCAGGACGATGTCGGGCGAGATTTCGATGACGTCGGCCCGCTCGACCGGATGACGCAACGCGCTGGCCAGCGTGACGCCGCTGCCCAGGCCGATGATGCCGACACGGCGTGGCGCGTCGTGCAGCAGCAGCGGCACGTGCGCGAGGAGGCGCTGTGTCAGCATGTCGCCGCCGTTCGACGCGTCCACTTTCCCGTCGATCGCGAGTGCCACGATGCCCGCGGTCCGTCTGACCGTGACGGTCGCTTCCGACCCGTCGCGGTAGAAGAGCAGCGTGCCTGCCCGCAGGACCGGCGTCCGCAGCTCCGCCGGCAGGTAGGACGCGTACTTGTAGGCGCCGCTCGACATGAGCTCAGCGTCCCACGACGCGAGACGCCAGGTCAGGGCGCCGGCCGCAGCGATCACCGCCACTGCCGCCATGACTCGCCGGCGTCTCGGTTCAGCGGCGGCCACGACCAGGGCACTGGCAGCGAGAACGAGCAGGGCCGCGCCGCGCACGGTGCCTTGCAAGCCGAGGGCAGGCAGCATCCAGAACCCGGCGACGAGCGCACCGGTGAGGGCGCCCAGCGTGTTCGCCACGTACACCGCCGCGACGTCCCGGCCGAACGCCTCGCCCCGCCGCGCGGCCAGCCCGAGCGCGAGGGGAAAGACCGCGCCGAAGGCGAACGTCATCGGCAACAGCAGCGCGGTCACGACCGTGACCTGAAATCCGAGCAGCGTCCCGAAGTTGCCGCCTGGCGCCGCCACCGCGTCAGCCACCATCGTCACGGCGCGCGGCACGCCGGCGAGCGCGGCCCCCGCCAGCACCGCGGCGCCGCACAGCGCGGACGCGAGGGGCCAGGGCGAAGCGACGCGGCCGGCAATCCACGCGCCCGCGAACGCGCCGGCGGCAAGCCCCGCGATGAAGATCATCACCACGGCGCCGAACGCAAATGTCGTCGGTCCGATGACGAGCGCGGCAATTCGCGTCCAGGCGACCTGCTGCACGAGCGCGGCGGCTCCCGAGAGGATCGCCGCGGCGATCGCGACGCGGCGCCAGCGGATTCCGAGATCTCGCGGCTCCCGTGTCGCGCCCTTCGTCGCGCCCTTCGAGGACGGGGGATTCGATGACGGGCGTTGGCGACGCGTTGCCGGTTTCGCCTGTGTGGCGGGAACGGCGGGAATTGTGTCGGCGCGCGGCGGAACGGTGGAGATCCACCACGCGCCGGCGGCGGCGGCGACGTTCAGGATCGCGGCCACGACGGTGGTCAGGCGCATCCCGAGTGCGGGCAGCAACACAAAGCCGGCCAGCGCCGCGCCAAGCGCGGCGCCGAGCGTGTTGGCGGCGTACAGCGTGCCGGCATCACGACTGGCCGCACGCGCGGAACCGGAGACGCCGCCGCGAACGACCAACGGCAACGTCGCGCCCATGGCCGCAGCCGGCAGGGTGACGCTGACGAGCGCGCAGCCGACACGGACCGCGGCGAACCACGCGCCGCCCTGCCCGTTGTCGTACGACGCGGCGAGCATCGGCTGGACGGCCGCGAGCGTGCCGGGCACGGCGAGGGCGCAGACCGCGACGAGCAGTTCGAGACCGGCGTAGGCGCGAAGCGCCGCCGCTCTCCTCAACCCCGGCGCGATTCGTCCGCCGGCGGCCGCGCCGACGGCGAGGCCGCCCATGAACGCAGCGAGAACCGTGCTGACCGCGGCCACGGTGTGGCCGAGAAAGAGCGCCAGCAATCGGCTCCAGGTGATTTCGTACAGGAGGGCAGCGACACCGGAGACGGCAAAGACGGCGTGGAGGACAAGGCGCGTGGCCACGGCCGCGTGGCGAGCATGCTACGCCCTTCGCCGGACGTGGTCTATCGGAGTTGAGTCAGGGTGACGCGGCGTAAGAGGCACGCCGCGTCTGGTGATCACGCCTGAAGTAACGTGCGTACGGAGGATGAAGCGGGTGCAGTCGGGGACGAAGACCCGGCCGGGCGCTCAGCCCCGCATCGGGTCGGAAGGAAGCGATCGGACCGATGATCCATCGCGGCGTGCCTCTCTCACTTCATTAGGACGCCGGCGCCGGAGGATAGTTCGATCAGGGACGGCCGGTCACTCGATTCTCACGCGACTGTCACGTCCGCGTCACATTTACGGCCGGTGGCCCCGCCGCGGCGTCATGGCCGGCTGGCACCAGGCCTGCCGGCCGTTGCTCTCGAGCACGCGCGCACGCACGTACCGCTCCGATCCGTTGAACTCGTAGGTCGCCGGCGAATCGGCCGCTTCCTTGAGGATCGTGCCGAGGGCGCCGACGAACTGGACGCGGTATTTGGAGTATGCGGTCTTGCGCACTTCCACCGTCATTGCCGACGCGGTCGCGCGGCAGTCGATCAGTTCGACGCCGGTCGAGGCGTAAAAGTCGCCGGCCTCGAGCGCGTCGAGAATCGACCGCGCGTCGAGACGCGCCGCGCGCACCGCCACCCAGCCCCGCCCGGGCCCGGCGACGTTCGGATTTCCCGGATCCTTGAAGACATGGGCATCATCCACGGCGATACCGTAGAGGAGCTTGCCGCTCGTGAGGATCGCGTCCCAGACCTCTTCGAGCCCGGGCACTCCGCCGCCGCCGACGTTGTTCACCTGCGGATGACCGTTGAAGATCTCGAGCAGCCGGTTGTTCTGCACCTGACGCAGCTCGTCTGTCGTGATCGCCCAGCCGAAGTTCGGATGGTTGATGTGCGGCACGCCGTCGGCGCCGCGAATGGCATCGACGTTCCGCTGCAGCACCTCGAGGACCGACGTCCCGCCTTGAGGATCGACCTTGCGTCCGACGTTCAGCCCGTTGATGTGCAGCGGCTTGTCGCCGAACCGGTCGGTGACCTCTTCGCCTTTGATCACGAGGAACTTGTCGTCCGCGCCGTGCACGGCGTTGAGCCCTTCGACGCCCGTCAGGAAGTTGTGGTCGGTCAGCACGAGAAACTGGTAGCCGTGCTCGCGGTACCACTGCACCACCGCGTCCGGCGTGCTGTCGCCGTCGCTGTTGACGGTGTGCGTGTGGGTATTGCCCTTGAACCAGCGCAGCGGCGCCTGACCGCGGGCCACGAATTCGAAGCTGGTCTCGAGCGCCAGACCGACGACGAGGAGCACGGCGATCGCGGCGCCGGATCGCCGGCCGCCCGGACGCCCGGCCGGTGTCGATCCTCCAGTCATGGGCTGCATTGATACCACGTCCGGGTCACACGCGCTCCCCTCTTGCTTACCGAGGGGAGCGCGGCTATACTCTCGGTAACCGAGGGAACAGCGTGAGCAAACCGTCCGATCTCGTGCAGGGCACACTCGATCTGCTGATCCTGAAGATCCTCGCCCTCGAACCGCTCAACGGCTGGGCGATCAGCCAGCGGCTGAAGCAGGTCTCGAGCGACGTGTTGCAGGTGAGCGACGGATCGCTCTACCCCGCCCTGCACAAGCTCGAGCAGCAGGGATGGATCGCCGCCGAGTGGCGCCAGAGTGAGAACAACCGCCGGGCGAAGTTCTATTCGCTCACGCGGCCGGGGCGGCGCCAGCTCGAAAAAGAGGCCGCCAACTGGGCCCGCCTGTCGTCGGCGATCTCCAATGTCGTCAAGCTCAAGGAGGCGTGACGATGCCGAGGTGGCTGCTCATCCTCCGGCTCCGCGCGCGATCGCTGTTCCGGCGCGATCGCGTGGAGCGCGACATGGACGATGAGCTGCGCGATCACCTCGTGCGACAGATCGAGGAGGGCCTGGCCGCGGGCCGCCCTACTTTGGAAAGCGACCGAGCGCGACGAGCAGATCGAGTTTGGCCCGGCGGACGGCGTCTTCCGCGAGTGCCGCGGCGGTTTCCGTGTCGCGCGCCACGCGCTGGGCGTCGATCACTTCGATGTTCGTCGTGGCCCCGACCTCGAACGCCGAGGTCGTGATGCGGACCACCTCGTTCGCCTGATCGGCGGAGGTCCGCGCAATCGCCAAAGCCCGTTCGAGGTATTGAATGGAATCGCGCGCCACCCGGACGTCGGACCTGGCCTGAATCTCCAGGCTGATGAAGGCGAGCTTCGATTCCTCGACGGCGGTCTGCCGCTGCCGCAGCAGCGCCCGGCGCTGGCCACCGTCAAAGATGGGCTGCGCGAAGTTCACCGCAAAGCTCCACGACCGGCCCGGCTGAAAGAGTCCCGCCGGCGCGACGGCGACCGGTGAAAACGACAGGCTCGGGAACGGTGCCCATTCGGTCCAGTGGTCCTTGACGACGTGCTCGGCGGCACGCCGAATCGCGGCTTGCGTGAGCATGTCCGGCCGGGTCGTCGCCAGCGTCGCGAGGTCCTGGTCGGCCGGCAACTCAAAACTGGGCTCCGCGCCTGCATCGACCGGGCCATCGTTCACGAGGAGCACACCGAGGGCTTCCTGGGCGCGGAGCATCGCCAGCCGGAACAATTCAAGGCGCCCCTCGTCGGTCGTGGCCGCCTGTGCGGCCCGCAGCTGGTTGAGCCGGCTGCCGGCACCTCCCTCGAGCCGCTTCTGCGCGTAGTCGAGGTGCGCCCGCGCCGCTTCCAGCGAGGTTTCGGCGACCTGAACCTGCCGCCGCGCGGCAATCACCGCGAGGTACGCCTGGGCGGTTGCCACGGCAATCTGCTGCCGCACTTCGCCGACGCTGAGCGTCGCGACCTCGACCTGGTCCTTCGCCTGGTTGGCGGCATACCACTTGCCGGTGAGGTAGTTGACGCTGCCGCCGATCGAGACCTGACTCTGCGGCTGCGTCGTCGTCCCTTCGAAACCGCGCGAGCCGTCGAGCGTCACGCTGGTGACGCTGGCGCTGACCGAAGGCAGCGTCAGTGCGCGCGACTGCGCGACGAAGGCTTCGGCGCGCGTGATCGCCGTCATCGCCTGGGCGATGGTTGGGTTCTTATCGAGCGCACGGGCGACGGCCTCGTCGAACTCGACCTTCGGCATCGGTCCCTGGGCGAAGGCCACCTGTGGCCGCGCGGCCAGCAAGACCGCACTCAGCACCCAGCCCGCCGCACTCGGCAATGTTCTACGCATGCGCACCTCTCGATTCCGCCACGATTTCGTCGCCCTCCTCGTGGCCGCGGTGCTTGCGTCCCGGAGCAATCGTTCGAATCGCCACATACAACACAGGAATGAACACGATGGACAGGAACGTCGACGCCAGCATGCCGCCGGCGACGGTCGTCCCGACTGAATTGCGAGCGCCCGATCCGGCGCCGGTGGCATAGGCCAGCGGCAAGACGCCGAGCACGAAAGCGAACGACGTCATGAGAATCGGCCGCAGCCGGATTCGCGAGGCTTCGACCGCCGCGTCGACGATCGACATCCCCTGCTTCCGCAGGTGTTCCGCGAACTCGACGATCAGGATCGAGTTCTTGGCGGCCAGGCCGATGAGCATGACGAGCCCGACCGAACAGAACACGTCGTTCGAGAAGCCACGCACGTACTGGGCGCTGAGCCCCCCCAACACCGCGAGCGGCACGCCGAGCAAGATGATGAACGGCAAGATCCAGCTCTCGTACTGCGCCGCCAGCACGAGGTAGACGAGCAGGATGCTGAGCGCGAAGAGATAGATCGCCGTCGATCCGGCGCGGATCTCCTCCAGCGACTGGCCGGCCCAGGCGAAGTCGAAGCCGGGCGGCAGCGTCTCGCGCGCCATCTGTTCCATGTACGCGATGCCCTGGCCCGAGCTCACCCCCGGAATCGCCGTGCCGGTGATTTCCGTCGCACGGAACATGTTGAAGTGGCTGATCACCGATGGCGCCGTCGTTTCGCTCAGCCGCACGACCGTGTCGAGCGGCACCATCTGCCCGTTCTGCGCGCGGGCATAGAACTGCCGGAGATCCGACGGCTCGCCACGGAACCGCTCGTCCGCCTGCGCGTACACCCGGTACGCGCGGTTGTTGAAGTCGAAGTCGTTGATGTACGCGGACCCGAGCAGCACGGCCAGCGCGTCGGTGATCTCACGAATCGGCAGCCCGAGGCTGCGCGCGCGATCCCGATCGATCTGCACGATGAGCTGCGGATCGTTGGCGGTGAAGCTGCTGAACAGGCCGGCGACCACGCCGGACTGGTTGCCCTTCCCCATCATCTGGTAGGTCACGGCCGCGAGATTGCTGATGTCGCCGCCCGACCCGTCCAGCACTTCGAACGAGAAGCCGCCGAATGTCTGGAGCCCCTGGATCGCCGGGGGCGCGACGGGAATCACGAGCGCCCCGGTGATGCCGCCGAGGAGCTGCCCGCGCAGACGATTGAGCACTTCGCCCAGCGAGTGCTGCTTCTCCTTGCGCTCCTCATAGGGCCTCAACCTCGCGAACATCAAGCCCTGGTTCGGGGCCGACCCGCTGAAGCTGAATCCGCCGACCGAGAAGACGGCGAGCACCTCCTCCTGCCGCATGATGATCTGCTCGGCCTGCTTCGCGATGTTCACCGTGTACTCCAGCGACGAGCCCGACGGCGCCTGGATGATGGCGATGAAATAGCCCTCGTCTTCTTCCGGCACGAACGACGACGGCACGATGGTGTAGATCCGATACGTCGCGAAGAGACCCGCGACGAAGATCAACAACATCACGATTTCGAGTTTGAGCAGCCGGCGGACGATGGTCACGTAGAGCCGCGTGCCGCCGTCGATGATCTTGTTCACGCCCGAGAAGAAGCGGCTCGGCTTGGTGCTGTGCCGGTCGAGCAGCAGCGCCGAGAGCGCCGGCGTGAACGTGACCGCGTTGAACACCGAGAGCACGACCGAGAACGCGATCGTGAGCGAGAACTGCTGATACATGCGGCCCGTCGTGCCGGGGAAGAACGCCACCGGCACGAACACCGCGACGAGCACGATGCCGATGACCACGACCGCCGAGAACACCTCGCGCATCGCGTCCACCGCGGCCACGTGCGCGCGCTTGCCGTACTCGCGCATGTGCCGCTCGACGTTCTCGATGACGACGATCGCGTCGTCGACGACGATCCCGGTGGCGAGGACGACGCCGAAGAGCGTCAGCGTGTTGATCGAGAAGCCGAAGAGCTTCACGAACGCGAACGTGCCGACGAGCGATACCGGGATGGTGACAGCCGGAATCAGCGTGCTGCGGATGTTCTGCAGGAAGATGAACATGACCAGCACGACGAGCAGGATGGCTTCGCCGAGCGTCTTCAAGACTTCGATGATCGATTCCTGCACGACGACGACGTTGTCGAAGGCGATCTGCGCTTCGAGACCGGGCGGAAAGTTCAGGCGGAGCCGGTCGAGCTCCTTCTGGATACCGGAGAACACCTGAATGGCGTTGGCGGTCGGCAGCAGCTGGATGCCGATGCCGGACGCTTCCACGCCGGCAAACCGCAGCCGCGACGAGTAGCTCTCGGCGCCGAGCTCGACGCGGCCGATGTCTTTCACGCGGACGAGCGCGCCGTCCTTCCCGGCCTTGACGACGACGTCCTCGAACTGCGGCACCTCGGTCAGCCGGCCCGCGGCGCGGACGCTCAACTGGTACATCTGCTCGGCCGACGACGGCGAGTCGCCGATGCTGCCGGCCGCGACCTGCACGTTCTGCTCGCGCAGCGCGCCGACGACGTCGCCGGGCGTCAGCCCGCGGCCGGCCAGCTTGTTCGGGTCGAGCCACAACCGCATCGCGAACTTGCGCTCGCCGAAGATGATGACGTTGCCGACGCCCGGCACGCGCTTGAACGCGTCGCGGACGTAGAGGTCCAGGTAGTTCGAGATGAACAGCGAGTCGTAGCGGTTGCCTTTCGAGAAGAACCCGATCGCGCCGAGAAACCCGCTCGTGTTCTTCGTGACCGCGATGCCGTTGGTGCGCACCTCGGCCGGCATGCGGCCCAGCGCCTGGTTGACGCGGTTCTGCACGTCGATCGCCGCCAGGTCCGGGTTGCGGCCGATCTCGAACGTCACCGTAATGCTCGAGAAGCCCGTGCTCGTGCTCGAGGAACGCATGTACATCATGCCCTCGACACCGTTGATGACCTGCTCGAGCGGCGTGGTGACGGCGCTCTCGACCGCCTGCGCATTGGCGCCCGTGTAGAACGCCGCGACCGTCACCGACGGCGGCGTCAGGTCGGGGTAGCGCGCGATCGGCAGGATCGGGATCGAGATCGCGCCCGCCAGGATGATCATCATCGAGCAGACGGTCGCGAGGATCGGGCGGCGAATGAAGACGTCGCTGAACATGCCTTACTTGCCCTTTCCGCCGCTCGCGGGCGCCGCGCCGCCGGGCGGTGGCGCCCCGCCGCCGGGCGGCAGCACCTGCACCGGGACGCCGTCGCCAATCTTCTGTACGCCCGACGTGATCAACTTGTCGCCGGCCTTCAGCCCGCCGGTCACGATGTAGTTGTTGCCGACGACCGAGCCCACCGTCACGCCGCGCTGCCTGGCGACCAGGCCACCGCCCTCCCCGGCCTCGGCCACGAACACGAAGTACTGGCCGTTGATGCGGTTGAACGCCACGACCGGCGCGACGATGGCCGGCAGCTTCTCGAACACGATCTGCGCGCGCACGAACTGATCCGATCGGAACCGCGACGACTGGCCCGGCAGCGTCGTCTTGACGAGCACGGTCTGCGTGCTGGTATCCACCGACGGCGAAATGAACGTCACCTGTTGCGTAACGATCGCCTTGCCGGACTCGTCGACAATGCGCACCGGGAGCCCCATCTTGAGACGCGGTGCGTCCTGGGCCGGCACGTTCACGTAGACCTCGAGGCCGGTGTTGTCCTCGACCGTCGTCAGCACCGTGGAGCGCGTGACCCGATCCCCTTGACGGACCGGCACGTCGCCGACGATGCCCGCCGTCGGCGCGACGACGCGGGCGTAGGCCAATTCGGTCTGCTGCTGGCGAATCAGCTGTTCGGCGGCTTTGAGCTGTGCCTCGGCCGCCTGCACCTGGGCCTGCGCCTGGTCGTACTCCTGCTGGCTCATCGCGCCGACCGTGAGCAGCTTCTTCGCGCGCTCGGCCTGTTGCCGCGCAAACCGCGCGTCGGCCTCCCGGGCCGCGCGCACCGACTCGAGCCCGGCGATGGCGGCCTGGAGCGGCGCGGCGTCGATTTCGAACATCACTTTGCCCGTCTCCACGCGATCCCCGGACTTCACGAGGATGCGCAGGAGGAACCCTTCGGCCTGCGGCTGAACTGTGCTGGAGCGCCGTGACTTGATCGTGCCGACGAACTCACCGACCTGCTCGATCGGCGTCTCGGCGAGCGTCACCATCTCGACCGGGACGGCCATCGCGGGACCGCCCCGTCCGCCGGGCGCCGCACCGGCCGCCGACGAACCGCCATCGCCGCCGCACGCGACGGTGGCGACGAGCAGGAGCAGCGCTCCCGCGAAGGACACCGTCCTGAATCGGACAGTGCGAATTGCATGCTCGAATACGGACATCGCCATCATTGATTGAATCCGAACGGAAAGTGGGAAGCGCGCTCGGCCGGAAAATCTGGCAGATTCGTTACTTCTTACGATACCCGAATGCCGCCAGTTCAGCGACCCGGCTGGGGTGCGCCCGGGTCTACCTGCAGGATCCCAACTAAAGGAACATACGCTTTGGCGCGTAGAGCGTCGATGATGTAGAGTCCATAGTTCGTGTCCATTCGTCCAGCGGGATCGCCATCCGCCGGACGTTCGGACTTCTATTCGTCGCACGCTGGTTACTCATGGATGTACTCACTGACGTGCTCGAGTCGATTCACGTTCGCAGCCTGATCGTCGGGCGCTTCGAGTTCACCGCCCCGTGGGGCCTGAAGATGACTCGCGGCATCCCCGGCTTCTACGTCGTCACGCGCGGCAGTTGCTGGCTCGATGTCGAGGGGCTCGACCCCGTTCAGCTCGCCGGCGGCGATTTCGTCGTCATCCCCAAGGGCCAGGCGCACGTCATCCGCGACAACCGCCGCACCAAGGCGTTGCCCGTCGAGGAAGTGCTCCGCGGGTGCCCGAGCCACAAGCGCTGCCAGCCGGGCGGCGTCTTTCAGTACGGCGGCGGCGGCGCGGCCACGACGATCGTCGGCGGCTGCTTCCGGATCGACGATGCGGCAAGCAATCCGCTCATCCGATCGCTGCCCCCGATCATTCACGTCCGCGGCGATCGGGGCGCGCCCGTCGAGTGGCTCGAGGCGACGCTGCACTTCGTCGCGTCGGAGATGGCGGCCGGTCAGCCCGGCGCCGCCACCGTCGTGAGCCGGCTGGCGGACATCCTCTTCGTGCACGCGGTGCGCGCGCATCTCGCGCAGCCGGGCGACGGCCCCACCGGCTGGCTCCGCGCGCTCGTCGATCCGCAGATCGGCCGGGCGCTCTCCGCCATCCATCAAACGCCGGAGCGCACGTGGACCGTCGAATCGCTTGCCGAGCACGTCGGCATGTCGCGGTCGGGCTTCGCGGCGCGCTTCATGCAGCTCGTCGAAGAGCCGCCGCTCACGTACCTCACGCGGTGGCGCATGACCAAGGCGTCGCGGCTGCTGCGCGGCGGTCGTGCCAGCATCGGCGAGATTTCCAGTCAGGTCGGCTACGAAGCCGAGGCCGCGTTCAGCAAGGCGTTCAAACGCTGGCACGGCGTGGCCCCGGGGACGTATCGCAAGACCCAGGTGGTGGCCGCAACACCGGTCGCGGGGTGAGTCCGTCGAACTGCGTATGAGCCTCCTGCGCACCTCCGGCGTCGCGGCGCTCCTCATCGGCGGCGTCCTGCCCGCATCGATCGCCACGCGCCAGAGCGACATCGATCCGGCCTCGCTGATGACGTCGCCGGTGCTGTTGATGAACGGCGGTCAGGCGGTGTCGCAGGGCACGGGGTTCTTCTTCGGCGGCATGGCGTCGGACGGCACCATCGACACCGTCTTTCTCGTCACCAACTATCACGTCGTGACGGGACACGCCCCGCTCTCGACCGCTCCGCGTGCCGGCGATCGCATCCGCTTCGTCATGCACCGGAACGCCACCGACCTCGGCGACGTGCGCGCGATCGAGTTGCCGCTGTACGACGCCGACCAGCGTCCCGTGTGGGTCGCGAGCGAGACCTATCCGGCGGCGGACATCGTGCTCGTGCCGATCCCGACACGCGCCTACCAGGGCATCTCGCCACTCGTCTTCATCGAGGCCCACACGCGCGGCGACATCCGCATCCGCCCGACGTCAGGCGCGACGCTGCTCGGCTATCCGTACGGTTTCTACGACCAGAAGCACTACCTGCCGGTCTGGAAGACCGGGCACGTCGCCAGCGAGCCGAGCGTCGATTTCGAAGGACGGCCGGTGTTTCTCGTCGACGTGTCCGCCTACCCCGGCATGTCGGGATCCCCGGTGCTGGCCGTCGCCAACGGGATCTACGAGACCGAGGACGGCTCGATGCGGTCAGGCCGAATCTGGAAGCTGCTCGGCATTTTCTCGGCCATGCCGGTGGTCCGCGAACGGCGTCCGGCCGATGCCACGGGCTTCTCGACCGAGGGACAGACGGTCGAAACGACGCTCCAGCTCGGCTACGTCTGGAAGGCGGGCCTGATTGCGGATCTGGCAAAGAGCTACCGGGCCCGTCATAATTTCGCCCAGTGACCCCGTCTGAAAAACCCGCGCCCCAGCCGCCCCCGGCCGGCGCCATGGTCGAAGAGGTCTACACCGAGCTCCGGCGGATTGCCGAGCGCTACGTGCGGCGCGAGCAGGCGCAGAGCGTACAGGCCACCGATCTGGTGCACGAGGCGTATCTCCGGCTGGCGCGCGAAAAGAAGCCGCAGTGGCAAAACCGCACGCACTTCGTCGCGATCGCCGCGATTTCGATGCGCCGTCTCCTCGTCGAGCGGGCACGCGCGCGCGGCGCGGCCAAGCGCGGCGGCGCCAAGATCCAGGTCACGCTCGACGAACGGCTCCTGGTCGACGACCAGGCGCCGCACGGGATCGACGTCATCGCCGTCGATCGCGCGCTCACGCGGCTCGCCGAGCTCGATCCGCAACACGCGCGCATCGTCGAGCTGCGCTTTTTCGGCGGGCTGTCGGTCGAAGAGGCGGCCGAGGCCCTCTCGATCTCGCCGGCGACGCTCAAACGGCACTGGACCATCGCGAAAGCCTGGCTGCTGCGCGAGCTCGAAGGAGGCGCGGCGCCGTGAGCTCACCCGCGCCGCTCGACCCTGAACGGTGGCGGAAGGTCAACGACATCTTTCATCGCGCGCTCGATCTGCCGCCTGACGCGCGCGCCCGGTTCGTCGCGGAGGAAGCCGCGGATGACGCCGCGCTCGCCGACGAAGTGCTGTCGCTGCTCTCGGCGCACAACCGCGCGATCAGCTTCATGGAACAGCCCGCGGGGTCGCCCGCCGATCGCGAGAGCCTGACCCAGGACTCCGCGCTGCTCCCGTGCGGGACGATGGTCGGCCAGTACCGGATCGACCGGGTGCTCGGACAAGGGGGCATGGGCGTCGTGTATCTGGCCGAGGACCAGCGGCTCGGACGCACCGTCGCGCTCAAAGCGGTGGCGCCGCGCTTCACCGGCGACGCGGCGCGACGCGAGCGGCTGCGCCGTGAAGCGCGCGCCGCCGCGGCGCTGAGCGATCCGGGGATCGCGACCGTCTACGCGCTCGAGGAGATCGACGGCCACATGTTCATCGCCGGCGAGTTCGTGCCGGGAGAGACGCTGCGCGAAGAGATCGCCCACGGCCCGCTCAGTCTCGAGCGCACGGTGGACACCGCGCTGGCCATCGCGCGGGCGCTGACGGTCGCGCACGATCGCGGCGTCGTGCACCGCGACCTCAAGCCGGAGAACGTGGTGCGGACGCCCGGCGGCGCCCTCAAGATTCTCGATTTCGGCCTGGCGCGCATGCGCGACGCCCCGAGTCAGGTCACGCTCACCGGGGAGGGCGCGATCGTCGGCACGCCGGCCTACATGTCGCCCGAGCAGATTCGTGGCGAACCGGTCGATCCCCGATCGGACCTCTTTTCGCTCGGCATCATCATCTACGAGCTGATGGCCGGTGAGCGTCCGTTCGCCGGCAGCGACGCGGCCTCGACCATCGCGCGCATTCTCGAGTCCGAGCCGCGCCGGCTGACCGATCGAGCCGCGACGGATCGTACGAACGCCGTGATCCTCGGCGGGCTCGATCAGATCGTGCGCACGTGCCTGCGCAAGGCGTCCACCGCGCGCTATCAGTCGGCGCACGATCTCGTCCATGCGCTCGAGCTCGTGCGGCAGGGACGAATCAGCGGCCTGAGCTCGCACGCGCCGGAGCCCGGCACGCGGGTCCCGGGGGCGCCGCTGTGGTGGTGGGAGTTCCACCAGGCCGCCGCCAGTCTCGCCTACCTGCTGTTACTGATCCCGTTGTGGCTGGCCCGCCTGTGGATGGGCGGACGGATGGGGCTGGTCCTGTTCCTGACGGGCCTCGCGGCCGCCGTCGCCGCGGCGATTCTCCGATCGCACCTGTGGTTTACCGTGCGGTCCTATCCGACCGAATGGGCGCGACAGCGCGCCCATAGCCGCACCTGGCTGAAGGCGGCCGACATCCTGTTCGTGGTGTCGCTCCTCGCCGCCGGGGCCGGCACGCTCGACGACCACGCGGGCGGCGCCGCCATACTCATCGGCGCCGCGGTGACGGTCTTTCTCTCGTCGATGATCATCGAACCGGCCACCACGCGCGCGGCGCTCGGCGATCTGAACCATCTAAACCATGGGTAGTGTTCAATGGCGCAATGGGTAATGGCAGACCCATTGGCGATCGACAAAGTCGATTGGCGATCGGCCGATCGGCAATGGACCGATGGGTAATCGGCAATCGGATCGGCAATGGGCAATGGCTGATGGCTGATGGCTAATCGGCAATGGGTAATGGGCGCCCATTGCCCATCACCCGATTACCGATCAGAAGATTTGCCCATTACCAATTACCAATTACCAGCAGCTGATTGCCGATTACCCATCGGCCGATTGCCGATCTCCAGATTGCCAATCGACTGTGTCCATCGCCAATGGGTCTGCCATTGCCCATTGCGCCATTGAACATTACCGATGGGTGAATCGTTTCTTAACAGCCGCCAGCGTCCGCTCCATGGACTCGCGGGCGGTGCTGGCGACGAGCGGCGAGACGAGGTAGCGCGCGAGCAGCGGGATCTCGCGGCTGAGCGAAATGGACTCGCACTCGGCGATCACTCC
>Ga0111538_10002341_pt1 | contig 26719 bp, 22 predicted proteins | sample SoiMethybrSBSTD1_FD_79669 | JGI IMG/M metagenome (GOLD analysis project Ga0111538, IMG submission 79669) | Bulk soil microbial communities from a Populus tree surrounding site in Tennessee, USA - Soil MetaG P. TD hybrid SBSTD1 (version 2)... | ecosystem: Environmental > Terrestrial > Soil >...
AATGCGGGCAGAACGTAATTGCGCATGATGTCGCCTTGTGGTGATGAAAGAATCCCGGCTGAGCTGACGGTAGTTGCGCCCGCCGCGCGGCGCTTCCCATGAACATCTGATGCACCTTCGGGCACTGCGCACTCCCGCGTTCATGGGATGTGCGCGCCGCCGTGCGTTCGTAGGCTGGCTCCCGGACTGAGCAACAAATCGGGGGGCATCATGCGGATTTCGACTGTTCCCTGCGGGCTGTGTGCGACGCTGACCCTGAGCGCGTGCAGCGACGGCGAATCCATCGAGATCAGCGTGCGCGACGACGGCTGCGGCGGAGTCGTCGAGGCGAGCAATGGCCTGCAATCGATGCGCGAGCGTGCTCGTGCGATCGGCGCGGATCTGTCGGTGGAGAATGCGGAGCCCGGCACCCGCGTGCGCGTGATGCTGCCGCTCAGTCTCGAGAGGCGGGCGCGAGAGCGCGCTTGAGCGCGTCGAGATCGATGGGTTTGACGAGGTGCGCGTCGAAGCCGGCTGCCGCAGAGCGCTGGCGGTCTTCGAGCTGGGCGTAGCCGCTCAACGCAATCACTTGCAGCCCAGGTGCGGCAGCTTTCAGGCGGCGCGCAACTTCGTAGCCGTCGATGCCGGGCAAGCCGATGTCGAGCAGCACCAGCTGCGGCTGAAATGCCGCGAGCATCTCGAGCGCCTGCTCGCCCGAGTACACGCACAAGGTCTGGCGCCCTTCGAACTGCAACAGCATCGCGAGCGAGTCGGCAGCATCGCGGTTGTCGTCGACGATCAGCACGCGCAGCAACGAGTCCGGTTGCAGCTCTGCAGCTCGCGGCTCCGTCGCTGCCTGTTCGGCCAGTGGCAGCCGAATCGTGAACGTCGAGCCATGGCCAACGCCTGGACTCCTCGCAACGACGCTCCCGCCGTGCAGCTCGACGATCTGCTTGCACACGGTCAGTCCGACGCCGAGTCCGCCTTGGGAGCGATCCAGTCCGCGCTCGGACTGCGCGAACAGCTCGAAGATGCGCGGCAGGAATTCCGGTGCGATGCCGATGCCGTTGTCGGCGATCTCGACCACGGCCGTGTTGCCTTCGACGTGCGGACGAATGCGAATCTCGCCGCCGTCCGGCGTGTATTTGGCTGCGTTGACCAACATGTTCGCGATGCATTGCCCGAGCCGCACCTTGTCCGCCGACACACAGATCGGCTCGAGCGTCTGCGTGAGCGTCAACTGATGAGCCTTGCTGCGGATCAGCGGCTCCGCGGTCTCGATCGCCAGGTGCACGCAAGTCGCGACATCGATCACTTCGCGCCGCAGCTGGATGCGACCCTGGGTGATCCGCGCCACGTCGAGCAGATCATCGAGCAATCGGCCGAGATGCACGGCCTGCCGCTGGATGATGCCGACCAGCACCCGCTGATTCTCCTGCGGCACGAGCCGCGCCAGCAGCTCGGCGGCATTGGCGATCGGCGCGACCGGATTGCGCAGCTCGTGCGCCAGCATTGCGAGGAATTCGTCTTTGCGACGATCCGTCTCCAGCAGTGCGCGCTGCAGCTTGCGCTGCTCGGTGACGTCCTGCGCGTTGCTGACCACGTAGTCGTCGCTGGCCGCGAACAAAGTGATGACCAGGTCGCGGCCCGCGAATTGGCTTTCATAGCGCACAGGCTCGCGCAACTCCACTACGCGTCGCAGCTGTGCGAAGACAGTCGGGACGCGCTCCGGCGCCAGCTCGCTGACCGGTCGTCCGAGGATCTCATCGCGCGACCGGCCCATGAGTGCAGCGGCGTTGCGATTGATGTTCGTGTAGATCCAATCGACCAGCGCGCCAGATTCGTTGCGCACCGCCTTGAGGATTCCCGTGAGATCGGTGGGATGCTCGAACAGCGTCTGCAGCTGGGCATCGCGCTCCGCCAGCGCTTTCTGGTGCTCGGCATCCAGCTTCGCGCGCGCGGCGCTCAGCTCGGCGTTCACAGCTTTGAGCTGGCCGCGACGTTGATGAAGCTCGACCAGCACTGCGACCTTGCTGCGCAGGATCTCAGGTACGACCGGTACTGCGATGTAGTCGATTGCGCCGAGCTCGTAGCCCTTCAGCCGGTCGAGCTCGCTGATGTTGACGGCGGTGACGAAGATGATCGGCGTGAGCTCCAGTCGCGGATGCTCGCGCACCAGGCGCGCCACCTCGAAGCCGTCCATTTCCGGCATGTTCACATCGAGCAGGATCGCCGCGAACTCCTGTTCGAGCAGCCGTTCCAGCGCCTGCGCGCCCGAGAGTGCCCGGACGCATTGAATGCCCAGGCCATACAGAACCGCTTCGTAGGACAGGAGTCGGGCGGGCTGGTCGTCCACGAGCAGGATGCTGGCCCGGGGCGCCGACGATTGCGCCTCGCCGGCAGCCGGGGACGCGGGGGTCTGACCTTTCTGCAGCGTGTTCATGTAGTTCTGATGCGCCAGAGACGGTAATGCTCCGGCTGGCCAAAAGATCCGTGCTGTGGCCGGTTGTCGCAGCCGACGGCGATTGAGTGGCGTAGGAGTCGGCCTGCCACCGCAGGGCTGACTGGCAAACTTCGAGGAGAATCGCCATGAGAATGCTGATCGGACTGACGCTGGGCCTGCTGACCACGATCGCGAGCGCCGCCGAGCACTACGGGGCGCCCCTGACGCTGAAGAATCCGCTGACGCTGGAAGCTGCCGTTCAGCAGGTTGGCGACGGGGCGGCCGCGAACGTGCTGGTCGAGTCGACGGTGGCCAAGGTCTGCGAGCAACGCGGCTGCTGGATCGCCCTGAAGAGCGCCTCCAGCCAGCTGCACGTCATCTTCAAGGACGAAGCGTTCTTCGTGCCGGCCAGCCTGATCGGCAAGACCGTGCTGGTCGAAGGCAGGCTCAGCAAAGAGGCGGACGGCTATCAGCTCGTCGCCAATGGCCTGCAAGTGAAGAGCTGAACGGTGCTGCTGCGACTGCCGGTTGATCCGGGCGCGCTCACGGCCAACGGCCCCTACCGTAGTCGGTGGGGGCGGGAGAGCTGCATCCTCTGGGGTCGGCTGCGGCACGCCGATTTCGGGCCGTGCACGCATACGCTCTCGATCCGCGCGGCGTGGGGCGGCGTCGAGTCCGTCCACATCGACGGCCGCACGATCGGCGTGGACGACGACAACTTTCTGATCCTGAATCACGGCCGGATCTACTCGACCAGCGTCCACAGCGAGCAAGCGGTCGAAACACTCGCGATCTGCTTCCATCCTGCGCTCGTCGAGCAGATCCACTGCGAAGGCGCGAGCAGTCAGTTCCTCGAACACCTGCGGCCGCACGACGCCGTGGTCAGTCCACTCTTGCAGTCGATCCGGGCAGAGCTGGCGCGCGGCAGCGAGGACGAGCTGTGGTTTGACGAGCAGCTCACGATCCTGCTGGCGCGCATGCGCGTCCACCAGGAAAGCCTGATCGACCGCGTGGACCGCCTGGCGCTGATCCGCTCGACGACGCGGCGCGAGGTCTATCGTCGCGTCGCGCGTGCGACCGATCTCCTGCACAGCAACTATGCGAGCGACGTCGATCTGGAAATGCTGGCGCGCACCGCGGGCATTTCGAAGTATCACTTCCTGCGCCTGTTCAAGCTGGTGCACGGCCTGACTCCGCACACCTACCTGCAGCGCAAGCGCGTCGGCGTCGCCGTCCGCCTGCTGGAGTCGACCAGCCTCACGGTGCGCGAAGTCGCGACGAACGTCGGCTTCGCCGACGACTCCACGCTCGTCCGCCAAGTGCGCCGCTGGACCCGCCGCACCCCGGGGCAAGTGCGTGCCGCGGCGCTGGGAAGAGAAGAACCGGTGCCGGGAGAAGAAATGAGTGGAAACTCAGCAGTGCAGCATCCACAAATGTTGCGGTGCTGACTTTCCCCCGATTTTCTCTCCCGGCACCAACTCTGTTCTTATTCTTCCATCTCCCTCCGCAACGACCTGTGCAACAACAACCTGGCTTTGCTCCAATCGCGCCGGATGGTGCGCTCGGAGGTCGAGCGCATGGCGGCGATCTCGGTGAAGGAGAAGCCGCAGAAGAATTTCAGGTCGACCAGCTCGGCGAGCTCGCGGTCGACTGTGGCGAGCTCGTCGAGGGCATCGCTGAGCGGTTGGAGCTCGCTGACGTCGACTGCGACATCAGGAGCGACGGTCGGCAGGGCGGTGATGTCGAAGCCGCCACCGCGTTTCTGTGCGCGACGCTCGCGGGCGTAGTCGATGATGAGGCCGCGCATCGCACGGGACGCGTAGGCCATGAAGTGGCTTCGATCCGGAAACTGCAGCGAGTCGCGCTTCGAGATGTCCAGGTACACCTCGTGCAGCAGGGTGGTCGGGCTGAGCGTCAGCTGGGGGCCGTTGCGACGCAGGGCGCTCTGGGCGATCTGTCGCAAGTCGGAATAGAGGGACGCGAACAGGGGATCGTCGGTGAGGCTCATCGCAGCCGGGGCCAAGGTTGCGTGCTGCGAGTGTGCCTGAGCTGCAGGGTGGGGCTCAATGTTGCGGATTGCGGTGTCGGGTGCTGCGCTGTGGCCGGAATTGCCGCGAGGTTACGATTACCGGTGCGATGGCTGGGATCGACAAAAACCGCTGGACCTTGCTGAGCCCGCTGCTCGACGAGCTGCTGGACGCCGACGAGCAAGTGCGCTCGGTGCGGCTGGCCCATATCCGCGATACGGATGGCGATCTGGCGGACGACCTGTCCGCGCTGTTGCATCGGCAGTCCGTGATCGAAAAGGAGGGCTTCCTCGAGGGCTCGGCCGCGCAGCTGCCGGTCGAGTCGGCCCTCGCCGGACGCGACATCGGCACCTACACGCTGGAGCGGCCGCTCGGCCGCGGCGGTATGGGCGCGGTGTGGCTCGCCCATCGCAGCGACGGACGCTTTGCGGGTCGCGCCGCCGTCAAGCTGCTGAACCTGTCGCTGCTCGGACCGGCCGGTACCGATCGCTTCAAGAGCGAGGGCAGCGCGCTGGCGAGACTCGCGCATCCAAACATTGCCCGCCTGATCGATGCCGGGGTGACGGCCCAGGGTCAGCCCTATCTCGTGCTCGAATACGTCGAGGGTCAGCCAATCGACCGCTGGTGCGAAGCCCGCACACTCGGAGTCCGCGCTCGCGTGCGCCTGTTCCTGCAGGTCCTCGATGCGGTCGCCCATGCGCACGGCAAGCTGATCCTGCATCGCGACCTGAAGCCGCCGAACATCCTGGTGACCGGCGACGGGCAGGTGAAGCTGCTCGACTTCGGCATCGCGAAGCTGCTCGACGAAGAGTCGCACGCGCCTTCGGCGATGAATCTCGGTGCGCGCGCGTTCACGCCAGAGTACGCCGCACCCGAGCAAGTGCAGGGTGCGGAGGTGACGACGGCAACCGATGTCTATGCGCTCGGCGTGCTGTTGCGCGCACTCGTCCGTCCGGCGCTGCGCAGCGATGTCGGCTGCATCATCGCGAAGGCGACTGAGACTGACCCGGCGAAGCGGTATCGAACTATCGCTGCGCTCGCCGACGATCTGCAGCGCTATCTGCACAAGGAACCCGTCAGCGCCCGGCCGGATTCGCTGTCGTATCGGCTCGGGCGATTCGTCGCGCGCAACCGGACGGCAGTCGGAGCCGCCTGCGTCGTGTTGCTCGCGCTCGTCACGGCGAGCGGAGTCGCAGCCTGGCATGCCCGTCAAGCGACCTTGCAACGCGATCAGGCGCGCGCGCTTTCGGCGCGCAACAACGCGGTCATGGAGTTCGTCAGCAGCATGCTCACGGAAGTCGTGCCGGCCGACCAGCCGGTTCGCGTCGGCGATCTGCTGGAGCGCAGCCAGTCGGTATTGCTCGGCATCGAGACGCGGCCGGAGATCAAGGCCGCGATCCTCAATATCCTCGCAACGTATTTCCTGAATGCCGGCGACCTTGCAAAAGCGCAGCCGCTGCTGACGCAATCGCTCGAACTGACGCGCACCAGCGCGGACCTCGAACTGCGCGCCGAGCTGTTGTGCACGAATGCCTTGTCTGCGTCGTTGCTTGGGCGGCCGGAGGAAGCTCAGGCCAGGATTCACGAGGCGCTCGCGTTGCAGAGCGAGGACGTGCCGACGCCGGCACGATGCACGGAAATCGCTGTGAGACTGGAGGGGTCGTGACGATGGAACGCACGGTCGGCAACTACGCGCTCGAACGGCCGATTGCTCACGGCGGCCGGGGGACTGTATGGCTGGCGCATCGTCGCGATGGACGATTCGAAGGGCGCGCTGCGATCAAGTTCCTCGATGCGCTGCTCGGCCCGGCCGGCGTCAAACGATTCCGTCGCGAGGGTCACGTCCTCGCGCGGCTGGAGCACGCGAACATCGCGAGCCTGATCGATGCTGGCGTGACGGAGGAAGACCAGCCGTACCTCGTGCTCGAATACGTCGAGGGTGAGCCGCTCGACAGATGGTGCGAGTCCCGCTCGCTCGATGTTCGCGGTCGCGTGCAATTGTTTGTCGAGGTGCTCGCCGCTGTCGCTCACGCGCACAGCAAGCTGATCGTGCATCGTGAGCTCAAGCCCGCGAATGTCCTCGTCACGCCCGACGGTCACGTGAAGGTGCTCGACTTCGGCACGACCGCGCTGCTCGACGCCGACGGTGCGACGACGACGACCGACGTCCACGCGCTGCGAGTGCTGCTCGGTGACTTGCTGGCGGGGCTGCAGCTGCCCGGCGATCTCGACGCCATTCTCAAGCTGCAGTATCCGACCGCCGAAGCGTTCGCGGACGATCTGCGTCGCTACCTGGACGGCGAACCGGTCCGCGCGCGCGGCGATTCCCGGTGGTATCGGGCGGGCAAATTCCTGGCGCGCCATCGCATCGCCGCCGGCGCGGCGCTCGTGGTGATTGCGGCAATCGTGACCGCGGGCGGGTTCTCGCTCCGGCAGGCGCATGAGGCGACGATCCAGCGCGATCGTGCACGCTCTCTCTCGGAGCGCAACGGTGCTGTGATCAATTTCGTGAACTCCATGCTCGCCGATGCCGCGCCGTCGCACGGTCCGATCTCCATCGCCGACCTGCTCGAACGCAGCTATTCGACTCTCACCGTCGGCAAGCAGCCGCCCGAGCACGAGGCCGCCGTGCTTGCATTGCTCGCGCAGTTCTTCGCCAATAACGGCAACAGCTCGCGCGCCGAGACGATGCTCGATCGCTCGCTGGAGTTGACCGCCAGGAGTCAGGACACGGCGCTACGTGCGCAGTTGCTGTGCCAGAGCGGGGCTGCCGCTCGCTCGGTCGGGCGCAGGGACAAGGCACGCGCCGAGATCCACGAGGGATCGAAGCTGGCCGGCGACGACGACCTCGCGACTATCACTTGCCTGGAGGCTGAGTCGTGGCTCGCGCAAGCGGAGAACGATCCCGAAGGCACGCTGACTTTCGCGCGCCGCGCGCAGGAGCGGCTGCGCCAATCGGGAATGTTCAGGCCGGACTGGGCCGCGGTTCTGATGGCAAGAATTGCCGACGCGCACTACATGCGTGGCAAGACCGCAGATGCGGAGCGCTATTACGCCGCTTCCCTCTCGGCGCTCGCGAAGATCGGTCGCGGGGAAAGCATCGCGACTTACGCAGTCCGCAGCCGCTGGGCGGCCATAGCTTCGGACACCGGCGATACCCTGCGTGCCTTGCATGACTATGAGCAGCTGTTGCAGGTCGTGGCTGCGAACTCGCTGAGCGGCAAACCGCCAGCCTGGCTGGTGGCCAGCCGCGGCAATCTGCTCGCACAGCTCGCGCGCTATCCCGAAGCGATCGCGAATTTCGACGAAGCGATCGAGCTCGCCAACGGCAGCGGCAACGTGCTGTACGCGATCGTCACGCGCGCGAATCGGGCCGACGTGCTCGTCTCGATGGGCAAGGCTGAGACTGCTGAGCGCGAGTTGCGCGACCTCGCGCCGTTGATCGACAAGACCATCGCAGCAGACAGCACTTACATGCATCGAATCCTGCGTGTGCAGGCGCGCATCGATGCGGCCGAAGGTCGCACGCCCGAAGCACTCTCGCGGTATTCCGAGGTCATCGCAAAACCCAACGTGACGGATGCGATGCTGGCGCGCGCGCTGGCGGAACGCTCGGAGCTGTACCTGAAGCTGGGGCAGACAGAGCTGGCGCTGACGGATGCGCAGCGGGACGTGCAAGTCGCACGCGAGTTGCAGCGGGACAAACCGTATTCCAGCTACACGGGCCGTGCGCTCGCGATGCTGGCCCGCGTTCAGCAGGCGCGCGCTGCGCCCGACGATGCGCGCGCGAGTGCCACAGCAGCAGTGCTCAATTTATCGAAGACGCTCGGGGACGATCATCCCGATACGCGTCGGGCGCGCCAGGCAGCCCTATAGCGCGCACTGCGCTGCGTCCGTACGTCAGCACGCGCCAGAGATATTCCATCGGACCGACCTGGAAGCGGCTCAGCCACCAGCGCGACAGCGGCACCTGGATGACGAAGAAGATCGCGACCGCAATCACCAGGTCGAGGGCCGGGCCGACCTTGTTCCACAAGTTGAAACCCCAGTGATAGAAGAGCGTCACCGCGATCAGCGTCTGCAGCAGATAGTTGGTGAGCGGCATGCGGCCCGCAAGCGTGATGGGTGCGATGCGCTGGCGCCATTGCTCGTTGCACACTGCGCGGATGATCGTCGCCACATAGAAGAGCATGATCGCGACCCGGCACACCACGTAGCCTTCCGCCGCGAGGATGCGTCCCACCGTCGGCTCCCACGGATTCGGCGCGAAGTCGCGCCAGGCCATGAAGCCGATGCCGCAGATCAACCCGATGCCGAGCGCCCACCATTGCACGCGGCGCACGAGCGGCAAGTGCGATGCGACGTTCTGGAAAAAGCGATTACGGCCGAGCAGCAGACCGATCAGCACCGTCGTGAGGAACTGCACGTAGAACCGGACGATGCCCGTGCTCTGCGGGTGCGTGTAAAAGGTCACCATCGATTCCGTGCTGCGCCGGGCCGTATCGAAGAAATTGCCGTGACCGAAGGCCGCGTTGTCCGCAGCGATCGCCTGTTGCGTCAGCTCGACGGCGGCCGACGTGTCCTCCGGTATCGTGCGCACCATCGCGATCGTGCCCATGATGGTGGGATAGAGCAGGCACAGGACGATGAGCGCAGCGATGACCCGATCCGGCAATCTGCGCAACGCGAGCAGCGCCAGACCAAGCAGGGCGTACATGTGCAGAACGTCGCCCGCCCAGAACACGCACGCGTGTATTGCGCCGAACACAAATAGCCAGAACAAGCGCCGCACGTAGATCTGCGTCGCCTGGTCCGGCGCGCGCGCCTGCAGGCGCTCGAGCTGGATGGTGAAGCCGACCGCGAACAGCATGCTGAACATGCTGTTGAACTTGCCGGAAAAAATGACGTCGCGGACCGTTTCCGTGCCGACGTCCCACCAGCGCGGCCACGCCGGATCGCCGCCGAAGCCCTGGAACAACGACGTGTTGAACGCCGGCACGTTCATGATGAAGATGCCGAGCAGCGCGAACCCGCGGATGGCATCGAGCACCTCGATGCGCTCGCCCAAAGAAACGGGACCCGGTGGAGCGGGTGCGGCCTCGGCCGGTGCGGCTTCGGTGTTCATGGACGCGTACACTATACGAGCAATCCTCACCTGATGGGTCCATCAATGCACAGCCTGTCGAGACCGGCCATCGCCCTGACGTTCCTTGCGCTCTTTGCGGGGTCGGCGCTGGCCGCCGAAAGTACGCCGACGCCGACGCAGCTGCCGCGCCTGGTGCGGCCGACACACTACAACGTGACGATCGAGCCGGACGCCGCCGCCCTCACGTTCCACGGCGACGTGGCGATTGCATTGGACGTGCTCGCCCCGGTGCAGAGCATCACTCTCAACGCGCTGGACATGAAGTTCGCGTCCGTTCGTTTCACTAACAGCACGGGCGCGGCCGTGACGGCCGCTCCGAAAATCACGATAGACGAGGCCGCGCAGACTGCGACGTTCGATTTCGGCAAGAAGATCCCTTCAGGAAGCTACTGGCTTGCGCTCGACTACACCGGCAAGATCGGCACGCAGGCGGTCGGATTGTTCGCCATCGACTACGACACGGCGAAGGGCAAGAAGCGCGCGCTGTACACGCAGTTCGAAGCATCGGACGCGCGCCGCATGATTCCGTCGTGGGATGAGCCGGCGTACAAGGCGACGTTCGTGCTCGAAGCGATCGTGCCGCAGAATCAGATGGCGGTCAGCAACATGCCGGTCGCGGAGCGCACCGAGATCGCCGGCGGGCGCGCACGAGTGCGCTTCCAGCAGTCGCCGAAAATGTCGACCTATCTCCTGTTCTTCGGGCTCGGCGAATTCGACCGCGCGACCGCGAAGCTCGGAGCCACCGAGCTGGGCGTCGTGACGCAGAAGGGCAAGTCCGGCCAGGCGCAGTTCGCGCTCGACTCGTCCGTACAGGTGCTGCGCGAGTACAACGATTACTTCGGCATTCCGTACGCACTGCCCAAGCTGGACAACATCGGGTCGCCCGGCAGCAGCCGGTTTTTCGGCGCCATGGAGAACTGGGGCGCGATCTACACGTTCGAGTACGCGATCCTCCTCGACCCGCAGATTTCAACGCAGGCAGACAAGCAGGGTGTGTTCGGCGTCGCCGCGCACGAGATCGCGCATCAATGGTTCGGCGACCTCGTGACGATGCGCTGGTGGGACGATCTGTGGCTCAACGAAGGATTCGCGTCGTGGATGGCGAGCCGCACCACGCAACGCCTGCATCCCGAGTGGAAAGAGGAGCTGAGCGCCGTGAACTCGCGCGAGCGCGCCGTCGATCGCGACTCGATCGCGACCACGCACCCGATCGTGCAGAAGATCGAGACTGTCGAGCAGATTGCGCAGGCTTTCGACGCGATCAGCTATTCGAAGGGCGAAGCAGTCATTCACATGCTCGAGGGCTACGTCGGCGACGACGTGTGGCGCGCAGGCGTGAGGCGCTATATGAAGGCGCACGCGTACGGCAACACGACCTCCGACGACCTGTGGCGCGAAGTGGAGGCGGCGGCGGGCCAGCCGATCACGGCGATCGCGCACGACTTCACGTTGCAGCCCGGCGTCCCGATGATCCGCATCGCGTCCGCGACCTGCCAGAACAACCAGACGACGCTGCAGCTGGTGCAGGAGGAATTCACGAGCGATCGCCCGAACAAGAAACCGCTGCAGTGGCGTGTGCCAGTGACAGCGAAGGCACTGGGCGCGAAAGCGCCGGCGCGACACGTCGTCACGGGCGGCAAAGCGACGATGACCGTGCCGGGCTGCGATCCCGTCGTGGTCAACAGCGGTCAGAGTGGCTACTACCGCACGCTGTATGCGCCGGCGCAGTTCGGCGAGATCTCGAAACGCTTCGCAACGATCCCTGCGATCGATCAGCTCGGCATTCTCTCCGACACCTGGGCCCTCGGTCTCACGGGTCACCAGCCCTCGACGGACATCCTGACGCTGGCGCTCGCGACGCCGGCGACCGCCGAGCCGCAGGTGTGGGGCAAGATCACCCGTGTGTTCAGCGGTCTCAACGCGTACTACGAAGGCGAGGGCGAGCGGCAGGCGCGCCTGCGTGCATTCGGGATCTCGCGACTCTCGCCGGTGCTGCAGCGGCTCGGCTGGACCCCCGTCGCGGGCGAGCAGGATACCGTCGCGATCCAGCGCACGGACCTCATCGAGGTGTTGAGCGAGCTTGGTGACCGCAAGGTGATCGACGAAGCGCGGCGTCGCTACGAGGCGGGCGACGAGAAGTCCGTGCCGCCGTCGTTGCGCACGACGATTCTCAGCGTCGTAGCGCGCCATGCCGATGCCAGGACCTGGGATCGTCTGCGAACGCAGGCGCGCGTCGAGAAGACGCCGCTGGTCAAGGATCGCCTGTACGCCTTGCTTGCGGCGACCGAGGACGAGGCGCTGGCCAAGCGAGCGCTGGACCTCGCGTTGACCGACGAGCCGGGCCTCACGAACACGCCGGCGATGATTGCGGGCGTTGCCGATCTGCACCCGGAGCTCGCGTTCGATTTCGCGATGGCGCACATGGCCGCGATCAATGAGCGCATCGACGCGTCCTCGCGCAGCTCGTACTTTCCGGCGCTCGCCTCGAAATCGCACGACCCGGCGATGATCGACAAGGTGAATGCGTATGCAAAGGCGAATCTCGCGCCGAGCGCGCGGCGCGTGGCCGAGACGGTGGTCGCCAGCATCGCGGATCACATCCGCGTCCGCCGCGACCGGCTGAAGGCAATCGACGAATGGCTCGCACAGAGGAGTTGAAGCGGGAGTAGAAAGGGTGCGGTAAAGTTTGCGAACGATGCCGACGTTCGCGAAACTCACCCGGCCGAAAACGCATCGAGTCCTGCGCCGCGAGCGGTTGTTCTCGCTGATCGAGCAGGCCCGCGAGCGTCCGCTCGTCTGGTGTCCGGCCCGCCCGGCGCCGGCAGGTCCACCCTGGTCGCGAGCTACGTCGAAGCGAAGAAGGGCCGCGCGGCCTGGTATCACCTCGACCCTGGCGACGACATCGGCACCTTCTTTTATTACCTCGCGCAGTCGCTGCCGGCCGGCGGCAAGAGCGCGCCGCAGCTGCCGCAGTTCACGCCCGAGCATCGCGCCAATCTTGCCGGCTACGCCCGCCAGTTCTTCCGACAGTACTTCATGCGGTCGACGCTGCTGGTCCTCGACAACTATCACGAGCTGCCGGAAGGCTCGGCTGTGCACGAGGTTCTCGACTGCGCAGTCGCCGAGATCCCGGAAGGCTCCAATATCGCGGTGATCAGCCGCGGCGGGCCGCCGCGACGGTTGGCGCGTCACAAGGTCGGCGAGAAGCTCGCGACGATCGAGGGCGACGAGTTGCGCACTTCGCTGGAAGAAACGCGCGCGATCGCAGCTCTGCGCCACGACCTCGACGAAGTCTCAATTTCGAGAAGTGCGCGCATGCCGCGAGCGTGCACGCATTCGAGGGAGCGCTCGAGCTGGTTACGACTCACGCCATCTCCCTGCCTGTCGTTTCGGTGCAGTCGCATCTAGGGCTGGCGCTGACGGCACTGGAGCTCGAGGACCTGGCGTTGGCCGACACGCATCGGCAGCAGATCGAGAAATGGTGGATGCCGCAGCGTCGCATGGACGGCTTCGCCAGCAGCCGCTTGCGCTTCTGGCTCGCGTGTCGTCGCGGCCACTGGGAGGAGGCGCTGGCTCTCGCTCATCGGCAGAGCGAGAGCGCGCGGGACTGCGGCGTATTCTGGGCCGTGTTCGAGGCCTGCATTCAGAGCGCGCTCGTTTGCGCGGAGCTGGATCGCCCCGCTGAGTTCGAGGCCGCGCTTGCACCGGTGCGGCCGATGTTTGCCGACACCGGCTACGAAGATTTCACCTATCAGCTCGATCTCACGGAGGCGTACTACGCCCTGCTCAGGGGCGACCTGGCGCGGTGTCACGAGAAGCTGCAAAGCGGGCTGAGGCGCAGTCGCTACGATCTCAGCAAGCGAACGCTGCGGATGCATCCGATGATGCTGTCGCGACTGTTTGCGGAAGCGCTGGCCGCGCAAATCGAGGTTGACTACGTGCGGGAGGCGATCCGCTCGTTGCATCTGCGGCCGCCCTCGCGCGATGTGAAGAACTGGCCATGGCCGCTGCCGGTGTACACGTTCGGACAGTTCGAAGTGCTGCGCGATGGCCGGCCGCTCGAATACTCGCGCAAGGCGCCGAAGAAGACGATTGCGCTGCTCAAAGCGATCATCGCGTTCGGCGGCACGAACGTGCGCGAGCAACGGCTCGTCGATGCGTTCTGGTCGGACGAGGAGGGCGACGTTGCAACGCGCTCGCTCGGCGCGGCTCTGCATCGATTGCGCAAGCTCCTCGGCGATGGCGATGCGATCGTTCAGCAGGGCAACGCGCTATCGCTCGACAAGGCGCGGGTGTGGGTCGATGTGTGGGCGCTCGAAGATCTGCTCGCCCGCCCGGATGCGGACGCGAGCGAGATCATCACTCTGTATCGCGGCGCTTTTCTCGCGGAGGTTCATGCGGTGGCGGAGGCTGGCAAGCGGCTGGAGGAAGCCAATCGCCCGAACGAAGCGATCGAATGCTACCTGCGCGGCCTCGACGCCGATCCGGTGATCGAGCAGTTCTACCAGGGACTCATGCGCTGCTACACCGCGCTCGAACGCCGCAGCGAAGCGCTCAGCGCGTACCAGCGCTTGAAGAGAATGCTGTCGATCTCGCTCGGCGTGCAGCCTTCGCCGCAGACCGAGCGGTTGTATCAAAGCCTCAAGAAGCAGGCCGTCAGTTCGTGACCGAAGAAAAAATCACCGCCGAGCGACTGTCGGCGTTCTCGGATGCCGTGTTCGCGGTCATCGTCACGATCATGGTGCTGGAGCTGGAGGCGCCGGAGGAGGCGACGTTCTCGGCGCTGCTGTCGCTGTGGCCTACTGCCATCAGCTATGCGGTGAGCTACCTGTTCACCTGTTCCTGGTTTCGCTGCTGCCCTTCGCGACAGCATGGGTCGCGCGCACGGAGCTCCTTTCGTCGCCGGTGGTGGTCTACGCAGGATTGTTCGTGTGCATCGACATCGTCTACAACGTCTTCGAGCGCGACGTCCTCGCTGGCGCCGACAAGGCTGAGCTGGCCCCGCGCACGCAACGGTTTGCACGACGGCGCTCGCTCATCGTGCTGGCGGGCTTCACGACCGCGATGCTGGTGGCGTTCGTCGAGCCGCGCGTCGGCTTCGGTTTGATCTGCGCTGCCCTGATCCTGCACTTGCGACCCGAGGTTCCCGACTTCGCGAAACGCTAGCGGGGCTTCGCCCTCATACTCGAAGATGTGACGAGTGAATGTGCGATCGGGTCGGGAAATTGCAACGAATCGCCGCCCCGGTGCAGCAAGCGGTCTGGGTCCGTGCGGTCGTCGCACCTACACTGACCTCCGCAATTTCGGCAACTGGGCTGCTGACATGAAGAAGCAATTTGCGCTGTGGTTGATCACTTCAGGGTTGTTGTCGTCGTTGAGCGCCTTCGGCGGTGCACCTGCGACCGATCCACCTCTCGACCTGACGACCGCACTCGAGGCGATGAGCCCGAATCCCGCGCTGGGCGACCAAGCGCAGGTTCTTGGCCGCATCGTCGGCACATGGGAGGTCGAATACACGGACTTTGCGAAGGACGGAACGGCCATTCACCGCACGGGTGAATTCATCGTGGGATGGATCATGGACGGGCAAGCGGTGCAGGACCTCTGGATCGTCAACCCTTCCGGGAAACGGAAGGATCGGGAGGTTTACACCACCCTGCATTACTTCGAGCCGAAGTCGCGAACGTGGCGCGCCACATTTGTCGACCCGGAGCACGGTTCAATCGCCCGATTCACGGGCGGGCCGGTGGGAAACGATCGGTTCGTGCTCGAAACGCGGGACCTTGGCAGCCAGACGAACCGATGGTCGTACAACGATATCCGCTCGGATTCGTTCGTCTACCGCGATGAAGCATCCAGCGATGACGGCAAGACGTGGAAGTTGCAGTCGGAATATCACATGAAGCGGCGACCTGCGAACTGACGGACACCGCCGCTGGGTGTTGTGTAACTCAGTCCCGCGGCTTGCTCGTCCAGAAGACTTCGCGATACGTGATCCCTGTCGCCGCGACCGCCTGTCCATCGACGAACTTCGGCCGGAAACGCGAATCACGAACGGCCTTGAGGATGTCCCGCGCCCATAGATCCCAACTTTTCATACGAATCTAATCGGGTCTCTATCGCAGCGCACTCCCTTGGCGAATCAGCTGGTCTCGGCGGATGAGCTCCCCATGGTCGAATTCTGAAGGGGGACTGCTGCAGTCAACCTGCGACAACGTACACCAGTTCCACTTCGAGTTCGATGTCGAGCATCCCTGCGCGTCTAATCGTCCGGATGGGGCGCCGAAATGCGAAGGGCATCTCGACCGAGGCCGGGACGTGTTGTCGAGATTCGAGTTCCCACTCAGCGTTGCAGGACAGCGCCGTTTCGGCCTTCGTTAGCCGTGCCACGACGCGGCGTTTGAGTGTGCGCTTTCATCGGGTGTATTGCAGACAATCGACGTCCGCTTCCGGCCGAGTGCCGCCATTCCGGTTCCGACCCGAAGCGGACAACGGCGGAAAGATGAGTCTGCACTGGTTGCTTACCGACCTTGAATCCGGGGAGTGCGGCATGCTGCGCCGCGCCCCTGGCTAGGATGGCCGTCTATTGCGCGAGAGCGCCACCCCGCGCATCCTCACGGCGCTGAATAACGTGACCTATCGAGGGACCTGTGGGGACTGAATCGAGCGAACCGCGGGAAACGCAAGGCGCACCGGAACGATACGCGGCGCTGTCAGCACCTGCGCCGTCGACGAGCGTGTGGGCCCGCATCAAGGAACACAAAGTCGTACAGTGGACGCTCGCTTATGCGGCGGCAGCCTATACGGCGCTGCATGGCACGGAGATGGTGAGCAACGCATTCGAGTGGCCGCATGTGCTCGTGCGCATCGTAACTCTGCTGCTAATTCTCGGGTTGCCGCTGGTCGTCACAGTCGCGTGGTACCACGGCCATCGTGCACAACGGCGGGTAAGCGGTGCGGAAGTGACGATCATCACCGTGTTGGTGGTCGTTGCGGGCGCCGCGTTAGCGTACTTTGCGAGCGCGACTCAGGAGCATGCCGTAGCGAATGTTGGCGCGACGGCGCACATGACGGGTGACGCTCTGCGGCCCCCGATCGCCACGCCTGCGACGAGATCGATCGCCGTCCTGCCGTTCACGGACATGAGCGAGGGCAAGGATCAGGAATATTTCGCTGATGGCATGGCCGAAGAGATCATCACTCGGCTGGCTCAGGTTCGGGAGCTGCACGTCTCGGCACGCACGTCTTCGTTCTTCTTCAAGGGCAAACCGACCAAAATTCAGGACATCGCCCGCGAGCTCGGCGTGGCTCACGTACTTGAAGGCAGTGTCCGCAAATCTGGTGATCAACTGCGCCTGACCGCCCAGCTGGTGCGCGCCGACAACGGCTATCAGGTTTGGTCAAAGAGCTACGACCGAGACCTTCGTGACGTGTTCAGAGTGCAGGACGAAATCGCTCACGCGGTCGTGCAGGCACTGCAGATTAGCCTCATGGGAGGATTGGCGCGACCGAAGGGTGGCACGGAAAACCTCGAGGCATATGAGCTGTATCTGCGGGCGGTAAGTGCTGACGCCCAGGTCACCATATCGTCATTAAAGGCAGCTGAAGGCTACCTCAATCAGGCGGTCAAGCTCGATCCAAACTTTGGCCTCGCATGGGCCGAGTTGGGGAGCAACGCTAGCGTGAAGACGATCGTCGGTCTGTTGTCCTCGAGGGAAGGTCTTGGGCGCACGCGTCAGTTGGCGCAGCACGCACTGCAAGTGAGTCCGAATCTCGTCGAGGCACATGTCCTCCTCGCGTACGTCTATCGCACCTACGACTGGAACTGGCCGGCCGCCGAGGCCGAAATGCGGTTAGCCCTAAGCTTGGAGCCCACTCACTCGTATGCGCTGGAGAGCGCCGGCCTGCTCTCTGCGACGCTCGGTCGCTGGGATGACGCGGAGCGATACTACCGGTTAGCACTGGTCAATGATCCGCTTAATACGGGTGTGCTCAATAACTTTGGGAATACCCTCTATGGTGCGGGTCGATTCGACGAGGCCGAGGCAACGTACCGAAGACTACTCGAGGTGTCGCCGGAGCTCGTGTGGGGCCCTTACCTCCTTGCCAGGACGCTGCTCGCGCAGGGCAAGCGAGCAGCGGCGCTGGCCACCGTGCAGCAGGACAAGGACGAAGAGGACCGTATGCTCCTCTTACCCATCGTCCTGCACGCAGGCGGCCACCAAGCCGAAGCTGACGAAGCCTTGAAGGCTCTGATTGCCAGATTTGCGGAGACTCGTGCCTATCATGTAGCGATGGCGTATGCGTATCGGAACGAGCACGATCTCGCATTCCAATGGCTCGATCGTGCCTACGAACAGAAGGACATCGACATGATCACAATCCGTGGCGAACACCTGCTTAAGAACATCACCAAAGACCCTCGCTACAAGGCGTTTCTGCGCAAGATGATTTTGCCGGAGGAGTGAAGCGCCGAAGCAGCGGAACGTAAACTGCCAATGGAAGGCTTGCGCGGATCAGGCGTTACAGCTGTGTCGACTTGCGGGTCCACTAAGAAGGAGATGAGCCGATGAAATCATCCATAGCCGCTATTGTTGGTAGCTGATCCTGCAAGGGTGGTTGATCGCTGGAATGTGGACGAGCCTTCTCAGTTCTTCTGGATCGATGATGCATTTGGTATTACTCAGTACGAATCTGAGTTGGTTCAGGGATGGAACCATCGCTTCGCGGAAGTAAGGTGATCAGCCTCATTGAACGTGAGATACGACTCACGAATGAGTGGATCTCCGAGACAGATTCACCTGAACCGCACGCCGAACGAAAAACTCTCGGAACGGTTGAACTTGACGAACATAGGTCTGGCAGCAGAAGCATCTTTGACGACATCGTCGACGACGATCCTTGAACCGTCGCCCGACTTCCTACAATCCAATGGGGGTAGATCCTGCGGTTGAACCGATACCATGTCCGCTTCTGGGCCGTTAGCGGTCACCAGCAATGTCGGCTTCCGAGCCAGACTCCCCCCGCTATCATTCGCCCGTCGTGGTCTTCGTTACGTTTTCGATCCAGACGATCTGGTTGTCGTACCTTACGGGGGCGGGGGCGCCAGACTCCATCCACTTTATTTTTGCGGCGGGTCCAATTTCTCCTTTGCCCTCGCCCGAAGCTTTGACCGAGATCATTGCATAGGTCAGGTCAAACCCTTTTTTCGCTGAGGCGCTTTTCTTCGCTCCGCCTATGAAACCCATCGGCTCGTCACTGATGACGATCAAGTTCTGACCCTCGTCGAGGGAATAGACAGAGGCATAGCGAATAGGTACACGCCGGTCGCCGGCTTCGATGACGCCAAGTTGCGGTTTACCGGCGAGGACGCTTTGTGCGGAATCCGGGTTGCTCTTCACCTGCTCCACGGTGGCCAATCGCTCTGCCTCCGGCATCGTCCGGTCGAGAGTGACTGTGAGTTTTTCAGTGACCTGTTTACCCGCCGCGTTCTTGAATTTGACGGTGCCCTGGTAAACGTCCGCGGCCAATGCCTGACCCGCGAACAGTGCACACAGTCCTAAACTTGAAACGACAAACCCATGCATACGAGTGATTCGAATCATGACGGCGGGTCCTAGTTGAGAGCTGCCGTCTCGAACATTACGACGATGGGTGCCGCACGCTATCGTAAAAACGCATCGCCGCGCGGCAGCGAATCTCAACTGCACGCTTGGCCGACTCGCCTTACCAAACAATAACTTATCCGCTCCTTCCCGCGACTTGGCGAATCCGTAGCCAATAAATAGGCCGGTGCACTCCACAGTGCCGGCCCATGACGAAGCCCACTCGCAACGAACCCCGCAGCTACGTGGTGCGCGTGTACCGCCGCACCGCCCGCTGGTTTGCCGGCCATGTCGAGGACGTCCGTTCCGGCCAGGTGCGCCCCTTCCGCTCGGCGCACGAGCTCTGGTCGGCGATCGGCGGCCCGACGCGCCCCACTCGTAATTCTTCCGCTTCCCGCAATTGATCAGGATGCGCTGGCCTTCGCCAAGGCGCAGCGAGCCGCAGTTGCCGAGCAGCTCGCGGCTGCGAAGGAACGTTTCGACAGCGGTCGCGCTCGCGTGACCGACGTGGCCGAGGCACAGGCGAATTTCGATGCGCTCGCCGCTGCGGAAATCGCCGCGGAGAGCGACCTCGCCGTGAGTCGTGCGCGCTTCTACGCGCTGACCGGTCGCGATGGCGAAGACCCGGATCCGGTCGTCGCCGGCAGGTCCGCGCCGCTGGAAGATATGCGGTCGTGGCTGAATCGTGCGCGTGCCGGAAGCCTCGAGATCCGCATTCGCGATCGCGAAAGCGCCATTGCCGATTCGGAGGTCAATCGCACGCGTCTTGCCGGGCGCCTGTCCGTCGATATCGTCGCCAAAGTGGACGACTCGCACCAGGACGGCGAGCTTTCGCCGCTGGCGTACCCCGACCACGCGACGACCAAGTCGATCGGCGTGCAGTTCAGCATGCCAGTATTCGCTGGCGGCGCGCTGGAGTCGCGTTATCGGCAGGCGGTCGCGCAACGCAACCAGGCGCAGCGGCAGCTCGAAGCGACGCGTCGCGAAGTCGAGGTGGACGTGCGCGAGGCCCACACGCAGGTCACTTCCGACGCGATGCGCGTGGCAGCGCTCGAACAGGGCCTCGTGTCGGCGCAGACGTCGCTGGAAGCTGGCGAACTGGGCCGTGAAGTCGGCAATCGGACGAACCTCGACGTGCTGAACCTGCAACAGCAGGTGTACGACGTGAAGCGCGACCTGTCCGACGCCCGTTACGGCTACCTGCTGACTCAGCTCAAGCTCGAGGCGCTTGCCGGCGAGCTGTCCGAAAACGATCTCACCACTTTGACCCGGAGATAACGATGCGCAATTCGATGTTCATTGCTGCGACGCTGCTGTGCGCAGCGCTGATCGGCACAGGTCCTGCGATGGCGGATGCAGCGTGCTCAGCGGCGTCGTGCAGCGCTAGGTTTCATCATCATCCAGGAGTTGTTCATCATGCGTAAATTGAAATGGTTGTTCGTTGCCGCCGCGGCGGTGCTGTTGTCGGCCTGCGCCGCGTCCGGGCCGAAGGTTCGCACTGACCGCGATCCCATGGCCAATCTCGCGTCGTACAAGACTTTCGGATTCTACGATCAGCTGCGCGGCGATCGGGCGCGCTATTCGACAGTCATGAGCAACCGGCTGCGTGCGGCGACGATGGCGGAGCTCACCAAGCGTGGCTACACGTACGATCCCCGCACCCCGCAGCTGCGCGTCAACTTGTTCCTGCAGGTGGCGAATCGCCAGGACGTGCGCTCGACGCCCACGGCCGGATTCCGGCCGTGGATGGGCCCGCGTGATATCGAAACTGTCTCCTACGAGGCGGGCACGCTGCGTATCGACCTCGTCGACGTCGCCCGGAATTCGTCGGTGTGGCAGGCGGTGGCCGAGGGCAAGATTTCCGAGGAGGCGCTGGGCAATCCCGGTCCGACCGTGGACGAAGTCGTGCGCAGCATGTTCCGGCAATTTCCTGACAAGGCACTGGGCTACAACTGAGAGTGCAGTTGGTACGCGAGCCAGCTGCACCCGCGCTCCAGCAACGGCCGTTGGCGCCAGCGCTCCAGGCGCAGCTCGGAGCTGCGCTTCAAGTCGGCATTGAACGCGTCCTTCAGCTCGCTCGCGACTTGGGCGTCGAGAATGCCGACACCGACTTCCTCGTTGAGCGCCAGCGAGCGTGCGTCGAAGTTGGTCGAGCCGATGTGCGACCAGACGCCGTCGACGATCACGATCTTCTGGTGCGGCAGCGTCGGGGCGAATTCGTAGACGCGCACGCCGGTCTCCAGAAGCATTCGATAGAGGTGCGAGCCGGCCAGCCTGACGAACGGACTGTCCGTCTCCTTGCCCGGCACCATCAGGTGCACGGCGACGCCCCGTTTCACCATCTTCGCCAATAGCTCGCAGAAGCCGTCGTCGGGCGCGAAGTAGGGGTTCTGGATGATGACTTCCTTGTGCGCCGACGCGATCGCCACTGTGTAGAGCAATGCGACTGCGGAGCCCACTTCTTCGGAAGCGCTGCTGACGACGTGTGCCTGAACGCCGCCATCATGGCGTTCGAGACACGGGTAACAGCCAGCGCCCGCCGGCAGGCAGCGTGTCTCCTCGATCCAGTTCTCCATGAACACGGATTGCAGAGCGCAGGCAACCGGACCTTCCAGGCGCACGCCCGTATCGCGCCAGTGATCGGCGTCTTCGCCGTCGCCGAGCCATTGGTCGGCGATGCCGTGTCCGAAGGTATAAGCGACCGAGCCGTCGCAGATGAGTATCTTTCGGTGCGTGCGGTGGTTGAAGCGCCGCAAATTCCACCACGCCGGTCGGCAATACAGCGCGAGCTCAACGCCCGCATCGCGCAGCTCTTGCAATCGTGCGGACGTCGCGCTGGAGCCGCCGAGCGCATCAATCAACAGACGAACCTTGACGCCTTGACGGGCTTTCGCGCAGAGCAGCTCGACGAAGCGCCGCTCGACTTCTCCAGCGGTCCACACGAAGGTTTCGAGGTGCACGGCGTGGCGCGCGGCTGCGATGTCCTGCTCCATCGCTGGAAACAGCGCGCCGTTCTGGAGCACGCGGACACTATTGCCTTCGTAAACAGCGCCTCCGGTGAGTCCGGCGAGCGCCTGCAGGCCCTCCTGCAGCGGCTGCAGCTCGTCCAGTTGCAACTGCAGGTAAGGCGTGCGCCGCCGGTGCGTGAGCATGAAGCACAGCATTGCGATTGCTGCGCCGGCGAGCATCCAACCGAGGGCGGAAGCCATGCCTCTATACGAAGCACAGCGGGTCGCTGTTCCCCCGACGCGAGCAACCAGCCTCGGTGCAGACGCGTTGCGCAGGATCCTTCCTTGCGAGGCGCTGCGTCGTGATCACCGACCTCTGGTACAAGAATGCAATCGTCTACAGCCTCGACCTCGAAACGTTCATGGACGGCAACGGCGACGGTTGCGGCGATTTTCACGGGTTGATGCAGCGCCTGGACTATCTCGAGTCGCTCGGCATCGACGTGCTGTGGCTCGCGCCGTTCCAGCCTTCGCCGAACCGCGACAATGGCTACGATATCAGCGACTTCTACGGCGTTGATCCGCGCCACGGCTCGAGCGGCGAGTTCGTCGAGTTCATCAACCAGGCGAACAAGCGCGGCATCGGCGTGATCATCGATCTGGTCGTCAACCACACTTCGGACCGCCATCCGTGGTTCCAGGCCGCGCGCAGCGACAAGAGCTCGCCGCTGCACGACTGGTACATCTGGTCGAAGAAGCGCCCGGCCGGCTGGAACAAGGGCATGGTGTTTCCCGGCGTGCAGAAGTCGGTGTGGACGCTCGACAAGAAGGCGCGCGAGTACTTCTACCATGTGTTCTACGACTTCCAGCCCGACCTCAACATGGACAACCCCGACGTGCGCGCGGAGATCATGCGCGTCATGGGGTACTGGCTGCAGCTCGGTGTCGCGGGCTTTCGCGTCGATGCGGTGCCCTTCGTGATCCAGGAGTCGCCGCTCATTCGCCGCAAGACACCGCAACTGCGGTTCGACTGGCTGGAAGAGATGCGGCGCTTCCTGCAGTGGCGCTCACGCGATGCAATCATGCTCGGCGAGGCGAACGTGCTGCCCAAGGACAACATGCGCTACTTCGGAGACGAAGGGCAGGGCATCCAGATGATGTTCAACTTCTTCGTCAACCAGCATCTGTTCTATGCGCTGGCGTCGGAGGACGTCGGGCCGCTGGCCGTGGCGCTGAAACGGACAGCAGGCATTCCGAATACGTCGCAGTGGGCGCAGTTCCTGCGCAACCACGACGAGCTCGATCTCGGCCGGCTCACGGAACGGCAGCGAGAGGTCGTGTTCGAGCGCTTCGGTCCGGATCCCACCATGCAGCTGTACGGCCGCGGCATTCGGCGTCGTCTCGCGCCGATGCTCGGTGACCGGCGCAATATGGAGTTGGCCTACAGCATGCTGTTCTCGTTGCCGGGCACGCCGGTGCTTCGCTACGGCGACGAGATCGGCATGGGCGAGAACCTGGATCTGCCGGAGCGCGAAGCAGTGCGCACGCCGATGCAATGGAGCAGCGAGCACAACGGCGGCTTCTCGCTCGCGAAGCGCCTGCGGAATCCAGTGATCACGGCAGGCGTGTACGGTTGCGAGCAGGTGAATGTCGAGAAGCAGCGGCGCGATCCGCAGTCGTTCCTGAACTGGCTGGTGCGGATGATCCGCCAGCGCAAGGAAACGCCCGAGATCGGCTGGGGCACATGCTCGGTCCTGCAGACCGGCCACAAGAGCGTGCTCGGCCTGATGTACGAGTGGCGCGGCAACCGCGTCGTGCTGCTGCACAACTTCTCGCGTCAGCCGGTGGAAGTGGTCCTGCGCATCAAGGGCGATGGCGGCGACCTGCTGACGAATCTGCTCGTGGAGAGCGAGAGTCATGCGCAAAAGGACGGGGCGCATCGCGTGGCGCTGGAAGAGTTCGGTTATCGCTGGTTCCGCGTCGGCGGCCTGGGCTACGCCCTGAAGCGGTTGCCCGGGCGTCCGCATGCGCAGAGTCCGGTCTGATAGACTCGGAACGTGAGCACGGCACTCGGTCATTTCATCGATGGACGTCGGTGTGCGGGCACGTCGGAACGCGCCGGGGCGGTGTTCGATCCTGCAACCGGCGAGGTGAGTGCGAACGTCAGCTTCGCGTCGCAGCAGGAGACCCAGGCCGCAATTCAAGCCGCACGGGCTGCATTGCCGGGTTGGGCGGAGACACCGCCGCTGCAACGAGCACGCGTGCTGTTCCGCTTCAAGTCGCTGCTGGATGCGCACATCGATGAGCTTGCAAGTCTCATCACGAGCGAACATGGCAAGGTGCTCGCCGATGCACGCGGCGAAGTCACGCGCGGCCTCGAAGTCGTCGAATTCGCTTGCGGAATCCCGCATCTGCTCAAGGGCGAGTTCTCGGACAATGTCGGCAGCGGGATCGATTGCTGGTCGCTGCGTCAGCCGGTCGGCGTTTGCGCCGGCATCACGCCGTTCAACTTTCCGGCAATGGTGCCGCTGTGGATGTTTCCGGTCGCGATAGCCTGCGGCAACACGTTCGTGCTCAAGCCGTCGGAGAAGGATCCTTCGTGTGGTTTGCGACTCGCTGAGCTTCTCACCGAGGCAGGGCTTCCGCCTGGCGTGCTCAACGTCATCAACGGCCAGCGCGAAGCAGTCGACACGTTGCTGACGGACGCAGATGTGGCGGCGGTCAGCTTCGTCGGCTCGACGCCGATAGCCCGTCACGTCTACGAAACTGCGTCGCGCGCGGGCAAGCGAGTGCAGGCGCTCGGCGGCGCGAAGAATCACATGGTCGTCATGCCGGATGCGGACGCCAGGCTCGCGGCGCAAGCTCTGATGGGCGCGGCCTATGGTTCCGCCGGCGAGCGCTGCATGGCTATCTCAGTGGCTGTCGCAGTCGGCGACGCCGGCGACCGATTGATCGCCGAGCTGCGGCCGTTGATCGCAGCGCTCAAGATCGGACCCGGCACAGCGTCAGGAGTCGAGATGGGACCGCTCGTGACGCGCGAGCATCTGCAGCGAGTGCGCGACTACATCGACGTCGGCGTGAAGGAGGGTGCAACGCTCGTCGTCGATGGGCGCACATTGCAGCTGCCGGGGCACGCGAATGGCTTCTACCTCGGCGCGACGTTGTTCGATCGCGTCGAGTCGCACATGCGGATCTATCGCGAGGAGATCTTCGGGCCGGTGCTCATCGTGGTTCGGGTTCCCGACCTGCGCGCTGCGCTGGCGCTCGTGAACGCGCACGAATTCGGCAATGGTACGGCGATCTTCACGCGCGACGGCGAGGCAGCTCGCGCGTTCTGCCACGATGTTCAGGTCGGCATGGTCGGCGTGAACGTACCGATTCCGGTGCCGATGGCGTTCCACAGTTTCGGCGGCTGGAAGCGCTCGCTGTTCGGCGATCTGCACGTGCACGGCCCGGATGGCGTGCGCTTCTACACACGCCTCAAGACCGTGACGTCGCGCTGGCCGTCCGGACCGCGCAGCGGGTCGGACTTCATCATGCCGACGATGAAGTAAGCGGTTTCAGCGGCTCGCGTGATGCTCGTGACGTTTGCGCGTCACGGCAGCTTTGCGCGCTGACGCCGAGCGGGCCGCCGCGGGCCGCGCTGCCGATTTCCTGCCGCCGATGCGACCGCCTTTGCGCGACGACACGTGGGTGTCGGGAACGCCCCGACCGGAGCCGCTCTTGTTGCCGCCGCCGGTCTCCTTGTTGACGGTGGCCCACGCACGACGCTCCGCTTCGCGTGCGGGCACGCCGCGATCTTCATAGCCCTCTTCGATATGGCGCGCCTTGCGCTTCTGCTTGTCCGTGTACTTCGATTTGTCACCGCGCGGCATGACTCGTCTCCTCGCTTCGCTGCAAATTTTCGCGGAATCAGTGGAACAACGGGCAAGTCGCGAAGGCGTTCCTTGCTGGCATCTTTTGCAAATCGTGGTGGGGGAACTTCGGACGGCGCTGCGCCCTTTTAGTGTCAGTCACTCATGGAGACACTGTTGTTATGAAGCACATCGCACGTTGGGTACTGATTCTGGTGATGGGCGCGGCTGCGGTAGCCTGCAGCTCGAATGGCGAGAAGGGCAGCACGGAGACGGCGGCCGCGAATGCGGGTCGTGTCGTTGACGACAGCGTCATCACCGGCAAGGTGAAGGCGGCGCTGGTTGCCGATCCGACGACCAAGGCCCATCAGATCTCGGTGGAAACCTTCCAGGGCGTCGTGCAGCTGAGCGGCTTCGTCGACACCAGCGAAGCTCGCAGCCGTGCTACGCAGGTTGCCAAGGGCGTGGATGGCGTGAAGAACGTCAAGAACGACCTGGAACTGCGCAACAACTGATCGGTTCGGGGCGATGGGGCCGGCGCGGGCGACTGCGCCGGCCCTTTTCTTTTGTCGCTAGTCAGTGCGACGAACCGGGCAGCCGGACCTCGGCGACCTTGTCGCGGTACTCGGCCTTCGGATCGCGGCCGAGCAGCAGCTTGGTGCCGGCCAGCAGGCTGTGCTCGTTGAGCCAGATCTGCGCGCGCTCGGGCTCGAAGCG
>Ga0111538_10002342_pt1 | contig 26718 bp, 21 predicted proteins | sample SoiMethybrSBSTD1_FD_79669 | JGI IMG/M metagenome (GOLD analysis project Ga0111538, IMG submission 79669) | Bulk soil microbial communities from a Populus tree surrounding site in Tennessee, USA - Soil MetaG P. TD hybrid SBSTD1 (version 2)... | ecosystem: Environmental > Terrestrial > Soil >...
CGGCCGCCACCTTGGTCAGCGCGGCCGTCAGCGTCGTTTTGCCGTGGTCGATGTGTCCAATCGTCCCCACGTTCACGTGCGGCTTCGAACGATCGAATTTTTCTTTGGCCATCGCGATACGTCTCCGTTATTTGCCCTGGATCCGGGCAATGACTTCATCACTGATATCGGGGGGCGCCTGCTCGTAGCGGTCGAAGTGCATCGAGTAGGTGGCTCGGCCCTGCGTGCGCGACCGGAGGTCGGTGGCATAGCCGAACATCTCTGACAGCGGTACGCGCGCGTTGATGATCTGCGTGCCGCCGCGATCCTCCTGCGACTGGATGCGGCCGCGGCGGCTCGCTAGATCGCCCATCACGTCGCCCATGTAGTCCTTGGGCACGACCACTTCGACACGCATCACGGGCTCGAGCAGTACGGGCTTGGCCTTCTTCGCGGCGTCCTGGAACGCCATGGAGCCGGCGATCTTGAACGCCATTTCCGACGAGTCCACTTCGTGATGCTTGCCGTCGTACAACTGAATGCGGACGTCGTCGATCGGGAAGCCGGCGAGGACGCCGCGTGTGAGCGCTTCCTTGATGCCCTCGTCCACCGGCTTGATGTATTCCTTCGGGATCGAGCCGCCCTTGATCTCGTTCTCGAAGACGTAGCCGGTGCCCGGCTCCGCCGGGAACAGGTGAATCTTGACCTCTGCGAACTGACCACGTCCGCCGGTCTGCTTCGCGTACCGCATCTCGCCGTCGGCAGGACGCGTGAGCGTTTCTTTGTACGCGACCTGTGGCTTGCCGACGCTCGCGTCGACGCCGAACTCGCGCTTCAACCGGTCCACGATGATCTCAAGGTGCAGCTCGCCCATGCCGGCGATGACGACCTGACCGGTCTGCTCGTCGGTCTTGACGCGGAAGGTCGGGTCCTCGGCCATCAGCTTCTGCAAGCCGTTCCCGAGCTTCTCCTGATCGCCCTTCGTCTTCGGCTCGATCGCCAGCGAGATCACCGGCTCCGGGAAGTCCATCGACTCGAGGACGACCGGCTTCTTTTCGTCGCACAGCGTGTCGCCGGTGCTGACCTGCTTCAAACCAACAGCGGCCGCGATGTCGCCGGCGTAGACCTCTTTGATCTCCTCGCGCTTGTTCGCGTGCATCTTGAGGAGACGGCCGACGCGTTCGGTCTTGCCCTTGGTGGCGTTGAAGACGCCCGAGCCCGAGGTCAGCACGCCTGAATACACGCGGATGAACGTGAGCTGGCCGACGAACGGGTCGGTCATCAGCTTGAACGCGAGCGCCGAGAACGGCGCATCGTCGGCAGCGGGCCGCTCGATGAGCGTTTCTTCTTTGGCGTTCGGATCGAGGCCGGTGATCGCGGGGACGTCAACCGGCGACGGCAGGTAGTCGACAACGGCATCGAGCAGCGGCTGCACGCCCTTGTTCTTGAACGCCGTTCCGCAGATGACCGGCACGAACGCCGTCTGCTCGTTGCGCACCGACTTGATCACGCGGTCGCGCAGCGCTCTCTTGATCTCGTCTTCGGTGATTTCCTGGCCGTGGAGATATTTCTCGAGCAGCGTGTCGTCGTGCTCGCTGACCTTTTCAACCAGCTTCTCGCGGTACTCCTGTGCCTCCGCCATCAGCTCGGGTGGGATATCGGTGACGTCGTAGTCGGCGCCCATCGTCTCGTCTTTGTAGGTGATCGCCTTCATCTTGACGAGGTCGATGACGCCCTTGAACTTGTCTTCCGCGCCGATGGGCAACTGGATCGCGACCGGGTTCGCACCCAGCTTCGACTCGATCTGCGACAGCGTCATCTTGAAGTCCGCGCCGATGCGGTCCATCTTGTTGACGAAGCAGATGCGCGGGACGCGGTACTTGTCGGCCTGACGCCACACCGTTTCCGATTGCGGCTCTACGCCGGACACGGCGTCGAAGACCGCGCAGGCGCCGTCGAGCACGCGCAGCGACCGCTCGACTTCGGCGGTGAAGTCGACGTGGCCAGGGGTGTCGATGATGTTGATGCGGATGTCGCGCCAGAAGCAGGTCGTCGCGGCCGAGGTGATCGTGATGCCGCGCTCTTGTTCCTGCTCCATCCAGTCCATGACGGCGGTGCCTTCATGGACTTCACCAATCTTGTACGTAATCCCGGTGTAGAAGAGGATCCGCTCGGTGGTGGTCGTCTTCCCGGCATCGATGTGGGCCATGATGCCGATATTCCGGGTACGGTTCAGCGGTGTTTGACGCCCCATTGCGTTCTTATTCGACGGTTTGCGATCTACGGACTGAGATTCTGTTACCACCGGTAATGTGCAAAGGCTTTATTGGCTTCCGCCATGCGGTGAGTGTCTTCACGCTTCTTGACAGCGCCGCCCCGCAAGTTCGACGCGTCCAGCAATTCATTGGCGAACTTCTCCTGCATCGTCTTGCCGTCGCCACGCGAGCGCGCATAGCTGACCAGCCAACGGATGCTGAGAGAGAGTCGGCGATTCGGATTCACTTCCACCGGCACCTGATAGTTGGATCCGCCGACGCGGCGTGACTTCACTTCCAGGCTCGGCTTGACGTTGTCGAGCGCCTTCTTGAACACCTTGAGCGGATCGTCGCCGGTGCGCTCTTTGATGATGTCGAAGCTCTTGTAGAGGATGCGCTCGGCGGTGCTGCGCTTGCCGTCGCGCATCACGGTGTTGATGAACTTGCTGACCAGCACGCTGTTGTAGAGCGGGTCGGCGGCCAGTTCGCGCTTGGGAATCTCACGTCTACGCGGCATATCGTCTCTTCCTGGTTCCCAGTTCCGTTATTGCTTCGGGCGCTTGGCGCCGTACTTCGAACGACCCTGCTTGCGGCCCTGCACGCCGACGGCGTCGAGGGTGCCGCGCACGACGTGGTAGCGCACGCCAGGCAGGTCCTTCACGCGGCCGCCGCGAATCAGCACGAGCGAGTGCTCCTGCAGGTTGTGTCCCACGCCGGGGATGTAAGTGGTGACCTCGATCCCGTTGGTCAGGCGCACGCGTGCGACTTTGCGCAGCGCGGAGTTCGGCTTCTTCGGCGTCTGCGTGAACACGCGCACGCACACACCGCGCTTTTGCGGGCTGACCTGGAGCGCGGGGCTCTTGGTCTTGGTCACGATCTTCTTCCGCCCCTGGCGGACGAGCTGACTGATAGTCGGCATGTGTCCTCGACAAAAACGCACCATCGGAACCGCACGCTCGACGCGCTCCGACGTGCGTGTCGAGCCGACGGCTCCGAACGTTCGTTCCAGGCCTGAAGACGCGATGCATACGCACAGCGCCTGGCGCCTGAAACTGATGACCCTACTTGTTGAATGCTCGAGAAGAGTGCAGTGAGCAGCTTCTTCCGCGGCGGTTGAAGCTAGATAGGGTGTCCTAGCTTCAAGAGAACCTGACGAATATAGCACGCACGATCACGGCATGCAACCGACTGACAATACGACGCTTACCGCCGGCGGGTCTTCAAGAGCAAGACCCGCCCTACGCTGTCGAGTATGCGCGGTCGCAGGCCGGGTCCTGATTCATGGACCCGGCGGTGGATAAGTCCTTCGCCACCAGCCCTTTACTTGCGGGCGGCGAGGTAGTTGACGATCGTCGTCATCTCCTCGGGCGTGAGCACCTCTCCGAACGCCGGCATGTTCGCCGCCGGTTCGACCGCATCGGGCTGCGTGATCCACTCGTGCAGCCATTTCGGGTCGCGCTGCGCGCCAACGCGGGTCAGGTCCGGGCCAATTGAGCTGCCTTCCCCATCGATCATGTGGCAGTTCCCGCAGTACCGGCCGATCACGAGCGAGGCGACCCGCGTCTCGGCGTTCACGGCCGGAACCGCCACACCCGCCCGCAGCTTCTTCACGTAGCTCGCAATCGAGCGCGCCTGCCCATCGCTCATGCCGCCGCGTGGCGGCTCGCGCAGGCCGGGCGCAATCATCTGCGGATCGCGTGCGTGCGCAATCAGCCATTCCGGATCGCGGCGGAGACGCAGCTCCTCGAACGGACCGGCCGCACCGCCATCAACGTGACACGTGAGGCAGCGCTGATCTTTGACGAACTCGTGACCCGCGAGCGGCAACGGACCCCAGACCGCCGGATTCGCGTGAGCCGGCGTGTCCTTGTAGCCGAGGTATGTCAGCACGATGATCGCGCTGCCGATGATCGCGAAGCCGGCAAACACGAGTGGCCGCTTGAGGAAATGCCGATCGGGACGGCGATCGATGAACGGGAGTAGCAACAGGACACCAACCACGACGCCCGGAATCACCATCGTCGCCAGCGGCTCCAGCGGACCGGGGAAGTACTTCAGCAGCTGAAACAGGCTCAGGAAGTACCACTCGGGTCGCGGCACGTAGCTGGCGTCGGACGGATCGGCAATCTGATCGAGCGGCGTTTCAAAGACATTCGCGAACGTCAGCAGCAGCGCAAACACACACGCGCCAGCGATGGTGTCCTTCAGGGCGTGATACGGATAGAACGGCTTGGACTCACCCGGCACCGGCTTCAACGCGCCGGAGATGCCGTGACGACGCATCAGGAACAGATGCGCGATTACGAACGCGATGAGCGTGGCCGGCAACAGGAACACGTGCACCGCGTACCACCGCAGCAGCGTCAACGAGCCCAGCGCATCCCCGCCTCGCATCAGTCCGACGATGTACTCGCCCATGGGCCCGCTGCGCGCGATGTTGATCGTGACGGTCGTCGCCCAGTACGCCTTCTGATCCCACGGCAGAAGATACCCGGTCAACGCAAAACCCAGGATCACGAGCAGCAGCACGACGCCCGTGATCCACGTCACCTCACGCGGCTTCTTGTACGAGCCCAGCGCCACCACTCGTAACATGTGAATCACCGCCGCAACGACGATGAAGCTGGCGCCGAAGAAGTGCAGACCGCGCAGCACGCGTCCGAACGTGACGCGCTCCGTCACGTAGCGGATGCTGTCGTAGGCGTGTTCCGGCGACGGCACGTAGTACATCGCAAGGACAACGCCGGTGATGAGCTGCACGGTCAGCAGCATCAGCAGAATGCTGCCGGTCACGAACCACCAGCCGACGCCCGCCTGAATCGGCTCTTCGAGCAGATGCGCACGCCCGGTGCGCCAGCCCGTACGCGAATCGAGCCAGTCGAGCAGATCGTTCAGCGGTCTCATCAGACCTGGATAAAGACCTTGTCGCCGTCGATCTTTGTGGACAGTCTCGGCAGCGGCGCTGGCGGCGGACCTGACTTGACCTGACCGAGGTGATCGTAGACGCCGCCGTGGCATGGGCAGCGCAGCTCGCGCGCGTCCGCGTCCCAACCGACGCGACACCCGAGATGCGTGCAGGTCGGATCGAGTGCGGTCACGGCGTTCTCGCCGGTCTTCACGAGAAAGACAACGCGCCGCTCGATGATTTGACTGTAGCCGTCCTCACGCACGACGCGCAGCGCAATTGGCGTCGGCGCGTTGTCGGCGAGGCCGCTGAGGCTCGCTCCGGGCAGCCAGCGCTCTTGGCGGCGCGCGAAGCTCGGCGAGACGATCGAGCCGCCGAGCACGACGCCGAGTGTTCCGCCGATGGCGGCTTGAATGGTTTTGACGACGCGTGCAAAGAACCTCCGCCGCTGCGGATCGCGAGTGGTATCCATTTATGCAGAGTCCGTTTTCAGGATACGAATAGCTTTACGGCGGGCGTTTACTGGCGGGCGCGATTTGGGGCGGATCCGCGCGCGGCTTCTAGCCACGCGCGGTGGTTAAGCAAGTTTGTCGCCGGTCCGCCTCTACTTGGGTGGAACGACAGGAATCGCGCCGGGGAAGACGTACGCGTAGAGCATCGAAATAATTCCCATCATCGCCATGAGCAGGACGCTGTGCTTGATGGTGAACCTGAAGAGCCTGCTCTCATCGGCGGTCGTCATGCCGGTGGCGGCCACCGCAACCGCGATGCTCTGAATCGAAATCATCTTGCCCATCACGCCGGCAGCGGAGTTCACCGACGCGGTGAGGATCGGACTCAGCCCGAGCGCGTTGGCCGTGACGACCTGCAGGTTGCCAAACAACGCGTTGGCGGATGTGTCGCTGCCGGTGAGGAACACCCCGAGCCAGCCGACCACCGCGCTGAAGAATGGAAACGCCCAGCCGCTCGCGGCCATCGCGAGGCCCAGCGTCGAGGTCATCCCCGAGTAGTTCATCACGTACGCCAATGCCAGCATGCACGCGATGGTGATGAGCGCGAGCTTCAGTTGCTTGAACGTATCAACGTAAACGCCCACGACTTTGCCGGGTCGTACGCGGAGCACGATCGCCGTCGCGATGATCGCGAAGAAACACGCGGTGCCCGACGCGCTCAGCCAGTTCAGCTCGTATAGCGCAGCATACGGCGCGGGCGACGGCACGACCGGCGGGATACGCGTAATCTGGTTGTGAAGTCCCGGTACCATCAGGCGCGCAGCGAGCGGGCCCGTGCCGGCGACGGTCGGCAAGGCGGCTGGCAGCACACTGTCGCCCGCCCGATTGATGCTCGGCTTGATCGAGGCCTCACCCCAGGCCAGCACGAAGACCACCAGCAACAGGTACGGAACCCAGGCCATGAAAATCTCCGAAGGCGCGCGCCTGTGCGCCTCCGCGGTCACCGGCTTGTCGCCCTCGAGACGCATGATCGTCTTCGGCTTCCACAGCTTCAGCACGAACACCATGACGATGATGCACGTGAGCGAACTCAAGATGTCGGTCAGCTCGGGCCCCATGTAGTTCGACACGTAGAACTGCATGCCGGCAAAAGACAGACCGCACGCGAGGATCGCTGGCAGCACCTCGAGTGCGCGCCGACCGCCCGCCATCACGACGATCAGATAGCCCGGAATGATCACCGAGATCATCGCGCACAGACGGCCAACCATGGCGCTGAGCGGCAGCACGGGCAACCCGGTGACGTTGGCGAGCGTCGTCACGGGAATGCCGATCGATCCGAACGCGACCGGAGCCGTGTTGGCGAGCAGACAGATGCCAGCCGCGTAGAACGGATTGAAGCCAAGTCCCGCGAGCATCGCGCCCGACACGGCCACTGGCGCACCAAATCCGGCTGCGCCCTCGATGAACGCGCCAAATGAGAAGGCGATGAACATCGCCTGCAGCCGCCGGTCCGTCGTCAAGCCGCCGATCGAGTCCTTGATGATCTCGAACTTGCCGGTGTCTACGGCGAGCCGGTACAGCATGATCGACGTGAAGACGATCCAGGCGATCGGGAAGAGACCGAATGCGGCGCCGTAGATCGCGGAGATCACGGCCAGCTTTGCCGGCATCCCGTAGGCAGCGAGCGCGACGAGGAGCGCTGAAATCAGCGCCGAGAGCGCCGACATCCACGCCGGCTTCCGCAGCACGCCCAGCATGACGAACAGCACGGCGATCGGAATGGCCGCCACGACGGCCGACACGCCCAGACTCCCGGCGATGGGTTCATAGTTGTGCTGCCACATAGCTCCTCATTTGGTCCTTAGTCCTTGGTACTTGGTGCTTAGTCCGCTGCGGACCATGGACCACAGGACGGACCAAGCACTAAGCACCAGGGACCAGGGACTACCTAAACGTTCCTCGGATCAACGCCGTGTATTGAGGCGTCGATCAGTTCGATGGGATGGAAAATCGGCCAGTCGTGCCCGAGACCTCGAGCGGCTGCGGCAATCTGCAGCGTGCACCCGGGGTTGGCCGTGGCAATCATATCCGGCGAGAGCGCTGCAATGTGACGGACTTTGCGCGCGCCGAGTTGCGCGGCCGGGTCGGGTTGAACCAGGTTGTAGATCCCCGCGCTGCCGCAGCAAATCTCCGATTCGGCCGGCGTCAGCAGCTCAATCCCGGGAATGCCCTGCAGCAGCGCCCGCGGCTGTGACCGCACGCCCTGCCCGTGCGCCAGGTGACAGGCATCGTGATACACGACCCGCGCCGCCAGCGGACGGCGAATCGCCCGCTGCTCGCCGAGATCGACGAGCAGTTCGGTGACGTCGCGCACCTTTTCAGCAATCGCCTTCGCGCGATCTGCCCACGCTGGATCGTCCGCGAACAACTCGCCGTACTCCTTCATGGCCGACCCGCAGCCGGCCGCGTTGACGGCGATCCGGTCCACACCAGCCGCTTCGAAGACGTCGATGTTGTGCCTGGCGAGCGCGCGTGCCTGCTCGATGCGGCCGGCATGGAGTGGCAGCGCTCCGCAACAGCCCTGACCGCCAGGCACATGAACGCCACAGCCTTCAGCAGCCAGCACGCGAACAGTGGCGCGATTCACCTGTGCGAACGACAGACGCTGGACACAACCTTCGAGAAGCGCGACCTTCAACCGCTCCGATCCAACCGAAGGCGTGTGCGCGGGTAACCGTTCGAACAACGCTCGCCATGTGATCGGCGGGGCGAGCTTCATCGTGGCCGAGATGCGGCGCCACAGACTTCCCTCCGTCGCTTGGGGGCGAGTCACGGGCGCCGGCGTTCCCGATCCACCCGTCAGCAGACGAAGCAGTGGTCCAAAGACGAGCAGCGGCAGCATCGCCAGCCGCATCCGCGCGGGATACGGCACGACGGCCATCAGCATCGTTCGGAAGACTCCGTCGCCGCCGCCGCGAGCATGACGATGCTCGATCTGTGCGCGCTGCTTCTCGATGAGCGGCGCGTATTGGACGCCAGAGGGACAGGCGGTCACACACGCCAGGCAGCCAAGACAGCGATCGAAGTGCTCGACGAACGACGAGCTGATCTCGAGTCGCCCCTCGACGCTGGCCTTCATCAGATAGATCCGCCCGCGCGGCGAGTCCATCTCCTCGCCCCACAGCAAGTACGTGGGACACGTCGGCAGACAGAATCCGCAGTGCACGCACTTATCGATCAGGGCAGACGACGGAGTATCAGAACCGCTCATCAATTTGGAAGTTGGCAGTTGGGAGTTGGAAGTTCAAATGGGTCCTCGATTGGCGTTCAGGATTCCTGCTGGATCGAACATCTTTTTCAACGCGCGAGCGGCCTCTGCCGCGCTCGGTGACGGCCCCCAGACATCGACGTGCTGCTTCAACTCCGGGCTCGCGCGCAAAAGGGCCACATTGCCTACCCACGTGCTCAATCGCAGCCGCTCGACCACGGCCACCTGTGTCCGCACCTCGGCGTCGATGCGCAACAGGCCCGCCCCCGTTCCGACACGCCCGACCATGACAACCGGGCCGGCGATCTGCTGCACCTCGTGCATCAGCGTAGTCACCTGGGCCAGTTTCGCCGGCAGCCAACCGAATCTCACAACCGCCCCGGTGCCGGCCCATGGCGACCGCGACTGCTCCGTCCAGATCTCCATCTCGCGGTCACCAGTGACGACCGCGGAGGGCTTTGACAGCAATCGCTGTGCAGACTCGACCTGCGCGCTCACTGCGGCAGGGCTCGACGCGAACAGCGCGCGGAGCCGATATTGACCGCCATCGAGCATGACATCGAACGCCATCGGCTCGAGCTGTGACGTGGACACCTGCATCACATCCCGCGCCATCACTTCCCCATCGTCGTACGTCGCGTCGAGCGTCGCGGACGCTTGAGGGATGGGCAGCAACTTGAAGGTGGCATCGACAATCGCGCCAAGCGATCCGAACGATCCACTCACCAGCTTGCCGAGATCGTAGCCGGCCACGTTCTTGACGACGTGACCACCTGCCTTGACGATGCGTCCATCGGTCAGAGCCAGCGTGACGCCGATGAGGAGATCACGCGGCGTGCCGTAACGATGTCGCACCGGACCCGAATCGTTGGTGCCGACAACGCCGCCAATCGTCGCGGCGTCGAACGCATTGTCAATCGGCAGCCATTGACCGTGCCGCGCAAGCTCACGATTCAGGTGCGCCAGCGACGTTCCGGCGTGCACGGTTGCCGTCATGTCGCCGTGGCGGTGGACCAGAAGCGAGTTGAGCTTCGCTGTGCTGACGAGCACGTCGATCGACGCCGGCGGGCGGCCCCATCCGAGCTTGGTTCCGCCACCGCGGAGCACGGTGATCTGCGTGTCGCGCGATGCGGCATGCAGCGTCGCGGCAAGCTCGTTTGCGTCCGCGGGCTCGACGATCTGACGAGGCACAACGCCATCGACGGCGTCTGCCGCGCTGCCCTGTCTCATCGAGGCTGTGACCATTCAGTGGTCGGCTCTTTCCAGGTCGGGCCGGGCCGCTCCGTTGTCGCGGCCCGAAACGCGTGCTCGAAGCCTCGTGGTCACTCGCAACTCCCTCAGCTGATACCTTCCACTAAAAACGATCGGCTAAGCCAGCGGCTTCGACGGGGTGCTGACGATACGGACCCGGGACTTCACCGCACAGCCGCGGGGTCGGCAGGACTTTCCCCGGGTTGCAGAGCCGACGCGGGTCGATCGCGTCGCGCAGCTTCTGCATCACGTCGAGGTCATCGTCGGAGAACATGCGCGGCATGTAGTCCTTCTTGTCCGCGCCGACGCCATGCTCGCCGGTGATCGATCCTCCCGCTTCGACGCAGTAGGTCAGGATCTCGCCAGCCACTTCCTCGGCAAGCGTCGCCTGACCAGGAATCCGCTCGTCGTAGCAGATCAGCGGGTGCAGATTGCCGTCGCCGGCGTGGAAGACGTTGCCGATCGGCAATCCGGATCGCGTGCTGAGCGCGGCGATGCGACCGAGCACTTCGGGCAGCTTCGTGCGCGGCACGACGCCGTCCTGCACGTAGTAGTTGGGCGATACGCGACCCATTGCCGCAAACGCCGCCTTCCGCCCTTTCCAGATCCGCGCTCGCTGAGCCTCATCTGGCGCCACTTCGACCGTCGTCGCACCCGCGCGGCGGCACGTGTCCTCGACGACGGCGAACAATTCGCGCACCTCGGATGATGGCCCATCGAGCTCAACGATCAGAATCGTGTCGGCGGGCGGAAAGTTCGGGTGCACCGCTGCTTCAGCGGCGCGAATGGCGACGGCGTCCATCATCTCAACGGCCGCGGGAATGATCCCAGCACCGATGATGTCGGAGACCGCACCACCCGCTTCGCTGATGGTGTTGAAGGCGGCGAGCAGCGTCTGCACGCTCTCGGGTTTGCGCAGGATGCGAACGATCACCTTCGTCACCACCGCGAGCGTGCCTTCACTGCCGACAAGCAATCCGAGCAGATCCGGTCCCGGTGCGTCAGGCAGCGGGCTGCCGATCTGCACGAGCTCGCCGTTCGGCAGAACCGCTTCGACTGCGAGGACGTGGTGGACGGTGAAGCCGTACTTCAAGCAGTGTGCGCCGCCGGAATTCTCGGCCACATTGCCGCCAATCGAGCAGACCTGCTGACTCGACGGATCTGGCGCGTAGTAGTAGCCGTAGGGCGCGACCTGCTTGGTGATCTCGAGGTTGGTAACGCCTGGTTCCACAGTGACACGGCGGTTGGGTATGTCCACGTCGAGGACGCGATTGAGCCTGGCCAGACTGATCACGACGCCACCCGGGACCGGCAGCGCGCCACCCGAGAGTCCGGTTCCGTGGCCGCGTGCGACGAACGGCACGCCGTGTCCGGCGCACAGCCGTACGATCGCCTGAACCTCTGCCGCGGATCCGGGCAACACAACGAGTGCGGGCGTCTCGCGCAAATGCGGCAGTGCGTCGCACTCGTACGTCAGCAGCTTGATGGGTTCATGGAGCGTGGCCTCAGACCCGACGATACGACGGAACTCCTCGACGAGACGTTCATCCATTGATGGGCCAATGGTACACTCTTCAACAACTCCCAACTACCAACGACCAGCTACCAACCGACCCGATGAGAGTACGACTGGACTACGGAACTGATGGCCTCGAGGTCGATCTTCCAGACCAACGCATCACCGTCATCGAGCCGGTTCCGAGAGCCGCCGTTGCAGACGCCCACGCGACGCTCCTTGCCGCGATCCAATCGCCGCTCGAGCGCCCGCCACTGCGCGAACTCGTAGGCGCCGGCGATCGCGTGGCGATTTCGGTCTGTGACATCACGCGTGCGCAGCCGCGCGGCGACATGCTGCGCGCGCTCTTTGAGGAGATGCCGCAGGTACGCCCTCAGGATGTCACCATCCTCATCGCGACCGGCACTCATCGGATCAACACAGAGCCCGAGCTCGAGCGGATGCTTGGGCGCGACATCCTGAACCGCTATCGCGTCATCAACCACGATTCGCGCGACCCCTCGTCTCTCGGTCGCGTCGGGACGACGTCAACCGGCGTCGAGGTGTTCCTGAATACGGCGTGGCTCGACGCCGACGTGCGGATCACGACCGGCTTCGTCGAGCCCCATTTCTTCGCCGGATTCAGCGGCGGTCCCAAGATGGTCGCACCCGGTCTGGCCGGCTTGAAGACGGTGATGACGCTGCATGACGTCCATCACATCGGCCACCCGCTGGCGACGTGGGGGGTCACCGAAGGCAACCCGGTCCATGACGACGTGCGTGAGATCGCGCGAATGGTGCCGGTCCACTTCGCGGTGGACGTGACGCTCAATCGCGAACAGAAGATCACCGCTGCGTTTGCCGGCGACATCTTCGCCGAGCATCGCGCGGCCTGCGCGCACGCGAAGACAACGGCCATGCGCCAGGTTCCGGCGCCGTTCGATCTCGTGTTGACGACCAACTCTGGATATCCGCTCGATCAAAACCTGTATCAGGCGGTGAAAGGCATGTCGGCCGCAGCAAAGATCGTCAAGACCGGCGGCACGATCATCTGCGCGGCCGAGTGTCGCGACGGCCTTCCCTTGCATGGCTCGTACGGAGCCGTGCTCGCATCAGCGTCCTCGCCTGCTGCGCTCCTCGAGATGATTTCGTCGCCGGGCTACTCGGTGCCGGACCAGTGGCAGGTGCAGGTCCAGGCGCAGATTCAGACCAAGGCCGACGTGCTGGTCAAGACTGACGGACTCCGCCCAGACGAGATTCGCGCCGCCCACTTCACTCCAATTGACGACGTTTCCTCGTCCGTGCAGGAAACACTGCGACGCGCGGGACCACAGTCCACGCTGTGCGTCCTGCCGCAGGGTCCACAGACGATTCCGTACCTGCCCGACTGACCGGCCGCGCGACAGACCCGCTGGCCAGCTGATCCACTGCCACAACGACGTCACCGGCATTTACTCGAAGTTCATCGCTCGATCACCCTCCGCTCATCGACCGCTAGGACACTCGTACTTCGAGGTTCAGGTCATGAGTACTCGCATTGTTGTTCTCGTCGTCGCGATGACGTTGGGCGCTTCGCAGGTTGGATTGGGACAGGAGACGACCGGCACCATTTCGGGACGCGTCGTCGATTCGCAGGGACTCCCGATTCCTGGCGCCGCGGTCACGGCGACCGGCCCCCAGGGAACCAAACAGGCAGTCACCGATGGGACCGGCAACTTTACGGTTCCGTTTCTCACCCCCGGTGCATACGCGGTGCGCATCGAGCTGCAAGGCTTCACGCCGTTCACGCGAGAAGGGGTGGTGGTGCGACTCGGTCAGACAGTCGATATCCCCGCGACCCTGATCGTCGGTGCGCTGGCGGAGAACGTCGAGGTCCGCAGCACGCCTGACACGATCAACACGCGCAGCGCCACCACAGGCGCCAACATCTCCAGCGACCAACTGCAGAACATTCCCGTTGGACGGAACGTGAGTCAGACGATCTATCTCGCTCCAGGAGTGACGAGCTCGGGGTCAGCCGGTGTGAACAATCCGTCGATCTCCGGCGGAAGCGGGCTCGACAACCAGTACGTGATCGACGGCGTCAACGTCACCAATCAGGGCTACGGCGCGATCGGGTCGTACTCGATCGTGTTTGGTTCGCTCGGGAACGCCACGCCGTTCGACTTCATCCAGGAAGTGCAGGTGAAGACCGGCGGCTACGAGGCGGAGTTCGGCAACGCCACTGGTGGCGTGGTGAACGTGATCACCAAGAGCGGTACGAACAAGGTCAACGGCGCGATCTTCGGATATGCGCGCCCCGACGGCCTCGAGAGCGAGTGGAAGCAGTTTCAAAGCATCAACGGCAGCGTGCAGACAGTCGGGTCACGCGACGTCGATGGCGGCGTCGAAGCAGGTTTCCCGATCGTGAAGGATCGACTGTTCGTCTTCGGCGCCGTCAACCCGTCGAGGACCGTGACCCTGCTGCACGCACCTGCCGGCTTCCCACTCGAGAGCCTCGGCGACGTCGAACGTGTGCGCAACACGATGACGTACTCGGGGAAGGCCACCTGGCAGGCCACCAGCAACCATCGCGTTGACGTGTCGTTCTTCGGCGATCCGTCGAAGGGCGACAACGGGCCGCAGCGCGCATCGGCGCTCCTCGTGCCCGACACCTCCTCTTACAGCGAGCTCACGTATGGCGGCCATAACCAGACCGCGCGGTACAACGGCGTGTTCCGGAACAACTGGCTGGTCGAGGCGAGCTTCGCGCGCGCGCTCAACACGCTCGAGGAAACACCGTCCGTGAATTCGTGGCGGGTCACCGATCAGACGGTGCAACCGACGCTCGTGACCGGCGGCATCGGCTTCTACGAGGCCCAGAACCGGAGCCTCAACTATCAGTATGTGGCCAAAGCCACGAATGTGCTCGGCCACCACCAGATTCGATACGGCGTCGAGTACAACAACGTGGACTACACCACGCTCAATCAACGCACCGGGCCGACGTTCGTCGCCAATGACGGACGGACGACGGCGACCGGCGCACAGATCACAGTGTTACCCGACGCGAACTTCGGGGAGATCTTTCGCGTCACACGCGCCAATTTCAACTCCGGCCACGACACCACCCAGCAGTACACCAACTTCTTCGTCCAGGACTCCTGGCGTGTCGGCAACCGGCTGACGATCAACCCCGGGATCCGCTACGAGCAGGAGACGCTGAGCGGCGACATCGTCAAGGACTTCTCGCTGAAGAACAACTGGGCCTCGCGCCTCGGCGCCATCTACGACGTTACGGGTGACGGGCGCACCAAGCTCTTCGCCAACTACGGCAGGTACTTCGCACGCATGCCCAACGATCTTGCCGCACGGTCGCTCTCGGCCGACGACGGCATCAGCCGTGCCGATTTCTTTGATGCCAGCCTGACGCAACCGATCCCGAACGGCGTCACGACGATGGATCCGGCGAGCGGCCAGACGATCACCAACCACTTCGTGGTGGCCGGCACGAGCACCGACACGATCGATCCCGATGCCAAGCTCTCGTATGTGAACGAAGCGGTGCTCGGCGTCGATCGCGAGATCCTGCCGCAGACCACGGTCGGCGTGCACTACACCTACCGCAACATCGGGCGTGTGCTTGAAGACGTTGCGAACGCGCCGATGGCGGCTTACGACCTCGAAGTGCCTGGCCTCTCGAGCGTCGAGTACATCCTCACGAATCCGAGCAGCAGCACACCGGTCCTCTCAACCGCCGCGTTCCTCGGAGCGTCGTTCCAGGACCCAGAGCACCGGTATCACGCCGTGGACTTCACGCTCAACCGTCGGTTGGCCAACAACTGGTCGGCGCTCGCGTCGTACCGATGGTCGCGCCTGCGTGGCAACTTCGAGGGCTTCTACCGCGACGACAACGGACAGTCGGATCCGGGCATTACCTCGCTGTACGACTTCCCCACCAACGACCCAAGCTACACCGCGATTGGCGTACCCCAGTTCGGATATCGCGGTGACATCCGATTCCTGGGCGATACCAACGGGATCCTTCCTCTCGATCGGCCGCACCAGTTCAAGGCTTTTGGCAACTACGTCTTCCCGCTCGGCCTGAACGTCGGCGCCGGAGTCAACGTCTCGTCGGGTGCACCGTTGACACCGCTCGCGGCCAATCCGAATTACACGACGGGGGGCGAGATTCCTGAGGCAGCACGCGGCGCGGGGTTCCAGACGATCGACGGCTTCAAGACACGCACGCCGGTTGTCAGCCGTGTCGATCTTCAGGCGTCGTATCGCGTGCCGTTCAGCAGCAGCGTCCACCTGACGGTGGTCGGCGACGTCTTCAATCTCTTCGATGCGCGGACGACGCTCGCCTACGATCAGTGGACGCAGCTCACGGGTGCCACGCTGAATCCCGATTTCGGATCGCCGATCTCTCAAGTGCTGGCAGGCAAGCCGCCGCAGTTCCAGGCACCGCGCGAGGTGAGACTCGGGGCCAGACTGACGTTCTGATCTCGCGCAAGGCCCCCGAGCGACATCGCTCTGCGCTCGCGCGCGCGGTGTAGTATCGGGGGCACCAATGTCATCCACGTCTTCGACCGCGACGTCTACTGCCGTCCAGTTAGATACGGAGTTCAAGCGCGGGCTTGGACTCTACGCGTCCACGATGGTCGTCGTCGGCTCGATGATCGGGTCCGGCATCTTCCTCGTGTCCGCCGAAATGGGGCGACAGACCGGAAGCCCCGGCCTCTTGCTCACGGCCTGGATCGTGACCGGCGTGCTGACGCTGGCCGCGGCGCTCTCCTACGGCGAGCTGGCGGCGATGATGCCGCGGGCCGGCGGCCAGTACGTGTATTTGCGCGAGGCGTTCTCGCCGCTGTGGGGCTTCCTCTACGGCTGGACGCTGTTCATGGTGATCCAGACCGGCACGATCGCTGCGGTGGCGGTCGGCTTCGCGCGCTACACCGGCGTTCTCGTTCCGTGGTTCGCTGAAGACCACTACCTCGTTCCGCCGATTCATCTCTCCGCCGGTTACGCGATCTCGCTCTCGACCGTGCAACTCCTCGGCATCCTGCTCGTCGTCCTGTTGACGTGGACGAACACACGCGGGCTGGATTGGGGCAAGGTCATTCAGAACGTGTTCACCACGACGAAGACCGGTGCGCTCATCGCGCTCATTGGCGCGGGACTGCTCATTGGATGGAATCCGCAGGCGGTCAGCGCGAATCTCGGCGATCTGTGGACGCCGCGCGGCGCGGTGCCGCTCGCGCCAGGCCTCGATGCCACGACGACCTACGGCATGTTCATCGCGCTGTGCGTCGCGCAGGTCGGCTCGCTCTTCTCCGCAGACGCGTGGAACAACATCACCTTCACGGCCGGTGAAGTGAAAGAGCCGCGTCGCAATATCCCGCTCGCGCTCGCTCTCGGCACGGTGATCGTCATCTCACTGTATCTGCTGGCCAACGTCGCCTATCTCGTCACGCTGCCCTTCGAGGCGATTCAGCAGGCGCCCTCCGACCGCGTGGCCACGGCGTCGCTCGAGGCGATCTTCCCCGGCCTCGGCGCGCTGATCATGGCCGTCGGCATCATGATCTCGACCTTCGGCTGCAACAACGGCCTGATCCTCGCGGGCGCGCGCGCCTACTATGCGATGGGCCGCGACGGTGTCTTCTTCCAGAAGGCGGGGACGCTCAACGAGCACAAGGTTCCGGCGTGGGGACTGCTGCTGCAGGGGATCTGGGCGGCGGTGCTCATCCTGCCGCGTACCTACAACACGACCACGAAAAGCTACGGGAACCTGTACGGCGACCTGTTGACGTATGTGATCTCGGCGGCGCTGATCTTCTACATCTTGACGATCGCCGGACTGTTCCGTCTGCGGAAGACGATGCCCAACGTCGAGCGGCCGTATCGCGCGTTCGGCTATCCGATCGTGCCGGCGCTCTACATCCTGGGCGCCGCCGCAATACTCGTCGTGCTGTTCACCTACCAGACCGCAACCACCTGGCCAGGGCTGATCATCATTCTCGCGGGCGTGCCGGCCTATCTGTTCTGGACTCGCCGCTCGTAAGCGACCGTGCGATCGACCTGTCGCCTCTCGGTGCGATCGAGCTACCGGGTACTGGTGCAATACGGCGTCGTTTGTCGGTGCAATGGGTCTGACGCACGCTGGTGCGATCTGGACTTCGCTGTCGCTGTAAGTTCCGCGACGCGGGTATGCCCTCGGCGCCCTACCAACGTCTACGACTGGCGCTTGTGGCTGTGCGCCCTGCGCTCACGCGCCTTCCGGGCCATGTCGCAGTAGGCCTGTCGCATCTCATCCAGGTCCTCTTCCTCGAGCTCTTCGAGGTCGAGCAACTCGTTCTTCGCTGTGCCGATCGCCCGGATGATTTCGTCAAGCTTCACCTGAACGGCCTCCGCATCCCGGTTCTGCGTCGCCTGAATGAGAAACACCATCAGGAACGTGACGATGGTTGTGCCGGTATTGATGACCAGCTGCCAGGTGTCGCTGAATCCAAAGAGCGGCCCGGTGATACCCCAGACGACGATCACGAGCGCGGCGAGGGCGAATGTGACCGGGCGACCCGTGGCACGGGCGGTCCATTTGGCAAAGCGTGAAAATGCGGATCGGGACTTTGTGGGTCGCATTCAGTCTAGGGCGACGCATGCGTCGCCCCTACAAACTAATGTGTCATCGCGTGGAGAAGGACGTCGATGCCCAGCGCGTAGCCGGCCGGTGAGAACTGATAGAAGAACTGCGGATCTTCACCCTCGCGCTCCCACGAGTCGGCCACATCGGTGTTGTGCGTCATCACCACCATCACGCGACGATGGGTGTCGCGAATCACCCGGAAGTGGACGACGGCGCTGTCGGCGCCGCGCTCCGACGTCTCCGTGCCGCCGAACCGCCGCCAGAACTGGATGTTCGTAATCTGCGGAATCTGTTTGACGTCGTACAGACTGTGCAGCATCGGGTCTTGGAGCGACACGTCCTCGATCGGATATTGCTCGGGCGGCAGGACCTTGCCGATCTGCGACGCCCAGTGATCCCATGCCTCGCTGCCCCAGAAGTCGTCGGCCCAGAAGAAGCCGCCTTTGAGCAGATAGTTCCGCAGATGCTCGGCTTCATCTTCGCGGAATCCGACCGTGCCCGCATCCGAGGCGACGATGAACGGACAGTTGAAGAGCGTGGCATCGAGCGGCCGCACGACGTAGAAGTTCGGCCGCTGATTCTCATCGCGGCTCACCCGCGTCCTGGTGAGCTCCGACAGCCGCGTCGTCAGGTTGATCTCGGCGTACGGATAGTCGGTCTGCCATCCGATGCCTGATGGCTCGGCGCGGACGCTGCGGTACGCCAGACGGCAGACGACGAACGAGGCGTCGGGCATCTGCGGCGGCGCAAGCCGCGTGGCATAGCTGCCTTCGCGGAAGTAGCGCTGCGCGTGCGCCACACCCACCACCGCGACAAGCGCGGCTGCGAGCGCGGCGAGGACGAGCAGAGGACGCCCCTTCATGCTCCGGAGGTTAACGCGATTTGAACAGGCCGGCAACCTCCGGCTTGACGACCTTGCCCATCGCATTGCGCGGCAATGCGGGAACGGCCTGGAGCGCGCGCGGCACTTTATACGGCGCGAGCTGGACCTTGGCCCATTGCTGCAACTCGTCGAGCGAGAGCGACGCCCCGGTACGCAGTTCCACGGCCGCCGACACGCGTTCGCCCCAGTCCTCGTCTCGGACACCAACGACCGCGCATTCGGCAATCGCCGGATGCGTGCGCAGGATTTCTTCGATCTCGAGCGCCGACACCTTGAAGCCGCCGGTCTTGATGATGTCCACGTTCGATCGGCCGAGCAGCCGATAGGAACCGTCCTCCCACACGGCGACGTCGCCGGTCCGGAACCAGCCGTCCCGAAATGCATCGCGCGTGTCGTCGGGCCGTTGCCAGTACTCGAGGCACACTGCCGGGCCGCGAACCTCGAGCTCGCCCGGCGCCCCCTCTTCGACGTCGCTGCCATCCTCGTCCACGAGGCGGACCTCGACACCAGGAAGCGCCTGACCGACGAACCCAGGCCTTCTCTCGCCCATGAGCGGGTTCGACAAGGCCATCCCGAGCTCGGTCATGCCATAGCGTTCGAGCAGTGTGTGCCCGGTGATCTCACGCCAGCGCTGGAGCGTCTGCACCGGAAGGGCCGCCGAGCCGGACATCATCAGACGGAGCCCGCGGACGCCCTCGGATCGCGCACGCTGGACGTCAGGAGGCGCGGCGTTCCACGAGGCAATGAGCCGGTGGTAGATCGTCGGCACGGCCGTAAAGACCGTGATCTCACCCGACGCGAGCCGGCTCCACACGACGTCTGCATCGAAGGATGGGAGGATCTCGCACGTCGCGCGGACGGCGAGCGCCGATCCGAGACCGTTGATGATGCCGTGCACGTGATGCAGCGGCAGCGTGAGCAGCAGGCGATCGGCTGGCGTCCATCGCCACGCCTCGATGAGTGCGGCGATCTGCGCGCCGATGTTCTGGTGCGTGGAGACGGCGCCTTTCGGCCGGCCAGTCGTGCCGCTCGTGTAGATGATCATCGCGCGGCGATTCGACCCGAGATGCGGCAGATCGTCGGCCATCGACGCCGCGAGCGCCGTGGTCGTCGTCAGGAATCGCGCGCGTGCGCCCTTCGCCAGCGGCATCAGCATCGACGCCGACGCCGGATCGCTGACGACCAGAGACGCGCCCGAATCGCGAATCACGTAGTCGAGCTCGGCGGGCGGATGCGAAATGGCCAGCGGCACTGCCACGCCGCCTGCGCGCCAGATGCCGCGTTGCACGGCCGCGTAAGCGAAGCTCGGTGGCACGAAGAACGCCACACGCGTCTGGTTCAGGTCAACGTTGTCGGCGAGCAGTCCACCGGCAACGCGACGCGAGGCCTCATCGAGCTGGTCGTAGGTAAACGTGCCGTCGGCGGCGATGATTGCGGTCCGGGACTCACTCATTCTGGTCTACGGTCTACGGTCTCCGGTCTACGGTGGTCTACGGTCTACAGTCTATGGTCTTTGGTAACGAAGACCGAAGACCAAAGACCGAAGACCAAAGACGTATCATTAGGAGCTATATGTCGTTGATCGATCCAGGCAAGAAAGCTCCGGCGTTCTCGCTCAAGGACCAGAAGGGCGAGACGCACAAGCTGTCCGACTACGAAGGCCGTCCGCTCATCCTCTACTTCTATCCGAAAGACGACACGCCGGGCTGCACGCAGGAGACATGCGAGTTTCAGGAGCGGCTCCCGAAGCTCAAGCCGACGAAAGCGGCCGTGCTCGGCGTCAGCATTCTCGATGAGAAGAGCAAGGCGAAGTTCGCGAACAAGCACGGCATCACGTTCCCACTGCTCGCCGACGCCGATCACGCCGTCGCCGAGAAGTACGGCGTCTGGCAGGAGAAATCACGCTACGGCCGCAAGTACATGGGCATTGCGCGGACGACGTATCTGATTGGCCCGGATGGCAAGGTCGTTCAACGCTGGGACAACGTGAAGGTCAACGGCCACGTCGAGGCCGTCGCCGAGGCGCTCAGTTAATCAGTTCGTCGCCCCGGCGTCGCCTTTCGCGAGCCGCTGGCGCGCCTTGTCCACATCGCGCTGAAAGACGAAGAGGCGATCGGCGTTGCCGTCGGGATCGGTGAAGTTGTACTGCTTGCCTTTGCGAACCTTGATCTTCAGATTCTTGTCCTGATAGTCCACGACGAACTGCTCGAGATCGGCGAGCGTCGCCGTGAAGCGATCGTCCTTGTCATCGGTGTCGTAGCGAAGGCCCTGCGGCGTCGCGACCAGCTGCCCCTTGCACGACCCGATTCGGTGCTTGTGGATCACCGCCAGCGTCGAGTTGAGGCGCACTTCCTTGAAGCGAACCGCCACGTCACGCGGCCCCGGCTCGACGTCAATCGTCCGGACGATGCCCTCGAATCCTTCTGCGGACACGTTCAATGTGTGCGTACCCGGCTTGACGTTCGCGGCAGTGACGGGCGCAGTGCCGACGAACTGACGATCGATGAACACCTGCGCGTTGGGCACGTCGGCCTCGATGCGCAAGGTGCCGAGCTCCGGAGCGCTCGCGACTGGCGCCGGTGCTTCCGCGACGGGCGCGGCGGTCGTCGTCCGGCGCGGCGTGCGCGGCGCGGTGGTCGCGGGGGATCCTCCGGGAGCCGGCGCGCTCGATTCCGCGGGCGGCGTGCCCGGCTCGCGCGTCGATCGTGAAGCCGACGACACCGCGCTGGCCGGAGCGCGATCCTTGAACAGCACGTACGTCGAGATTCCTCCCCCGATGGCGATCGCGAATACCGCCGCGATAACGAGCACGCGTCCAGTCACGCAATGATTCTATGCGACTGTCTGCAGTCCGATGCGGTCAGCTTCGAGTCGGCTTTGACGCTCGCATGAGCAAACGCTGGAGAGTGGCCACGAGGCTGTCGATGTTGACTTCAGCGGTTGTGTCGACATCCACGCGTGGCCCGATGTCGAGAGTCCCGAGGTGAACGTGCGATTGGAGACTGCTCAGGACTTCCGCGAACCCGACCGAGCCATCCAAGTGGCCGACATGGCGCTTCCTCTGCATGAACCGATTCGCCGCAATCGTTGGAGGGCATACGCAGTGCACGTTCGCGACGCGATTCGACAGCGTCGAGATCCAACTCGCGGACGTTCCCGAGTCATCCGCCATCCCTGGCAGATGCCACATCGAGGTCAACACAGCGCCACTCGATGCCGATGCCTCCCTCTGGAGAACGACGTCGCTCTCGCGGCTGAGGGCTCGCCGCCACACGGCATCGCCGACCCCCTTTGATTCGAACAGTCTGTCGAGAATGTCATCCTTGTCGATCAATGGGAGAGCGAGCGCCGGGGCGAGCTGGCGTGCCAATGTGGTTTTTCCGCTGCCCGGGATACCCGACACGATGATGAATCGTCTCTCCAAGTCGTCCTGATCTACTCGGATTGGAATGACACGTTCTGACGGGCCGCCTTCAGTTCGGGGTTGGCTTTGATGCGCGCGCGATCACGTAGACGGGAACCGAACCGGTTTCGGCGACCAGCTTCAAGCCCACTTGATTTTCGAGCGCCGTGAAAATGGTGGGCACATCAGGATCCGGCTCGAGACCACCGAATGCGGAGTCGTACGTCCACTTGATGCTGAAATCGTAGTTGCCAGTGAGGTTGGTGGCATCGGTGACTGGCGCACGCAACTGACCAGAGAGCGATCGCGCCAACTCCGCCATCGTCGCGTTGCGGCCATCGTAGCGATAGCTCAGGAACCCATTGCCGTCTTCGCGGATGATGAACACTCTCGGCGACTTGCTCCCGTCGAGCGGAGATCGGAGATCGTGAACTGTACGCGCGGTCAGCGTGTAGACGGTGCCCTTCCGAACGTCACGCGTCAACTGGAGCTGAAAACGATCAGCCAGGAGCGATTGCAGCATGCGCTTCAAGCGGGCGGGCTCCACGTTTTCGCCGGCCGTTGCTGTCACGTTGAAACGTTCCTCTCGGAGCCACACGGGCCCACCGACCAGCTCTCGGCTTTCGAGCCCATAGGCCTGCTCGATGAGTTGACTGAGCGTCACAGCGGTCGCGACAAAACGTCCGGGGAGAAACCTGAAATCGATGGGATAGCCGCGGTCGAGGGGAGTTGGGATGACTGATGCGGCTTCGAACGAGTCGGACTGTTGCGCGCGGGCGAACGTCGAATGAACGGCCGCGACAAATATCGTCGCCAGCGCAAAATTGACGCCGATCGAGACCAAGCGCCGGTTCACGACCGAGATTTTACGCGACACTACGTTCTACTAGAATGACGGGCGCGGGAGACTCATCAATGAGGGTTCGAGTAGCAATCGGGATCGCACTTGTTGTCCTGTGCGTGGCGCGACCTTCGAGCGCACAAGTCGACTTCACCGGACAGTGGGCACCCCTGTACCACGAAGACACGATCGAGCGGATTCCTGGTCCCGAGCTGGGTGACTACACCGGCCTTCCCCTCAGCGAGGCTGGCCGCATGCGCGCGGATTCGTGGGACGCCGATCGCATCTCGGTCGTGCAGGAATATCAGTGCCGCCCGCACTCGTCCGACTACTCGCTTCGCGGCCTCGCGCCGCTGCGCATCTGGGCCGACTACGACCCTGCCACACAGCGCATCGTCGCCTTCCACACCCACATCGGCGCGTACGAGAACAAGCGAACGATCTACCTCGATGGCCGCCCGCGCCCGTCTGAGTACGCGCCGCACACGTTCCAGGGTTTCTCGACCGGCGTGTGGGAAGGCAACATGCTGACCGTCACGACGACGCACTTGAAGGAGAACTACCTTCGCCGGAACGGCGTGCCACGCAGCTCGAAAGCGACGTTCACCGAGCACTGGGTCATGCACGGCAACTACCTCACCATCACCCACGTCGTCTACGACCCGGTGATCCTGACCGAGCCGCTCGTCCGGAGTCAGAGCTGGTTCCTCGATCCTGGCCAGCGAGCGGGTCTGTTCCCCTGCGAGTACCTGCCTGAAGTGCCGGCCGAAGCCGGCGCCGTGCCGCACTATCTACCAGGCACGAACCCATGGCTCAAGGAATTTGCGGAGTGGTACGCGCTTCCCGTCGAGGCCACGCGCGGTGGAGCGGAGACGCTGTATCCCGAATACCGCGCCAAGATGGGCGCCTACAAACCGAAAGACAAGTGCGAGCGCTTCTGCAACTGCACCGGGTTCGGCGACTGCCTCTCTCCCACTGGCGGACGATGAACACCCACCGCGTCGCGCTGCTGGCATGGTCGATCGTCACGAGCGGGTTGGTCGTCGTCTCTGCCCAGGCTCCGGCCCCGACGGCCGCTCCGGCCGCGACGAGCGAGATCACCGTGTTGCAGGTACAAAAGAACGTGTACCTGTTGGGGAGTAGCACGGGCAACGTCGCGGTCCAGATTGGTGACGATGGCGTGCTTCTGGTGGACACCGGAACGGCGCCAATGGCGCAGAAACTCTTCGCGGCGATCCGCACGCTCTCGTCGAAACCGATTCACACCATCGTCAACACGCATCTTCACAGCGATCACACTGGCGGCAATCAGGCGCTGGTCAAGCTGGGGGCCGGCGGTCCCCAGCCGCCGCGCGTGATGGGCCACGAGAACACGTATAACCGCATGGTCGCTGCGGCGGTCGAGGCCAACACGAACACACCAGCCGCCGCACTGCCGATGAACGCGTACTTCACACCGACCCGCGACTTCTTTCTGAATGGTGAAGCCATCGTGCTTCATCACGTATCTGCGCACACCGACGGCGATACGCTCGTGCACTTCCGCGGATCGGACGTCGTTGCCGTCGGAGATGTCTTCAACCCGGACATCTATCCGGTCATTGACCTCGCCAACGGTGGCACGGTCAACGGCACGATCGCCGCGCTCAATCATCTGCTCGAGATCACCGTGCCGGCGAAATACCAGGAAGGCGGCACGTACGTCGTCCCCGGTCACGGCCGGATCTGCGATGAGGCAGAGGTCGTCGAGTATCGTGACATGGTCACGATCATCCGGGACCGCATCGCCGACCTCGTGAAGAAGGGCTTGACGCTCGAACAGGTCAAAGCTGCCAGGCCCTCCCGCGACTATGACGCCGACTACGGAAGAACCAGCGGCTCATGGACGACGGACATGTTCGTCGAGGCCGTCTACAGGACGATCAATGCGAAGTAGATCGTGCGCGGGCCTTTCGTTGGCAATTCGACTCTCTCGAGGAGGCACAACATGCGAACGTCGTTGGTGCTGACCGTCATCGGTGATGACAAGCCCGGCATCGTCGAGCAGCTGTCGGATCAGATTCTTGCCAGCGGCGCGAATTGGGAGGAGAGCCGGATGGCGCGGTTGGGCGGCAAGTTTGCCGGACTCCTGCGCCTCACCGTCGATCTCGACCGCGCCGACGCGCTGGCAGCGGGGCTGACGAGATTCGAGACGGACGGACTCGCGATCGTGGTGGAGCGGAGCGAAGAGCCGAATCTCGGCGCCTATCGCACCGTGCGTCTCGAACTGCTCGGCCAGGATCGCAAGGGAATCGTCCGCGACATCTCGCGCGCGCTCGCGCAACGCAAGGTGAATATCGAGGAACTGGAAACCGACGTGACGAGCGCGCCCACGTCCGGCGATGCGCTGTTCCGTGCGCGCGCGGTGCTCGGAGTCCCTGCGTCAGTCACCACCGAGATGGTGCGTGACCTGCTGGAAGCGATCGCCGACGAGCTGATGGTCGATCTCATGGTGGACGATCCGAACAGTTCGGCGAGCGGTGACGTCGCCGGGAGGCCGGAAGGGGTCCACAGGACGATTAATGCGAAGTAGCGGGTTGACTGCGCTCGTGCTCGCCGCGTCGATCGGCATCGCGGCGCCCGTTCGACTCGCTTCGCTCGCTCAGGGCGGGCAGGGACCGCCTGGCGGTCGCGGCGGCCGCGGCGCTCCACAACCGCCGCGCACGCCGCGCGCCGCAGCACCTGTGGACTTCACCGGCTACTGGGTGTCCGTCGTCACCGAAGACTGGCGCTGGCGCATGGTGACGCCAGCGAAAGGAGATTTCGCCGGCGTGCCGCTCAATACTGCGGCCCGTAAGATCGGTCAGGCGTGGGATCCGGCCAAGGACGAAGCCGAAGGCAATCAGTGCAAGGCGTATGGAGCGGCTGGCATCATGCGCATGCCAGGACGGCTGCACATTACCTGGCAGGACGATACGACGCTCAAGATCGAGACGGATCAGGGCACGCAGACACGGCTGTTCCACTTCGCCGGCAAGCCCACGCCGGGACTCAAGCCGTCGTGGCAGGGGTACTCGAGCGCGAACTGGGAGGCGGCTCAGCGCGGAGCCGGTCCGCCAGACTTCACGCCGATCGCGCTCAACCCACGCGAGGGCACGCGCGGCCGATCGCTCGAGGTCGTCACGACCAACCTTCGCGCCGGGTATCTGCGCAAGAACGGCGTCCCCTACAGCGAGAACACGGTCCTGCGCGAGTACTTCGATCTCTCGAACGAACGCGACGGCTCGACATGGTTCGTCGTCACGACGATCGTCGAGGATCCGACGAATCTCACGCAGCCGTTTGTCACGAGCACGAACTTCAAGAAACAAGCAGACGC
>Ga0111538_10002343_pt1 | contig 26694 bp, 20 predicted proteins | sample SoiMethybrSBSTD1_FD_79669 | JGI IMG/M metagenome (GOLD analysis project Ga0111538, IMG submission 79669) | Bulk soil microbial communities from a Populus tree surrounding site in Tennessee, USA - Soil MetaG P. TD hybrid SBSTD1 (version 2)... | ecosystem: Environmental > Terrestrial > Soil >...
ATCGACGAGTTCCAGGCCCACCCCGAGCGCGCGCTCTTCACGCCGGAATCGAGCGGGCCCGCCGTCGGGATGGCCTTCGCGTGGTACGTCGACGCCGCGCTGGGCAGCGGCACGCCAGGCATCGTCCCCACAGCGCTCGGCGCCATCTCCGCGCAACGAACGCCCTCGGGAAGCTTTCGCTGGCACAACGAGCCTGACCTCTACGACGCCGTCCGCTCGATGCTCAAGGCGCGCACGCCGCCGTCGTCCATCGCCGATCTGTGGACCGATTTCGCGATCGCGCGCCTGTTCATGGGGGCGCGCGACGACGGCGTGCACTTCCCGGAGACCGCATTCACCGGCAGCGCGGGGCGCGTGCGTTTCGACTGGAGCGTGCCGTACACATCGCTCCCTCGGCGCTTGTCGCCCGAGCGCCCCATCGACCCGAGCGGCGCGACGTACATCTGGATCGACCTCCAAGGGGCCCCCAAACAAGCGCGCCTCATGTTCCGCATCGAGTGGGAACCTCCGGTGCCCTTTCGGTGGGCCCTCGTGCGCGTGGCGAGCGACGGAACCGAAGCTTCACGCGTGCTCGTCACACCGCAGCAGAAGGCCACCTCGACCGAGAAGAACCTCGATGCGCTCGAGGGACTTGCCGGCGTTGCCGTCGTGGGGGTCAACATCGGCGATCTCGCGCTCGACGATCCGTTCGATCCCGATCATACGCCTTACGAGCCGCACAGCTACGTGCTGACGGTTGCTGCAGAAACGCCGTGAGCCTCGTGCGGGCGCCCATTGCTGGAAGCGCGTCGGTGCGGTAGCGGATCGCCATGCCGCTCATTCAAGTCTTCACGTCAGCCGCGCCCGACGCCGGCGCGAGCGACAAGCTGCTTCGCGAATTGTCCGGCGCGCTCGCCGCGCACTTCGAAAAGCCCGAACAGTGGGTCATGACCTGCATCGTCCCCGGCCTTGCCATGACGTTCGGCGGCTCGTCCGGGCCGACCTGCTTCGCCGCCGTGAAAAACATCGGCAAGCTGACGCCAGCAAAGACGGCCAAACTCAGCGCCGATCTGTCGGCGCGCTTGGCAGAGGGGCTCGGTGTGCCCCAAGACCGCATTTACCTCGAGTTCACGGAAGCGGTGGGGCACCTCTGGGGTTTCGACGGCGGCACCTTCGGGTAACGCCGAGCGCCGCCAGCGCGAGGAGCGGAAACGCGACGCCGTTCGATCGCGATCGCGCGCTCATGCTGCACCCGCCGTACATGCGCGGCGACCCCGCCGCGATCCAACGATCCGCGCCGATGGGGACCAGGCGGTGCCCCGCGACGCGCGAGCCCGGAGGTCCGACCGGAACGCCGTCGACCGCGACGTCGAGCCGAAGGAGACGCCCGCCTGTGCCCGATCGGGCGCGCACCGCAAAACGGTAGAGGCCGGGGGCCGCGCGCTCGAGCGGCGCATCGATCGTTGCCTCGTCGCCCACGCTGAGTGTGAGTCGGCCCGGCGCAAAGCCGTCGGCGATCGAGCCATCCGCGGCCCGAACCTCGACCGTACCGATCAGTGGAGGGCCGGCGTCGGGGTGCAAGTAGTTGTTCGCCAAGGTAAGCCAGCTGGCCGAAGGATCCGGATCGCGCGCGATGCTCGCGGTCTGCGCATCGAAAGCCTGCATGGTGCCCGCGACGTCGAGCGCCCCCGGTCCGAGCTGCAAATCGGAAATGATCGTGCCGACCGGCCGGCGCGCTCCGGCTTGGAGCAGCCGCAGAATCTCGCGTTGCGTGAGGCGCGGATCGCGCTCGAAAAGCAGGGCGACGGCCCCCGCGACCTGGGGCGAGGACATCGACGAACCGGAGAGCAGCGCGTGTCGATCGTCGACGACGAGGCATTCACCACCACCCGCGCACAGGCCGGCGGGCGCGCTGAACGCGCTGAACGGGGACACGCCGGGGAGCGCGTCGCGGCTCATCGCCGCCGCGACCATCGCACCCGGTGCTGACACGTCCGGTTTGCTCATCCCCAGGGCCGTCGGTCCCGCCGAGCTGAAGTAACAGGTCCCATCATCGGGGGTCAGCCCGGTGAACGCGGTTGCCGCGAGGTCGCGGGCCACGCCGTCGGCATCGGTCCACGTCGTGCGATTGACGGTGCACCCGACGGCGATGAGATCGGGGTGCGTCGCAGGCACGTCGATGGTCCCCGCGCGCGCCGCCAAATCGAAGAAGACGGACCCCGCGGCGTCGGCGTCGTCGAGGCGCGCTTCGACCCACGCGCTGGCGAAGCCTTCCCCCTCGAGGTGGATCGTCATCTTGGCGTCGCCCGGCCACTTGCCGTCCCAGACCACGATGGCGCCGTGCGATGCGCTCGGAAGCGGCGATTCGGGTCCGACGGCGCCGTTGTAGATGGCGGCCGTGAGCGCGTCGTCGCTCGATCGAAACCCGGCTTTGCGCCCCACCGCGACGGGGGGAATGCGCAGACCGTTCGGCCCCTCGAGCCCAATGGCGACGGCGTCGCTCGCACCGTAGGTGATCCACACGTACGCCGACCCGGAAACATCGGTCCCCTTGTGAGCATCGGGGGTAAACGCGGTGAGCTTGGACGCGACATCGCTCGTGACGCGTGTCTCGGTGTGGATGCCGAGCACTTGGTTGTCCTCGTCACCTTTGTAGAGCGCGGCGCTGTTACCCGCGGCCACCACGATCGATCGCCCCGGATGCTCGGGGCCCACGAGCTCGGCGAGCGATTGCTCGATCGGCGTCGTGCCGTCGTGGGGGCCGAAATCGCTGCCCAGGCTCAGGTTCGCGACGCCCGGCTGCCCCATCGCTTCGGCGCGATCGAAAATGAAACGCGTGGCCGTGACGACGTCGACGTCGGCGAGCGATCCCCCCGCGTCGCCGTGCGATATCGAAGCGAGGATGATCGTGGCTTCGGGCGCGCCGCCGCGGAAACGAGCGTCGGCACCGCCGTTGCCGGCGGCGATGGACGTAACGTGGGTCCCGTGTCCAACCGGATCGCGCGAAAGCCCGATGCTCGAATCGCCGCTGAGCGCACGATCGATGTCCGCTTGATCGAGCACGGCGCACGGCGATTGATCGGGCGCCGTGCAACCGAAGCGGCTCTCGAGCTCGGGATGCCGGCCGAGCGGCGAGCGCGCAAAATCGAGCAGCCACGCGACGCGCGTCCCCCCCGCGGCGTCGCGAAAATCGCGGTGCGTCACGTCGAAGCCGGTGTCCACGATGCCGACCACGACCCCTTTGCCCGTACCCGCGATCGGCGCGCCGCGCTCGGCGAGGGCCGCGCGATAAACGTCGACGCGGTTGAGACGCGCGGAGACGTCGAGCACCGGGTGCAGCCCCGGCCAGATCGAAAAACGCGCGCCACCGTGCGTGGCCACGAAAGAGCCCAGATCCGCGGGTGCGACACGCACCGTGGCCAAACCATCCGCCAAAGGGAGCCACCCGAGCGACCGCGCGTCTGCGCCGCGAGGAACCTCGACGACGAGCGGTAAGCGCCCCGACCCATCGGCGAGCGGGTGCCGGCGCGCGCCGCGGTGCGAAAGCAGCGCCACGAATTCGGGATCTAGCCGCGGCGCGGCGCGGGCTTCTCCGAGCGACGCCGCGACGACGAGCGTCGCGGCGAGGAGGTGCCGAACGATGGGGACCCCCGCGCGCCCCGGCATCACACCGGCGGCACGAGGTGCTTCTTGGGCGGACGCGCTTCGACCTTGTTGGCAAAGTGGGCGAACCGCGTGGCGATCTCGACGCGCAATCGGTCGGTTGGGACGACGTCGTCGATGACGAGCTCCGCGGCGAGGCCGTAGATGTCGATATCGGCGCGGTACTGCTCGCGCAGCTTCTCGACGTAGGCTTGACGCTCGGGACCTTCGGGCAGCTCTTGGATCTTGTTGTAGTAGACCGCGTTGACCGCCGCCTGCGGACCCATGACGGCGATGGACGCCGTGGGCAGCGCGATGCACGCATCGGGTGAGAACGCGGGACCGCACATCGCGTAGAGCCCAGCGCCGTACGCTTTTCGCACGACGACCGACAGCTTGGGCACGGTGGCCTCGCTCACCGCCGCGATCATCTTGGCGCCTGCGCGGATGATCCCTTGCCGCTCGACCTTGGTGCCGATCATGAAGCCGGGCACGTCGGCCAAGTAGAGCAAGGGGATGTTGAACGCGTCGCACAGCCAGATGAAACGCGCCGCCTTGTCGGCGCTATCGACGAACAAGACGCCCCCCAGCCATTTCGGCTGATTGGCGACGATGCCCACGGCGCGCCCTTCGATACGCGCCAAACCGGTCACGATCTCGCGCGCGAAGAGCTTCTTGATCTCGACGAAGCTCCCCTCGTCGACGATGGCGTCGATGACCGTCATGATGTCGAACGCCTTGTTCTCGTCGGTGGGAATGAGATCGGCGATCGGCTTGGGGGGCGTCTTGGCGAGCTTCGGCTCGGCCGCGGGGGGGCGCTCTGCGAAGCTCGACGGCATGAAAGCGAAATACGACTTGGCGAAGGCAATCGCCTCCTCCTCGGTCTTCACGAGCACGTCGCCGCACCCCGACACCGAGCAATGCATCTTGGCGCCCCCCATTTCTTCGAGGGTCACTTTCTCGCCGATGACCATCTCCGCCATGCGCGGCGAGCCCAGGTACATGCTGGCATTGCCGTCGACCATCACGACGATGTCGCAAAAAGCGGGGATGTATGCGCCGCCAGCCGCCGACGGACCGAAGAGGAGACAGATCTGCGGCACGCGGCCGGAAAGCTGCACTTGGTTGTAAAAGATGCGACCGGCGCCGCGACGGCCGGGGAACATCTCCACCTGATCGGTGATGCGCGCCCCCGCCGAGTCGACGAGATAGAAAAGCGGGCATCCGAGCCGCGTCGCGGTCTCCTGAATGCGCACGATTTTTTCGACGGTGCGCTTGCCCCACGACCCTGCTTTCACCGTCGAGTCGTTGGCCATCACCGCCACGGTGCGCCCGCCAATGGTGCCCACGCCGGTCACCACGCCGTCGGCGGGGAGCTCAGGGTCGGTGGCATTGGCGAGAAGCGCGTCCTCGGTGAACGAGCCCTTGTCGAGCAATAGGTCGAGTCGATCGCGCGCGAAGAGCTTCTTCTGCTGCGTGTTCTTCTGGTGGTACTTCGGGTCGCCCCCCTTCTTCTTCTTGGCAATCCTTTCCTTCAAATCATCGTCGTGCAGCATGTTTCGTCTCCAACCTTATCTACAGCCCGAGGGGGGGCAAAAACGGGTGTCCCGGTTATTCTCGAGGATCACGGCCGTCGTCACGATGCCGCCTGCGACGACCGCTCCAGCGAGCGGCCACACGTACCACGGGATGCCCGCCGGCGCTTCGCACGTCTCGCCGAGCAGGTCGCAAACCGTCCGGCGCGTGGCCGCGTCGTCCGCCGCCCGCGAAAGGCTCACCGATCGCAGCGATTTGCCGGTCGCCGTCTCCGTCAGGGAAAGGCGGTAGTTCGAGCTGTCCCCGCGCGACAAGCCGACCACCTGCTCGGCGCGCGACCACGCCGCTTCTGCGAGAAAAACCTCTTCTGCCGACGGCGCGGGGGTTTGGCCGTAACGCACCGCGAGGAGTTGGGTGCCGAGCGTCGAACGCCGGGCCGGCTCGAGGTTGACGCGGACCAAGCCGAACGGCTGCAGCAGGCGTTGCTCGGTGTTGGATTCGTAACGAAAGCGGCGCAGCGTGACGAAGTGATCGCCGAGACGCGCATCCGCTTCGAGCGGGGTCACCCCCGGCACCTCGCGCCCGTCGATGAGCACGCGCGCGCCGGGGGGGTCGGTCACGATGCGCACCTTTCCCTTGGGGCGCGCGAGGATCTCGTTGCGCGCCTCGACTTGCACGCGCTCCGCTTCTTCGCGATGAAGCCCGGCGGGAGGCGGCGTCTCGTCGAGCAGCGCCGCGGAACGAAAATGCGACCGCGCGCCGCTGACCTGGTCGGCGAGGCTCAGGCAGACACCGGCTTGCAGATGCAGGTCGCGCAGGAGTGCGAGCTCGCCGGTCGTCGCGATGACCTCGAGGGCGTCGCTCATCGCGCCGGCCACCTCGCGCACGCAGTCGTCCCAGAGCGCCTCGCTCTCCTTCTTGCGCGCGCGCGCCAACGCTAGGCGCACCGCCTGACCGCGTTGCTCGATGGCAATGAGATCGGTCGAGACGGCGCCCGCCGGCAGAGGGACGAAGTCCACGACCTGTCGCCGGCTCGCGACGATCTCGCGCACCGCCTTCCCCCGAGCCGGCTCCGCCCCCTGCCCGACGCTCACCATGACCGTCGGACCCGCCCCCTGCGCCGAAAGTGAAAACCCGAGCACCAGGGCGGCGAATCGTCGGGACGGCCTACGCATCGAAAGGGGGACACCCACGCCGGGAGTCAACCGCCGAGACGTCGAGAATGCCACGAGAATTTGAATTGGACGCCCAGTTTTGTCGCTGGCAAGAACCCTCCGTCCCTCTTTGACGCCCGCACCCTCCCCGCCGTAACGTGACGCCATGGAGGCCCAACCCTCCGAAAAAACCGTCCCGCCTTTCGGGCGTTACGTCATCCGAGAACGGATGGCCCAAGGGGGTATGGGTGAAGTCTTTCTCGCCATCGCGGTGGGCGCGGACGGTTTCGAGAAGCCGGTCGTCATCAAGCGGCTCTTACCGAAGTTCGCGGGCCGCGCGGACATCGTGAGCCTCCTTGCCGCCGAGGCCAAGCTGATGACGCGGCTCACCCACCCGAACATCGTGCAGGTCATCGATTTCGGGCGCGGCGACAAGGACGACTATTTCGTCGTCATGGAGCTCGTGAACGGGACGAACCTCGGCCAGTTTTGCCAGGCTTACTCGGCGAAGGGCCAGCGCGTTCCTATCCCCATCGCCCTCTACATCACGAACCAGGTGCTGCGCGGGCTCGCCTATGCACACGCCAACGCGTCGGCCGACGGCAAGCGGCTCGTTCATCGCGACATCAGCCCCGGCAACATCCTACTTTCCACCTTCGGAGAGGTGAAAGTCGCCGATTTCGGCGTGGCGTTGGTCGGCGAATCGGCCGACGTCCGCGCGGGGGACGGCTGGATCGTCGGCAAGCTGCCCTACATGGCGCCCGAGCAGCTCGAGCGGAGCGCGGTCGACGAACGGGCCGATATCTACGCCGTGGGCGCGGTGCTCTTTCAGACGATCACGGGCTCGCTTCACCGCGGAGATCTCCCACCGGGGGCAGCACAGATTCCCACCGTGGTTTCCCCCGATGCGCGCGCGGCACTCGCAGAGGCGGCGCAACCCGAGCTCGTCGATGTCGTGCTGCGCGCGCTCGCCACCGAACGTGAGGATCGCTTCGCCCATGCGCGGGAGATGGCGCGCGCCATCGAACAGCTCGTGGAGACGGGGCAGAAGATCGCGACCGCGGACGAGCTCGCGGACGCCGTTTCGGCAACGGTAGAGAAGCAGCCCACGCAAACGAAGGCAGTCGTCGTCTTATCGGCCGAAAGCGATGACGGTTTCGGCTCGGGCACCGAGCTGACCCGCGTCGGCGACAGCGACGACAAGCACGGCTTCACGCTGAAGATTCGGGACGCAGAAGCGCCGCCCCCCTCGGCGCCAGCCGCGACGACGACCACCGCGGCCATCGACGACGAGGCGCTGCTCTTGCGACCCCGCCGTCAACGCTGGGTCGGCCTTGGATTCGTGGCACTGCTGCTACTGGCCGTCGGGATCGGCGTGCTCTCGCGCGGGCCGAGTGACGCGTCGGTTCGTAGCGGGAGCGCCCCGGCCGTTGCTCCGCCGCCCGCTGCCGTCGCGCGTCCCAACCCGGAACCGATGGTCCCTGCGCCGCCCCCTGCGGCCGCATCCGTGGAGCGCGCAGACCCCCCCGTCGCAGAAAAGCCCGCTGCCAGAGCGGTCAAAGAGGCCTCGGCGATAGCCGCCAAGAAGGGAGAAGGTCACACGCGCCCGAAAGAGACCACACCCAAAGAGGGTGCCTCGCGGGAGAGCCCGCCCCCGTCTGCACCGAGTTCCACTTGCCGCGGACAGCTACACCTGTACGCCACCCATGGCTGGCTTCTTTCGGGCGGGCCAGGCTCGGTTCAAGCGCCGGGGCGCTACGACTGGCCCTGCGGAAGCTATGCGCTCAAGGCGGTTTCGAGGGTCGATTCGGGCGACGTGCGGAGCGTGACCGTCACCATCCGCGAGGGCACACCGGGCGTCGTCGATTTGAGGTAACCGCTGCGCACTCGATCAGGCGTCGAGGTGCACGTGGAACGTTCTTGGCCACGTGATTGCGCGCGCGGCACATGATAGGGTCTTTTCGTGGTAGCGGAAGCCAACACTGTCGTCGTCGAGCCCTCCAGCAGCGCGTTCGTCGTTTCTCTGCCAAGGTTCACCGTTCGGGTCGTCGCTGGACCTGATGCCGGGCAAGAGGCGCAATCGGTCGACGGACGGCTCAGCGTGGGGACCGCAGAAGGGGCGGTGCTGCGACTCAGCGATCCGACGGTGAGCCGCTACCACGTCGACTTCGAAGCAACTACCCAGGGGGTGGTTGTGCGCGATCTCGGCAGCACCAACCGCACGTTTCTCAACGAAGTGAGCATCCGCGAGGTGGCGGTGACTCGGGACGTCGAGCTCGAGGTCGGCCGCAGCCGCATTCGGCTCAAGTTCGATGTCGAGCGCTCTACCGTCAACGCGCCGCTCAATTCCGAGTTCGGATCGCTCATCGGTCAGTCGACCGCCATGAAAATGGTATTCGCCGCGCTTGAGCGCACGGCCGCCACCAACGCCCCGGTGCTCATCACGGGCGAAAGCGGCACGGGCAAAGAGCTCGCCGCGCGCGCGATCCACCAAGCGAGCGCGCGTTCCGCCGGTCCGTTCGAAGTCGTCGACTGCGGAGGTCTCCCCGGCTCGCTCATCGAGAGCGAACTGTTTGGCCGCGAAGGCGACGGCAGCGAGGGAGAGCGCGAGGGCGCGTTCGAGCGCGCCGAAGGGGGCACGCTTTTCCTCGACGAGCTCGGCGATCTGCCGCTCGCGCTGCAACCCAAGCTCCTGCGCGCGCTCGGCGAGGGAGAAATCCGACGCGTCGGCGGCGCGCGCGCCAAGCAGGTCAACGTGCGCATCGTCGCCTCGACGAACCGCGATCTGCGCCGCCACGTGAACAGCGGTCAGTTCCGCGCCGATCTTTTTTACCGCCTCGCGGTGATTCAGATCCGCATGCCTCCGCTACGCGAGCGGCTCGAGGACATGTCGCTCCTCGTACGGTCGCTGCTCAAGGACATCGCCGACGACCGCAGCCTCGAGGTGCACATCGAGCCCGACACGCAGCTCATCGAGGCGCTGTCGCGGCACAGCTGGCCGGGCAACGTGCGCGAGCTGCGCAACTACCTCGAGCAGCTCGTCATCCTGCGCACGGCGCCCGATCTCGGCGCCGACGGCGATCCCTCCAAGGTGCGCCCCGCGGGAGACGCGCTCCCCGCCATGCCCGGCGCTGCCGGCGCGACCCCCACCGGAATCGGCGCCGATGCGTTCGAAGCGCTGCAGCGGTTGCCGCTGCGGATGGCCAAAGCCGAGCTCCTCGAGCGTTTCGAACGTCACTACGTCACCCAGCTGCTCCAGGCCACCGGCGGTAACGTCGCCGAAGCGGCCCGCCGAGCCAGCGTCGATCGCGTCACCCTATTCAGGACAATCCGCCGTTATGGTCTCAAGGCTCACAACCCCTGATCGACGCCGCGCTTCTGCCCGGTTCGCCGGGGCGGGCTCGGTGGCGGGGGTGCTGTGGCTGATGCTCGGCGTCGCGGGGTGTCCTCTACGCGAAAAGGACATCCGGATCACGGAAACCGGCATGAACTGGCTCCTCAGCGCGTGCCCCAAAGGGGGCAGCCCGATGCCCATTCCCCCACCCCCCGGGGGAGGGGGGTTCGGCGGCGGCGGGCCCGGTGGAGGCGCGGGCGGCTTTGGCGGGACTTTCGGCGGTAGCTCCGGCGGAGGCAACCCTCCCGATCCCAACCTCTGTGTCCTCGAAGACCGCTATCCGGCCAGCTTCAACGGTCGCCCCACCGAGGCGCGTCTCTTCCTCGTTTCGCAACCGGATCCCGCCTATCCCGGGCGCGGTCGCGTCCAGGATGCGAGTAAATGCATGAGCCTTCATCCGTGCGGAGACGGCGGCAAGGGCGGCCCTTCCGGGCAATGCATCGCCAGCGACCTCAATCAGCAACTCGACGGCGCCATGCCCAACGGGCTCGGGTTCGACGGTCTGAAGAACCCCGAGGAGGCGCAGCTCATCATGGCCTTCTATCAACCGGCGGACACGTCCGACCAGGGGGGAGGCTGTCACCGCGCCGATCTCTTTGCCTGCGCGGGTCTCGCGGCCCCGCTCGGAGGCGGGGCGTACGACATTTCATGCGGCAGCTGCCAGGGCGGCAACCGCACCGCGCCCGGCAGCGACACGGGGCCGTGTCCCAAGGGTCCGGCGATGACGTACTCGTGCTTTCTCAAGGTCTGCGACGAGCTGCTCGCCAACAACGGCTTCGATTAGACCCAAGCTCGCTTGGGTCGATCCACTCAAGTGTCAATCCCAAGCTCAGGGCTGCCCCGCGCTCGCGCCGTCCATCGATTCGGCGAGCTCGAGCCAGCGCACGAGCGCGCTGCCGGTATGCTGCGTGTAGTCGATGCGAAGCTCCCAATCGACTTCGCTGCCCGGCATCGCACCCTCCACCGCTTCGGGTTCTTTGAACAGGTGACGCGGGCCGGGGCGAAGTTGTTGGCGTAAGAGCAACGCCAGCGCGCGCCGCAACTGCTCGTCGACGATCGCGATCTCTTCGGCCGCGACGCCAGCTTTGCGCGCCACGTCGAGCGTCGCGATGGCCGCCTCGCAGCGGCTCGCAACCGGCGTAAGGCGCGGCGTCACCACCGGTCCCACGCCGATCGACCCATCGGCGTCGAAAAAGGAATCCCCCTCGCGCTGCTGGATCGCGCGCCCGAACGCCTGCCAGCCCAGACAAAAATCGAGCGCCTTTCGATCGGGCGCGTGCGGCCACAAGACACTGATGGCCTGACAAGTCCAATGCTCCTCGCCGTAGTAGTAGCGATCGCCGAAGAAGCTCCACGCGGGGCCGACCAAGTAGCGAAGCGCGCGCACAGCCGCTTCGAGGTCGGCCGGATCTTTCGTGATGTTGTAGGCCTTGGCCAGTGCGAGCGTCGCCTCGCTCGAGTAGTAGAGGCCCTGCGTGTCGATTGGGCGATTGTTCTCCCGATCGTAGTAGTGCATGAACTCGCCGTCGGGGCGCTGCTGCGAGCGCAAGAAGCGCGTGAGCCCCGGCAGATAGAAGCCGAAGTTCGCGTCGATCTTTCGGTCCACGATCTCCGCCAGCGCGACGACCGCGAGCGCAGTCGAACCGAGGCCGATCGACTTTTCTTCCCCGACGCACGGCAGCTCGCCGCACTTGGAAAGGCCGGAGGCCGTCATCAGCGTGGCGGCGCGGCGCGCCGCATCGGCGAGCGCCTGATCGTGCGTCATCCCCGCAACCTGCGCGAGAAAGTACGTCGCCCCCGCGTGGCGCGGCCAGTCGTACCCCGGAAGCTCCTCGTTCGTCGGCGCTCGCACCGTGTAGCGAAATCGCCCTTCCGCAGACACCGCGCGGGCCAGGTACTTCGCGCCGGCGACGATGGCATCGCGGACGTCCTCGCGACGAAGATTCTGCGCCGTGATCCGCGGGCGCTCCGCACCCGCTTTTCGCACGACGCGAATGCGGCGCAGCTGGGACTGCTCGATCACCGTTTGCGCGCTCGTTTGCAGCCTTTCGGCGAGCACCGCTCGGAGCGCATCGGTGTCGACGCCCAGCGCGATGCCAATGGAATTGACGCGCAGGCCGTGATCGTACAGCTGGCGCGAGAGCAGGTCGTCGGGGGTGACGTGAACGGTGCGATCGCCGAGCGTCGCCCGGAGCCCATCGTGACCGGGGACCAGCGAGATGCCGAGGGCCACGTCGGGCCACGTGAGGATCGGCGCATCGCCGACGATGGTTTCGAGCACGAGCTCGCCCCCCTCGCCGAGCGCGCGATCGATGCGCGGATCGTGTCTTTGCCCTTCGAGGTAGACGGCGCGCTCGACGAGCTCGCCCTTCCTCCACACGCTCGCCACCACCTCGCGCTGGACCGGCTCGTGCAGCGACGTCCCCCACCTCACGACGACGCAGGCCAATGCGAGCAATGCGAGATAGACGACGACGGCGCGCAGGGCGGCGCGGAGCATCACGAGCCCGCGGCGGGGGCCGGCGACGCGGCGGGCGCGGTCGCCGCGCGAAAGCGCCCGAGCCACGCGAGTTGCGCCAAGGGGATCGCCACGAGGTAGGGCAGCGCCAACGCCGCGATGAGACCGAGGATGAGCGCCCCTCCGCGCCCGACCGGGCCGTACACGCCGGATAGGTAGCTCGCGGTCAGAGCCAGCGTGGTCACGAGCAAGAGACCGAGCACGAGCGACGCCACCGAGGCGGCGAGCGCAGCGCGCCTCGCCCACGGTGTGCCTGCCAAGAGCCCCGCCCCGGCGGCGCTGAAAAGGACGATGAGCAACGCCGCGCCACCGTCGACGAGCCAGTACCGAGCCGGCAACCCCTCGAAGACGCCGATGTACACGAGGATGGCGGAAACGAGGTCGATGGCGCCGAACGCCGTCGTTGCGACGCGCTTCGAAAGCGTCTCTTTCGTCGTGTCCGGCATGGGTCCTCCCCTAGCACGCAGCCGCGCGGGCGTCCTCGGAGGAAAGCGCTCGGGCGAGCACGAGGAGAGGGATGGAGAGGGGGAAAAGCAGCGGCGTGGCGCGCGCAATCAGCGCCACCCCGAGAAGCCCAGCGGCACGCGTGCCGTCCCGATCGACGATCACGAATTCGTGCCCCGCGACCGCGCCGGGATCGGCGCGAATTTCGAAACGCGCGAGCCAATCGAGCATTCTTACCGCGCGCGCCACAAAGCTGCCCCACGACCCCGCCGGATCGTAGAGCACGGCGCGCTCGCCGAGCGCCGGAACCGCAAAGAGCGCGTACAACGCCAGGGAGAGCCAAGTGAAAAGCTCGACCTGCGACGTCACCTCGATCGTGAGGTGAAACATGACACCCCACCAGAGAGCGAATGCGCGCGTGCGCGGAAGAAACAGTCCTATGGTCAAGAAAAGCTCGGTCCCAATGGCGAGCTTGGCGAGGGCGCTCGCCACCGCGGGATCGCTCAGCGCTTCCATCAACGCCCGAGGCACCCCTTTGCCGATCGCCATCATGGTCGCCCGGGTGAGTCGATCGCCGATCACCCGTCCGTCTCGCCAATCCGTATCGAGCAGCTTGGATCCGCCGGAAGCGAGGTAAATGATCGCCATCTGCGCTTGCGCGAGCCGCGCCGCCCAGAGGGGTCCCCTGCGCTCATGAGAAGTCTTCGGCGCGCGGCGCCAGACGAAGGCCTTGTCGCAAGGGGTGAACGCCAAGAGCAGCGAGAAGAGAAGAAGTGCGTAGCGATTGTTGTGATAAGCGAGCCTGTCGCAGAGAAGCATGAAAATGCCCACGACGGACGTGACCGCGAGCGATGGACGCGCGAAGCGCCCGAGCGCGATGAGAACGGCGAGCGCGAGCTGGGCCAAGGCGAGCGTCATGAACAAAGCGCGCCCGGGGACCAACGCTTCGGGGATGATCGGAAGATGAAAGACGTCGCCGAAGTAGGTCAAGCCAAGCAGTATCATTAGCTCGCGCCAGCCGCTGTAGAGAAGGAAGACGCCGAACACGACGCGCACCAGCGAGACGACGTAAGCGTCTCCTTCTTCCGTTTGCCAGCGACGCACGAGCGACGTCATGGGAACCGAGGTTTGCTTTCCAGGCGCTTTTCGTAAGGTGCGCGACCGTTTTGCCAAATGCGCACGTCAGCCACGATGGCCCGCGTTTCACGATCGCCGTCGAGGTGCTCGGCCATGTCGTCGAGCGCCTTTTGCAGTCGAAAGAGCTGGGCGGCGACGCCGTACGACGCGTGCATGGGCCGCCCGATCGTCGCCAGGATGGGATCGCGGATGCGATCGATCCACGCGAATCGAAGCGGAGCGCCGCTCGGACCGGTCGTTTCCCATTCGCCTTCCAATGGCACGACGGTCGTGCCGCCCTCTGGAGTCGCCACGCGCCGGCCGAGCGCGATCAGGATCCGTGACGATTCATTGAACATCTGAAACGAGAACACACCGTCGGGGCGGAGCCCCGCTGTGAGCACGAGCGACGCTTGGACGATCAAGTAGATCCCCGCGAACCACGTCCGTCCGCGGACACCCGGATCGAGCACGCTCGGTCGTTGCACGCGGCGAAGGATTACTTGGACAGGGCTCGACGGCTAGATCGAACATCGATGGTCGCGGCGGCGGGACTCGCCTTGTAACCGCGCGATTCCGTTTCCACGCGTCGACGTGCAGTTTCCGTCGCGCGAAGGGCCCGAGGTAAGTTAAACTGCCGAGCGAGTGACTTCGCTTCCACTATTGCGTCAACCGGATTGCACGACCTTCCCGTGCAAAGAGGAGTGCTGCAGCGCAGGCGTCGACGTTTTCGGCGACGAGCGCAAGCGCATGATCGACGACGGGATCGCAACTGCCGCCGATTTCACCGGCCCCGACCCGGAAGAAGACGAAGAGCTCTATCGCACTGCGCTCGGACCGCGCGGCTGCGTTTTTCTCGAGCCCACGCGCGGCTGCCGCCTGCACGGCATTGGCTACAAGCCTCGCGTCTGCGCCGAAGTGCCGCGCGACCAGGAAGAAGTCGAAGAAATGTTCGGCTACGAAATGCTCCCCTGCCACAAAGAATGGCAGTGGGGCGAGGTGCCTAGCCGGAAAACGGCAGGAACACGCTGAAGCCAGCCGTCGTCACGATATCGTTGACGATCTGGCTCACGCCGAGCGCCTCTTGCTCGAGGATGTGGTCGCGCACGTCGAACCTGAGGCCGAACCACTTGCCGATGTAGATCTTGAGCCCGAACCCGCCCGAACCCGTCAGGCCACGGCCGGTGCCGTCGTCGGTGACCCCTGCGCCCGCCGCGACGTAGAAGTCGAAACGCGAGATGCTCGAGCCGAACCAGCGCATTTTGCCGTAGGCGAGCGACCATACCAAGTGCCCGAAGTAGAGATTGAGCGGGGTCGACGCGACGATCAGCTGGCGAGGAACGTTGTTCGCGTTTTGGAAGGCGTCGATGAGATCGTTCTTGCGCTGCGTGTGCATGTACGAGGCCTCGAGCCCGAGGTCCTCGGAGAAGTGGAATGTGTACGCGCCCCCCCACACGGGCGCGCCGGCGTAGAGATCTCCCGCGTACCAGCCACCCATGGGCGACAGCTCGTGTCGCAACGCTTTGGTGAAGAGCCTGTCCTGCACGCCGCGATAGTGACGACCACCGATGAGCTCTTCTTTGAGGGTTTCGTCGACGCATTGCGCTCGCACCGCGCGACTCGCGCCAAGCAATGCCACGAGCGACGCCACGCAGACGCTCCACGCTCGACCATGCCAGAGCATATGGTTTTAGCGCTAACAGGTTCCATTCCGCCTGGTCAACGGGCTTCCAAACGCAGGTTCGCCCACATTTCCGCTATCTCGGCCGTCGCGGTCATCTCGCCGCGGCGCGCGCGTGCACATCCGTCCCTCCCCGCGCGCGGCTCTGGCATGCTGGGCTGACGCCGCTACAAGAAGCGGCACACTCGTCATGCGCCGCCTCGTCCCCTGCGCCCTCGCGATTTCCGGCCTCGATCCGTCGGGCGGCGCCGGCCTCTTCGCTGACCTGCGCGCGTTCGCCGCAGCGTCGGTGTGGGGGTGTGGGGCGGTCGCGGTGCTGACGGTGCAGTCCACAGCGGGACTTCGCGCGAGCGAGCCCGTCCCGACTGCGCGCGTGCTCGCGCAGGTGCGCGAGCTCTGGGCTCGGGAAAATGTGAAAGCCATCAAGCTCGGCGCCCTGGGATCGCTCGGCAACGTGCGCGGTGTGAGCCGCTGGCTCTCGGGCCTCGGCGGCAAGGTGCCCGTCGTCATCGACCCGGTTCTGCGGGCGTCGCGCGGCAAAGCGGGGGCGGCGCTTTTGGAAACGGCGGGCATCGCCGCGCTGCTCGACATGGTCGAGCACGCGGCGGTGGTCACGCCGAACGCCGTCGAAGCGGAGGCCATGCTCGGCGTGCGCGTGCGAACGGTGGGCGACGCCGAGGGGGCGGCGCGCGCGTTCGTCGCGCGCGGCGCACGCGCGGCGCTCGTCAAAGGGGGGCACTTGGCCGGCGGCGGGGCGCGCGAGACCACGGACGTGCTCGCCGTCGGCGAGCGCGTGATTCGCTTGAGCTCGCCGCGCGTGAAAGCAGTTCCTCACGGGACCGGGTGCACGCTGGCTTCGCTCATCGCGGGAAAGCTGGCGGCGGCGGGGCGGGCCCGCGACGCGGACATCATCGCGTCGGTTCGCTGGGCGAAAAAGCAGCTCGAGGCGCGGATCGCGCACCCTTGGCGCGTCGGCGCGGGACAGCTGGTGATGCCGTGACGCGCGCCCCTCGGCAACGCGCGGCCCTGCGCGGCGTCCTCTTGGGCTTGGCCTTGACTGCCTTCCCCCCTCTGGTCCCACCCTCCACGAGCGCCGCACCCGCAGCCACTCCCGCACCGACTTCCGCCTTGACGCAGATCGCCGCGCGGCTCGCGGCGGACCTCGGCGCCGACACGAAACCCGCCATCGTTTGTACGGCCCCTTTGCGATCGGACGAATCCGCGCCGCGCGGTGCCGAGCTCGCCGGCAAGGTCGCCGCGTTAGTAGCGGGCAAGCTCGGAAGCGCGTTTCGCGCCGAACCCATTGCCCTCGCATCGGCGCAAGCCGTCGCGCGCAAAGCCAGCTGGCTCGTCTACTTGCAGCCCGAGATCGCACGCGGCCAGCTGCGCGTCACGGCCGACGTCTATCCCGCCACGCGCAACGTTTGGGAGCGCGTCCGCGAGCCCGTACCCGCTCCGACGGCGCACGCGCAAGCCGCGGGGCGCATCGACGGCGAGGTGCGTTCGTATCTGGCCGCGGTGCCGCTCGTCGGCGCGCGCATCGATCGCGCGACGCTCGAAGAAAAGGAGATCATCGCGCTGGCGTGCGGCGACGTCGACGACGACGGTGCGCTCGAGCTCGTCACCCTGAGCCGACGCCGCATCGCGGTCGGCCGGGCCCGCGGTGGTCGTTTCGTCACGCTGCGTAGCGCGCTCTTGCGCGACTTTTCCGGTATCGCGCCGACGCCAATGCGCGAGCCTTTGGGCGGCATCGCCATTCTCCCTTCGCGCAAAGGGCCGCCGCGGCTCGACGTCGGGATCTCCGATCGCGCGCGGGGGAGCCGTTTGGACGGCGACCTCAAGCTGCTCGGCGCAATCAACGGCGTGCCGTTCGCGACGGCGCAGGGGGACGCGTGCCTGCGCTTTCAAGGCTCGACCTTGGCGACCACCATCGGCAAGTGCGCCGACGCGGATCCCGCGCCGCCCTTCGATGCCGACGGTCCGCTCGATGCCGTCGCGATGGCAACCTTCGTCGGCTCCGACGGAACGGCGCGCACCGTCGAAGCCATGCGCGACCCGCGCACCGGCGAAGTGTCACTGCGCGCCCTTGGCCGAACGTCGAGTGTCCCGCACGCCGGTGCCCAAATCGCGCTCGCCGATCTCGATCAAAACGGATGGCCGGAGATCATCAGCGCGCTCGACGTCTTCCCGAAGCCCGCAGGCGACGTCGACGATGCGCTGGTCGTCACGACGCTGGAAGCGGACGGCGCCCTCCGCGAGCGATCGCGGACTCCGGTGCCAACGGGTATCCGCGCCATCACCGCGTGTCCCCCCGAAGGTGGAGGCTCGGCTTCGGTCGTACTCGCAACGTTGGGAGAGCTGTGGATCGTCCGCTGATCGCTCGGCGAGAATGCCTCGCCTGGGCCGCGCTCGCGACTGCCGCGGCGACGTTGCGCCATCGGCGGGCGGCGGCGCTCGGGCGCATCCCGCTCGAAGGCAAGATCGCAATGACCCTGCCGTGGCCCGTCGATCGCATCGACCCGCACGACGTCACTTGCCCCGGCGCGGCCCTCTTCGCACACACGCTCTTCGACGAGCTCTTTGCGGTCGAGCCGGGGGGCGATCCCTTTCCGACGCTCGCAGCCGATCTCCCCGTCGTGGAGACGGCGCGCACCGTCATTCGATTGCGCGAGGGGCTCACGACCGCGCAGGGAGAGAAGCTCGACGCACGCGATGTACTCTTCTCGATCCAACGCGCGCGCAAGGGACCGGCCGCGGCTTGGTGGGGCGATCTCCCCGCCCCCGCGCTCCACCCCAAGGACCGCCTGGCACTCGTCTTTCCGACGCCCGACGGGGGACGGCTGGCGCGCACCTTGAGCTCGCCGCTTTTTGCGCTGGTACCGCGTTCGTTCGACCCTTCGCGCCCCGACGGCACGGGCGCAATGTCCGGGCAGCTCGACTCGTCGCGCCTAGCGCTGCGCCGCAATCCGAACGCCGCCCGCGGGCCGTCGTTTCTCGAAGAAATCGCGGTGGAGCAAGCTTCCGACTTGTCGTCGTCGCTGCGATCGTTCGAAGGCAAGCTGACCGATGTGGGGTGGCTCGGCTCCGGTCTGCACGGTGCTCGCCCGGGAGCGCAATCGTTCGACATGGGGAGCGTCGCTTGGATCGTGCTGCAAACCGGCACTGAAGCCGGTTCATGGGGAGGACCAGGGGTGGCGCAGCGCCTCCTCGATGGCCTGGCGCCAGAGCGGTTTCAGCGCTTTGGGCTCGGCGCCATGCCGGCCCCTGCGGCGGGGAGCGCGGAATGGGGTGGACGACCTTGCGAGCTCTGGGTCAACGAAGGCTCGGTTTTCATGGGTGAGCTCGGCCGAACGCTCTCGTCGCTGTTGTCTCGACCTGGGCACGAAGTGACCGTCCGAGCCGCGCCAACGGCTGAAATCGCGCGCCGCCGCGCGGCGGGCACATTCAGTCTCATGCTCGGAATCGTTCGACCTTTTGCGGCAACGCCGCTCGGTTCGCACATTGCGCTGACCGCCGCGGTCGACGCGAAGAGCGCGCGCGAGCTGCTCCTTCGACCGCCGCGGCTCACGAGCTTCGACCCGCGGGTCGTCACGCGGACCCTCACCGTCGGCGTCCTCGGCGAGCTTCGCGTCATGGGTGCGCACGCGCCCGACCTCCACCTCGCCCGAAACCAGACGGCGGAAGGGTGGGACCTGGGCTCTACGTATCGGGTATCGCCCGGCAGCTAGCTACCCGGCGGACGAAGGGGCTGGGGGGCTCGCTCCCCACTTGACCCGAATCATTCGCACCCTTACCTTGCCCCTCCGATTCCGCGCCGCGGCCGGCCTTTCGGACGCGACGCGCGCGATTCTCACGGAGAGCGACATGGCAGGCGACGGAGCAAACCTGGTTCATCTGAACGACCTCAATTGGAAAGAAGAAGTCCTCGATTCCAAAGTCCCCGTCCTGGTCGACTTCTCCGCCGTCTGGTGCGGTCCCTGCAAAGTCCTTTCGCCCATCATCCAAAAGCTCTCCGACGAACTCGCCGGCAAGGTGAAGGTCGGTAAGCTCGACATCGACGAATCCCCAGCCACCAGCGCCAAATACGGGATTCGGGGCGTTCCGACGGTGGCCGTCTTCGTGGGCGGCGAACGCAAGGCGCAGCACGTGGGCCTGACGAGCCGCGAGAATCTGCTCAAGCTCATCGGATAGCGCCGCGCGACATTCGAAGACCAGGCTCCCGCGCACGCGCGCATCGCGACAGATCGCAACGATGTAGGCAAGGCGCGCGGGCGCTTCTCCCGGCAAGGGGACATTCCCCCTACGGCGTCGCCGTATTTGCAGAAGGCACGCGATCTAGCGGCAGATCGTGATCTGTCCATCCCAAGATCGGGGCAGTAGAGCTACGCTCAGTTCCATGCACCCCGCCGACCCCCGCGTCGCCCTGCTGCGCGACCAGCTGGTGGGCCAGGTTCTCCAAGGTACCGACGGGGTCCGATTCCATCTGAGGGCCCTCATCGGCGAGGGGGGGCAGGGGTGGATCTACAAGGGCAATTACGACGAGGCGGACGGCGTTCACATCGTCGTCAAGGTCCTGCGCCCCGACGGCCTCAGCGAAGACACGCTGCGACGCTTCCAGCGCGAGGCGAAGGTGCTTCGCCAGCTCGGCGCACAGGCCAATCCGAATCCGAACCTGGTCCGCTTCTACGACCACGGCGTCGCGCGCCTTACGCCCCCCAATTCTCATCCGAACGACAAGGTCGACCTGCCGTTCACCGTGCTCGAGTTCGTGCACGGGGTGACGCTCGCGCAGATCATTCAAGATCAGCGCGGCGTAGGGCTTGCGGTGGGGCGCGTGCGCCGTCTTCTGCGGCAAGTCGCGTGGGCCCTTTCGTCGGTGCACGCGCAGAACATCGTTCACCGGGACCTCAAGCCGTCGAACATCCTCGTGGCCACCGAGCATGGGATCGAGGTCGCGAAGATCACCGATTTTGGACTGGCCAAGCTGGCGACCTTCAGCGCGCACAAGACCACCACGCTCGCCGGAGCGAGTCTCGGCTACGCCCCCCCCGAGCAATACGAAAAGGGGAACGAACGGGTCTCGCCGCGCACCGACGTGTTCTCCCTGGCCGCGATCGTCTTCGAATGCTTGTCGGGGCAGCCCGCTTTTGCACTTCCTGGAGGGGACACCGGCGCGCTCCGACTCATCGAGCAGATGATGACCGGACCGCGCCCTTCGCTCGCGCGCGTCGCACATGCGCTTTCACCCGAGCTCCGAGCGCGCCATGAAGTCGTGACCCAGCTCGATGTGCAACTCGCGCGCGCAACGCAACCACAGCCCGAGGCGCGGCCGGCGTCGGTGCGCGACTTCTGGGACGCGGTCGAACCGCTTCTACGCGCAGCCGCCGAGCCCTCGCTTCGCCCGTCGGGGCGCGGCTCGGACGTTCCCCCCGCCGCCGCGCGTCCTTCTCAGAGCGCGGACCCCGGCGCCGAGCGCGTGTCGCTCAACCCGAGGCAATCAGGGAGCTCCGAGCGACTTGCCTTTCGCTCGCTCGGACGCATGCCTGTACAAGACCGAGCGCGCAAAGCGATTATCACGTCCGATGGTCGCACCGCGTTCGCTTTGGGCTCACAGGGGCTGTACCGATGGATGTCGTCGGCCTGGACTCAGGTGCTCTTGCCGAGATGGCTCGACCCGCGATGCCTGCGCGGAATGGTGTTCTTCTCCGATGCTTCGCTCCTCGTGTTCGGCGACGAAGGAACGATCGCCGTCGTGTCGCCGAGCGACGAAGTGCGGGCCTGGCCCAATGCGGACAACGACCTCGACCTTTGGGGTGCTTGCGTCGACGGGCGGGGCGTGGTGCTCGTCGGGACGCGACGCTCGAGGCCGGTCGGCGTGTGCGTCGAGGCGGCTTTCGGGCGACCACCGCTCCCTGCTCGAACCATCGACACCTCGCCGACCCTGCGCGCCGTCACGCGTCTGACGAGCGGCGCGCTCATCGCGTGCGGCGATGATGGCGCGCTGCTGCGCCTCGACGTCGCGACCCATGCCGCCATTCCGTGGGAACGAACCGGTCACCTGACGGCGATCGCGCCTCGCGGCGACGGCGGGGCGCTCGTGGTCGGTACCGGGGGACACGCGCTGTCGATTTCGCCCGCGCTGCAGGTCAAATTGGAAGCCGTACAGACTACGCACGACCTGTGCTCCGTGGCCGTCGGTACCGATGGGACGGCGTGGGCGGGCGCCACCGAGCGGCGTTTGCTCCGGCGCCGTGTGGCATCTTGGGAACGGGTTCGTCTCGATGTCGAGCTCGCCGAAAACACGGCCATCTTGTTCGCGCAGCCGATCGGCGATTCGGTGCTCGTGGTGGCGAGCGACGGTCAGATGTTGCAAGCTCGTACGCTTCCGTGAAGAGACCACGCCGTTTGCGGTTCGCCCGCATCGTTTTTCTCGTAACCGTAGCGACGCACGCCACATTCGCGTTGGCAGCTGCCGAGCTCATGCGGCGCGTCGGCACGCCCTATCCTGCGTTGGCCGGCGCGCTGCTGGCCATGCTGCTTTTGCTCGTTTTCATGCGTCGCATGCAGCGCCTTTTTCCCGATCGGCCGAGGTCGCGGCTTGCCCTGCACCTGGTCGAAGAGCCGTTCTTCGTCCATTGGTGCGCTGCGCTGGGATCGTGCGTGCCCATCGCCGTCTACGCTGCCGGCAAAGCGATCGTCCTTCTCGCACAGGGGCGCGCGCTCGCGCTGCCCGGCACCTTTGCTCTCCTCGCCTACGCGGCGGCGTTCGCCTTGGCCGCGTGGGGCGTCTTCGTGCGCCGGCGCTGGGTGCGCACGCGCGAGCTCGATGTCGTGATTCCCGGTTTGCCCCCGGCCTTCGACGGATACCGCGTCGCGCAGCTCAGCGATCTGCACCTCGGCGGCCTCACGCCGCCCCATTGGGGCGAGGCGTGGGCACGGCTTTCCAACGCGCTGGCGCCCGATCTCGTAGCCGTCACGGGCGATCTCGTTTCGAGCGGCACCGACTTTCATCATGACATCGCGCGTGTCATCGGAAGCCTCCAAGCCGCCGACGGCGTGTACGTCAGCATGGGTAACCACGACTACTTCGGCGACGGCGAGCCGCTGGTAACGCTCTTGCGCGAAAGGGGCGCAGTGGTCCTGCGCAACGAGGGGCGCATGGTGACGCGCAACGGGGTGTCGCTCTTCGTGGCCGGCGTGGACGATACGTGGACCCGCCGCGCGGACTTGGTGCGAACGCTCGCCGACCGCGGCCGTGCAGCCTTTACGCTTCTCCTAGCGCACGATCCCGATCTTTTTCCGCTCGCCGCGCAGCACGGGGTCAGCCTCGTTCTCTCCGGCCATACGCACGGCGGCCAAGTCGCGCTCCCCTTTTTCCCCGAGCTGTGGGGTCTCGGCAAGCTCGCGCATCGTTTCCATCTCGGCCTCTATCGCGAAGGCGACTCGAGCCTCTACGTCCATCCGGGCCTCGGCACGACGGGGCCTCCCATTCGCGTCGGCGTCGCCCCTGAAATCGCGATTCTCAGACTCCGCGCCGCGTAGCCGGTGGTAGGGTGAGCATGGCCTCAACCTTACGGGTCAGGTCTTTGCCATACCCGATCTCGATCGTCCGGTTTGGCGAGTGCCCACGTAAGAATGCGGCGAGGCCGCCAGGAGATGGAAGTCAGAGAAGAGCGCGAGGATGGACGAAGCGATCGAAAAGCTGACGCGCGAGCGCGATTTGTTTCGGCATCTGCTCGAGCTTGGACTTCACGATGACCCCGAGATCTTTCTCGACAAGGCGCTGACGCTGTTCATCGACGTGGCCGGCGCGTGCCGCGGCTACCTCGAGCTCTGCGACCCCGCCGAGACGTCGGAAGAGCCCACGTTCACTCTCGTCCGGGGACTCGACGATCACGAGCTGTCGCCCGGAGGTTTCTCGCGGGCCGTCATCGCCGAAACACGAGCCACCGGCGAAACGGTCTCGACGGCTTCCGCGCAATGCGATCCACGGTTTCAAGATCGACGCAGCGTCCAGGCCCAACGGCTCGAGGCGGTGCTCTCTGCCCCCATAGGGACGTCCCCCGTGCTCGGGGTGATCTATCTGCAGGACCGCAACGACCCTGGCCCTTTCACCGCCGAGGATCTGCAGCGTGCGCAGGTGTTCGCGCGACACGTGGCGCGGTTCGCCGATCGGCTGTTTTGGCGGCGGCGGCACGCGGCGGAGCGCGACCGAACGCAGGCGTTCCGCCGCACGCTCAAGGTGGACGCGCTGGTCGGCTCGAGCGACGCGCTCGCCGCAGTGATCCAGCAGGTGTCGCTCGCGGCGCCGCTCAACATCGGCATCCTTCTGACGGGCCACTCGGGCACGGGAAAGACGCAGCTCGCCCGCATCGTCCACGACAACAGCCCGCGCGCGGCGGGCCCCTTCGTCGAGCTCAATTGCGCGGCGCTGCCGGATGACCTCGTAGAAAATGAATTGTTCGGCGCAGCCCCTGGCGGGCATTCCACCGCCAACAAGCGCGTCGCGGGAAAGGTCGAAACGGCCGAAGGAGGCACGCTGTTTCTCGACGAGATTGGCGAGCTACCGCTGCGCTCGCAGGCAAAGCTTCTCCAGCTGCTGCAGTCGGGCATCTACTACCCGCTCGGCGGAAGCTCGCCGCAAAAAGCCAATGTCCGCGTCATTGCCGCCACCAACGCCGATCTGGCCTCGGCCGTTTCGGACAAGCGCTTTCGTGAGGACCTCTACTACCGCCTCAGCGTGTACCCCATTCGGGTTCCCTCCTTGGCCGAGCGTCGGCAGGACATCGCCGCGCTCGCGGCGCATTTTTGCAGGACGACCTGCGAGTCCAACGGCTTTCCGGCGCTCGCGCTGTCGTCAGGCGCGGTGCTCGCGCTCGAGCACGCCGAGTGGCCGGGCAACGTGCGCGAGCTGGCGCACGCCGTGGTCGGCGCGGTCATTCGCGCGCGCGGCGAAAACAGCATGCACGTCGAGCGCCGCCACCTGTTTCCCGAACAAGCGCCATCCGCTTCGCCCCATCGCCAGCTGACCTTCCACGAAGCGACGCGCGGCTTTCAAGAGCGACTGCTGCGCGAAGCACTGGAGCGCGAGGATTGGAACATCGCCGCAGTCGCACGCGCGCTCGACCTCACGCGGGGTCACATCTACAACTTGATGGCGACATTTTGCATTCGCCGGCCGACCCCAGCCGGCGACTCTTGAGTCGCTCGACGCTCGACGTGACGGTCGAGCTACGGCCATCCGACGGGCAGGGGCGGCAGCGCGATGCCCATCTCGGCGGCGATCTCCGATGCGCGACGCACATGCCTTGCGGCACGATCGGCGGGCGTGCCGGGCACGGAGCTGAGCACGCGGTGAACGAAGAGCGCCTCCCGCGGCATCCGGAGCGCAACCGCGCGGTCGAGCGCTTGCGTCCATTGTTTTACGGCTTTCTCTCGGTGGCCCGCGAGCCATTGCAACGCTCCGTGATGCAGCAACGCCCGCGGCGCGGCGATCGGAAAAATGCGCGCCGCCTGCGTTTGCGCGCGGCACGCCCGTTCGGCTTGGCGCCGTGCGCGCCTGCTCGGCTCTCGGGCCCACGCAGAGAGGCGCACTTCGGTGACGGCGGCGTAAGCCTCGAGATCGTAGTGGGCGACGGGGGGAGCCTCGGTGATGCGACGCGCGACATCGTCCGCCGCGGCGATCGCAGAGCGAAGGTCCCCCGCCCCAAGCTCTGCCCGCGCCCGCAACCCGTGCGCCCAAATCTGCTCGGGGCGCCCCAAGCTCGGCAGCAACGCGATCGCGCGCGCGATGTCCTCGCGTGCGCGATCGCCGTCATCTAGCGCCCAACGTGCCTGCGCACGCCCGAGCAAACCCCAGCATTGCGTCTGGGCATCGCCGCGCAGCCCCGATTCGAGCTGCTCGGTCGCGTAGCGCAGCGCCTCCTGGAGATCGCCCTGCAGAAACGCGCGCTCGGCGAGCGCGCCGGCCACCTCTTCGCGGCGACGTCCGAAGCCCAGCTCGCCAGCCAAATCGAGAGCGCGTTCGAGCGCGATCTTCGCCGCCTCCCACTCACCACAACCGACGCGATAGACGCCAGTCAACGTGAGCAAATACGATTCTACGACCGGATCGGGGCGCTCGCGCAACGACTCGAGCGCCCTTTGCAAATACGCCTCGCAGAGGCGCCGCGCGGGAACGACGCCGGCCACGGCGTGAGCATTCGCATACGCGGTCGCAAGCTCGGCCGACGGCACGACCAGCTCGGCGATGTTCAACGTGCGTACGCCGCAGTAGAAAATGGGAAGTCCTTCCCCGCGGTAGAAGTTGACCTGCTGCAGTCGATCGTAGACGCGCGCAGCTTCTTCCAGGCGGGCGTCGGCCGAAGGTGCGCGCATCCTCGGCGCGAGCCGGTGCGCGGTTTGGACCGCGACCTGACGGACGAGCGCGGTCGCCATGCGTACCTTGTCGCGGGGCACGGGAACGCCGAGGCACGAAGCCGCCCTGACGAGATGCGCTTCGCTCGCAGCAAGCTCGCCGAGCCCCTGGAAAGCGTCGGCGATGCGACGGCGCAAGCGACCCTCTACGAGCCCATCTTCGCGCCCCAATTGGGTCCGCATGTCGAGCGCCGCTTCGAAAAACGAGATGGCTTCGCGGTAGGCGAACGTGTCCGCGGCCATTTCTCCCGCGCGGACGACGTACACGAGCGCGCGATCGAGCATACCCGCCGCGCGAAAATGGTGGGCGACGCGGGCCGCATGCTCGTAATTCGCGCCCGATCCAGCCGCGAGCTGCTCGCTGGCGAATGCGGCGCGGCGATGCAAGGTGGTGCGCCGCGACGGCTCGATCGATTCGTAGGCGACTTTACGGACCTTGTCGTGCAAGAAGCGATGCTCGCCGCCAAGCTGCTCGATCAACTCGCGCTCGCACGCCACGGCGAGGATCGGAGCCACGGCGGCATCCTCCATCAGCGCTTCGAGACGCACCATGTCGAACGTGCGCCCGAGGACGGCGCCCGCCTGAAGGACCGCGCGTACCTCGGCGGGCACCGAGGCGAGACGCCGCGCAATGACCGCCTCCAAGGTGGAGCTACGGGACGCCAGCGCTTCGAGTGCGCCCTCGCGCGCTTGCCAGCGCCCATCCCGGCGAAGCATGGCGCCGTCGGCGACGAGCACGCGCAGATATTCCGCGGCGAAGAACGGATTCCCCTCCGAAACGCCGAGCACGTGGCTCACCACGCCTGCGGGGGGC
>Ga0111538_10002345_pt1 | contig 26688 bp, 16 predicted proteins | sample SoiMethybrSBSTD1_FD_79669 | JGI IMG/M metagenome (GOLD analysis project Ga0111538, IMG submission 79669) | Bulk soil microbial communities from a Populus tree surrounding site in Tennessee, USA - Soil MetaG P. TD hybrid SBSTD1 (version 2)... | ecosystem: Environmental > Terrestrial > Soil >...
CCTACCGGGATGTGGTGGTCGAATACGTTCGACTGAGTCAGACCGCGGGACCATTTGCGCAAGTTCCCATTAGATGTTATGTCAACTTCATCAGCGACTTCATGGCTGCAGAGCGGAACGCCACAAGAGAGCAGGCGATCAAGGCCTGGAAAACGCTAAAGTGCTTGGATGTGCCGAAGGACTATCGATCGTGGAAGAGGTTCCGGTCGTCGAAAGCGAAGCAATAGGCGACGTAAAAAGCGGGCTAACAACGGCATTAACAGACAGAGGATCCGCGCTCCGGTCCAAAGTTGTTGGGCACGGCGTCATATCAATCTCCTCAGCTTGAGCTTTGTTTGAATTTCTTTGGGACCGCGCTTGAGAGTTATCAAATATTCTTTGCCGTCCCGCATAAACATCTTGCGAATCTGCGTGATTGTAAACTCTTTCGTGGGATGACCATCGATGGCCGTGATCACATCCTCCTCCAGGATTCCAGCCTCTGCCGCCGGACTGCCTTGCTCTACCTCGTTAACTACTATGACAGAAAAATCTTGGCCCTCGGTCGCTATGTCCAGGCCGCTCATATCTACCTCATAGGGTTCGGAAAACTGCGCGTTGGGTTCAAGAATCATTCGCCGATGAGCAAGGTCGAAAACCAGTTTGAAGCGACGAAAGATTTCGCCTCCAATCAGCCCATCGTATCTCGCGCTGGCATTATCGCCGCGACTGGCCCGAGAAAATCGAGCGACTGGATTTTCCAATTGAAAGCTTCCCAACTTTATGTACTTGAGACGGCCGGAGAAAGCCTGACCGGAGCCGCCTACGCCACCCGTGCGGATCTGACTTGTTTTGGAAATAGCGTCCGGGAGCTTATTCCTGTCGACGAAAGGAGTATTGAGCAGGACTGCCCCGGTTGATCCCGAGTCAAGCTCGAACTTGCCACTGATAACAGGACGCCCGGCGAGCGCAACACGCGCACTAACAAACGGCAAATCGCCTTCTAAAGTAAGCGGGACAACTTCACCTGAACCTGAATACCGATAGCTCTCGGGTTCATAAAGGTTGATGACCTGAGAAGCATAATCAACTTCGACAACCAGTTTCTTGAGAATGTCGTTGCCGATGACACCGCTAATTTTGCGACCCATCGGAGAAGAGAAAAAGTCAATCGGAAGCCCGGATATGGTCAGGTTTCCCGCTTCGACATTCGGAAGTTTTAAAGAGTTTCCTTTGAAAGTTAGCGCGGTCGCCGTGCCTGACCCACCGGTCTCCACGAATCGACCGCGCGCCTTGAGGCGTAACTCTTTTGCCACTTGAGAATCGATAACTGTGCTGCTGGCACCCGTATCAAGGATCAACCACAGCGGTACGGAATCGTTCACTCTAGCTTGCACCAGGATTAGATTGTTGGATAACTCGAACGGGATTTTGAGGGAACTGTTTCCGGAAATGAAGCGAACCTCTGGAGGACGCGGAGAAGGATTTCGGGCAAGCTTGTTCCTCCTCGCGTGCTGGGCATCGACGTGCATGGACAGCGAGAGAAGGAAGATCAAGAGACCGAAATTCGATAATCGAACACGAAATTCCATTGCATCCCTCGGATTGAAGTGTTCGAGGCGGCCAACGTCCCAAAGGACCTATCAATAGTGCCCGAGTTCGATCGCTACAGCGTATCGCAGCGGCGTGATATGTCGCCGATCTGGATCTTTACCGGACTGCCACCCAATTACCACCAGAACAAACAACAGTGGTTGATTTCATACTTCATTCTCCAGTTACCGAGCGACAATGCTGGTTAACAAATGGATGGAAATACTTGCTATTTGCTTCCACATCGTTCTTGTTTTTTGGTAGAGGGTGTGCGAAACGGCCCCAGGGGGTCAGTAAATTGTAAGCGGCTTCAGCCAACATCCGATCAGTGTAAACACCTGAATCCTTGGCGTGATGCATAAGTTCATTCAACGCCGTAACCGCATATCCATTCTCGGTATGGTTAATGACGCGAGCAGTCTCATTTCCGGAAAGTGTCATCGGCCTAATATAAACGACACGTTTACTTCCCTTAAAATCAGCTACTCCAGCATAATCCTTCTCCAGTTTCTTTAAGTGAAACCCTGCGTCACCTTGAACGCGGTTATAGAGCGCTACCGCATCGTCTGAAAAAAACTTGCCGTTATGCGACGCCACTTCTGCAAGGAGTTTCTTGATGTAATCGGCGCAGTCACCTTTCGGGTTGGTAACGGTCGCAATAACTCTGTCCCTTAAATCCGAAGGCAGCGGTAGCGTGTTCCTCTGCTGTGTGAAATTTGCCTCAAGGCCGGCACTAGTCGAGGCGAGAGTGGCGCCGGCGTAGATGGTGACACTACTGTCTTGCGTGCCTCCCAAGACCTCGCTGTAAGTATCCGGCGCGTTTCCTCCGCCTTGGATTCCTCCAGTAGCACTGCGAAACTCGAGAAACGTAAATCCCGCCACGCCGTCTTCGTGAACCTCACCATACCAATCAACGGCGCCTGTACCACGGTTGTAAACAAGCGCCTTCATAACCCGGTCACCTGCACCGCTGTTACGGAGCCTCATCGCCATGTCGCAAGTCGACTCGATACCATCGATCATACAGCCTGCCGTTGTGTTGAATATATCCCCGAACCGAGAGGCCAAATTACTGCCCACACTATTCGGATTGACCTCACCCTGTCCTTCTAAAGACGGCGGATTCGGTGGCGCGGTAGTACTCACATCTGCGTGAAGCGGATCAAATTCCACTCTCCCCACCGTGCTGTTCTGCGTATTTATCGAGTACTCACCGGTGGTAAAGGATGTGAGATGCTTCCAGGTTACAACGTTCGTGGAACCGTTGAGTGTTTGAGTGGCCAGCAGTTCTCCTCCCGGGCTATAAACGTATCCTGCCGTCTTTTGCCCTGAGCCGTCCAACTCCTCTACCACAGCCCCCATTACGCTCGAGGTCAAGTAATAAGCTGTGACGGTGCTCGACACTGACTCGGAAATGCGAGCTCCAACTCCGTCATAACCAAAGTTCTGTGTGATATTAATATTATGGCCCAGGACGACGTAGTGCGCATTCATTTGGTTCTGGCGTCCGGACGCATCATACCGGTTTGTGCGAGAGAGAATAGTGAGACTTCGTCCATCTTCGTCATAGGACCAACCCGACCCTAAACGCCGATTGTTTGAATAGGATGCAACATCCGAAGCCATCGTTTGGTCATTCCAGGTATTAGTCTGACGAGATGTCAAATTGTTGAAAACATCGTACCCAAAGCTCTCGTAAAAAGGCGTGTCACCAGCACCGTTTCGCGCCGTACCGCCAGTCTTCGCCTCGACCAGGCGCGATGTATGATCGTACCGGTAAGAACGATCGAAGTTGTTGTCGAATTGATTGTGAACAAAACTCAACGCTCCGTCGGCGTAATAATCGTAGTTCTGACTGACAATATTGCCGCTAACCTCAAAGTGTGTTGGCAGCCCCCTGGAGCTGTAGGTGAGTGATCTGGTGTTGCCCTTTCCGTCGGTCATCGACTTTAAGCCGCCCCAGGCCCGATATTGGAAGTTGCTCGCATAAGTCGACACGTTCGCGAACAACGTGTCCGAACCCGTCACACCGCTTACTCTGCCGCCTGCGTCATACGCATAGTTAATTGTCATGTTGGCAGCATCCGTAAACTTCTTGAGCTGCCCTGCAAGATTGTAATCGTAGCTCAGCTTGAACTTTCCATCGGTGGAATTCGGATTGGTGACGCCAGTCAGCGTCCGCGTTTCAGACTTAAGACGCGACGTCGAATAGTACTCATAATTGACGTTACCAAAACCGTCTGTCATCGAAGTACGGTTGCCAACGGCGTCATACGCAAATGTGACCGCCGCCGGTGTGGGAATAGGCGTCGGTGATGGCGCCGGGACGCTCCACGAGATGTTAGTCACAAGACGGCGGTTATTGTTGTAGGTATAGTTTGTAGTTGCCCCACGAGCGTCGGTGACGCTCTGAACCGTGTCATCGGCGTTGTAAGCCCAAACGGTGTTAGCGCCTGCGTTTTGCACCGGAACATGCCTGGTCTTGAGGCGTCCGTAGCCATCGTAAGTGATCGACGTATCCTGATAAGTGCCGCTGCCTTCCGCTCCGGCATATGCGCGAATCAGCGTAACCTGATCGAGCGGGTTAAGAGTCATGACTGTCGAGGCATAGACGGTGCCGCCCTGCCAATTGAGAGTTTCTGTTTTCACGGTTCGACCCAGCACGTCTGAATAGATTCTTTGCTGGCGCCGCTTAGCAATTCCCGCGTCAATTGTGCCTTCATCCGTGAGCGTCAGAACTTCCCCACCGGCGCAACCGCAGCCACTGTATGACGCTTCTTTATAGGTTGTGTCGGGATGTGTGGTCCGCAGCGGGCGGCCATTCCAATCGTAGGTTTGCGTGGTGTAGTACGCTCCGCCGGCATCATCACCTACTGGTACCCAGGTGCCGGTGATCTCGAGGGGATTCGATATACTTGCCGAACGTCCCATCAAATCAAAAGTGGTCAGTTGTGCCAGGTAACCTCCGGTGCTCCCGGGATGGTTACCGGCTGTCGCCCTCACGCGCCCCACACCATCGAATACCTGGATGTCGTATGCTTCATCGGCAATGTTATTTACGGTTGAAAAAGCCTGCACGTAGTATGACCCGTGGACGTAACGCGTATACGCGCCGGTGTTGGTGTTAGTGATTCGGTCCGGTTGGCCCAGGCCATCGTAAGTCATCGTTTGGATTGTGCCTTGCGATTGCCCGGCGGGCGCCGGTGACTGGCTGCGCGTAGTAGCGCCAAAGTCAAAGTTGTATTGCAGGTAAGAACTGAAACCATCCTCGTCAGTCAGCGTAGTCGGATAGGCAAACGTGTTGCGATTCACCGCGTCCGAGAACGAGTCGGTATAGCCGAGCGACTTCGTATGTCCCATTGGATCAATGGCACTGGTTACGGAGCCCGTCTTGTTGTACACGAAGAGCGTGTCGTGCACAGGATTGCTGGGATTGATGACGTCGGTATGGCGAATGATCGACAGGTTGCCGCGTCCGGCGATAAAACCAACCCCATAAGACGAGTCGTGTTGCGTTGGTGTTTGCGACGTGTCAACGAGGAAGCCGCCGCCGTAGTCGTAATCGAAAACATCGAACCAATAAAGCGTGTCGTTGCCGTCGAAGATATATTTGCCGGCCGGTAAGCCAATGATGCGGCGATCGGTATAAGCCGCACTCAGGTTGTAATTGGTGTGTGTCCGCCGCAAGACACTGGTCGCGTTGGCGGCATATTCATAAATATCACTCGGCAAACTGAAAGAGCTGGTTGGATAGTAGCTGATGGTGGTACGCCGGCGATTCCCGCCAGAGTCGTAAACATTCGTTTCAGTGACGCGCGGGTTCATTTCGTAACCAACTGAGGTGTTGTCCTGCGTCCAGGCTGTCGTGGTCCATTTCTGCTTCACGCCTCCGGACCAGACTTCACTCAGCGTCGTCAAGCCCTTCTGCCATCCGCTGCCGTAGTATTCCTTGTAAACCGTCCCATCCGGCGCAGTCATGACGCAGGCGCCGTCAGCGGCCACGCTGTACTGCGTGATAACCTGACTGGGCACACCGTTAATGCCGGTCCAGTTCTCTGCGGAAACGCGACTGTCGAGCAGACGAGGCGCGTCGCCTGCCGGCGTTTCATAAGTGAAGGTGATTGAGTTGCGCTCTGTCTCGAAGTAGTTCCGCACCACCGAGACCTGAAGGGAGTTGGTGTAGTCAAAAGTGAAGTACGAAGTGTCGTTCAGTGCCACCTGTGTGATCACCGGCAGCGACGTCCCGTTTGCCGTCCCAATCACCCCTCGCAGCGACGAATCGGAAAAGCTTGACTGCATCGTACGCGTGCCCCAGCCAAAGCTCACCCATTGGTGTGAAGGCTGGCCATTCCAGCTTTGCGTGATGGATATCAGATTCGCATTGCTGTCGTAGTTGAAGTTGATTACACGGCCGAGCGTGTCTGTGATGGTGCTAATGCGGCCCAACGCATTGAGTCCAACGGAAATGTAATTGCCGTTGCGATCCTTAATCTGCGTGCAACTGTATTCATTGTTGATTTCGACGAAGCTGAGTTGCGTGCCATCGCTGGCACGGACCAGCAGGTTGGGACTGTTATCCGTAAGTTGCAAATACGAAGAGTCAGCGGCTTCATAGATGTTTGACGAACCGACCTGCCGCAGTTCAACGCGCTGACCGGTGGGCGTAACCAGCAGAAAGGAGTTCCTCGCCGTCTGGGCGTCGAAGACCTTGCGCTGTACGATAGGAAATCCGAGCCGAAAACCGGGACTGGGAAAGCCGTTGTCTTCGTCGAAGTGAATATAGGGACCCGAGCGTGTCCAGACCATCGAGGAGTAAGACAAAGCCAGACCAAGGTCCAGTCCGGCCCGTCCTGGCAAACTGATCAATGGGACGCTCCAGTTCATATCGCGAGTCAGCATGCCGTTCCCAGGTTGATTACGCGGATCGACGCGGGCTGAGATCAGCGAAGCGGCATTAGCGGAGGCTGAACCATTTGGAGTGATACTGTTTACGATGCCATCGAATTCAGGAGAAACTTCAAAAGCGCGCCGCACGTTCTCACGCCCATTAGTCGGCACCACGCTTTCCCAGTAAGCCCAACCGGAGGCGTCCGGGTCACGCATCAGAAAGGTTTTGTAGAGGTCGTAAACGTACCAGTGATTGTCACGATTGCGCGCGGCATATTCAGCCGATTCAAACAACGTTTTGCCCAACTCAATAGCGGCCAGCTTCAATGAGGTTTGACCCTGAGCGTAAGCGACCCGAAACTGATCGTTCCAAAACGTTGGCTCCGTACCGCTTGGGGCGCGCGACACGGCCCACGTAAAGAAGTTCTGGATAAACTGATCGTCCAGCACCGGTGGTGGCGCCATCATTCTTCTGCGCGCATGGGCCAAACTTGTGCGGTGCTTGTTACTTGCAACCAAATTATTGCTCTTGCCAAACCCCTGGCCCAGTTGGGTGCCAGGATCGCCGACACGCCGGCCATTCCATGGCTGCAATGGATTCTTCTGCGAGCGTATGGTTGAAGGAATCGGTGCCGGCGCCTCACGCGCAACGCCCGGCTCCTTCTTTATCGCTTCTAAATCGGGCAGCACACCTTCCGGCTTTCCCGGTCGCGGCTTTCCCTTCGAAGCGGGCGCTTCGTCCGTTCGCTGAGCTTCTCCGGACACGAGTAATGGAATATTCGGCAGTGTTAATAGTGCGATGCAGACGATGAACGCAAGACCGGTACGCCGTGATAAACGACGAAGAACGCGTGAGTACATGACTAGTCCCCCATTAGAGCTTCGAACCGATTGATAATCGGGATGCTTAAAACAGGAGACGAACGCGCTGACAACAGGATGAGACTGGATTTCGTTTGGATCTTTCGGGACGTGGGGGCGTTCGTTGGATCAGGAGAAACTCAATCTGAATGGGCTGGCACACTCTACTCCCGTTGCGAACCACAAGTCAACAGTCATCATGACGCTGGTATGATGCAGTTTGATTGCGGGACAAATCGCATTTGAGGGTGGCGAGGTTTCAATTTCCTCATGAAAACTGGTGCCCCCGGCGCGATTCCAACGCGCGACCTTCCGCTTAGGAGTCGGATTTACGAGCCTTTTGTTGTCAACAGTTACGAAAAAGTTTAACAAAAACGCGTGTGCATACGTTGCATATTGTGCTTGAAGTGCTCAAGTTGTAAAGAACTGCGGGGCAACTGCGGGTCAAAACTTGGACCAAGCGCAACGATACTACGTTAATAAAATTCTTCATCTCTATTTCTCCTTTCTCGCGATGTAGGTTTGCCGCTATCAAGCGTATCGTGTTCGGTTCCGCGGACGTGAAATCGAGGCCCGCGCGGGCTTCTTAGGTTGTGAGTCTTTGGTTTGAAAACACTGTTTCCCCCCTCGTAGGGACATTGGGCCACGAGTGGGTGCCCGAACGCACACCCGAAGGGGCGAAGCGGCAGCGGAGCACTCGGAGCGAAGCGGAGAGTTGTGCGGACGGGCTCTCGTGGCACAATCGGACCGGAGAGGGGGAACTAATTAAATGTCTCGGCCGGAGGCCGCAGCCGTGTTTCGGAATCGCGAAATGTTTGCGCGACTTTGATCTGTGAAAACAGTGGGATTCATAATCCGAAACCCACGCAAATTTTTACTCTATAGACTAAACCGGGTTGCAGCCACCCACAGCCGGTTTTTCATGGATTTGATGATTCTATATGCAGCTACATCACCTGGCGTGCCTTTATCTGAATTCCCGTCACAATACGATCAACCGCTTGTGGTGGTCCCAACCGTACGATTACTCGCACTTTCATGTCGGGATGATCGTCTCGCAGCCGCGAAGGATAGTGATTGTCAACCAGAAAACCAATTGCTTAGTCTGAACTGAGAAATGAAAAATGTTGCGCTGCAAATTTTGGGCTACAGTGCGCGTTCAGCCGCCAAAAAGAAGCGGGCTGACTTGTGGCGTAACACAAAGCTGACTCGTGACTATCCACCTTCCATAGTAAGGAGGACAATCATGGCTAGTAGCATTACGGTCGATACAAATGATCCAGCTTCATCGGCCGTAAATGAACACTCCTCATTGGTTCAGTCGGAGTGGTACATTCTAGGTTCGGCATGAGGAGGAATCGTGACTCTTCGAGTATTAAGTGATCACTTCGGGAAGGTTAAACGAAAACTTCTTGAGTACTCAAATCACTTTGACATCGCCAATCACGGTGATATCAAAGGTTATGGGAGGGAAGCTCTTGTTCAGGAGTTCTTATCGACTCACTTGCCCGATCAAGTTGAATACCTAAGTGGCGAGATACTGGATGAAGACGATCGCCGGTCAGGACAAATAGACGTAATATTGCAGTCAAAGCAGCAACCGAAGGTTCCTTTGCTTGAAAACTTTCATCTTGCATTTTCCGACGGAGTAATTTCTGTTGTCGAGGTTAAATCGAATCTTACGACTCAGCACCTTACCGCTGCCCTCGATCAGTTCAGAAAGATCAAATCCTTGAAGCGGAATATAGTACTTGATAAGGGGCCGTCTGCAGCGAAACTCGAGACCATTCCCTGCGTGATATTTGCGTTCAAAGGTCCTCAGAAAAACACGTTAATTAATTCAATAAATGAATATGCAAAGACGAACTCGATCTCACTCAACGCGTTCTGTCCTGATATGGTGGTTGTTTTAGCGAATGACTACTACGTTTGCAAGAACGACGGGTGGCAATTTCCGGTCGTGCCAATAGCTGGAGCTTACTTTAGGGACTGGAGCGGACTTCCTCACGAGAACCTTGTGGGACTGTATAACTATCTAAACAACATAATTCAGTTGTACTTGTCTGAACCGCGTATAATTAATTTAGGGAACTACTTTGATAAGGCTGCAGTTTCTGAAAAGTAGATAACCCTAGCTTGCGTATTGTGTGCATCTGCTCTGGTGTGAAGGTCTTCCAAATCCGTCCCGCTGTGGTCCAGAGAATCGCTTCGCTCACGCGCCTTCTCTAAATTTATTCGGCAGTGTTTTAAGGGAGAAGGTCACCGCGTGTAATCGCGGGAGGCTTACAAAAAACCGGAAATTGTAGTAACTCGTGGGTGTAATTGTGGGACGCTTACTATCTACCTCCAGAAAGCAGGCGAATTGCCTTTGAATGGCTGGTCATTCTGGGTAGAATCTTCAAGGATTTCTATAGTATGGTTTAATTATTTATTTACGCCTGTAAGAACCTCAGCATCCTTCCTTTTCCTGCCTAAAATGATGCTACAGGTCGGCACGTTGTCTGACCCAACGCTCCACAAGCGGTATTTCAAAACAATACGCCCCATTTCGTTCTTCAATTACGCGATATCGTTTCAGGCGTCTCAACGCATTGCGACGAGCTTTTTCGCTCGGGTATACGATACCTGTGCGATTAACCATCTCCAGTAGAACTTGGCGACCTATCTCCCGCTCCTGGACAGTTACGCCTGCGCACTCATTCCAAAAATAATGGAAGTAAGCGATACCCGATGTCAAAGCTGAATCTATAGCGACATTGACAAGATCTGTTGTAATGCGTCGCGTATGATATTTATTAGCTTGTTTTACTAGAGATTCTCCCATCAACTGCAACAGATAGGGGTGGCCTCGCGTCAACTGTATCAACTCATCTACGACACCCTCAGCATATGTTAAGTCGAAACTTGGGTGAGGGTCAGTCAACAACTGTTTGGCCTCATCTAGTTCCAAGTACACGATTTCTATCGGCCGCAGGCTGATGAAATAGCTACTCCAGTCAGCTCCAAGTTCGTCAAGAGTTTGCACACCAGCGAATAGCAAATTGATTTGATCGTGACGCTGAAAAAGATCCCTAAGTTCATCAAACAACCTGTAGCTTAGTCTCTTTCTCGACAACGCATAGCCTACCTTTTCAAACTCGTCAATGCTAATCAGGATTTGCTTTTTTTCTAGGTCCAGCAAAGTCTGACTCAACCATTCTTCCAAGAGAGGAAATGGTCTTGTGTGGAAATTTGATGGAACCGGGGGCGGCGTAACACCGCTTCCTTTGAGGCCCCGATCGATCGCTCTGAGAAATGCCATACAAAAGTCGCTATCGCTATTTACAGTTCCCTGGGTTTGAGCACTCAGGTAAACGGGAACAACATCACTCGAAATTAACCTAGGCAAATTGAAGAGAAACGATGTCTTGCCACATCGTCGCGGTCCGTATACGGCTATTGTAGACTGGTTGCGTTCAAACAACTGCCTCACGATTTCATCGGCAAACCTCTTTCTACCTTTAAAAAGGTGCGTTTGCTCTTGGCGAAGTGGACCACCATAGTGGAACGGGTTGACAACTTCTCGAAATGCCTCTTCTTGTTGCTTATCTATTTCCGCGTGGAGAATCGCATCCCATTTGCTGAGAGGCTGCTGCCAGACCTTCACATCTTGCTGCGGAAGCAATTCAGGCAATTCCGACCTCAGCTCTCGTAACTCGTCCAAACACTTTACTAAACGTCGCTCACGCAGAGACGCATTTCCGGCCTTCAAGGCTGCTTGAATATTTCCCGCAACGATCTGCATTTTCGGCAACAGAATCAGCAAGTCGTTTGAAACGGATCTCGACGCCCATAGTTTTTGCAGTTCTCCAAGTGAAAAGTCCTTGTCTTCGCTACTAGAGAAAGAGACCAATCTCGGAATTAAAGAGTGTTGCTGGGTAGCTACTGGTATAAGGTCGGAAACTGCAACAACACTTGTTAGTTGTTCAACGACAAGCTGTGGGATTACTTGGCCCAAGGTATGACGCAGGCTCCGCACTCGGGTATCCCAAATCGTCTGAAGTATTACAATCCCCGCCGACTGATTTTGTCTGAAGCTCGTAATTAACATTAGGTTATGGAACGGGATGGGTAGCCAAACGAGTTGACTGGAAAACGGAGGTAACCAAAGATAGCCCTGTGGAAGTTCCGTATTCGTACCAGCAGCTTTGCGGTACCACCATGAACTATAAAAAAGAAAAAACAGGTAGTCAGGAATCAATCGGAAATATCCCGTAAAGATAACGGGCAACACGACTACAGCAAATCCACCGAATCGAAGGCCGCCATACCCCGTCAGCAGTATCGAGAGTATTCCAAATGGTCGCCATCCTTGAGTCAGCGGCGATATACTAAAACTCACAACCCAGCACGCAAAGAGATAGGTGGGTAGCGATACGAATTGCGTCGCGAGTGCTGTTGCCGAGATGGTCAGTGCGATGGCGACTGCGAAAACACCGCCACAAAACACAGTCAAGTAACAAAACACGCCGCGCAAGACATGTCGCTTTACCGTCACAAACCTAAAGGTATAGCTCGGCTGAATCTCTCTAAACGCCGACTCCGGTAACACGCCAAATAGAAGGCTGGCGAACGATACAATCGTAATTAGAAATGAAATACTACTACTAACGATAAGCAGTAGTATCGATGCTTGTGTCCACAAAAGGACTGCTGCGGTCGCAAAGGCAACTAAACCCGCCTGAAAAGAGCTCATCCAAACTATGGCGTTTATTGTTGTTCTTGAACGGTAACCGCTCAGTAAAGAAGTAATTAGAAAAATCAATACGAGAATGAATAAGAAGATCCTAATATTCCAAGAGTGATCATCTATCCACATTATTACCCATGCCAGTCCTAACCCAATAACTGTAGTTACTACTCCGAAGAATAATTTTGGAAATAAATTTCGTTTGACCTCTGGTGCGACGCGATCGACGTCGGAAAAAATACGGCCCACAAAAATTGTTAACGATAGGCCCAGCGTTCCCGCAAAACCATAGGACACGTAGCGTTCGGTAGTCGGTAGATGTGCGCTAGCCTCCGCTATAAAGGCGTGAGGAATTGCTGGGGCTGCGACCCAGATAAGTAAAATAATGATCGGTATATGCAAACCCAACGGCAGAAAGATCAGACCAACTACATAAGAGCTCAACATCGTTACTGGAATGAGGACTAAACTAGTCGGCGTGCCATTGATAACTATGATAAGAATTAACGGAACCGATAGTTGGAATGAAATTAGGAGATACTGCAGCAATGTCCTTCCGCTAAAATTTGCCAACGAAAAGGCGGGAGGCGCCTTCTCGGTACTGAATGCTGCCGAATCTTTGAGACGGGCTTTGAGCTTTGTTGGGTGGAACAAAGCCCAATACCACAATTCCCAGACCTCTCGTAAAAATTCGTTCATGAGGGACGGTTTCGCACAAATTCAGCAAAAGCACTGCTAAACAATACGCCTGACGGTCTTACTAGACCATGGAGGATCAAGTCTTTATAACGGCGCAAGTTCTCTGGTGAGGACGATTCGCTAGATACGATTTCAACTATCCTTTGTCGTTCGTTGGGCGTCAAATCTTCCCACAGCTCAACGAAGCGATGTGCTGACTGGAGCTCGAATTTTTCTCTAACTTTTTGATGATCTTCGTACTGCCATAGCAGTGCAGCAGCCATTTGTGTGTAAAATGGTAACCCGCCGGAAAGTTCGTCAATGAAATCCACTTCTTGATCGGTCAACGATCTACCGCCACGTTCAAAACCATCCAGTAACAGTTCTCGAAATTCATTGTGCTCGAAGGCACCTAAGATTGTTGTAGCGAACATATTCCCAAATGGAGACGTTAAGCCGCACGCCTCATATACTTCATCGATACTGCGCTTACTGCAAATGACCGAGACGAATAGGCTATCTGACATTTTGGCACGCCAGTCATCTCCCCAATCGGTGAAATGGTCCAAGTGGGTAGTAATGGATTCAAACTCATCAATTAAGACGATAGTTCTGTATCCCTGATCTCTGAGTGTTGCTAAGCCATTCTCAACCTCATATGAGTCCTCATTGTTCGACCAAGGGGATGCATGGGTCAGGTCTTTAATCCCGCGCCGCAAACCCTCCAGAATGCCGAATGGCGTGCGATATTTCTTACTTTGAAAATCTAAATGGATTATGAGCGGCCGTTGACTGGCTTGGCAGAACTCCGATGGGCGCGCTTTGATGTAGCGCAATAGTGAAGTCTTCCCGCTTCGACGCAGTCCTACAATCGATAGAGACTGCGAAGAGATAGCCCCTATGCGGTTCTTAACATCCAATCGTTGTTCACTGCGACCATAAAAACGCTCAGGCGCAACCGGACTTCCGTATTCAAAAGGATTGAAAGTTGCCGCTTCCGAAGATTTCAGAAGTTTTCCCTGGACTCCATTTAAATTGGCAGCCACGGCAAGCAATCTGTCTGTCGGTATAATAAAAGCGGCTCTCGTATTTCGTTCTTGTTCAACCGCTACAATCATTCCTATGACGCCAGGTACTTGGTCGTCCCACACAGGTGAACCGCTGAAACCGGGGCTAACAAAATAACCAGTTTGCCCTTTCGCTTCTATTTGAAGCCAACCATTGACTAACCGATCCCGAACAATTCCCGACACCCATACCCCATCTGAATTGGCGCGTGGAAATCCGAAGACTCGAAACTCGTGCCCCCAGAGTTTTCCTTGGGGTGTGAGGCTTATGGGCTCTGCACTTGCCGGCCGAGCTTGTGATAATTCAAGGATAGCGATGTCGTTTATTCCATCTGCCACGGCATACTCGCTAATTCCGTGAATGAGTACTTTTGCAGTAAGTGTTTGCTTCGTATCGACGAACGGAAAATCAACATTAAGTTGTCCAGCAACGACCTTCAGGCTCTGTTGTGGAAGACCGATGGCCTCAGAAACAACGTGCGAACACGTCATAACGTGCTTTTCTGAAATCAGAAAACCTGCGCCCAAAATAATTCGTCGCTGGCTTAGAATCCGAACGAGCGACGACTGTAGAATTGCCATGCGTTAGGAGCCCTGTAGTTTGTGCGGTGACCGCCACGTTAGCTTAATCTTAAGGTTGGCTTCCGCACCTGCGGAAGCCAAAATTAGTTCCGAATTTGCTCCAACCTTTATCCCAAACTCTACTTCGGTTTGATCCACTGCCGAAGCATAGTCTTTCAATCCGATTATGATTGCGCTAATGGTTGGTTTCATGCCTTCAAGTGCGTCTTCAAGGCTGCGCGTTGCCCTCAAGAGTATCTCGCCTGCCTTCGCTACCGGCTGAATCTTGAACTCATCCGGAATATCAACTTCAACGATGCTTTTGTGGCCACTCGCAAGCGGAAACTCTATAAACTGTTTCATCATGTGGTCCCTTTCCGTTAACGTTTTGAAGCATTGAGGTCGCTGGTACTGCCTTTCAGTCTCAACGGGTGTCGGTTAAATAGCTGCCACAAGGTGTAAGCCGTGTCTTGTGTTAGGAACTTTAGGCAGCGTTATGAGCTAACACGATCTCGATGGCAGAGTACGGAAAGGCTGGTTAAGCGAGTTGCGAGGACGCAGAGGCTCGGAATCAGCCTTCGGTAAAACGGGCGCAGATTATTCTTGTTCGGACTTAAAGTCAACACGCAGGGGATTATTCACTACTAGACAGATCGGATGGAATTTGGAGATTCCTTTAACAGGGCCAGTGTTGAAGCCATAAACGCCTGAAAACTGACCCTTGGCTATGTCAAGTTAGGTTTCATTCTTCACTTTGCGGGCCGAACCCCACGGACAATCTAAACACATGACCAAATAAACATCTTGTTCAGAGTAGCCGTCGAATTTACGCTGGATACTTAGATTTTTCGACGCACATTCCGGGCAAACTACAACCCGAATGGGATTGTCTGCGGCGAGTTCGGCATCGGCTAATTCATGCAGACAGCGACGAACAACGGCCGCTGGGTATTCCCACCATCCACGACCGAGCACTCCAAACCTTAGTCAAACTTGCACTCGAACCAGAGTGGGAAGCCAAGTTTGAACCTAACAGTTATGGCTTTCGACCGGGACGGGCCTGTCATGACGCCATCGAAGCAATCTTCAACGCGACCGCGCATCTGGAGAAGTACGTGCTGGATGCCGACATCGCGAAATGCTTCGATCGGATAAATCATGACGTGCTACTCGATAAGCTCAACACTGGCCCAAGTCTACGCCGACAAATCAAAGCGTGGATCAAAGCCGGTGTGCTCGACAACGGCGAGTTGTTCCCGACTGAACGAGGCACGATGCAAGGCGGGACGATTTCACCGTTGCTGGCTAACGTGGCATTGCATGGAATGGAAGAACTTCTCGTGCAGCGATTCCCCACCAAACTTCATAAGCGTTTCTATGCACCGCAGGTGATTAGATACGCGGACGATCTGGTGTTGCTGCACAAGGACCACGCCATCATCGAGCAGTGTCAGGAGGTACTGGCCGATTGGCTACAAAACATGGGACTGGAATTGAAGCCCAGCAAGACTCGCATCACTCATACGCGCTATGCGCTTGCGGGTGAACCGGGTTTCTCTTTTCTCGGGTTCAATATCAGACAGTACGCGGTAGGGAAAACGCAGTCTGGTAAAGACACCCGCGGGAATAGGGTAGGGTTCAAGCTCTTCATCAAACCAAGCAAGAGTTCAGTAAAGAGACATATCAAACGACTCGGAGAGACCGCTCGCCGTCATCAACACAAAGAGCAAACGCGGCTAATCAGGGCGCTAAACTCGTTGATTATCGGCTGGAGTAGATACTACTCCACGGTAGTAAGCCAGGTCGTCTTCTCGAAAGTTGAGTATGCTCTCTTTGCGCGACTCTTTGCTTGGGCCAAGCGTCGCCATCCGAACAAGAATAAGTGGTGGATTGTGGACCAATACTGGCGTATCACGAAAGGTAAAGGTTGGCGTTTTCAACCGCCCGGCAGTGATTACCAGTTATACCGGCACAGCAGCACTCCGATTCGGAGACATGTGAAAGTGCAGGGACGCCGCAGTCCCTACGACGGCGATTGGATCTACTGGAGCACGAGACTGGGCAAACACCCGGAAGTGCCGTTAAGGGTCACAACACTCCTGAAACGGCAGAGGGGTAAATGCCCAGCTTGCGAACTGTTCTTCAAAGACGCAGATGTGATGCAGGTGGTCCATATCGTTTCCAAACCTACGGACGGAACCGATGTGCGTCACTACCGTCATCTTCTTCATCGACATTGCTACCAAGCGAAATCAGCCACTAACAAACTATTGGCTTGATGGGTACGAATGACAACGACCAAGTCATTGAGGAGCCGGATGAACCGAAAGGTTCAAGTCCGGTTCTGAAGCCGAGCGGCGGAGGCGACTCCGTCGCTTAGGCGACAGTCGAAGCGAAGCGGAGACTTGTGCGGACGGGCTCTCGTGGCACAATAGTCTCTGCGGGGAAACTAATTGAATGTCTCGGCCGAAAATGGAACGAAGTGGAATGGAGGCCGCAGCCTTATTCTGTTCCCCGTAAGACTGTCAGCTAAAATTCGAACCTCTAGTTTTCAATGGTTGTGTTTTAAGGGAGGCTTACATTACCTGTCGTATTATCTTCGACCTCTCTACTCAAAATTATGGCAAAAAGGTCTCGTCGAAAGCGTAGGGTCCAAAATGTCACAAGGACGCCGGTCCAGAAGTCCGATTCACCCCAACCGATTGCTGATGACTTCGCGCGGAAGATTGACTACATTGCCGGCCAAGCAGAATTTATTTCTACTGCTCCACTAATTGGCGTATTCGTCAATATATGGCAATTCATGAAAAATCCGAGTTGGGTAGTCATTGTGTGCCTATTCATATTCTCAGCGTTGGTTCAAATAATTTTTTGGATAAGAAGACGAAGCGAGAAACTCCTAGCAATGCCCCCGGGAATTGAGCGTGATATTACCTTTCGCAGACTCTCCGTTCTGCGATTGGCAGTTGTATTTTTTATTATCGTAGTTGCGGTGCTGCCTATGCTGAAGTTGCATGGATTTCTCGACTTCGCAATTGCGTGGCTACCGGCCACCCTTAGGGCACATCAAACGCTTTCACTGGCCTTCGGCGCGATTGTTACAGCAATTTTCTCTGGCATTGTTGGGAACCTCGCATATGACCTTTTAAAAGCATCGTTCCAGAAAGTGCGCGGCGACGAGTTGCGAGCTACGAAAAGTCGCCGCTAGGTATTGTTCAGACCGGACGTTGACTTTCGCTGGGTCTAACTCAATATCCTCCTCACGCTTCCAAAGCTTCCTTAAATCAACTGCTTGTGTCGATTGAACGCTCCCTCTAAAGACAATCGTCAATCGACTGAAGGAGAAAGTTGTGTGCAGGTTGGAAAGTACATAGTGGCAGTTATTGGCCTCCTTTGCGCTTGGTTCTGAACATATGATGAGGACCAGCCATTGACATCGGCCCTGCAGAAGCATCGTCAGCTATACATTTCAACTTGGTTTTTTTCGATGATGAGTTTTGCGGCTTCAACTTCGCTTTTAAGAGATTAATTCTCTGGTCCAAACAAGATGCTTTTTTGAATCATCTTATTTGGCGGGGAATGATCTGACATTATTTGGTTTACTTCCGAGGCATTACCGCTACTGGTTGTCGCTTCTGCAATGGACTCTTGATCTACACTCAGGCGATAGGGTTCAACACTCTAAACCAAGGCGCTGCGGCTACGAAAACGAACTCGGCAACATTAGTGCCTTTCCTTGATACGAAACCGTGGTGGCCTCCAGCCGACCAGAAAGTAGCTGCGGAGGGTATGATCAAGTCAGCGCGGGACGTCGAGCAGTCTATCGGTGAGTTCCAGAATGCCCATAAGACTGATCCGAATCTGCCCACTGACCTCATGGCCCAAGTCGACACCTGGCGGGAGAAGTTGGCGATAGCAAGCGACGGGCTGGCAGGATCGTACGGGGAAATCAAATTGACGGAGCCGGTGGTTCTCCACCCAACACCCTCAGTTGAACCATCTCCAATTGTAGTCGAAAGCGCTACCCCTCCTGCTAATAACTCGCGGTTCCCAGAACCAAAACCATTTGTTTCTATCGGCGAGGTATATGAGCCAGGCCAACCCGGTGTTACGCGGCCTAAAAGTTACCTCCTCACCGAAACCGAACTATCCTAGCGAGGCCTGTCTGAATCAAATTCAGGGCGTTGTGAAATTGTCGGCTATATTCGGAAAAAATGGCTCAATTACTGATATTGAGGTTGTCAGTAGTTTGGTTAAGTTTTCTTGATGCTGAAGCAATAAAAGCGGCTCGCCAGATAAAATTCACTCCAAGCCAGAAGGACGGCAAACCGGCAAATGTAAGAATGTCCTTGGAATATAACTTCACAATTTACTAGCCGACGGAGATCTCGAAATGGTATTTCCATAGTTCCCCGGATGAGTGCTTATTGGTCCAATCCTGATTCAACTGAATAGCTTGAGGAGGGGAGCGGGTCGCATCCATGAGTGGCCCGCTTCTCATTTGAGCACTGGGCATCTTTGCCAACCTCTCCAGCCTCTAACTGAAACCCTCGCTGTCTCATAGGCCAACCAAGGAGATGTTGTGTGGTTCAACTGTTTGCTCTCAAACTCCTGACGGCCGCGTTAAAGTGGTCGTTACGTGTCGGCGCGAAACTCCGTCCTCGAACATGGGTTGCCCTTGCTGTGCTGAACGCTTCGATTCGCCGGTGTGGCATTTTGGGCGTATCAAGCGAAGTCAGTACCTCTCTCGGCTATCCCGCCGATTGACATCGGGCGCGATGATGCGCTCCTTGCGCGACACCGACCTCTTATGGTTTGGATTGACTGGTCCAATAGCATGAGTGAGCCACTCTACTTTCGATCGTCCACGCACTCTATCGTCATCGACACGTCTCAATCGATTACTCTTTATGTGCCGATCGATACGAGCCTGAATCGCTCCCCCATGTATTGGCGCGCGAATGTCGCGCAGACGGACCCGTTCGACTGGAAGCTGCCAACGTTGCCCGTGCAACCTGAGCGTGTCGTGGTCACAGCACCCTCTAACAGTCCGGATCTTCTCACTCCTTATGAAAAGCTCGTTGCCCTACTTGCTGGCATCGTCACCGTGTCCCTTTCGATCGTGAACACGTATCTCGCCTGGCAAGAACACCGTCGCCGGAAGATGCAGGAGATCCTTCTGGAACTACAGATCGCAACGCTGCAACTCGAGCTGGCCGAGGCTCGCGCACGGGCGGAAAAGATGCGTAACGAAGCAGCAAAGTCGGGCATCATTTTGCTTTCCTGACCGCGAGGAGATCGCAGATCACAAGGTGTAAACCATTGAATGTCTCGCCGGAATGGAGGTCGCAGCCTTAGAATCTTCGAAAAAATATCGGGCGGTGGTTAGATCGTGGGGTTCATAATCCGAAAACACGCAAATTCTCAACTCTATTAACTAAAACAGGTTGCAGCCATAGCGGTTTTATTGGGGGTTTTTGATGATCCTATATGCAGCTATATCGCCTGCCAGTGCTCTTATCTAAATTCCCGTCACAACACCGTCACACAGGTTGGACCAACTGCACACGTCGAGCCGACGTTCTAGATGCTGCGGAAGATGCACATCCCGCAATGCAAAAACTGCTTCGCCGGAAATCTCGAGTTTTCCAATGGCAATAATTTAAGGGCGGCTTACATCTCGTCTGTTTGATGGCCACACAGTAATCGAAAGCTTCGTCTACGGCTTTGTATACATGCCCAAAGCTACCGCCGCCAATCAAGTAAACGATGCGGTAGCGATCTTTGAGGCGAGTGTCGGCAGCAAGCATACGTGAATTAGCAAAACCGCTTTATCCGTACACTCAATTCTAGACGTTATTTGACACACAGCAAGAGCAGCTCGGCAGGTTGTCCGTTTTTTCGTTGAAAGTTGCGGCTCCGCTGAAAATGCGTTGGAGACTTTTGGGGACATCCACCTACCGTGAGAAGAGTATTTAGATGAAAAGTATTTAGATGGAGGGAAGCTTGAGAACCGTTAGCCAACTCTTGCCGCTATCCTCAGTCCGATAAACATTGTCGCGTGAAATCAGCCATCCATGTCGATTGTCTGTGAAGTAAACCTGTGAATAAAACAACTCGTCGGCTCTTCCTTCGACCGCCTGCCAAGTCTCACCTCCGTCCACGGTATGCAACACTAAGCCCCGCGTTTTGTTGTGAGCAGGGTCGGCCGGCCAGATACGGCCCACCGCCCACCCTTCTTTGCGGTTTATGAAATGAAGTGAATCCACCGCCAACTTGTTGCCTCCACTCTCGGCCAACTGCAACTGCCACGTCTCACCGCCATCTGTTGTGTGATAGATGCCGCCATTGGGCCAACCCCCAAGCCAACCCATTTGTTCATCAACAAAGCAGATAGCCGTGAAGTCTGCTTCCCTGGCTATTTCTTTTTTCTGCCAGCTTCGTCCTCCATCGCGCGTGCGGTAGGCCTTCCCGTTGGATGCGGATACCCAGGCTATTTCAGAGTTAAGGTGCGCGTAGCGCTGCGGCCAGCCTTCATCTGCATCTGAGCCTTTTGGAGAAAAGCATCGATTCCAATTGAGGCCGCCAGTGGTGGTGCACCACACCGAAAAAGCGTCGACGATCCAGCCCTGTTTGTCGTCTTTAAAGTACATCTGCTTTGCGATGAGATAACGCGCTTCAGTTGAGGCTGTTACTTCTCCGATAGGGCTCCACGAATGCCCACCGTTTATGGTTCGCCAAACTTTACCCCCTTCGCTAACAGCCCAGCCTTGCTGTTCATTTATGAAAGCAACCTGGTCAACCCTCACGCCCTCTATGCTGACTTTAATCCAGCTTTTTCCGCCATCTTCGGTGCGCAGAATCCCTCCATCAGCAAAAGTTGTGAGCCAGGCTCTATCACTACCGATGAACGCAGCTCCTGTGAATTGAGACCGGTGAGCAGGATTGGCCTGGTAGCCGCGACAGGCCACTTGACTCGCGAGAATGAAGGAGAGCAAGAGGCCGACTGACATGCAACTCCTGATTTCGCTTCTCTTTCCCACCGTAAGCAATCGCATCATCTGATTCGTTTCGATTAATCCATTACATTTCTCGGGAGCGGTACTCTAAAACATCGGTCATAGATGGCTTGATCCACCTGGTCGTCGCTCAGATCCTTCGATCCCAGAAGTTTTGCTGCTCGGGAATGGAAGTATTCCCAGTTGACGTGTCCCAATTCGTGGAGAATTGTAAGGGCACGGGTTTGTTTGAAGTTCAGGTCGAATTCCCGCCTGTCATCGAAGAAACCCGCATACAGGTCTACTTGGGGAAAGGTCCCAGGTATGCCGTTTACCATTCGAGTCCACGCAATCGTCTCCCAGCCGTCCTTGATGGGACGACTTTGACTATAGTTACGGAATGCTACGTTGCTGTTCTTCATTCCTTTTAGAACTTCATAAGCATTCGTTGAACTCCCCAGCAATTCTGCGCATTCAGGTCTTGACTGCAATAGCATCAGCGCCAAGTCTACGGCGCTGGTGAGTTTCTCTTTTTCTGCCACCGTCCACTCAAAGCCGTTTTGCTGGCCGTTATATCCTTGACGCTGCATCGAGCGTTGTTGCTGCGCACCGTCCCAGCCACCTGAGACACGCATCCAGCGTAGTTCAGGGTTAGCGACGAAATCGCGAGCATCGTCCGGATTGTTAAAATCAAAGTCCCCAAGAAATGTCGGGTTGGCCCTATAAGTACCATCCAAAGAACCGTCCCATCCAAGCTCGCCAGGCCTGACCAGGAAAGTAGACGAAGCGACAATGCGGCCGTCCCTGGTTCGACCTGTGACTGTCATGCTATGGACTCCGCAGTCATTGTTCGGGCACTGCTCTGCCGCCTCGCTGCTAATAAAGGCGCAATTCATCGGAATGCCGTCCAGGACGCAACCCGCTGAGTCCTCCATCGGGAAGAGCTGGGCATTCTTGCCGTCGCCTTCGAAACTGCCATCCCAAATAACGCAGGTGCCCTCACCTTCTTCGCCTGGAGGTGGAAAAGGATCGCTTAGAGGCACATTAACACCATTTGAGTCCAGCGTGCTTTGACTACTGAAACTGCTAAAGTTGTTATTTTTCATCGTCGTTACTTCGTCGCCTGTCAGCGGATCGTTGTAACGCCATGTGTAAAAAGGGCCGCCTCCGTTTTCGGGCGCGTCTTTGCCCAAAGTTCCAATGCGCTCGTTTCCGACATACACCATAGTGGTTCCCCAATTGCCCTGCCCATCGTAATCCGAGATCACCCGGCCCCCGAGCACAGTGGACCGCAAATGATTTACGATCGTGGGCCAGCCCGCTGCCATCGTGCCGTTGACGGTGCGAGTCTGGACAAAACTTACCAACTGCCCATCGCCATCGTATATGTTGGTCTTCGTATAGACGTTGAACTGGAATATGCCCTGGGGCTCAATTATGCAATCTTCCTTGTACGTAACTCCCGCGTCACGTCCAGCAGCGTCGTAACTATAATGCGGCGCATTTTCAGGAACAGGCTGCTCATTGCGTGAAATCAGATTGCCCTCGCCATCATAAGACCAGTCCAGATTGCGATTAAGCTCGTTGTAATTAACTGAGGACGTGACATCTCGACTCCAGTACCGCCCAGTTTCAGCTATCCTGTTGTCCCACACATCATAAGTGTAATTGTGACGATAGGGACCATCGGAGACGCCGGTGCTGGTGCCATTCGCAAAATCGCGAGCCTCGCCTCCGGAAAAAGCTACCGCGAGACGCCCAACGTGATCATAACTGTAGGCACGATCCCTGATATTGTTGCTTCCAGCCTGGTCCTGCACGAACTTGATCTTGCCGTCGGCGTGATATTGGTACGAAGCCATCAAGGTTGCCGGTTGCGGCGGAACGAACCATTGAATGATAGCTCCGTTGATTGCGTAACTAGCTAACAGGCCACGAGCGTTGTAGCCAAGAGTTAGAGAGGTGTTGTTCCCGTAGGCTATAGACTTTACCGCGCCCGACGCCCGGTGCTGAATCTGAGAGGCAAACGCTAGAGTACCGCCGTTGAAGGTTACGGTGTTCACGGCGCTCACTCGTCCGGCATTATCGTAAACTGTGCTGAAGCTTGTGCCCGCCGTCTCATCGCTTACCTTCTTTACCCCACCTGCCAAATCGTATTCATACGAAAGCCTGTAAGCACCCGGCAGGCCTGGCAGATGTCTCTCTTCCCAATCCATTTGCGACAGGGCGTCGTAATGGTAAGTCACTTTTCTCTGATTGTTCTCGTTCATCCACAAGCGGTTTCCGGCGGCGTCGTAGTCGAAAGCAACCGGAGGTGGCACCGGAATGGGCGAGCCCGGAGAACTGACTATGGGTGCGTTGTAGGTAATTCCATTTACGAGACGACGATTGTTATAGCTGTAAGTGACACTCGCACCGCGCGCGTCAGTAACCTGATGGATCGTGTCGTCGGGGTTGTAATCCCAGGTCGTGTGGTCGGTGGAAGCCGCGTTGTTGGGATCGACCTGCTGCTCAGGATCGTGTTTCGTTTTCAAGCGGCCGTAGCCATCATAGCTCAGAGTCGTTTGCTTAAAGACAGTGCTCTGATCAGTGCCTTGATATCTGCGCACTTGGGTCAACTGATCTCGGCCGTTATACGTATTGACGGTCGTTGAATAGACCGAGCTGTCCCAATTCAGCAATTCAGTTTTGACGCGGCGCCCCAGCACGTCGCTGTAGATTTTCTGACGTCTTCCTACTTCATCCGTCAGCGTTACAACTTCGCCCCCCGCGCAGCCGCAGCCGTTATAGCTGGCTGCCTTGCTGGTGTTGTCAGTGTTTGTGGTAACCAGTGGTCGTCCCTTCCAGTCATAACTCTGCCGGGTATAAAGCCACCCCGCTTGGGCATCGTCGCCGACGGCTGTCCACTGCGAAGGTGTACCGCTGGCCTCAGTTTCAGTCGGGTTCGAACTACTGATGAGGCGCCCCATGTTGTCATAGAGCAGAAGTTGTCCGCTGAATCCGCCTGTGCTGCCCGGGTGGCTCGACGCGCTCGCGATGATGCGGCCATGCCCATCAAAGAGCTTGAACGAATGGGCTTCATTCCCGTTTTGCTCATTCGCGCCGTCGATAATAGTCGTGTAGGTATCGACGCGATTTTGACTCCCGGATTGCGAACCGGGATAGACGTAGCGCGTGTAGGCGCCGTTTACCAGATTGTTGATCCGCTGTAGCCGGCCAATGCTGTCATAAATGAATGTCTGTTGTGGTCCGGGAAGATTCGAGACTGTGTTTGGCTGCGGCGTTTGTTTCCATGTTTCCGCTCCAAAGTCGTAATGGTAACGGACGCTGGAAATATAACCGTCGGGGTCAGTGATCGTGGTTGGATAGGCCAGAGTGGACGGACGCGACGCGTCCAGGGTCGTGCCATTTGCGGAAAACTGATCCGAGTAGCTGAGCTGCACCTGATGCCCAGCAGGATCAACTGTGGTTACCACCGCGCCGGTCGTGTTGTAGGTCATGCTTGACGCAGTAAACTGCGAAACGTCTGCAACGTTGTGACGCTTCATGCTGGTTAGATTCCCGCGGCCTGCTATCAGGCTGGCGCCATAGTTCGTGTTGTCATGCTGTACCGGGGCGTCTGTTCCCTGAATTGAGCCGGACTCGTCGTAGGCCAAGCTGATTTTCGACACGAGCATCTCGGTCTGCGTATCAGGATCAACTTCGTAAACGCTCTTCTCAGTGGCCAGGCCTATAATGTGCCGATTGGTGTAGGTGGTGGTTAGATTGTACGCCGTGTGCGTCCGGCGCAGGACAGTGGTTCCGTTCTCGCGGTACTCAAAAACATCCTGAGGCAACTTGCAGCTCGTGCCGTCGGCAAAGTTCGCGGTCTGGTAGACAACGCTGGAGCGCGTCCGGTTCTGAATTTGTCCGTTGGCGTTAAAGTCATAGATGTTCCTTTCCAGGATACGCGGATTGACCTGGTAGGAAACATTATTGACATCTTGAGCCCACGAGTTTACTAAGCTTCTTTGCTTGATGGGACTTCCCTGACCCGGAATAGTCCTGCCATAAGTCTCGACCATAGACGGTAAGCCGCGCTTCCAACCGTTCTCGGGGCCTGCGGTGACGCCGAAATAGAACTTGTTGTAAGTACCATCCGGCTGCGTCACTTGCGCCACTGTTCCTGTTTCCGTGGTGGTGCCGTCAGGTAAGGTCCACGAAGCGTCGAGCGTAATGGAATAGGTTGTGATCGCTTCCAGCTCAGCGTCTCCCGGTAAGCCCGATGGACCAGGGGAGCCGCTGCGGTTCCAATTCTCGGCCCAATCATGACGTTCAGTAAATCGCGGGCAATCGTTTTGAGGGCTGTTGGCGAGGAGTTGCGAGCCAGGCAGATTATAGGCCCGATAGTTCAGCAGGTGGCCATCGGTCGCGAAGTTGCTAATCTTCCAGACTTGCACCCAGGGCGTGTAATCAAAGTCGAACCGGGAGGTGTTGTTGTTCAACTTGACACTAGTGAGCACCTTCAGCGTCGAGCCATTTTGCGGTCCGGCATTGGTTACATCACTGACGAGACTTGTCGCGACCGGCAGGGCAGGGTTGTAGGTGAATGACGCCCACTCATACGTAAGCTCAGTTGGCGTTCCCTGATTTCTGACCTGCGTTATCGAGTTCAGATAGCCGTCAGTGTCGTAATTGAATTTGATGGTTCGAGCAAGAGTATCAACGACGGTATCGATGCGATTGGAAACATAATTGATGCTAATGAAGTTCCCATTCCGATCTTTGACCTTGGTGCATTTGTAATCGCTGCCCTTCAACTCGAATGAAAGCTGAGTGCCGTCAGTGGTCCGCAGCGTTAGGGTATTGTCGGTATTGACTTCTAGTACCAGGTATGAAGAGTCGGCGGCTTCGTAGATATTGGACGCGTTGACCTGGCGCAGTTCAACTCGCTCTCCATTTGCCGTGATCAGCAGCAAAGCATTCTTCTGAGTCAGGGAGTTGAAGTAAGACGATTGAATAACTGGAAAGCCCAACCGGAAACCCGGGCTGGGAAAACCGCCATCATCATTGAATGAAATGCTGGATCCATTCCTGGTCCAAACAAGTGAGTTGTAGCTCAGCGAAAGACCGAGATCCAAACCCGCCCGTCCGGGCAAATCAACCAGCGTCACACTCCAGTTATAATTGCGCGACAATGGATTTTCGCCGTTGCCTCCGGTTTGATTCTTCGGATCCAATCGCGCAGTTGACGTGTTGACAATCGTGGCTGTGGCCGTCGCATTGGCAGTGGCGCCGCTGTTGTCAGTCACTGTGAGAGTTGCGGTGTAGGTCCCAGACGATGAATAGGTATGAG